>Ga0164242_10007447_pt1 | contig 11978 bp, 10 predicted proteins | sample OricomgcompostMG_FD_108783 | JGI IMG/M metagenome (GOLD analysis project Ga0164242, IMG submission 108783) | Miracle-Growth compost microbial communities from Emeryville, California, USA - Original compost - Miracle growth compost (MG) ... | reverse complement strand
TGACCTTGAGCTATTACGGCGCCGAGAAGGTGGTGCCGCATTACAACGTGATGGGTGTCGCCAAGGCGGCGCTTGAGACCAGCGTCAAATATCTCGCGATGGATCTGGGACCCGAGAACATCCGGGTCAACGCGATCTCGGCCGGCCCCATCAAGACCCTCGCGGCGAGCGGCATTGGCGATTTCCGCTACATCATGAAATGGAACGAGCTCAACTCGCCGCTGCGCCGCAACGTGACGATCGAAGACGTCGGGGGCGCCGGGCTCTACCTCTTGAGCGATCTCGCTTCAGGGGTAACCGGCGAAATCCACCACGTTGACGCCGGCTACAATGTCATCGGCATGAAAGCGGAGGACGCGCCGGATATTGCCCTGGCATAAGCCCCTCTCGCCTTTCGAGGGCGAGGGAGGGTGAGGCTCCGTGACGAAAAGGCGCTACGTTGAAGGTGATTGTACCCTCGTAAAGTCACGCAAGCCGTGCGGAGAAACGATGCAGCCGGAAGATAGACTATGGTCGATGCTGCCTCGCCGCGGACACGATCGAGTAAATTTACGAATGCACCTTCGCCTTGGTAAGGTCATGGCAGACTTCATCGGTGACATCGCGGCTGATTTTTTGCACAGGTGCAAATGCGGGCAAGAACACACACCACAGGGACGCGCGCGGGCCTGCATTTCTCGAAAAAGGATAATCGCGTGCTCGGGTTCAGCAATGCAGGGCTGGTTGGGAAGCAGAATGGTGTCGCCGACCAAGTCCACGCGGCTTTCGCAACCTCATTTTGCCACGCCGATGCGCCGGTTACGCTCGTTTCTCTTCCAAAAGCGGCGAGGAAATAATGAGCTTTAACACCTTCGGCCGAGTCTTTCGCTTCACTACCTGGGGGGAGAGCCATGGGCCCGCGCTTGGTGTCATCGTCGATGGATGCCCGCCTGGCCTGCCACTCAGCGAAGCCGACATACAGCCGTGGCTCGACAGGCGCCGCCCCGGCACCTCGCGCTTCACCACGCAGCGGCGCGAACCCGATCACGTGCGCATCCTGTCGGGGGTATTCGAGAGCCGCACCACGGGCACGCCGATCAGCCTGATGATCGAAAATACCGACCAGCGATCGAAGGATTATTCAGAGGTCGCCAAGGCCTATCGCCCCGGCCATGCCGATTATGCCTATGACGCCAAGTACGGCTTTCGCGATTATCGCGGCGGCGGGCGATCATCGGCGCGCGAGACGGCGGCACGCGTCGCGGCGGGGGGCGTCGCGCGCCGAGTGATCCCCGAGGTCTCGATCCGCGCCTGGGTCGAGGCGATCGGCGGGGACGCCATCGATTACGACCGCTTCGATGCCGACGAGATCGATCGCAACCCGTTCTTCTGCCCCGATGCCGAGGCCGCCACGCGCTGGGAAGCGCTGATCGACAGCACCCGAAAGGCCGGCTCTTCGATCGGTGCATTGGTAGCCTGCGAGGCGACCGGCGTCCCCGCGGGATGGGGCGCGCCGATCTACGCCAAGCTCGACAGCGAGCTCGCCGCCGCTTGCATGTCGATCAACGCAGTCAAGGGAGTCGAAATCGGCGACGGCTTCGCCGCCGCCGCCTTGACGGGCGAAGAGAATGCCGATGCGATGCGCCCCGGCAACGGCGGCCCACGCTTCCTCGCCAATCACGCCGGCGGGATCGCCGGGGGCATCTCGACCGGCCAGCCGGTGCGCGTCCGCGTCGCCTTCAAACCGACAAGCTCGATTTTGACGCCGGTCGAGACGATTACCCGTGAGGGCGACGCGGCCGAGATTGCCACCAAGGGTCGTCATGACCCCTGCGTCGGCATTCGCGGCGCCCCGGTTGTCGAGGCAATGATGGCGCTGGTGCTGGCCGATCAAAAGCTGCTTCACCGCGCGCAGTGCGGATAAATTTCTATAGCTCACGCACGGCTTAAGTAACCGTTTCCAAATAAACCCGGTAACCGTTTCCAAATAATCTTGGCGATTCACTCACGTTGTGGGCGCCGCTCGCCTCGTCGCGGCGATGAAACCGAAGTCGACGGGACGAAATCAAGTTGCGCCGAACGTGAATCGATTTTGGCGCTTTCGCGGCCAAGGCTTGTTATTCTTTTACCGTTCTGGTCATAGAACAAGGAGAGTGACAATGCGTATTGCAACGCTTCTCGGTGCCGCCGTGCTCGGCATGTCGGGGATTGCCGTTGCCTCGATCGCCGCGCCGCAGCACCGGCACCATCACAAGGCAAGCGATCAGACCAACGACAGCACGATGCAGAACAACATGGCGACGCCCGACACGACGACGCCAGACACCACCGGCACCGCCCCCGATTCGTCGACAACGACGACTCCGGACACGACGACAAGCCCAACGACGCAGCCCGACACCAGCGGCACAATGGCGCCGCCGCCGGACGAGGGTACGACCCCGACCACCGGCAACACCGCCGGGTAAATGCAACTCCGGCGCCGGGTTCAGCGAGACTGAATCCGGCCCCGCTGCGTCCTCAGTCCGCAAACGGATCGCGCACCAGGATGGTGTCCTCGCGCTCCGGACTCGTCGAGACCAACGCGACCGGGCAATTGATCAATTCCTCGATGCGCCGGATGTACTTGATCGCAGCGGCAGGGAGGTCCGCCCAAGAGCGGGCACCAGCGGTCGATTCGTGCCAGCCTTCGATCGACTCGTAGATCGGCTCGACCGCCGCCTGATCGGCATAGTGAGCGGGAAAATAGTCGAGAACCTGGCCACCGAGCCGATAGCCGGTGCAGATTTTCACCTCATCGAACCCGTCGAGCACGTCGAGCTTGGTCAACGCGATCCCGGTGATGCCGCTGACCGCTGCCGATTGCCGCACCAGCACCGCGTCGAACCAGCCGCAGCGGCGCTTTCGTCCGGTGACCGTGCCGAATTCATGACCCCGCTCACCAAGCCGGGTGCCGGTTTCATCCTCCAACTCGGTCGGGAACGGGCCCGATCCGACGCGGGTGGTATAGGCCTTGGCAATGCCCAGCACAAAGCCGACAGCGCTCGGGCCGAGGCCGGAACCCCCGGCGGCGGTGCCCGAGATCGTGTTGGACGAGGTGACGAACGGATAGGTCCCGTGGTCCACGTCAAGCAGCACGCCCTGCGCGCCTTCGAACAGGATACGTTTGCCCGCCGCACGGGCCTCGTTGAGATCGCGCCACGCGGGCCGCGCGTACGGAAGCACGAAATCAGCAATCTCGCGCAGGTCGGCGAGCAGCTTGGCGCGGTCGATCGGCGCCTCGCCGAATCCCGCGCGTAGCGCATCGTGATGGGCGGTCAGGCGGTCGAGCTGCGCCTCGAGGTCATCAAGATGGCCAAGGTCGCACAGGCGAATCGCGCGGCGACCGACCTTGTCCTCATAAGCCGGGCCAATGCCCCGCCGCGTCGTGCCGATCTTGCCGGCACCCGAGGCGTCCTCGCGCAGCGCGTCGAGATCTCGGTGGAACGGCAGGATCAGCGCGCAATTGTCCGCGATCATCAACACGTCGGGGGTGACCGTCACGCCCTGCTCACGCAACTTCTCGACCTCGGCCTTGAGCGCCCAGGGATCGAGCACCACGCCATTACCGATCACCGATGGCGTGCCGCGCACGATACCGGACGGCAGCAGCGACAGCTTGTAGGTGGTGTTGCCGATCACCAGGGTATGACCGGCATTATGCCCACCCTGAAAACGAACCACGACATCGGCACGCTCCGCGAGCCAGTCGACGATCTTTCCCTTGCCCTCATCGCCCCATTGGGCGCCGACGACTGCTACGTTTGCCATTCATCAGTTCCTAGGTTCGGATCGTCATGCCGGCATTGCTCCGGCATCCACCCCGCCAAACACGCCGACGTGCCTTGTTGCGCTGTGGATCCCGGAACAAGGCCCGGGTGACGGGTTGATGTTAATCGAGCTGTTTCACCACGCCTTCCGCCAGAACATGCGTACACAATTGCGCCGCCGCGGTATCGCTTTCGTCGAGTGCGGCGACGGTCACCCAGCCCTGGCGTCGCATTAGCGCTGCTTCGGCAGGATCGGTATCGAAGGGTATGAACAGTCGGCGCCGCTCGCCGACGCCAACACCTGCATCGATGATCGGATCGATGTAGAGCGAGAAACCGACCGCGGGCTCCTCGGCGCCATTATGGACGATCGCGTAAGTACCGCCCCGCCCGATTTCACCGCGCACGCCGCTTGCGAAAATCGAGAAGCCGAGCCAGCTTTGATATTCAAAACCATGCCGCTCGGTCGGGTCGAGCGTCAGCGCGACATCAAGCCCCTCGGCCACTGCGGCCAGCGCGGCGAGCCGGGTCGCCAGCACCCCGCTGGCATCGAAGCCGCGCAGCGTAACCAGCGCGTCCTCGAACGGGCCGGCCGCCTCGATCAGCGGCAGATAGGCTGGCGCGATCTCGGCAACGCCGCCAGCATCCTTGGCATCGAGCCGATCGCGCAGCCTATCGATATCGTCGGGGGCAACAGGCATCGGGCCGTCGGCGAGAACGTCAATAAGGTCGGGCAAGGTGAAGTCGATCGAGATGCCCGAAATGCCCGCGGCAGTCAGCGCCTCGACCGCGATCCGTACCACCTCGCGCGCCGCGGCGATGCCATCGAGGCCGATCAGCTCGCAGCCGACCTGGCGCCGCTCGCGTTCGGGCGCCAGTTCGGAAGCGCGCAGCTTGAGGACGGGGCCGCCATAGGAAAGCCGCACTGGCCGCGGATGATGCGCCATTCGCGTCGCCGCGATGCGGCCGACCTGCGCGGTAAGGTCGGGCCGGATCGCCAGGCTCCGCTGCGACACGGGATCAACGAAGCGCACAACATCCTGAGGCCGCGCCGATTTAAGCCGACCTGCAAGTCCTTCCTCGAATTCGGCGAGCGCCGGATCGACGCGCTCGTAACCGTGCGCGAAGGCGGTACCCAACACGCACGCTTCGAGCCGTGCCGCCGCATCGGCGTACGGTGGCAGGCGGTCGTGGAAACCGGCTGGGAGCAGGGCGGAGGTCAAGCGATCATCCAAATCCGTTCAAGCTGAGCCTGTCGAAGCCCTGTACTTCTTTCTGGCCAAGAAGAAAGAGCGGCCCTTCGACAAGCTCAGCGCGAATCGGATCGATTAGAACGCCAGCGCCATCGCCGTCTTGACGCCGGGCAGTGCGCGAACCTTGGTCAGCAGGTCCTCGCCCACGGGCGAATCGACCGAGAGCAGCAGCACCGCCTCACCGCCCGCGGCACGGCGGCCGAGGTGGAAGGTGCCGATATTGACCCCCGCCTCGCCCAGCGTCGTGCCGATGCGGCCGATGAACCCCGGCGCGTCCTCGTTGACGACGTAGAGCATGTCGCCAGCGAGATCCGCCTCGACCTTGATGCCGAACAGCTCGACCAGCCGCGGCGCCGCATTGCCGAACAAGGTGCCGGCGACCGACCGCTCGCCTGCCTCGGTCCGGACGGTGACGCGTACCAGCGTGTGATAGTCGCCTTCGCGGTCGTGGCGGACTTCGCGCACGTCGAGGCCACGCTCACGCGCGAGGAACGGCGCGTTGACCATGTTCACCGTGTCCGAATAGACGCGCATCAGGCCGGCGAGCACCGCGCCCGTGATCGGCTTCATGTTGAGTTCGGCCGCCGCGCCTTCGACCTCGATCGAGATGGCAGTAAGCGCACCGTGGGCGAGCTGCCCGATCAGCGAGCCGAGCTTTTCCGCTAGCGCCATGTAAGGCTTGAGCTTGGGCGCCTCCTCAGCCGACAGGCTTGGCATGTTGAGCGCATTGGTGACGCCGCCCGACACGAGGAAGTCGGCCATTTGCTCGGCGACCTGGATCGCGACGTTGACCTGCGCCTCGGTCGTCGATGCGCCGAGGTGCGGGGTCGAAATGAAGTTTGGCGTGCCGAACAGGGGGCTTTCCTTGGCGGGCTCGGTTGCGAACACGTCGAGCGCGGCGCCGGCGATATGTCCCGAATCGAGGCCGTCCTTGAGCGCCGCCTCGTCGACCAGGCCGCCGCGCGCGCAGTTGATGATACGCACGCCCTTCTTGGTCTTGGCGAGGTTCTCGCGGCTCAGGATGTTGCGCGTCTGGTCGGTCAGCGGCGTGTGGAGCGTGATGAAGTCGGCACGAGCCAGCAGCGTGTCGAGATCGACCTTTTCGACACCAAGCTCGATCGCCCGCTCCGGCGTTAGGAACGGGTCGTAGGCGACCACTTTCATCTTCAGGCCGAGCGCACGATCGGCCACGATCGAGCCGATGTTGCCGGCGCCGATCAGGCCGAGCGTCTTGCTAGTCAACTCGACGCCCATGAAGCGGTTCTTCTCCCACTTACCTGCCTGCGTTGAGCCGTCCGCCTCGGGCAGCTGACGAGCCAGCGCGAACATGAGGGCGATGGCGTGCTCGGCGGTGGTGATCGAATTGCCGAACGGCGTGTTCATGACGACGACCCCCTTGGACGAGGCGGCAGGAATGTCGACGTTATCGACGCCGATCCCCGCGCGACCAACGACCTTGAGGTTGGTCGCGTGATCGAGAATGTCCTTTGTCACCTTGGTCGAGCTGCGGATCGCAAGGCCGTCATACTCGCCGATGATCGCCTTGAGTTCTTCGGGCGTCTTGCCGGTGATCTCGTCGACCTCGACGCCGCGCTCGCGGAAAATCTGCGCGGCCTTGGGGTCCATTTTGTCGCTGATGAGAACTTTGGGCATGAAATATATTCCTTGAACTACATCCGTCACTCCCGCGAAGGCGGGGACCCAGGCTGGCCGACCTGTGAGGTCGATGACGGGTGTTTCGATTCTGAATTCCCGTATTTGCGGGAATGACGAAATGACGAATTAGGCCGTGAGCTTCGCCCAGGCCCAGTCGAGCCAGGGGGCGAGCGCTTCGATATCGGCGACATCGACGGTCGCGCCGCACCAAATGCGTAAACCCGGCGGCGCGTCGCGGTAACCGGCAATGTCGTATGCCGCGCCTTCGGCTTCGAGCAGCCCGGCGAACTTCTTGATGAAGTCGGCATCGGCCCCTTCGACCGTTAGACACACGCTGGTCTTCGAGCGAATGCCCCGATCGACCGCGAGGTGATCAAGCCACGGCCGCTCGGCGACGATCTTGTCGAGCGCGGCGGCGTTGCTATCCGAGCGCTTTACCAGGCCGGCGAGACCGCCGACTGACTTCGCCCACTCGAGTGCAGCGATCGCATCCTCGACCGCGAGCATCGACGGCGTGTTGATCGTCTCGCCCTTGAAGATGCCTTCGACCAGCTTGCCGCCCTTCGTCAGACGGAACACCTTGGGCAGCGGCCACGACGGCGTGAAGCTTTCGAGCCGCTCGACCGCACGCGGGCCGAGGATCAGCACGCCGTGCGCGCCCTCGCCGCCCAGGACCTTCTGCCACGAGAATGTCGCGACATCGATCTTGTCCCACGGCAGATCGTAGGCGAACACCGCGCTGGTCGCGTCCGCGAAGCAGAGACCCTCGCGGTCCGCGGCGATCCATTCGCCGTCGGGAACGCGAACGCCGCTGGTGGTGCCGTTCCAGGTGAACAGCACGTCGTCGCTCCAATCGACAGCGTCGAGATTGGGCAGCTGGCCGTAATCGGCGCGCAGCACGGTCGGCTCGAGCTTCAGTTGCTTGACCGCGTCGGTCACCCAGCCCTCGCCGAAGCTTTCCCATGCCAGCGTCGTGACGCCGCGGCTTCCAAGCATCGTCCACATCGCCATTTCGAACGCGCCGGTGTCGGAACCCGGCACGATGCCAATGCGGTGCGTATCGGGCAGTTCAAGCAGTTCGCGCATCAAGTCGATGCAATATGCGAGGCGCGCCTTGCCCAGCTTCGAGCGGTGCGAGCGGCCGAGCGAGTCGGTGGCGAGCTTGGCCGGCGTCCAGCCCGGCGGCTTCGCGCACGGGCCCGAAGAAAAATAGGGGCGAGCCGGCTTGGTGGCGGGTTTCGCGGACGCAAGTGTGGCGTCGGCGGCAGTCATATCAGTCATGTAGACTCTCCTTGCAGAGAGCACGCGCGGCGTTGGGACCGCGTGGCCCGCCGGCGGCCCTAACGATCTTCGAGACGGAGTCAAGGAAAAGGCCGCTCCGACGGCCGCCGAATTCCCGTGATCCTCGCTATCCGCGACTCCAAACATGCTGACTTTACACTCTTCCGGAACCGCTTGCGGCTCGGGGTTGCGCCCAGAAAATATCGCGAAGTATGACGACCGCGATGCAGCGATCAGCCTATTTGGGCACGAACACCGGCTTGGGGTGATAGAGCAGGCCCTCGTCGGACAACCAGTCGATCACGCGTTCAGGCCAGTGCTGCAGGCTGGTCAGCGGCGTGTCTTCGCCCAGGTTGAAGGCATGCCCGCCGGCGGCATAGAGGTGCATCTCGACCGAGGCATGAGCCGCGCGATATTCGTTGAGCACGTCGACCGCCGGGCCCGAGCAGCACCTGTCGTCATTGGCCGCGCTGATCAACAACGGTGGCGAGCCGGCGGTGACATGCTCCTCAGCATGGAGCGGGCCGGGAAACTCGAGAATCGCAAAATCCGGCTTTTCGGAAATGCTGTCGATCCGATCGGGCGTCCCCCGCGGCGGCACCGGCGCGCTCAACGTCACCATCCGCGCCAGCTCGCCGCCGGCCGAAAAGCCCCAGGCCCCGATGCGGTGCGGATCGACATGGAACTCGGCCGCCCGGGCCCGGACCGTTCGCATCGCGCGCTCGACATCGGCGCGGGCGTCTTCTTCGCTATAGGGCGTCCCCTTTTCCCGGAACAGGCGGTAACGAACGACGAACGCCGCAACGCCGTGATCGGCCAGCCAGTGCGCGACATCGCGCCCCTCGGTGGTCGTCACCAGCAATTCGTGGCCGCCGCCGGGCAGGATGACAATCGCGGTGCCGGTCGCGTTCTTGGGATCCGGCAGCCAAGCGGTGATGCTCGGGTTGTTGACGTTCTTGGTCCAGTAATCTTGCGACACCTCGGGAATATCGGCACGGTTCTCAAAGCCGGGCGCACCGTGCGGCCACAACGGATAGCGCTGCTGCGCCGCCGCTCCGCTCGCCACCATCACAGCCGCCAGTCCCGCGCACCAAAGCCTCTTCATCGCGCCCCTCCTTTTGTCTGACATTAAGCTCGGCATTTCGCGCCCGGCTGTCAATCCGCGCCGCAAGGCCATAGGAAGGAAACATCAAAAAGGGTCGCCCCGACATGAACCGCTTTCCCGCGCTGCCGTTGCTGCTCGCCTCGCTGGCACTGCTCGCGGGCTGCGGTGTCAGGCGGCCCGTGCCGACCACCCCGCACGGCCGCGTCATGGCCTATGCGCCGAGCGCGGCCGAGACTCGGGCGTGCGAAGCCGACCTCTCGCGCCTAGGCATCGAATTTACGCCCCTGCCCGATCGAAATCGCGGTCGTAGCTGCTCGACCGTCGGTACCGTCCGACTCGACGAAATCGGCGTTCCCGTCTCCAATCTCGGCGCGATGCGTTGCGGGCTCGCTGAGAAATTTACCCAATGGGTAAGAAACGCAGTCGTGCCAGGGGCTTACCAACTGCTCGGCAGCCAACTCGTGAAAGTTGAGACCTACGGCACTTATGCCTGCCGCGACACGATCGGCACCGCGCACGCCGCGCTCTCCGGCCACGCCATCGCCAATGCGGTTGATGTCGCGGCGTTCGACCTTGCCGACGGCCGCCGGATCAGCGTCGAGGACGACTGGCATTCATCCGACCCGCAGGTGCACGCCTTCATGAACGCAATCCACAGCTCGGCCTGCAAGCGCTTCGGAACCGTGCTCAGCCCCGACTATAATTATGCTCACCGCAATCATTTCCACCTGGAAGATGATCACGCGAACTTCTGCCGCTGACGATTGGCAACTACAGGATATTCCCCTAGAGCCCCCGCCAATGAGCGATACCCATGTCCCGTCGCGCGTGTTCCGCCCGGCGCAGCAGGAAGCCGAGACCGTCAAGGCCGGCATCTCCACCCCGCAGACCGAGAACCCGGCCTACCGCCTCGCCTTCCAGGATTTGGATTTCCTGCTGCGCGAGGACCTTCGTCCAGTCCGCTTCCAGCTCGAGCTGCTGAAGCCGCAGCTCCTGCTCGACGAGGCGAATATCGGTTCGACTTTCGTCTTCTACGGCTCAGCGCGGATTCCGGCGCCCGACAAGGCAGAGGCGCTGCTCGCGGCGGCTGAGGGCGAGGAAGCGAAAAAGATCGCCGAGCGACTGGTCGCCAAATCAAGATATTACGAGGTCGCCCGCGAACTCGCCCGCATAGTCAGCCAGCTCCCGGCCGACGAGAACGGCAAGCGCCAGTTCGTCGTCTGCTCGGGCGGCGGCCCATCGATCATGGAGGCTGCCAATCGCGGCGCGGCCGATGTCGGCGCCGAGACAATCGGGCTCAACATTGTGCTCCCGCACGAGCAGGCGCCAAACCCTTACGTCACGCCGTCGCTCAGCATGCAGTTCCACTATTTCGCGCTGCGCAAGATGCACTTCCTGCTGCACGCGCGCGCGCTTGCCGCCTTCCCCGGTGGGTTCGGCACGTTCGACGAGCTGTTCGAACTCTTGACCCTCATCCAGACGCGCAAGATCGATCCGATCCCGGTACTGCTCTACGGCCGTGATTTTTGGAACCGCGTCGTCAATTTCGACGCGCTCGTTGAGGAAGGCGTGATCAGCCCACGCGATCTCGACATCTTCTCGATCGTTGAGACCGCCGAGGAAGGCTGGCAAGTCGTTAAGGACTTCTACCGCCGCCGCCACGAGGCCGATGTCGAGATCGAGACGGTCGCGGAGAAGGCCGGCGAGGACATCGACCAGCAGCCCCCGCTGGAACGGCGAGGTTAAGCCTCAGCTTCGGGCATTCCCCGCCGGCAAAAAGAGAGATAGCTGACTGAACAGCCGAGGGAGGGGTTCCACCATCCGCGTGGACACCCCTCACTCCCGTCTCGCGGTGATTCCCTCCCTGCACGGGGAAGGATTTACCGTCAGCTCAATGCGATTCCTTGCTCGCCTCGACCGCCGCATGCTTATCGTTCGACGGTGCTCCTGCCGCCGGCGTCGCCTGGTTAGCGACCGTTGCGCGGCTTTCGCCGGCGACTGCCTGGGCATTGGGCGCAGCACCATTTGCGGCCACGCCATTAGCCGCTACACTTCCGGCCGCCGCGGCGGGCGCGTTCGGTTTAGGCAGCGGCAGGTTGGAACCTTGCGAATTGAGATAGGCAATCACGTTGGCACGGTCCTGCGGGTCCGACAGACCGGCGAAGGTCATCTTGGTGCCGGGCGCGAACTTGCGCGGCGACGTCAGCCATTTGTCGAGTTGGTCGAATGTCCAGGTGCCGCCGATCCCCGCCAAAGCGCTGGAGAAGGCGAAGCCGTTCTTGCCCTTGGCGATCGGCTCGCCGACGGTGGCGTAGAGGTTAGGACCCTGCCCGTTCGGGCCGCCCTGGTTGATCGTGTGGCAGGTCTGGCACTTCTTGAAGGTTTCGGCGCCCTTGGCGGGATCGGCCTTGGCAAGTCGGTCGGCGATCGGCGCTACCGCTGCCCCACCGCTCTCGCTGCCCGCTTCTTCGACGCCCTGGATCGGATAACCCGGGGTCTTGGGAGGCTCTGAACGAAGCAACATGTGGCTTAGAATCGATAATGCCAGAATCAGAGCAAAGCCCGCCAGGATCCATCCCGCAATCGTATTTGTTCTACTGTCCATGTCGTCTCCACGTCCTTGAAGAACGGGCCCCCGAAGCCGGCCGCCCATGGGAAGGTGCCTTTCTTTACGGAGCGTCCGCCGCCACCGCAAGCCACGCTTGCGAGCCGCCCCCGAGCCGGCTAACCGCGCGCCCTTATGGAAAGCTACCCCGCGCCAGCGCGCCCGATCGTCGCGCGCATGATTGACGATGCCGCCAGCCAGCCGCAGCGCGCCGTCGCGTTTCAAGGCGCGCCCGGCGCCAATTCGCACATCGCCGCGCTGGAGGCGTTTCCCGATTGCTGCCCGCTTCC
>Ga0164242_10007445_pt1 | contig 11979 bp, 12 predicted proteins | sample OricomgcompostMG_FD_108783 | JGI IMG/M metagenome (GOLD analysis project Ga0164242, IMG submission 108783) | Miracle-Growth compost microbial communities from Emeryville, California, USA - Original compost - Miracle growth compost (MG) ... | reverse complement strand
GCCCACAGTCCGCCATCAACAAAATGTGATACAGAATCTGTGGTCTGCACGTCGCTCACTCCAGCAATAGGTAGAATCATTGGAGCTGCGGACGAAGCTAAGCAAATCTCGGTGAGTTTGCGGTTGTCGTCGGCACTTCTCTTCGGATCGTGTGCCGTCTTGAAAACCCGCGACTTGTGCGTAGCGATGTTCACACTGGTTATGCACAGGCCGATTTGCCGTCTCTTGTAAACTTGGCCAACAGTTTCATCTCGAAAAATCTCTGCTAACGCATCAGCCAGCGGAGTATTGGGGTTGGCTGCGGATATCGAATTCCGAATAGCCCAAATGAATTTCTTGATCTTGCTGGAAGGAAGCGGGTCTTTGAAGATGATCGGCCCCTTCTTGCGGTAGAGGTCAATGATCTTGGGTATAGGCACTCCCGCTACAAGGGCTGTGGCAAGAATGCCTCCCGTGCTTGTGCCTACAATCAGATCGAAGCCCTTGCCGACATCGAGCGCCTTGTCCCTGCCAAAGCGATTGGCTAATGTTGATAGGACGGATGCGGTGTAAAGCCCTCTCATCCCGCCACCATCTAAAGAAAGAACTTTGAATGGTTTATTGCTCAAAACGCCTCCAAAATCGTGTGAAATAAATCTTCACAGAAAGATAATATCGAGAAATAACGGTGCCTGCAAGTATTTAGTTAACATCGTCTTATCTTTCTGTTAACATTATACAAAACAGGTATTTAGGAGGCGATCATGGCAAAAGAAGTCTCTGCGAAGGCAATAGGAAATCGAATAAAGCTGGCGCGAGAACACTTAAATTACACTCAGGCGAAGCTATCGACTGAAGCGAACATTACCCCTGCGGCTATTTCGCAGATCGAATCTGGCGATAGAATACCGTCCACTCCAGTTCTACGAAAAATCGCCAGCGTATTAAAGGTTTCGACAGATTTTCTTCTCGGCAACACCAACGAGACCAAACTGGAAGACCTCGTTCAAGACGAGAATGTTCAGAAGTTCTATCGAGGCTTCAAAGATTTGAGCAGCGATGACCAGAAATTCATTCAGCAACAAATGGAGCTGCTTAAGCTCAAATCTCAAAAATGAAAAAGATCATTGCCGACGCCAAGCAGCTCTTAGTTGACGTTGACCTGTTCAAGGCTCCGATTAATCCAATCGAAGTCTGTCAGAAGCTCGATATTATCTACGATGAGAGGGCCTACACCGGTTTTGATGGGATCTTTATGGCTACGGCCTCGAAGCAACTCATCGGTGTCAGCTCGAATATCAAAGAGCAAGGCCGCAAATACTTTACCTGTGCTCACGAAATCGGCCACTATCATTACGATTTGACCAATGAAGGTGCTCTCATCAAATGCACCCGTGATGACACAGGGTTTGGAAAACAGAAACTTCCAGAGAAAGAGATTCGCGCCAACTCCTTCGCTTCTGAATTGTTGATGCCTCAAGAGTTGTTCACGAAAGAATTAAACAATCAAAAACCCTCATGGTCGGTGATCGAGACCTTGGCCTCCAAATTTGGGGCATCGCTACAAGCTACTGCACATCGTTTTGTTCGGTTATCGGGACATACTTGCTGGCTCGTTGTTGTGAAAAATGGAAAGCTTCAGCGATTCACAAAAGCAGATCACAATGACTTCGCTCCTGATCTCAACGGAACATTCAAAGTCCCGAAGACAGTGCCGACAGATTGGCAAACAACTCTTGCTGAATCGTGGCTCTATTCAAACAAGAAAACCAAAGGGAAAGAACTTCTGTACTGGCCACTCAGAGAGAACCAGTACGGAGAAAGCCTTGTGCTGCTTTGGGATTCGGACAATAGCCTTCTCGAAGACGACTACGAGGAGTTCGAAGACGACGACGGTTACGGCCGTGATGACGATGACCGCGGTGGCTGGGGCGGTATGCGATGGGGCTCTCGTCGCTAAAAACACTGACCACCCGCACAACGGATTCGTAAAATTTTAAATTGTCCCTCGTTGTATCTTCTTGTCAAAGACTGACCCTCCTGTTTTAATTTTCCAAGGAAACCGCACCATTAGGTTCTGGAGGACGTGTTCACATGAGTGAATCGGAGCGTTGGCTTTCGGTCGAAGAAATCGGTGCTCATTTAGGAGTGTCGAAGGAGACCATTTATCGCTGGCTAGAGAAAAAAAAAGATTCCTGCTCACCGCGTAGGTCGCCTCTGGAAATTCAAGGCTCGTGAAGTCGATCAATGGGTCGTTGATGGCGGAGCAACATCGAGAACGGCAGCGGAGAGCAAGGGATTTTATGGCGAAGCTAACTGAGCAAGAACAACAAGAGGTCGTGCGTTTTATTGAAGCTGGTAAGCCTCTTCCAGACAAATACAGATTTCTCCTATTTGACGACAAACGCGAGGTCGAACTCGTGTGGAATGGTAAAACGAATGAAGTCACCAATATCGTTCTTCCGTTCCAGACCATCGAGCAAGTTGATGAACCTCGTGAAGAAGTGGATACAAAACTTCAGCAGAGCCTCTTTGATTTGGATGCCCGCGGTCGTCAGCTTCACGGATGGACGAACAAACTGATCTGGGGTGACAACAAACTTATTCTCTCATCGCTCAAGAACGGCCCACTCCGCGATGAGATTGAGAAGCAAGGTGGGTTGAAACTCATCTACATTGATCCGCCGTTTGACGTTGGTGCAGATTTTTCGATGGATATTGAAATTGGCGATGACACTTTAACTAAGAAGCCAAGCATTCTCGAAGAGATTGCCTATAGAGACACTTGGGGCAGGGGCACTGATTCCTTTAATGCGATGATATATGAGCGTCTTCTATTGATGAAAGATCTGCTTGCTGATGACGGAAGCATATTCGTTCATTGTGACTGGCGCTTGAGCCCGTACATCCGACTTATTTTGGATGAAATTTTTGGGCGTGGAAACTTCCGCAATGAGCTTTATTGGTATTACTACAACAAAATGCCAGACACTCGAAAGGGCGTCTTTCCACGTTCAACCGACACGATTTTTTGGTATGTCAAGGATTGTAACTCAAATTATACGTTTAATCCTTTAGAGGAAAAACGAGACACCCCGGTTAAACAGCTCGTACGAAAAAAAGTTGATGGAAAGATGATCAACGCACGGGATGAGAACGGCAATGTGCTCTATCAAATGCGTGACGAGCGAGTCGTTGATAACGTTTGGCGACTCTCAATGCTTCAGCCCGCTGACAAGATCGAAAATCTGTTTTATCCGACACAAAAGCCAGAACACCTTGTTCGGCGAATAATTGAAAGCGCCAGTAACGAAGGCGATATTGTTGCTGACTTCTTCTGTGGATCAGGAACGGTAGCAGCGGTGGCCGAAAAAATGGGTAGAAAGTGGATTGTCAGCGATCTAGGTAAGTATGCAATCCACACAACACGGAAAAGAATGATCGGCGTTCAGCGAGAGTTAAAGAAGTCAGGGAAAAATTATCGCGCATTTGAAATTCTCAACCTCGGTAAATACGAACGACAACTCTATGTAGGTGTGAACCCCGATCTTCGCGAAGAGCAGAAAGCAAAACAACTAGCAGCAAAAGAACAGGCCTTTATCGACTTGATCCTAAAAGCCTACAAAGCCGAAGGAACGACAGGATTCAGGATTTTCCAGGGTAAGAAAAATGGTCGTCTTGTAGTAATCGGCCCAGTGAATATGCCCGTCTCTCGGCTTTTCGTTGAAGAAGTGATCTCCGAGTGTCGTCAGAAGAAGATCACCAAGATTGACATTCTTGGCTTCGAGTTTGAGATGGGGCTGTTCCCCGATTCTCTTGAAGAAGCCAAACGTAAAGGTATTGACATCGCCCCGAAATACATTCCGGCCGATGTCTTCGATAAACGTGCTGTAGAGAGAAACCAAGTCTCATTCCATGATGTTTCGTACATCGAAGCGAAAGCGCACATTAAGAAGAACAGTGTTGCAATTGAACTTAAAGACTTCTCCGTGTTCTACAACCAAGAGACAGCTATCGATGTCGCTGAAGGCTTGAAAAACAAGGCTAGCAAGGTTGTCGTCGAGCAGGGTCAGATTGTGAAAATCATCAAAGACGCTAAGGGCAATGTGAAGCGGGAGCGACTCACTGCTAAGTGGAGTGACTGGGTTGACTACTGGTCTGTTGATTTCAACTATGGAAGCAAGAAAGAGATCATTAGAGTCAAAGACGAAGCCACTGGCCAGTGGGAAGAGAAATGGACTGGCGATTACATCTTTGAAAACGAATGGCAGTCTTTCAGGACAAAAAAAGATCGTTCACTAGAGTTAAAAAGTCCATACCATGAACTTGAGTCTAAAACCCAAAAGATAGCTGTCAAAGTTGTCGATATTTTCGGAAACGACACCATGACGGTGATTGATCCCACTACAGGAGGAGCCAAGTAATGGCACTCCATCCAAACTTCCCGGAAAATCCTCACGAAATTCTTGATCCCTCGATCCGCTGGTTCCCTGCGGACGAAGCTCTCAGAAACACAAGCTTCGAGAAGCTACTTCCTCCGCTCGTTCCAGAGCTGCGGAAGCAAGTGAAGAAGTTTCGTGATAGCAATTACGAAGGCGCAACCCCGACCAGTAGGAGCTTGCTCAACTGGTGGTTCAAAACTCCGCATCTTGTCCAGAAGGCCGACTCTACTTCCGAGTTCAAATACTTCTTCTCTCAGCGAGAGGCACTGGAGACGATCATCTACTTGATCGACGTAGTAAAAGTTAAAGACAAGTTCGATCTCATTCGATTCGATCACTCGGGCGCAGTATCGGCCAACATGTTCGATGAAACGTGGAAGCGTTTTGTCGTGAAGATGGCAACTGGAGCCGGAAAGACAAAGGTGATGAGCCTGGCCTTGGCCTGGAGCTTTTATCACAAGCTCTACGAAAAGAGCTCTCCAATGGCGCGGAACTTCTTGGTTATCGCCCCGAACATCATTGTCCTCGACCGTATCTACAAAGACTTCCAAGGGTTGCGAATCTTTCTAAAAGACGATCCCGTTTTACCGTATGATGGATTCGATGGGCGTAATTGGAAGTCCGACTTCCAGATTGATCTCCATATTCAGGACGACGTTCATATCACAAGTCCCACTGGTAACATCTTCCTCACGAACATCCATCGTGTGTATTCAGGCAATGACATTCCTGCTTCTGCCGACGACGACAACTCGATGGACTACTTCTTGGGGCCAAAACCTACGGGAGCAAGCACAGATTCTCAAGTTGATCTGAGCAGGATCGTTCGGGACATAGACGAGATCATGGTTATCAACGATGAGGCCCACCACGTCCATGATCCTAAAAACGCGTGGTTCAAGTCGATTCAGGATATTCACAATCGCCTTCAACAAAAGGGAACAGCTCTGTCGTTGCAACTTGATGTAACGGCAACTCCGAAGCACTCCAACGGAGCGATCTTTGTTCAGACGGTTTCTGACTACCCACTCGTTGAGGCGATCAAGCAGAACGTCGTCAAGCACCCACTTGTTCCTGACGGCCCTAGCCGAGCCAAGCTCTCTGAGAAAAAGAGTTCCAAGTTCACGGAGAAATACTCTGACTACATCAACCTCGGAGTGATCGAGTGGAGAAAGGCTTACGAAGAGCATAAGAAACTCGATAAGAAAGCCATCCTCTTCATCATGACCGACGACACCAAGAATTGTGACGATGTTGCGGAATACTTGGAGAACACGTATCCGGATTTGAAGGATGCGGTGTTGGTGATTCACACCAAGAACAACGGTGAAATCTCTGAATCCACCTCTGGAAAGAACAAAGAAGAACTCGATAAGCTACGCCATGAAGCCAACACCATCGACAGCAATGAGAGTCGTTACAAAGCCATCATCTCTGTCATGGTCTTGCGTGAGGGGTGGGACGTTCGGAATGTAACCACGATTGTCGGTCTGCGAGCTTTTACTGCTCAAAATAATATTCTACCCGAACAAGCTCTTGGCCGTGGTCTCCGAAAGATGTATCAGGGGAACATTCAGGAGTTTGTTAGCATCGTTGGGACTCCTGCGTTCATGGACTTCGTTGAATCTATCCAGCAGGAAGGCGTCGAGCTTGAACGAGGTTCAATGGGTAGCGGGTCCACGCCCCGCACTCCGCTTGTCGTCGAAGTTGATACGGAAAATCTCAAGAAGGACCTCGATGCACTCGACATTGAAATCCCTGTGATGACCCCACGGGTTTACCGTGAGTACAAAAATCTTGGGAGCTTGGATGTATCGAAATTCGGACACAAGCCCGTCGAGTATCGGACATTCTCGGACAATGAGCTTCGTGAGATCGTGTTCAAAGACATCACCACTGGGGTGATAACCCACACCACGATTCTCGATGCGACCGGGATGATTGATTTCAATAGTGTTGCCGGCTATTTCGCCCAGGTCATTATGAAAGACCTGCGGCTGGTGAGCGGTTATGCCGTTCTCTACGGCAAGGTGAAGGAATTTATCAGTAACCATCTTTTTGGCAAGGAAATTGAATTGGACTCGGCCAACACGGTGAGGAACCTTTCTGAGGTTGAGACCACCAGAACGATCATTGAGACGTTTAAAAAGCGGATTAATGACCTGACCGTTCAAGACAAGGGAGATGCCGAGGTTCGGGACTACATCAAGTTGAGAAATACTCGTCCGTTCATTGCGAAGGAACAAGGTTTCATCGTCCCCAAGAAAAGTGTGTTCAACAAAGTGATCGGCGACAGCCATCTCGAACTGGAGTTTTCAACTTATCTTGAAAACTGCGAAGATGTTATTTCCTACGCGAAGAACTACTTAGCGGTTCACTTCAAAATTGATTACGTAAATGCGGATGGAGACATCTCGAATTACTACCCCGACTTTTTCGTGAAGGTCAGTGACAAGGAAGTCTATATCGTTGAGACGAAGGGCCTAGAGGATTTAGACGTGCCACTCAAAATGCAGCGTCTGAAGCAATGGTGCGAAGACATCAACCGAGTTCAGAAAAAGATCAGGTTCGATTTTGTTTTTGTAGATGAAGCGTCGTTCAAGAAGTACGTGCCCAAGACATTCAAGCAACTTAGCGACAACTTTAGAGAGTACAAAAGCTAGGGAGACATCATGGACGACATCAATAAAGAACCGAATCGACCAATAGAGCGAACAGAAAAGCAGCCTTGGCAGATGACCAAGGCAGAGTATGAAGCCAAGTACGGTGCTCCAAGAGGAACATCCACTGTCACAGGTAGCTTCTCCAAGCATAAGAGTGCCGTGGAGATCGCTCTCAATCGGGGCTTGCAAGTTCCCGCTGAGGTGTTGAAGGACTATCCGGATTTGATGGACGTTTGATTGGGAAGAATTTGTACGTCTTGCTCCGAGCGAAAATCATGGGAGCACTTCAACAAGAAACCACGTGGAATCAACGGACGCGATTCTCGATGTAAGAAATGTATTTCAAATCAGAAGCTGCTCGTACGTAAAAAGAAGGCTGTGAGTAAAACTCATCGGTCACGCAGATCGCGCACCGTTCTGAATCTTGGTGATTTCACTATCGAGAAAATTTACCACCCAATTTCAGAAGAAAAGTACACCGACATCCTAAAAGATCTCGTTGATCGACTGATTTCTGTAGAAACCGACCGATTTTCACCCTGACCGCCCGCGCCTGAGCCGCTTCCGGAAAAAGTGAACGCCTGGCAGCCTCGTGGCAGTGTTTTTCGAGTGTGGTTGGGGCGTTTGCCCGCGCCGAGGATCGGACTCTGCTTAGACCGTTTAAACGCGTTTGGTGCGGTTTCTCTTAAAATCAGCTCAAATCATGCCTCAAAAGGCTAATCCAGTCACTCAACGCTGGAAGATCAAGCCCTGACGTTGCAACTTGCTCCAGTGTTAGTCGATCTTCTGTTTTCTTCCCGGTTCCATTCGGTTCGAACAACAACACGGTTCCATCGACGTTGTGATTGCTCAAAGCCTTGCACTGGATCCGAAGAGTACTGGAGCTTTGGATCATATCCCGCAGTCTCGGAGTAAACTTCACGCCGACTTTTTCCATCGTCGCGAACAATGCCTGGATGACCTCTTCCTGTTTTGTGCGTTCGAGATGACGAACTGTCGCTTTCACGTCAACAACGTCAAGTCCTTTGCCAACACCAACGTCCACCGTTAACCCCAAGTCCTGACAAAGAAGCATCGCTGCTGTTTCCATCTGAGCGGGATTTAGGATTCCAAGGATCGTGTTAGTCTTCTCTTCTTCGTTGGCCGATTTTAGTGGCGATGCTGTGCTTGGATCAACTATCCCTGCGATGTAGAGACGAAAGAATTTACCGAACACACTCTCACGAAGTTCCTTTGATTCGGTAGTCGGCATCGGAGGAAGATCGTAAGCCGACTTTAGCCAGTCGATGTTTCCAAGAGTTGAAGATCCGTTGAGAGTGAAAATTGGCTGGAACGTGTTCCGGATGAAATGTTGCCAGACCCCAAGCGAGTCAATGGGAGCGATAAGCCGATCCCGAGAGATAGCGTGTTCCAGCTCCGCAGGAATAACTTTCCATCCGTTTTCTCCAAAATTCAGATCATAGAAGGCTGGAGAGCCAATGCCGCCAAACTTCTCCTTAATCTGAGTATGCCAGTGGCGATCAAACGCACGATAGAGCTTTGGACTGCTCCAGTTGATCCCGCCCTCGTCCCTAGACAAGTAACGGATCGGAGCCGTTGGCTTCCAGACTAGAAGAGAATCCTTGGCGTAAGTAACGATCCGAACGCGATTTCTCCAGACGTCGGATGTCGCAACCGCCATATAGCGAAGATCAGATTTCTCGGGGCCATTCTCACAAACGCCATTCGAAACTAGTGGAATAGCGTCGCCAGCGTAACCGACCCACAATCCTTTGAGTTGGTCCGCAAGGGAGAGAAAGCTATTCGCAAATCCAACCTTCATGTGGAAGTAGTAAGTGTTTTGTGTTGCCCCAGCCATAGCAGTAGTCCCCATTTTCTGGCCTCTTGCCAATCTGGGATATTCTCATGGTGCTGGGAGGTTCATCATCAGGAATGCCGCTTCTTGTGCATAAGTGCGCAAGTAATTGTGCAACTAGCGCGTCAAAGGTCGGATATTAGTATCTGCGGCGGGCTTCTATAGTTATTGCGGAATCAGTTTTCCATAAGGGAGGGGCTGTGCTCGGAGAAGGCCAGAACTACTTCTGAAGTTGGCGTTCGATTTCGTCTATGAGCAGATCGACTTCCGGCTTCTGGATGTAAGTGAACTTTAGATATGAGATGTGCGGGATGCGCGGAAACTCTTCGGATGTGTAGAGGATGAAGGGTATTTCTGATTTGGTATCTCGAAGATACTCAAGCACGTCGGTCCCAAAATCATCACCCATGTGGTAATCACAGACCACGAGATCAACATGGTTCAGGCTAAGAAGTCTCTTTCCATTCTCGGCTGAGTCGGCACACAGAACATCAGGCTTGATCGGCAATTTCTGGACGAACATCTCTAGCAAGTGCCTGGTCGATTCATCGTCCTCAATTATTAAAATTCTTGATTTCACAACATCTGTCACTGCCCCTCATTTGCAATTATTCAAATTCAACTCTTGCCCGAATTTCTGACGGTACTTCGCTTGCACTGCCTTCAGATTATTCTCAGCGTTCTTCTTTAGAGCTACTCCTTGAAATCTAGCCCGAAGTGCAGTGACTCCAGACTCTGCTGCGATTTCCTTTTCTGTTTTGAGAATTTCATTGAACATTCTGATTCGATCAAACCATGCACAGCCCGCAACCTCGATGTTCTTTGGATTACTCTCGTAAACCGCTTGTTCCTCTCGTTCCTGTCGTGCGATCTCAGCCTCTTGGCGAGCATAAAATTCGTCACGAGCCTTTGCTGCCGCCTCTCGGTCTGAGCTGGCCTTTGCCAGAATCTCCATATTGCATGCATTTGCATCGGACACGGCCTGCTCATAAGAAATTCGTGAAGAGCGTAGACGATCTCCGGCCGTACAGTAAGCTGAGTTCTTGCTGCAAAGACCATCTACAATAGAAAGCAGTTTGGTCCCGGCCTCTCTTTTGTCTTCAATCGGCTTTGTCTGAGTTGGTGTATTGAATTGGGTTGCGCACTGTTCTGATCCGTCTTCGCCACCATAGGTAACTCCTTTGCAACAAGCAGGTGGAGATAAGCGTTGGGCGAAGGCTGTGACAGCACTGTCAATCTCTCCCGGGGAAAGCATGGAGCCAATCTTTTCAGCGATCCGATAGCAGCCTCCGTTCAGAGAATTGCCAAGCTGCGCCTGGTTTGGCTTGATTCCCTTCTGAAGAAGATATCCAACGGAGTTATCGAGACAACCTGGACCAGCAACCGCGTATTCAAGCAAGTAAGATTCTGAAGAAATGTCTCCCTTGGGTTCCAAGATGCGTTTCAAAGTCTGCAAATCATTTTGTTGGATGGCGCTTACCGCATCGCCGGTTTCAATGCTATTCAGTTTCTTGGTTGCCGCAGTAGAGCATCCTGCCAAAAAAGCTGCTCCGAGCAGTGCAATAAATAGTGTGTTCGCTTTCATTATCATCCTTTCCTATCTCGCGAGCTAACCCGCTTGACCGTGATCTCATAGAGTCCGGTGTGGATTTCTGTTTTCTCAAAAATCTCGCCAATGAAATTATTGTCGTCCTCGTATCCGTAGAGCAGAAAGTGGACAGAGACTTGGAAGTAGCGAGCGATTTCCTTCAATACGTCTGGGTCGCGTGGCATCTTGCGCCCGCCGCCGCCGATCCACTCTTGGACCGTTCGGTAAGGAACGCCAAGCTCCCGAGCGAGAGCCTTGCCAGTGATCTTTCTCTGGCGCATGAGGCGTTCTAAAATCTTACCAAACGTCGTCGTCATAAACTTTCTACTGTCTCCAAATCTCTATTATCGAATAGAAATATGACTCCCTCTACTTGAATGCCGCTTCTTGTGTTCGAGTGCGCAATTTCTTGTGCTTTCATGTTCCTCCTTTGAAGAACCATTTGTCCGCTTCTTTGTCCTCGCGAAGTCCAATCAGCCACGGATGCCTGAGTGCTCCTGAATCGAACTGCTCGAAACAGCCAACTTCCACAACACGACCAATAAATCTCTCCGGTGCATTCCCAAGCTGAAGGCGGATACGGTGATCCATCGTTCCGACCGAAGTTAGTGGACGCAGCAATCCATCAACGAACATCCCGCAGGTAATCGCCCCAGCCATCTTTCGATCTTTGAAAGTCTTGGCATCTGAAAGAGTTACCGCAGTGATAACCATGTCCACGGTCAGCATCTTCTTCGCCTTGATCCAGTGCTGGGATCGAGTATCCGGACGGAAGGTGGTGTCGTGCTCTGGAGAGGTGGACTTCAGGATCAATCCCTCGCCACCTTCATTCAGGATTCGGAAGTAGTGCTCAGAGAATCGAGAGCTGTAACGAGGAACGAGCTGGAATCTTGTGGAGGTGTGCTGGTCAAAGTTCTCCCAGATTATCTCAAGGAGCTGGCGCTGATCGACTTCGTTCAGTTTGGTTGCGTCTCTCGGGAATCGGCCAATCAAGTAGTCTGGTGTTTGGAGAATCCGATGGGCCACAAAGAACTCGTGACCTAGCTGGGCCCGTCGCTTCAGTGCGGCCGGTGTTCCGACTCCGAGTTCGCCGGCTACGATGAGCCCTTCAGGCAAGCGGAGAGATTCTAGTTCTGGAGAGGATTGGAGCTTACGATTTCGGCTGTAGAATGCTGGCCCTCGCGCATGCGCGCCCGCGTGCACATTAAAAAAGGTGGAGTAATGACCGTCGCATTTGTCTTCCGCAACATAGAGTCCGGTAGCCTCTATCGCATCCAGCTCTCGCTTTAGCTGCTTAGGATTTCTTGAGTCCAATGTCCGATCTGCTCCCTGATGAAGTTTCATTTCGTGAGAGAAGAGACATTGGCTTTCCAGATTTGCCTCCTAGTATTCATCTGCTCGCATAATAGTCAGTACCCGATTGAGATATTTGAAGACGGTGTATGTCTCGTC
>Ga0164242_10007444_pt1 | contig 11979 bp, 6 predicted proteins | sample OricomgcompostMG_FD_108783 | JGI IMG/M metagenome (GOLD analysis project Ga0164242, IMG submission 108783) | Miracle-Growth compost microbial communities from Emeryville, California, USA - Original compost - Miracle growth compost (MG) ... | reverse complement strand
CGGTCTTCAACTTCTCCTTGACGGCGATACTGCCCTCGAAGCCGACGATGTGCCTCGCGGGCGGGTTCTCGTGGCCGCCAATGGCGGTCAGCGCGTGGACGGTCTCGGTGACGAGGCGGTCGACGGACGAGCCGGGCAGCTTCGTGTAGCGGGACTGGACGTCGTCGGAGGCCGGGTCGATGACGGTGTCCGGGCTGACGTTGAGCACGTTGGCGAGCATGTCCCGGACGCTCGGGGCCGGGTTGACCTCGCTGTCGTAGTAGGGCAGCTGCGGCACGAAGACGATGCGGTTGGTGAGGGCGGGGATCTCCTTGTTCGGCTGCACGATGGTCACCTTGATGTTGAAGGGGGCGATCTCGTAGGCGAGGGAGTCGCAGAAGCCCTCCAGCGCCCAGGTCGCCGCCGTGTGCATCCCCAGCCCGGGAGTGCCGATGTGGCCCCCGATGCTCGTCAGCGCGATGATGTGACCCGTGTGCTGGGCGCGCAGCTGTGGCAGCGCCGCCTTGATGAAGTTGACTTGCGAGAAGAACATGGTCTCGAACTGGTCGCGCACTAGGTTCTGGGTCGCGGAGGACACGGAGAGCTCCTCGACGGTCCCGACTACGGCTGCGGGGGGAGGTTTAGCCTTGGGTAAGACAGCGGGTAGATCACGGGGGAAAGTGGGAGGGAGCGACTCGGGTTGGCGGGATGTAAGTCCCCCGTACCTTCAAACTTGCAGCACAGCAGGATGTCTATGCGACCAAAGACGTGGACGGCCTCGGCAATGGCAGCGCCGCACTGGCCCATGATGCGGCCATCGCAGCGGATGCCGCGAATCCTGTCCTTCCAGCCCTCGCGGTCCTTGCGGCTGCTCTTGCACTCATTGACGAGTTCTCTGAACTCGGCGCTGCGGTCCTCATGCTCGATCTCGGGAGGGGGGAGGCAGGCTACGACGTAGTCGCCGTGGGCGAGGAGTAGGCGGATCAGGCGGATGATGAGGGGCGAGAGTGAGGAGGTGAGGAACCATGTCCTTGGCGAATTGTGTGTAGCTGGTTATGCTTCATTAGTTTCATCCCTTTGAACGGGAGGAGAGGGAGAAGGAAGGGTCGCACGAAATGATGCCGCGGGGATTGAGTGTGAGTGTCGTCCGGCCCCGGCTTCGGAATTCTTGCGATCCGCCATGCTTCCAATGGCTGGGGTCGGGTGTCGGCTACAGCTCTACTTGCCGCTCACCGGCGGGCGACGAGGTGAGGGTCAAATCGAAGTGTAGAGAGGAATGTAACATCACACCCGAGCACACCACTAAGCGAGCGGAAGGAGTGACGTCTTTTGGAGATGGCGGGCAGCAAGTTCGCTCCTATTATAGGTACTTATATTTCCTGCACTAACATGGTTGGATCTAGCGCTAGGTGCATTGGTCCCAGTGGAACCGGCAGTTGTTGGAACCCGAGCGCGAGCCCATGTATGGAGGAGATGACATGGAATAAATGGCAGATCGGAATTGAGGCTCAAACAGAGGAGGGGCTTGCCCTCCTCCCACCTTGACACCGAGAGCCTGGATGAACAGCCCGGAAGGTGAGGAAACGGGGCGCAAGAGGTAACCTGTTAGTTCCTAGTCTGGAACTACCTCCTTTCCTCCCAGCCAATGCATCCCGCCCCGGATGCAGTAGACTATAACTTCGACGTCGGCTCGATCAGACGAACAGCAGCGGAACCCCGCCTTCCCAGCGGCCGGGTAAAAATGCAGCGTGCCGCCGGATGCGCTCTCGCAAGCCTCCTCCATCAGCCTGTCGCTGAGGAGCCTTCAAGATTTGGTCCCCCACTCAAACTGAGGCCCTTCACATCCAAGAACCCCACGTTGCGGGGCTGTTCAGCCGCTGTAGCCCCTGTAAAAAGTTTCTCGTAAAAACCTGGGGAAGCTTTTGACTCACGCAATTGCTATTCGCGGCTGATTCCGACACCGGCGCCCCTCCGTGTCCCGTTTTCACCTTCCAGTCGAATCCCGAATACATCTCCGGGACCTTTTTGAGTCATATCATTCCCCTCAACAGGAGCTTCGCACAATTCTCTTCCCCAAGTTCTCGCCTTTGCTCTTGTACTAGACCAGAGGTTTATTTTGCTTCAATCCAAACGCCCAGCTTCCAATTGTTGACCCCTGACCCGGGCCCTTGCCAGATAACCCCGCCACCCCGCCACCCCGCCGCCCATCGAAAATGCCCACTCGCTCCGAGATCACTCATTTCGGGGCCGGCCCGGCTTCGCTTCCTCATGACGTCCTCGAGACCGCAGCGGCGGCGTTGCTTGACTTTAACCACACAGGGCTGGGCATCGCTGAGCATAGCCATCGCTCCGAGCTGGCAACCAACATCATCAACGAGGCCAAGGCCGACCTCTCCTCGTTCCTGGACATCCCCTCGGACTATGAGACCTTATTCATGCAGGCGGGAGGCACCGGCGAGTTCAGCGCGACCGTGTACAACCTCGTAGGCGCGTGGGTGACCCGCCAGAAGGCCGCCGTGCTCAAGGAGCTCGGCGTCGCCGACGAGAAGGACGCCGACCAGGACGCCCTGGCCGCCGCCCTCCGCAAGAAGGTCGACGGCGGCGAGCTCAAGCTCGACTACATCGTCACGGGCGGCTGGTCGCTCAAGGCCTACCAAGAGGCGGTGCGGCTGCTCGGCCCGGAGCACGTCAACCTCGCGGCCGACGCCCGGACGGTCAACGACGGCAAGTTCGGCAAGATCCCCGACGAGAGCACGTGGAAGCTGTCCAAGGACGCGGCTATGGTGTATTTCTGCGAGAACGAGACGGTGGACGGCGTGGAATTCCCAAAGTTCCCCGACGTGTTGTCTCCCGGTGCGGATGGGCAAGGCCCCATCGTGGTGGCCGACATGTCGTCCAACATCCTGTCGCGCAAGGTGCCGGTAAACAAGTATTCTATCTTCTTCTTCGGCGCACAGAAGAACCTGGGCTCGACGGGCGTGACCGTCGCTGTGATTAAGAAGAGCCTCCTGCCCCCCACGACCCCCCAGCCGTCGCCGGCATTGATGCGGAAACTCGGTCTTCCGATCCCTCCCATCATGCTCTCCTACGAAACGATTGCGAAGAACAACAGCTTATACAACACTCTGAGCATCTTCGAGTGAGTCAGGAGCAGCTATTACGGTTTACGCATGTCCCCCTTGCTGACAATGTGAATCTAGCGTCTTTATCGCAGGGCAAGTATTGAAGAAATTGCTCAGCACGTACCCCAACAAGGTTGAAGGTCAGCAGGCAGTGTCTGAGCAGAAGGCGCAGCTCATCTACTCGGCCTTGGAGGCGCACCCAGAGGCATATAAAATCATCCCGGATGCTTCCGTTCGCTCGAAGATGAATATCTGCTTCCGCGTCACGAAGGTAAGCCTATTGGATCCCCTCGGGTTGGCCCATTATTCGAGTTGGAGGATATTTTGTTTCCCACGATCTCTCTTGTGTCTGACATGAATACTAGAACGGAACTGTCGATGAGTCCGAGAAGGCCTTCCTCAAGGAGGCCACAGCTCTGGGCCTAACGGGTCTCAAGGGACACCGTTCGGTGGGTGGAATTCGGGCGTCGAACTACAACGCCATCCCGCTGAGCGGTGCAGAGAAGCTGGTGCAGTTTATTGAGTCATTTGCGAAAGCCTGAGTCCAAATTTGCTTGGGAGTGGGTAGAGGCATATGAAGAAGAAAAAGACTACTAGAGGCCAAGAAAAAAAGACATCTAGAGGACACCCAGTGGAGCGAGTTGTAGTTGTTTGGGATGTATGCATGAAATGCGATGGGTGGCGCTGGAGGATGGGTGTCTGGGAGTAAATGATTTCGTGGCTCTTCAACGAGACACGAAACTTGTCATCCTACTTCTACAGCAGGAAGTCATGATATCCGCTATCACAATTTCAAGTTTGCCCTTGCGATATGTGTTTAGTCAAACAAATGCCATTATTGATACATACGTCTTTGCAAAGGCTTTGGGTGCAAGAAAGCTAAATTATTAGCAAGGGTATTAGGGGGTTCGCAGCATATCACACTCAGCCAACGATTGCCGAAGTCAATATTCTCTGGGCGTGTGAGCCATTGAGTCTGGCTGCATGTAGCCGATGTTAAGATAGATGTCATGGGCCTGCAAATCTTTAAAAAAGGGGGCAGTAAAGTTAGCTAGGTAGCGACAGTGATATCTGCGATATCAGGCCAAGGTGATAGGTCTAGGGTGACAGCTTGATCGAGGGTAAGCAGCTCTTCCCCTATTACCTGTCAAATACCTGCCAGGCCAGATACATACTATGTACAGACCCATCCACCTTGAGTCATTGGCTCTGCACCTAGAGATATTGCCTTGCAAAAGTTCCCTTTTTGTGAGGACGTTATAAACCCGTAATCTCGTTAAAGGGGTACATGGCTCGTTCAATGGGTCTGTCCCGTAGTCCAGTCTTCCCAGACGCACGTCTTCCACCGCCATCAACGAAGGTATATTATAAAGCAACAACAGAACAAGCCCTATTCCACCTAGACGGAGCTACTTATTATACCTGGGGTATGATACGAATTAAAAACACTTTCACAACCAAGCATCCTTTGGGCAAAGCCGGAACCACCCCCTCCGCTTCTCGTCTGTTACCTCCAAAAAAAAAGATCGATATCCTAGGCGATAACAACCGGAGCGATACTATGCCCAGCGACGTAGTTTGGTTTACTTCTTCTCCGTGATCTCGTCGTGGGCAGCCTCGGGCTGCTTCTCCTGGTCGTCTATGACTTTGCCGCCAGCATCGGTAACGCCGAACAGCTCGTCCATCTTCTCCAGGCTAATGCCCTTGGTCTCGGGGACGAGGAAGTAGACGAAGAACCACATGGAGGCGCAGAAGGAGCCGAACAGGAAGAATGTTCCCTAATTACGCACTGTTAGTCTCGTAATCGCCCGCAGACTCGCTAGGTTGGTTCACTCACGAAACCCTTCTTTCCCATGGTATCCATCATGGTCAGGACGGCTGTTATCACGACTTGGTTAGCAACTTCCGCTTAGGCGAAGCGTTTTCTGCGATGGATGATACTCACTCCTAGCAACCACAAAGTTGAATAGCCACTGGGTAGCGGCAGCAATGCCCACATTTAGAGACCTGAGCCGAGCACTTGGGATTTCGGAAACTAGAATCCAGCAACATGGGCCCCAACCGGCTTCGAAGAATCTAACACGATGTTAGAGTCTTGGATGGTAACGGCAGGCTCTCCCACCCGCGAGGTTTACTTACGAAACGAAGAGGTAGATGCAAACCATGGCGAAATATCCGAAGGGGGGAATCTGAGCACGAAAAGGTCAGGCGTTTGTCACACAAGTGTACTAGGGGAGGTGCACACTAACAGCCGCGCCTGGGACAGGAGGGTATATCCTGATGTAGATACCGACGAGGAACATGGAGACTGACTGGCCAACACTAGCCCATAGGAGACTGCGCCTCCGGCCAAGACTGTCGGCTGCGAAGACCATGAAGAGGAAGCAGGCCACGAATTTCACCTGTTTTCCTAAGTGTCAGCGAAAAGCTCGTCCCTACTGTACCGATTAAGGACGACTTACGATTCCGTAAACTCCGGTGGCGAAGAGAGAAGATTTCGTGCTGTCCAGACCCATGTTCTGGAAGATCTGGGGCGCGTAGTAGTTCTGTCACAGACCGGCACGTCAATAACCCTCCCCGGGGGAAGCTAAGGGGATTGGGTTTACTCGATCTTACAATTGCGTTGACTCCAGTCATCTGCTGGCAAATCATCAGGCCGATCGAGATTAGAGCTCGGTTGCGGTTGCCGGGAATAGTCCACATCTCCTTCATGAGGACCCAGCCGGTCGCGTCACCGACAAGCCTCCGCTCCATTTCGAGTTGGGACGCCATATCCTGGATTTCACCTTGGACGTAGGGATGAGTGCTCGGGAGGCTACGAATCAAAGTCAGCCAATCCGTGCTCCCATTTTAAGGGGCGAAACGAGGGGGTCTTACTCCGAGAGCATCGACATAATCCTGGAGGCACTCTCCCAGTCATCCTGGCGCGCACACCATCTGGGACTATATATCGCTCTTGTTAGTTGTAGGGACAATGAAGGGGCTGGGCGAAATAAGATACTTGCCTTTCTGGGCAGAAGAACATGCCAAAAACAAGAAGCCTAAAACGCCAGTTAGTGACTAAACGTGCAGTGAAATTCGTGCCCTCGGGTTCCCTACACTGCGGGGAGCGCCTGAAGAGTTAGGGGCATGATGTAGACGCCGGAACCCGCAACTCCACTCAGGCTGGCGTAATTGACCCTTGTTCACACGTTAGATTTGTCGTCTAGTCGAGAGGTTGGGGATATATAATACCAGAAAGATATCATGATACCAGCGACAATAAAGAGTTGGTAGAAGGCTAAGCATCGTATTAGGATAAACCACACAACCGACAGAACCAAGGGCTGGGTAGGATCTTACCCGTCAAACCACCTCGGATAGCTCGAGGAGAGCATTCGGAGACTGCGATAATCATCAACGAGGGGGAACACCTCCACACTGCAAAGAGGACAACATACCGTACAGGGGCGTCAGCATGGAAGCTGCTCCCACGCCGAGGCCCGCAACGAAGCGGCCGACATACATGACTGCGAGCGACCCTCTAGAGCCAGCCTGCATAGCAACTCCCACGCAAGTGACGACCCCTGCGCCAATGAGGGCCCATCGTCGTCCGTAACGGTCGGAGAGAGTAGAGGTCTAGGCGGCATGAGGGTTAATGTCGTCGATGGTTAACCAAGGGCCGACGACTTTGACTTACGAAAAGACAAGCAGCAAAACAGCCGGCCTGAAGCGTAGAAACAACTACTTATGGTTAGTACTTCAAGCAAGTAAGCCATCTGTGATCATCGGTTGGCGTACTATTCTCGCTCAGGAGGGTCGCCTCCGCTTTCCCATAGCCGTAGTCACTGGGCACGCGGTCAGCAGGTGGACCTAACAGTTACAATACTGTTTCTCCTCACCTCATGAACCTCCCATAGGTCAAGACGCCCCCAATCGTACCAGTACTGATCTCGTTTAGCTTCCCATCGCATATCATACCGGCGAAGTCAGACCTACTCCCAACCGAAGATCATCCCTCCAAAGCTTCACGACGGAGCCCATGTTAGTCCCTCATAGTTCCGAAACGATCGGCTGTACGAATGCGTACCAAGCTATCCAGCGTGTCAGCGGTTGGAGTCTACGGGTGGAGGTCTAGGGGGGGTGGAAGGACGTTTATAGACTTACATGTGCAGACTAGAGCAAATACCCTCCATCCGTAGAGCTCCTCAGGGCTGCTTAGGTATCAGTCGATTTGGTCCCACAAACACACACGTTTTCGATATTGTTTCCGGGGGAGACGCACTCCTCTTTCATGGCATCATTGTGAATAATGAGCCGGAGGAACTTGTTAAAAGCTTTCCCCATGGTCGCGATCGCCGAGTTAGCAAGGGGCAGGGCTCAATGGCAAGGCGGGGAGTTGCAAAACTGCAAGTAGAGAGAAGCAGGTGGTGAAAACCGAAGGGACGGAACTCGGGACGCGTCCGGAGAGTGGGATAGTGAGAACTTTATATGGCGGCACCAAACTTCGGCTCCCAATGAGAGCTGTTATGCGCTGCGGTTGTAATCTGCGCTCGAGCACCCGGCGAGATGGAGAAGACCCGGAAGTTTGGGTCGCAAAAGGGGAATTGGCAGTGGCAGCAGGGACGATCTCCCAAAGTTCATTCACCCGGGTAGGGTGGCATTCTATTGTATCTCTCCTCGCTCATCTTTCCCTCTCACGGCGCCCATATTGAGGGGTCCATTCTGTTACTCCAAGAGCCGTGTATCCGCCACGCGAGCGAGCACAGAGTGTGCATCATTTTGGGGTACACACCATGACCGGGGGGTGGGTAGCCGAGATGTGGTTCGTTCGGCTGGTCAAAACAGCCAAAATATCATGGGGCTCTCTCCACTTGCGAGTGAAGGAGTATGCCGGCCAACTTGCCTTTTCGACCGTCGATCTGCGGAGTTGCTGTTGGGATGGGGCGAGGGTGTACCGCCAAGGCCGCCTAACGAGGTGCGGTACCGTCTGCACTGACCTGGATCTTGGTCAACCCCATGTCCTGGTTGGCACATATCCGCGGACACCTAACAGCTTTGCTAGGGTAGAGTCGGAGCTGTTCGTTGCTCTCTCTCTGCCTCTTCTTTTCGTCTCTTGTTCTCCTCTCTCTCTCTCTCTCTCTCTCTTTCTCATATATATTCCCGCAGTAGATAGTGTCCCCATCTGCTTGCCTTGAACTAAATAGTAGGTGAATCCAATCAATGGAACACGGTCCCCGTTGGAGGCGCTGAGGCGCTGACCTCGGAGCGGTTCCGAACGGAGCGCCATCCACCCTGTGGTTTAGCCGTTGCACATGGGACTTTAGCCAGACGGCACGACCTGCGGGGTTTGGGCCAATCATCAACACTACTCGCCCGTCGATCTCCCGTGCCGGTCTTCGTGGATTGTCACCATTTAGTCAGGAAAGGAGGAGCGTATCCATAGCGCCTCCAACGGTCTAATTGGGGTGCCCGAACGACAATCGGCCCGGAATGGGGGGTGCGAGTTTCCAGTCGAGTGGTGGAAGAAAATGTGTCCGACTTCACGAAACCTCACGTTACCTCACCGTTAGGAAGGAGAGGTCACACTGGAACATCCAGACTAGAACAGCGTGCACAGCGTGCCCGGCTTGCCCAGCAATGCCCAGCATGCCCAGCCATGAAACAAGCTTCGGTGGCGCCCAAGCGAGCCTAGGCAACGCTTGTTTTGTTTCTTCCGACTAGCGCGGTTTCCTTTCCTTGCGGGTTTTCAAAACTTCCGGCCAAAAGATCCGTAGGATCTAATTAGAATCCGCGAGGCTTGGATGGATGCAGGCTAGCGACTAGGGAGTTCGAACTCCCGAGACACTGCCGATGGTCTCAGAAAGAGGAGAAAATAGTTGGAATATCAAGCTAAAAGGTGCGGGGGAAATTGTTAGCAGATACTTTGTTGGTGATAGTGAGTTGGAGATTTGGGGGTGGAGGGACCCCTGTCTTTTTTCACTCCCTCGGTTGCATCGAAGCTCCCTCGAAGTGAGATGCGAAGTCTGTGAGTTGATGATGTGTGACCAGGTTAGCAGTTCTAGGATCTGCAAGAGGAGATGGCCTACACACTGTAGTAGCACCATTTTCAGTCGATGTTCGGCCTGGGGTATATCATAGGCAGAGCTCTGCACCCATGATGCCTGCGTAGGTATATTAGAGGACTCTATTGCAACGCAAATATGATTGGTGTCTCTCGAAAGAGTCAATGTTCTCGAGATGTGACGTAAACCGACACACCGTAGACATGGCCAACAGCTTTAGAATTAGACCCTGTGAAATAAAACCAGACTCATTCGCAGACTAGGTAGGTGCCTATCGAGAGAGGGGATATCCTGAGACTGCCCTCTTTTAGCATGCACCAGCGATTTAAACCCCCATAAAGCCTCACGCCGCACCTATCTCCCCCTTCAACCAACCAGGCAACTCAGGGGCCGCCTTCCATCCGTCCAGGTACGTCTCCTTAGCCACCCCCTCACCCGACGGCTTGGCATAGATCCCTGAGACATACCACGCCGACTCGCCCTTGCGGATCGTGTGCTGCAGCGTCGGGATCGTCGTGCGGCTCTCGACGAGGTTCGAGTTCGGGTCCGCGTTGACCAGCATGGCCCTCCGCCCGACGTCGCTGGCCTCCAGCGCCCGGATGCCCACCGCGCCCTTAGATACCGCGAAGGCGCCCTCCGCGCCCGTAGCCCACGCCGAGGGCGTGTCGAGGTCGTAGTTGCCGATGAGTAGCGGGTGCGTGCCCTCGCACTTTGTCGAATCGTACGCGTCGAGGTAGCGCCCGTCGGGGGTCCGCTCGTTGCAGATGGCGAAGGATCCGTCGGCAGTCATCACCTCGCGGCCGGCGTCGATGTGGTGGACGCGGAGGTGCCAGTTCGGCGTGGACTCCTCGGGCGGAATTAGGTATGTCTTGATCTTGACATCGGGGAACGGCTTCCACACCGATACCAGCACCGGCTTGTCGTCCCGCTGCTCGATCGCGGCGTATTCTGAGAGTCGCCTCGCCTTCCAGAACTCGCCCCCGTCGTCTGATAGGCCCAGCTGCGAGGCGAGAGCGTACTGCTCGAGGGTGAACAGGCCCGGCGGGACGGAGTATGCGTATGCACTGCTGTAGGCGAAGCCGCCGTACTTGGCGTGCGTACCCTTCATGGGATAGCTGCAGGCCTGGCCGGAGGAGAGCAGCATGTAGTGGCCGCCAAGATTACTAGGCGAATTTTGTTAGCTAATTGATTGCTCGAGGGTTCGCAAGACTCACCTCATGATGTGGCCCGGATGCTTGAGGGCCTTGATCTTCGGTATCGCATCTCCGTGGAACTCTTCTTCTGAAGTCCAGAATGGGTGATCTTCCGGTACCGCTAGACAGATGAAAGCCAGACATGCCCAGTACGGGCTCCCAGGGCTGTTGTAATTTTCTGCCATCTGTCACGAACGTAAGCCACAAATGTCACGGATCTCCGGAATAGGGGGTTAACACTTACATACATATTGGGATACGAATACCCAATACTGAGAGTTCCACTTGGAGTCCAGATGTTATCCTGCGTCTGCCACCACCTGAGATGCCGGAGCACGATACCCTTCACCATACCCCAAGTCAAGGGGGCGGGCAGCTCAACGCCAGCATAAGCCAGGGCTCCCCAGAACGAGACCATGGCAAACCTGTATCCGACACTCCGCCCGAAAGGGATGGACCGGCCTTCCTTATCGTAGTAATGCGCCAAATCCAGCGCCGCCATCTGAGCCCGCTTCTTGAACTCCTCCGCCCTCTCCGGCTCGTCCTCCCCTGCGAGCTTGGCGTACAGCAGCTGCAGGAAGTGAATTGCGAAGCTGGAAGAGTAGTAGTCCATCTGATGGATCCCCTCGGGCCCGTCGTTGGACCAGCCGTCCCCTCGATAGAAGGTATTGAGGTGCTCGATATCGGCGTCTAGCCTGTCCTGAGAGAACTTGCCGCCGTTCTTCTTGAGTCCTAGGTTTGCGAACACGCGGAACCATAGCCAATTCGTGTTCGGCATGTTCTTCTCATTGATCGAGTTGCCTAGCCACTGCTCGACATTGCCCTTCTCCCTGTCGGACAGGGAGCTCCAGAGCTCCGGCGCCACCGCGAGCGCGTAGCCCAACGGGCACATCTCGACCATCCGCTGGTCGTTGTCCCGCGGGTGGCCCCAGTACTCGGGGCTCTCCGGATCCGTACCCGTCTTGATGCCTTGGACCCACCACTCCGTACCGCGGTACTCGCCGCCCCCGCCCAGCAGGCAGGCGAGGCCCCACAGGGGCCGGCAGAAACCTTCGATCTCGGAGGCGGTTTGGTCGAAGCGCACGGCCGTGGCGCCGGGGCAGCGCACGCGGGCTCGGTCCGGAGAGAAGAAGGGGTCCAGGGGGTCCAGGAGCGTCCGGAGGAGCTCCTGCACCGAGGCTCGGTCGGTGATGTTCACCTGGGAGAAGGGGTGGCGCCCATTGTAGCCAAGGACGAGGCCAGTCTTGGCGTCTGCCATGATGAGGGGGTGTGCTAGGGCTGCCTAGCTACTGAGAGAGAGAGAGAGTACGAGGAAGGTTGCTAGGTAGAGTTGCAGTTGTGGTGCGTGTAGACAAAGCTAGAGACGCAGCAAGCTAGAGACGGAGCAAAACAGTTGCAAGACGGAAGCTGGGACGGAAAGGAGAAAGAGACTCGAGATGAGCAAAACCTACAACTCTTTGAAGGGGTCAACTGGTGAGGGGTCCGGTCACGGCTTGGATATTTCACTTTTGGCGACTAACAGCGACCTTGGTAGATAGTGTGAGGGGTTAAGCTGCCGTTGGAGACACGGTGGGGCCGTCAAGCTCCACGGCTAATTGCAGAAAAGCTGGGCGAAATCGAGCAACGACATCGACATAGGCG
>Ga0164242_10007443_pt1 | contig 11979 bp, 8 predicted proteins | sample OricomgcompostMG_FD_108783 | JGI IMG/M metagenome (GOLD analysis project Ga0164242, IMG submission 108783) | Miracle-Growth compost microbial communities from Emeryville, California, USA - Original compost - Miracle growth compost (MG) ... | reverse complement strand
TGCCGACCCGGACAGCATCCGGCGACTGCTCTCCCTGCGACCGGCCGGATTCCTGCTGGATGCTCCGACGCCGGAGCTCGTGGCCGCCCTGCCGGCCGGGACGCCCGCCGTGCTGCTGGACGCCCCCGGCCTCGCGTCGGAGCGCCCGCGCGTTGACCTGGACGTGGCGGCGGGCGCGGTGAGCGTGGCGGAGCACCTGGCCGCGGCGGGTCACCGCGACGTGGCCTACCTCGGCAGCGTCATCGACGCCGCGACGTTCCGCGCCCGCCGAGAGGCGTTCCTCGAGGCCGCGGCGCGGCTGGGGATGACGGTGCACGGCGAGGCGTCCTGCCTCACCGAGGTGCAGGCGGCCAGGGAAGCGTTCGACGCCGCGTGGCCGGGCTGGCGGCGCGACGGCGTCTCGGCGGTGGTGTGCTGCACGGACACGCACGCCTACGGCGTGCTGGAGGGTGCCGGAGCCGCGGGGGTGCAGTTGCCCGGCGAGCTGGCTGTGACGGGCTTCGACGACCTGCCCTCCTCGCGCCTGACGGCTCCCCCACTGACCAGCGTTCGGCTGCCCTCCGGGGAACTCGGCGCGCAGGCGGGCCGGGCGCTGCTGGCCGCGATCGAGGGCGGCGACGCAGGCGCGGCAGGTGCCGAGGTCCTGCTCCCGGCCGAACTGGTGGTCAGGACGTCCTCGGCCGGGTCACGTTGAGCCGACGCGTCCGAACCCGTCTCAGGCAACCGGGATCGTCCGCTTCCGTCGCGGGGAACCGGCGCCGACGGAGGCCGGCAACCTGCTTGGCCGGTGCTCTTCCGGCCGGGCCGGGGCACCCGAGCGGGGCTGCTCAGGCGAGCCGGAAGTCCTTCTCGGCCTGGCGGCGCACCGAGCGGTCGCGGCGGCGCCGCGTGGGCCAGGTCAGGATCAGGGTGATCAGGCAGGTGATGACGGCCAGGGCCGCCACCGTGATGGCGGCGTCCACCCAGAACTGCGGCGGGTAGAGCCGGATCAGGGTGTCGTCCAGGTAGAACTCCCACTGGCCGCCGGAGAAGAAGAGCCGGTGGAAGTCCGTGAAGAAGGTGTCCCAGCCCAGCGCGCCGAGCGTGCCGAGGACCAGCAGGATGCCCAGAGTCACCCACGCTCCGGCGAAGAGACCACGGCGGATGCCGCCCGCGTAGCGCGAGCGCAGCACCAGGAAGCTGATGCCGATCAGTACGGCGGCGACGACGGCCACCAGGTAGCCCAGGTGCAGCAGCGACTGCACGGCCACCATGTGCGTCACCTCCGGATCGCGGAACGCCAGGGTGCCGTCCACGGTCTTGGTGCCGGGCAGCTGGCGCAGCGTGGCGAGGTAGTCCCGCCCCGCGAAGCCGTTGATGAAGTCCACACCGTAGGAACCGAGCGTGGTCCGCTGCGCCGTGTCGAAGCCGTAGTCATCGGCCGGGAAGCCGGGGCGGTGGTACTCCAGCCACAGGAAGCCGCCCGAGGCCACGAGGCGCAGGGCGCCCATCAACACCACGAGCGGCGAGAGGATCGCGACGACCCACTGCAGCACCCGCGGGAAGACGGGCTTGCCGGTCAGGGCGGCGTGCAGGGTCTCCTCGTCCGCGACGTCGGTGACGCCGGGGATGTCGGATCCGCTCGTGCGGGGCGCGGTCTCGTCGGGGACGTCCTCATCACTCACGGCCTCGGTGTTCCCCTTGGCCGGGTGCGGGCCGAGGACGGGCTCGAGGGCCGGGTCGGTGATGGCGGGCATCGCCGCGGTGGCCGGGCCGGCCGCCGCTTCACGGCGGGCGCGTTCCTCGGCGGCCGAGCGGGCGGCTGCCTCGGCAGCACGGTCCTGCTCAGCGGCGCGGTCCTGCTCTACGGCGCGATCTGCCTCGGACGCTTCGGCGGCCGGAGCGCCGGACGCAGGAGCGGTGCGGCGGGGATCGGTGCCCTGGGTGGGCTCGTCAGTGGGCTCCGGCGTGCTCATGGGCTCCTCCGTGCTGGATTCTCAGTCGTTCTCGCCCGGGCGGGGCACCAGGTGCAGCCCTGGCTTGGCCGGCGGCGGGGCATCCTCCCCGCCGAGGCGGTCACGCGTGCGGCGCGGGGAGAGCCGGTCTATGGTGTCCGCGTCGCGGCGGGCGGCCTGGTGCAGGGCGTCTGCCAGCGCGTAGACGTCGTCGTGATCCACCACGGCGGCCGGATCCGGCATGGCCAGGCGCACGATCTCCCACCCACGCGGCGCGGTCAGTCGCGCTGCGTGATCGGCGCAGAGGTCGTAGCAGTGCGGCTCCGGCAGGGTCGCCAGCGGGCCGAGCACCACCGTGGAGTCCGCATAGACGTAGGTCAGGGTGGCAACGGCCTCACGGCCGCAGCCCTGACGGGAGCAGAGGCGACGGGATTCCACGGCGTTCAGCGTACCCGCGCGTTGCCGCTGCACCCGGCAGGCGCGCCCGTCCGCGCGCGTTACGCTGGGCCGATGCAGGCACGGTTCAACACGGACGCCCTCCCCTCCCGCCCCGGGGTGGGACGCGGCGGACACGGGCGCAGGCGGGACCGGCGCGGTCGCAGTGGCCGCGGGGCCCTCCTCCCTCCCGGCCTGCCCGCCGCGCTGAACCGGCGCGAGCGCTTCGAGGACCTCGTGGCCGAGTCGGCCGAACGCCTGCGTTCGCGGCTCGGGACGCGGATCGACCGCATCGACTTCGAGGTGGCGCTGGTGCCGGAGCGGGACGCGCTGCAGCGCGCAGCCGCCAGGGATGAGGCCGCCCCGCTCGGCATGACCGTGGGATCTCGCCGCGGCCGCCAGGCGCGCGTGGTGGTCTTCCGCCGCCCCGTGGAGACCGTGGCGGGCAGCGAGGCCGCCCTGCCGTGGCTCGTGCATGACGTGGTGGTGGAGCTGGTCGCGGAACTGCTGCAGATGGACCCGGAGGACGTGGACCCCGACTACCGCGGCGAGGCCGGCCCGGACGAGCACTGACCCCCGCGCGCCCGAGGCGCGCACCCGGCGTCGTGCACAGAACAAGAGCGCACCGGCCACGATCGAACCGGCCACGAGCGCACGGCGTGGGGTGACGCGGGCGCGCGACGTCACCACCCGCCGTCGTGCACCGTGATGGGACGTGTGCCGCGCCAATGGCTTGGCACGTGAGAAGTCAGAGTGCAGATGGTGCCCGACGACGCGTGGCCGGCTCGCGCACCCGCCGCACCGACGGGGCGGTTACGGCTCCAGGTCCACGCGGGAGGAGGCCGGCGGCTGCGGCAGCTGCGGCAAGGCGGTCGAGGTGATCCCGCTCCCGTCCGTGCTCAGCACCGAACCGTAGGCGGTCCCGGACGCGGAGAGCTCGAGCGCCACCGGCTTCTTCAGGTCCTTCAGCGCCACCGTGGCCGTGCCACCTGCGCCCACCTGGACCTGCTTGGCGGCACCCTGCGAACCGTCGGCTGCCACGGGCACCACGGTCACCTTGGCCGCGTCGTCCGGCGCGGAGAGGACCAGCGTGCCGTCCCCCGCGGTGGGGGTGGCCACCAGTTGCGTGGTGGAGAGCTGGTCCGTGGCGGGGATGTAGGCCACGTCGGAGGCCTTCTTGGGGTCACTGCCGCGCAGCACGCGGGCGGTGGCCGCGACGGTGTCCTTGGCCTGGACCGAGACCGTGTAGTCACCGGCCGGGAGCGAGTCCAGCGGCACGGAGACCACGGAGGAGGCCGGAACGCTCACGCCGGAGGTGATGCGGTGCTCCTTGCCGTCGCTCCCCCGCGCCACCACGTCGGCCGTGGTGCCCTCGCCGGAGAGGTCGGCGATCTGCACCTGGGGCGTCTCGTCCCCGGCCACGTCCGTGGCGCCGACCTTCTTGCTCGCGGCGGCGTCCTGCAGCCGCACACCGGTCATCACCTGCGTGGAGGAAGCGGTGCCGGAGGGCGTGATGGTGTCCATGCCGCCGGGCGTGGTCCCGCGGAGCACGGACTGGTTCACGGACGCGGACACGGCCGCGCCGGAGGCGTCCACGCGCACGGCGATCTCGCCGGCGTCCCTGGCCGTCCCGCCCAGGTTGATGGAGCGGGTCTCCCCCGCGCCGAGCGTGAAGGGTGCAACCGCACCGTCGGTGGCCTCGCCGTCCTTGGTCATGACCGTGACGGTCACGGCGGCGGAGGTGGGAGCCGGGTTGGTCACGGTCAGCACCGCGGTATGCCCCACCGTGGTGGAGGCGCCCACGAGCCAGACCGTGTTGGCCGGCGAGGAGCAGGACGGTGCGGCCAGGCCGGTGAGGTCACCGGAGCGCTGGTTCACCGTGCGGGTCGCCGCGCCCGGCGAGCGCAGTCCGCCCAGGGCCTGCACCCGCAGCCAGGTGGCGGCGTCCGCCGCCTGCTTGGTGACGGTGACGCCCTTGGCGCCGGAGAAGCCGTCCTCGGCTCGACCGGCGGCCTGGGACGCCTTCTCCTCGGAGAGCTCAGGCGAGAGGTGCTTGACCGTGCGGTCCTTGGCGCCCAGCAGTGCGGCACCGGGGAGGCGCTGCGACTGGTCCCCCAGCGCGGCGGCGGAGAGCGTCGAGGACGCCGTGGCCGCACCGGACGCGTACGCGTCATCGCTCGAGGCGTTCTGGCCCACGCGCGCCGGAGCGGGCGGGCAGACGAAGGTGGAGGAGCCGGCAGCGGTCCGTGCTGCGGGGACGGGGAGGTCGCCGCGCTCCGGGTCCGGGATCCAGCGCGGGGCCAGGGCGGCGGCCGCGGTGGCGAGCACCAGCAGGGCGCCGCTGCTCACGGCCAGCACGCGCTTGCCCGTGCCACGGCCCGCCTTGCGACGGCGGGCTGCGCGGTCCGCTGCGGCCTCTGCACCGGCCGCGCGCTCGGCGGCGACGGGCTCGCGCTCGGCGGGGGCGTCGCTGTCGGTGGCGGACGCCTTGGCGGAACTCTCGGGCTCCTTCTTCGCTTCGGTGGCGTCGGCGGCAGCGGCCGTCACGGCAGTGCCCGACGACGCCGTCCCGGCGCTTGTCTCCGGCGTCGCCTTGGCGTCAGGTCGGGGCGCGTCAGACGCCTTCGCGGCGTCGGCGGCGGGAGCCGCGGGTGCCGCGGGGATGTCGGCCCTGGCTTCCTCGGATGCGTCAGCCTTGGCGGTCTCGGGCGCGCCGGGCGTCGTCTTCGGGGCGGCGTCCTCGGGCGAGGACTCCACGCTTGGCAGGGCCGGGCCGTCGCGATGCTTGGGCGCCGTGCCCTCCGGCTCCGGGGTCACGGTCGGCTCCTGATTCCGGTCGGCAGCGCCGCCCTGGACCTGCTCCCGCGGCGTCTCATCCTTCGGGGTGTTCTCCGGCTCCTTGCTCATGCCTGCTCCCCCCTCGTCTCGCCCTGCTGTTCGTCCTGCTCGCTCGGCTTGGCGGGTTCGGCGGGCCTCACCGACTCCGCCGATACCGTCGGTGCCGCGGGCCGCCGCTGAGCAGGAGCGGTGTCGACGGCGCCGGCGGTCTCCCCGGCGTCGTCGCTCTCGGTAGCGACGCGCTCGTCCTCGTCAGCCTCGGCATTCTCCTCGGCGGGCGCCCCGCGCTCGGCCACGGAGGGCCGGTAACTGCGGGCGGCTCGCGCGTCGCCGCGCCAGGCCCGCGGGACCGGGACGATCGACAGCAGCGCCACGAGCAGGCCGAGGGCCAGCACCACGAGCCAGGCGATGTTCCAGCCGTGTGCATGCCACACGCGCAGCGTGCCGCCGCCGGCCGGCAGCTCGAAGGCCTGCGCCCAGCCGTGCGAGGCGGCCTTGAGGTCCTTGCCGTTCAGCGTCGCGTGCCAGCCCGGGTCCGAGGACTCGGCCAGCACCAGCAGGCGGCCGTCCGGGCCGGAGGCCACGTCAGTGCCGTTGATGCGGGCCGCAGCATCGTCCGCGCTGGGCAGCAGGCTCAGCGTGGCGCCGTCAGCGGAGAGCACGCGGATGCGGGCGGTGGGCGATCCGGTCGGCGCCACGGCGTCGTCGGAGTCCTTGCCGGTCTGCACCCGCCAGATCCACGCGTCGTCGTCCCCGGAACGTCCCACGGCGGCCAGCGCCGGCTGCGCGTCCAATGCGCGGGCCATGACGTCGGCGCCGGTCCCGCCGGTGCGCAGCACCACGGAGGAGACACCGAGGTCCGCCAGCTCGGTGCGGTTGTCGGTGGCCTCGCCGGAGGCCAGAGCTGCAACCGCCTGGCGCACGGCCTCGTCGCCGGCGTCCATGGCGGAGCGCGACGTGGTGGTGGGCAGGAAGACGTTGCCCTGCAGCTTGGCCGCGGCCACGGAACCCGACAGGTCCTCGAGGCGGACACCGGCACCGGAGGCGAGCGAGGCGCTGATCCGGCCGTCGTCGCCCACGGAGAGCACCAGGGTGCGCTCGGCGTACTTGCCCTGGCCGCGGTCTGCGGCGGTGGCGGGCAGCGGGGAGACGGCGGTGCGGTCCACGCGCTGGGCGGTGCCGAGGGCGTCCTTCTCCAGCTGGCCGGGGACCACGCGCGGCGCGGCCCAGGCCACGGCGGAGACGAGCACCGCTACGGTCAGCACGCTGCCCGCCACGCCCCACGCTGCGCGGGCGCCGGCCCCGGACACGGGCTCCGACGCGGCGTCGGCCGCAGCGGTGCGACGACGCGCGGTGATCCGCTGCGCCCCGACGCCGGCGGCCACGAGCAGCCCCACCAGGAAGAAGCTGAGGTACGGGCCCACGAACGGGGCCACGATCCGCTCACCGGACACCGTGGCGTCCAGACGCGACGCGGCGGCACCGCCCACCAGTGCGAGCAGGCCGGTGAGGAAGAGCACGCGGGCCGTGGTGGTGCCCCGGCCCGGGGTCAGCACGGCGATCAGTGCGAGCACGCCGAGCGGGGCCAGGACGAACAGGACCACCCACACGGCCCAGCCGGAACCGAGCACGGGCAGACCCGGAAGCGCTGCCCCGGTGTCCACGCTGACGGGCCAGCCGAGCAGCTGCTGCCACACCGGGGCCGTGTCAGCGCTCTGCGGCACGCCCGGCTGCACCAGCAGCACGCGCGGGTCGGAGACGGCGCGGATGAGCAGCGGCAGGGCGACGAGCACGCCGGGGATCGGCAGCCACCACAGGCCGCGCGCACGGCGGAAGAGCGCTGCGGCGATGATGGCGCCCACCAGCAGCGGGAGCACCATCAGCGGCTCGGCGCAGACGAGGACGGCGCCGAGCAGCGAGGCACCGGCGACGGCGGCCCAGGAGGGCACCCCGCCCGTGCCTGGACCGGCGGCCTGACCGGCAGGACGGGCCGCGCCCACGGCACGGATCAGGGCCAGGACGAAGAGCGGCGCCACCACGTGGACCACGAGCGCGCCGGGACGACCCTGCGCCAGCGCCACCTGCAGGGTGGGGGCCAGGGCGAAGGCCAGCGCGCCGAGGAAGCGGATCCCGAGGCGGGACGTGACGGCGCCGAGGCACAGCCACGCGGTGAGCGCGGCCAGCGGCATGGCGAGCACGTAGAGCACCACGGCGGCGATCTGGGCGTGGCCGATCGAGACCACGCCGGAGAGCCAGATGAGCAGGTCGAACGGATCCGGCGGCGCTGCCGCCCCGGTCCCCACGGGCTGCCAACTGGAGGTGGCGCGTGACCACAGGTCCCCCAGCACCGTGGAGGGGGCGAGCAGGGAACCACCGGCGAGGGCCGGGGCGTCGAAGAGTCGGTAGAGGCCGAGCAGGGACAGGGCGGCGGCGACCAGGACGGCCACCAGGCCACTCGTGGCGCTGCCCGCCGGGCGCGAGCCGCTCTCCAGCGCGGCGAAACTGTCGTCGCCGCCCGTGGCCTCCTGCTGCGCGGTGCCCTCCTGGACGCCGGGGTTGCCGGCGAGCAGGCGCTCCTCCCGCAGCGTGCGGCGGCGATCCCGCACCTGCGAGGGCTTGGCCAGCAGCGGCCGGACGACGCCGCGCGGCACCGTGCGCGTCCTGGCCGCGTCGCGCCGACCGGCGGCGAGCTGGCCGGGACGCAGGAAGGCCGTGGCCCCCGCGCCGAGGTCGATCACGGCGCCGGAGGGATCCTTGGCCACGAGGCGGCCCAGCGCCCTGCCCACGCCGGCCACGAGCATCCACAGCGCCAACAGCACCGATCCGGGGCCGGAGGCGTACTTCATGCGGGTGTAGGCGGCGGCGCGGGTCTCGACCCGTGGCCCGGCCACGGCCTGCACCGTGTCCGCCTGGTGATCCACCACAGCGCCGGGGACCACGATCACGCGGTGCCCGGCCAGCCACGCACGGCGGCCAAGGTCCACGTCGTCGCCCACGCCGGGCAGGGCCGGGTCGAAGCCGCCGAGTTCCTCGAAGACGTCGCGGCGCACCAGCATCCCTGCGGTGTTCACACCCAGGGTGTCGCTCACGCCGTCGTACTGCCCCTGGTCCACTTCGTCGCTGCCCACGCGGGAGAAGCGGCGCCCGGAGCGCGTGGTGCTCAGGCCCACGTCCAGCAGGCGCCCGCGGCTGTCGGCGTCCACCTGCTTGCAGCCGGCGATCACCACGGAGGGGGCCTTCTCCACCGCGTCCAGCAGTTCGGCGAGCGCCTCGGGGCGCGGAGCGGAGTCGTCATGCAGCAGCCACAGCCACTGGGTGGGGCCCGTCCCCTGCTCGCCCGCGTGCGGACCTGCCGCCTCCGCGGCACCGGCCCCCGCGGCGTCGGGCAGCGCACGCGTCCCGCCAGAGAGGTGGCGCAACGCCGTGCCGACGGCGCGGCCGAACGTGGCGCCCGGCGCGTCCAGCACCACGGCGTCCAGCGGCAGCGCGACCCGCAGCTGTTCGGCCGAGCCGTCCGTGGAGCCGGTGTCGACCCCCAGGACAGCATCAGGCGCCACGGTCTGGGCCCGCAGGCCCGCGACCGTGGCGTCGATGAACGGTGCACCGTCGTGCGTGACGACGATGGCGGTGACGTGCGCCGTGCCGGGAATCAGTTCGCTCGCTTCCTGAGTCGGCGGCGCTCCCGCTCGGAGAGCCCGCCCCAGATACCGAATCGTTCGTCGTTGGCCAGCGCGTACTCGAGGCACTCGGCGCGCACCGTGCAGGACGAGCAGACCTTCTTGGCGTCCCGCGTGGAGCCGCCCTTCTCCGGGAAGAACGCCTCCGGGTCGGTCTGCGCGCACAGCGCCTCGGTCTGCCAGCCGAGTTCGCCCTCCTCGGCCTCCTGCAGGAAGCCGGAGAGCGGGATCCACACCTGGTGTGAACCGGTGGCCTCGCTCGGGGCGTCAGGGCCGTCGGCCAGCTCGCTGCCGTCCGCCAGGTCCGTGGGGGCCTCGCTCGGGAGCAGGCCGGCGTCGGCCAGGTCACCCTGGTTCAGCTGGATGCGGCGCCGCGGCAGCTCGGTGACGGGCGCCAGCTCCGCTTCCTCGGGCTGCGCATGCGCCTCGAGGAAGGCCGTGGCCGCTCCGTCCAGATCGGTGCCGTCGTAACGACGGGCCGCATCAGGGTCGGCGGGATCGAGGAACCAGTCCCCGGGGACACCTCGCGTGGACCGCTGGTTGCCGGGGTCACCGTCACCGTTGATCCGCTCGACCTGCGCCATGGCGCCACCCTTCGTCTCGCCGTAGTGGTCCGTCGCCTCCCCGCCGCCGACGGGATCCACTCCGTCCGGTGCACTGCTGCGCAAGGGGCTGCGACGCATGTAATTACACTGGTGTGAGTCGCTCCCGTCAAATGGTTCTCCACGTGCCCGGGCGTGTTCCTGCCCCGGATCGGCGGTGTTCTCACCTGGGTGCCAGCACAACCGTTCTACTTCTTGGAGGAAACATGCCGCGGCCCCACACCCCCACCTCGCTCCCCGGTTGTGCGTCCCTGAGCCTGCGCGACACCAACCCCGCCCTGGTGGATCTCACCCGGGCGCCGGGGCGCGTGGAGCTCAGCGGCCGCGTGCTGACGAACTGGTGGGCCAAGAACACGGGCCTGCTGCGGGACGAACTGGGCCTGGCCGAGGGCTCCACGGTGCTGCTGCGCGCCGCCGCGAGCTGGCGCACGGTGCCCTTGGTCCTCGCGGCGCTCGGCCTGGGCGCCACGGTCATCGAGGCGCTGCCCGACGCCGCGGGGTCGTCTCCCGCCGGCACCGCGCCGCACGCGGTGCGCGCCGCCGAGGTGGACCTGGTCATCGCGGACAGCCTGGCCGACGAGGACACCCTCACCGCTTCGGAGCTGCTGGCCGTGGCCACGGAGCCGCTGGCCTTCGAGTTCCCCGAGCCGCTGCCGGCCTGGGCCACCGACCACGCCGCGCAGGTGCGCGCGCAGCCGGATGCGTTCGAGCTGGATCCGGGCGCAGCCGGTGAGGCGCGCTGGGCCGTGAGCGGTTCGGAAGGCAGCCTGGCGCAGCTGGAGGAGCGCGCGGCGGCCGAGGCCGCTGCGGGCGCCGCCGGCGCGGTGAGCTCGCTGAGCTCCGACGCCGGCGTACTCGCGGCGGTGGCCCAGCTGCTGGCAGCGGGCGAGGGCAGCGTGGTGCTGCACGCCGGGCCGGCTCCTGAAGAGCGCGTGGTGCAGCAGGAGCGCATCACCCGCGCAGGCGGACTCACGCTGCGCTGAGGCGAGCGGCGCACCGAGGCGAGCACGCGGCGTCGGGCAGCGGAAGGCACCGTGGTTTCTCGGATCAGCGTCCGATGGACGTCCCTGTGAGAAGTCACAGGGAGTGGCACGCGCTCAGCGCGCGTCGCTGTCCTTCTCCCCCTCCGGGCGCACGACGGGCAGCGCGCCGGTGCGCAGCAGCTCGCGGTCCCCGGCGAAGGCCTCGTCCTCGTCCAGCTCCTCGTTGAAGACCCAGAAGCGGTAGGCGAAGTAGCGGAAGATGGTGCCGAGCACCAGGCCCACCACGGAGCCGGCGATGAACAGGGCGCTCTGCGAGGTCATGTCCAGCACGTACTTGGTGAACGCCACGCACCCGGCGGCGATGAGCAGGCCGATCGCGTTCATGACGGCGAAGAGGATGAACTCGCGCCAGGCGTTGTTCTGCTTGCGGTGCCGGAAGGTCCAGAAGCGGTTCGCGGCCCAGGAGAAGATGGACGCCACCACGGTGGCCCACCCCTTGGCCCAGACCTCGCCGGAGTGCAGCGGCCCGTTCATGAGGAAGAGGAACACCGCCGAGTCGATGACCCACGCGGCGGCGCCGACCACCCCGAACTTGGCGACCTCTCGCCAGAGCATCTGCACCAGGCCGACGGCCCGTCGATACAGGTTGACCACGCTTGTCCTCACCACGGGAACAGGAGAAAGGCGCTGACGCGGCGGTGTCGCAGGGACTGATCCGGTCGCGGGCGCAACGCCCCATCGTAGCGCCACGCGACCACTGCCCCGGTCACCCGTCCCTGTGTCATCCGCCGCAGCCGGCACCGGAGTCGGGACACCGTTTCGCTAGGCTTGGCGGGTGACTGCTCCCAAGATCGGCGTCATCGGCGGCGGCCAGCTGGCCCGCATGATGGCCCCCCGCGCAATCGACCTCGGCCTCGATCTCTCCATCCTCTGCGAGGGACCCGATGTGTCCTCCGCGCACGCCGTGGCGCACGCCCCGGTGGGTGACTACAAGGACAAGGACGCCGTGCTCGCGTTTGCGCGCAGCGTGGACGTGGTCACCTTCGACCACGAGCACGTCCCGCAGGAGATCCTCACCGCCATGGAGGCCGAGGGCATCGCCGTGCGACCCGGCTCCGCGGCCCTGCGCCACGCGCAGGACAAGCTCGTGATGCGTGCGGCCGTGCAGGAGCTGGGCCTGCCCAACCCGCGGTGGGCCGAGGCGCATTCGCTCGAGGACGTCACCGCGTTCGGCGACGAGATCGGCTGGCCCGTGGTGGCCAAGACCCCGCGCGGCGGCTACGACGGCAAGGGCGTGCGCGTCCTCGACCGCTCCGAGGTGGAGCAGATCGCACCCTGGCTCCAGAACGGCTCGGTGCTGATGGAGGAGAAGGTCGACTTCACGAGAGAGCTCTCCGCCCTGGTGGCCCGCCGCCCCTCCGGCGAGATCGCCGCGTGGCCCGTGGCCCACACCATCCAGGTGGACGGCGTCTGCGACGAGGTCATCGCCCCGGCCCAGGAGCTGGACCCG
>Ga0164242_10007442_pt1 | contig 11980 bp, 13 predicted proteins | sample OricomgcompostMG_FD_108783 | JGI IMG/M metagenome (GOLD analysis project Ga0164242, IMG submission 108783) | Miracle-Growth compost microbial communities from Emeryville, California, USA - Original compost - Miracle growth compost (MG) ... | reverse complement strand
CACCCGCCTGCCTTTTAACCGTACGCGGCCGTGCCAGTGAATTCGCCCGCGAAAATCCTCATGTCGCGCCCGGCATGAGTATGGCGTCCATCGGACCGTGCTTGTTCCATGCCAACGCCAATGCAACACTGGAAACGCCTCATTCGATCTCTTGATCGATCCCCTCCCATTGGAGGACCCTGACCGCCGTCAGGCGTAGCAGTCGTTACCTGCCTGCCAGACACGCACGCGTCTCGCGTGCATCCCGAGCGGGAACCTCGTTCCCCCTCGGAGCGGCGTTCCCGCTTTTCTTTTTTGGAGAACGCCATGTGTAATTTTTCAACGATGTCGCGGACCGAACTGATCCACGAACTGATCGCTCTGCCCGATCCCGTCATCCTTTCCGACGCCTCGGCCGCCTATCTCGCGTCGCAGCGTGCGCGCATGTCGCCGGCGTCCGACGCATTGGTCTGCCGCAAGCTTGCTGCTGCTCGCGAGCTGTTGTTACGCGATCTGACCGACCAGATGCAAGCCAAGCCGATCCTGGGCTCGCCCGACATGGTGCGTGAGTGGCTGCGCCTGCACTGTGCCCATCTCGAATACGAAGTCTTCATCGTGCTGTGTCTCGATGTGCGCAACCGCTTGATCGAAGCGGAGCAACTTTTCCGGGGAACGCTGACCCAAACTTCGGTCTATCCACGTGAAGTGGTGAAGTCCGCCTTGGCGCGCAATGCCGCCTCGATCATGGTCGCACACAACCATCCGAGCGGGAATCCCGAGCCGAGTGCAGCCGACTGTACCCTCACGCAGCAGATCAAATCGGTTCTGGCGCTGGTCGAGGTGCGCGTGCTCGACCACTTCATTGTCGCTGGCGACAGCATCCTGTCGTTTGCCGAACAGGGTTTGCTATAGAAAAGGCCGGTTATTCGTCCTACACGCGTCATTCGTCGGTTGCCGGCGCTCGTTCCCAAACCATCGACGACCGAACCGCCCAAGACCATGGGGAATAAACCACTTCCTCGCAGCCGTCGCGCTGCGAGGATTTCTGCCTTTGACTAACACCGGTGGTTACAATCACACGCTGATTGCAGCACGCCACCGCGAGGCATGCCCCGCATTTGCAGGTATCATCGAATCATCCGCCTGCATGCGGCCTTCCGCCACTTCGAACAAGAACCGGCGCAAGCGCGGACGACGCAAAAGAGCGCCAGAAGAATTGTGAACGGGAGGAAGGAATGGGCCGCTACGACAAAACAGAACGACTGGGGATCAATGCGGTTGAGCGCATTGTTATTGACGACCTGGAATGGATTTTCAGGGAACAACCGATCGTAGACATGGGCATTGATGGCCACATAGAACTCGTTGACGAAGAGCCGACCGGTAAATTGATTGCCGTACAGATCAAGAGCGGCTCCAGCCATTTTCACGAAACGACAGATGCGTTTGTATATTATGGCGAATTGACCCACCTGAACTATTGGGTGGGCCATTCACTACCGGTCATATTGGTCGCGCACTTCCCCGGGACAGGTGAGACCTTATGGGCGCTGGTTAATACGGACAGTGCCGTGCGAACACAAAAACACTGGAAGATCGCGATTCCGAAATCAAATCGATTCGGTTTGGATACGCGGGAATCGCTGGCAAAAATATTCAATGGCTCACCGGCCCAGCAGCGCGTGAGAAAGCTGTCGATTGACGAACCGTTGATGCGGCATATCGCAGCAGGCGGCAAAGTGTCGGTCGAACTGGAAGACTGGATCAACAAGTCATTGGGCCGCACGCCGGTTGAGGTATTCATTTGTGACGCAGAAGGCAATGAAACCTTGTCCCAGAATTGGTTTCAGTATTTCATAGGCTATGGCATGAAGGAACTCGCGGAGACGTTGTTTCCCTGGGCAATAGCCAGCGTCGATGAAGACTTCTACGAAGAAAACAATGAATTCCTGGAAGACCCGCACGACGTATTGATGCGCGCGATCGATGAAGACCACGGGATTGTCGTTCCTCACGATCTTGCCACCGTGTACCCTTACAAGGAAGTCGCCGGCGAAATCGAATGCTATCGCCTCAAACTAGAGTTGAACGAGCTGGGGCGATCCTTTCTGGTCGTGTCCGCCTACTTGAATGCGTCCGAGTCAACGGAGGCCTCTCCGTGAAATCACCCTCGCTTGAACGGACAAGTCCCGAGGACTCGCCACACAAGGCATCGCTACCATTCGGATTGAATGTGAATAAGCGACCATTGCATCCAGATCGATCGTCGTATCCGCTATCGCCGTCAATTCCGGCCTCCGATATGAAAAATTCCTGCCGATAACCGTCCAGACACAACACCTCTCGCTTCATGTCGATGAATACCCGCTTATGTGCCCAGTCGAGCACGCCGTCCGCTTCATCGGAAAACAGCGTCGCGTAGCGCCACCCCGAATGCTGCGCCAGGCACAGCATGGTCGCGCGGACCGGGCATCCATTGATCCCGCGCCCCATTCACCGCCGCTCATCAGACCAACGCTCTTGCAGTCGCCCAATGCACCGCCGTGCACCATAATCTCCCTCCCCGCTGGCCTCAATCTCCATGGTGAGCAGCATGAGGCCGATCAGCGTACAGACGGTCGACTAGCCAGGATGATTGATTGGGCACTGGTTGACGACAATCCGCAGGCGGGACGTGTTAACACGATCCTGTTAAGACTGCGCCACAGGTTGCTTTTGAGAGCGGATATTGAATACGATGCTCGCGACAATGACCAACAGAATCAATATCTGCGCCAGCACAGTCTGCATTGACGGATAGACTCCGAGGAAGTCGATGCTCGGCATCGACAACGGTGTCGTATTGAAAATCCCGGCTTCTTGCAACGCGGCGACGCCCTTGCCGGTCAATACGACCGCCAGTACCGCCACCAACGCCGAGCTGGCGGCGAAGAATTGGCTGATCGGCAGGCGCGCGCTCGTGCGCAGCAGAACGACGGCAATCACACCCAGAATGGCAGCTCCCGTCCCTAAGCCGCCAAGCAGGTACACGCCATTACCTTCGCTCCACAACGCGGCGTAGAACAACACGGTTTCAAACACTTCCCGGTAAACCGTGATGAACGATAACGCGAAAAGCATCATTGCGGAACGCCTGGTAAGCGCGGCCGACAGCATTTGCTTCACGTAGGCCTGCCAGCGCCCGGCCATACTCTTCCTGTGCATCCAGATGCCGACACCCAGGAGCACAATGGCAGCAAAAATCGCGGAAAATCCTTCCGTCAGTTCCCGGCTGGCGCCGCTAATATCGATCAAATAGGTCGCCAATCCCCAGGTCAGACCACCCGCTGCCAATGCCGCAATCCATCCCGCATGCACATATCGCAGGACGTCGCGTCGTTCTGCCTTTTTGAGGAACGCAACCATCGCCACCACCACCAGCAGCGCTTCCAGTCCTTCGCGCAACAGAATCGTCATTGCACCGACAAAGGTTGACAACGGATCTGCATCGGCTCGATTCAGCGTTGCCTGCGCATCGGTCAATAGCGTCTGCAGGCGCCCCTCGGTTGCGTGTACCTTGTCCGCGTTGCCGGCGGCAATGGCGCCACGATAGAGGCCCATCGTCTTTTCGACATCCTCGAACAGCGCCTTATTCCTTGCGGCCAACGCCGGTTCGACCGGTTCAAAACCATCAAGATAGGCTGACAGCGCCTGTCGTGACGCATCGGTTGCGTCCCCTCTGTCGAATGCGGCACGACTATCGCGCAGTCTGGTCTTGGCAATCGTGATCGTGTCGGTTTTGGCCTCGCGCAGCGCCTGCGGCTGGCTGCGCAAATACGCCAGCGTCGCGCGCGCCGTGTTGGCGGGCATGGTCTTGGCCAGTGCCGCTTCCGACATCTGCGTAAGAGTGCTCAGTGTAGGGATTGCGGCTGGCAAGGTCTTATCGGCTGTCCAAAGTTTGGCGCCGGCTTGGCGATCGGCGTCGGAATAGGATAGTGTCGAAGCGAAGAACGCAATGGCCCAACGATCGTCGTCCGACAGCGTCGAAAAACTCGGCATTGCTGTTCCCTGAACGCCATGCGTGATGATTTGCTGCAGCGAAAACACGCTACGTTCCCGCGCGCGTCCATGGTCGGACAATGCGATCGGCGGCGGATTCAGAGTTGCCGCCAACGGACCGTCGCCATGACCTTGTGCGCCGTGGCAGGAAGCGCATTGTGCCTGGTAGAGCTGCGCGCCGCGCTGCAGATCTGGGGCCTTGTCCGGCGCCACCGATACCGGGTATGCGATCAGCAAGCCGCTGGCGAGGTTGTGTGCCTGTTCCGCCACCACGGTTGCGGCCGCTTTATTTCCGATCGCGGTGCGCAGCGTTTCAGCCTGTTGCAGCAACCGCGCCTTGTCCATCGTCTCGGGTAGCGCAACAAGCTGTCGTTGCGCTGCAGACGCGAATTCCTGCATCTCCATGTATTCGGATTCGGTCACTACCTTGCCGTTGCTGACGGCTTTGCCGTAATCCACGGCGAGGTAGTCAAGCAGTTGCCAGACCTGTTTGGCCTTGTCTTGATCTGTCGTATCAGGGGCAACAGCCCACGCAGCCAGCGACGCTACGCACACGAGAATTATGAGGAGGTATTTGCAGCAGGCAGATATGCGCATGACTGTAGAACCAACAATATAAATAAGAATCATTATATTTTACATTTGCGATGCCGTCGATTTTGTCGCTCCCAATTGTGCCGTCCCGTGTCTTGCTCAGCGCACATTTTCCGGTCGATGTCATGGCTGGCATAACGATCGGCGCGATCAGTAGCCGGTGTGGGCGTCGATTCCTGGCCCGGATTGCAACTGGGCAATGTGAATTTCAACAGGGCACCGCCTAGGTAGCCGAACTGAGCGCAATGCCGCGCCCTCGTAAATTTGAGCGGTTTGCGATTCGGTGTGCACTACCCGCACGCTTTCCCGGAACACAAAGTACATCTTGTTCTTGCGGCTGGCTGCCCCCGAACTCCGTAGGTTAGTCGACAGCGTGATTGTGCCTGCTTTGATCGACAACACCATACGCAGCATATCCGGCAGATGGCTCTCGATCCGCTAGCTGACCGCTTCGCTGAACAGTCCGTTGATGTATTCGTAGCGAGTGCCCCAATCCGGCATGAAGAACATCGGCTTCTTCAGGCTGCGGATACACAGCATCAGGTTGATTTCCAGCAGGTACGAACACCGACACGCTCTGAGCGTGCGTATCGCCATGTAACTTGCCGGGCTAAAGGTTCGACTCGTTCTTGATGAGGCCGTCCAAGATGTAAATCGCCTAATAGCCACTATACGAGATGAAGTGGCTGAACAATGGGATATACATGTTCGAGACACATGGTAATACCTACCTGCACCGGTATTTCCGACACCAGAAATCGACGAGATCGCATCAGGCCCAGGAGATAATGCGGCGACCGTCCGCATCAGTGACAGCTTCTCCGTCCTCCTTCGCAAATGCACCACGTTGTGGATTGGGGAGGATGTCCAACACCACTTCGGATGGCCGGCACAATCGCGTGCCCAGCGGCGTAACGACGAAAGGACGGTTGATGAGGATGGGATGTGCCAACATCGCGTCAAGCAATTGACTGTCATTCAAAGACGGATCGTCGAGACCAAGCGCGACATACGGCGTACCTTTCTGGCGAATTGCTTCGCGCACTGACAGGCCGGCATCGGCGATCAGCTTGACCAGAATCTCGCGCGACGGCGGCGTCTTCAGGTATTCGATTACTTGCGGCTCGTTGCCGGAGTTGCGGATCATGGCAAGCGTATTTCGCGAGGTACCGCAAGCCGAGTTGTGGTAGATGATGATGCTCATGCTTGGGTTTCCTTGCTTGAGAGAGGGACTCCATGCTCGCGAAGACAGGTGGCCACACAAAGGAACAGGAGTGCGCCGGCCGCGCCGATCCCCGCCAAGGCCAATATCGTGCCGGAATAACCGTTTCCTGCCGAGTACAGTAGCGACGCCACAAACGGGCCTGCAGCAATGGCGATCTGCACCGGAGTCGCCATCGCGCCGCCGATCGCCCCATAGGCCGTTCGCCCATAGAGTTCCGCTGGCAACGCGCCGCGCACAATCGTCATTACGCCGTTGCCGATGCCGTACAGTGCCGCGAAAACGATATACACGGGCAACCAGGTTCCGGATACAAAGAGCAGGATCAGCGACAGTGGCAGCAAGCTGATGGCTATCATGCCGGCATGGCGAATGCTGGCGCGTTTGCCGACCGTGGTTTCCAGCACGCGGCCAAGCACTTGCATCGGCCCCACCATCGCGCCTACCCATGCCGCGTTCGCGGCAGAGATGCCGTGTGCCTGCAAGATCGGGATCATATGCAGCGACATCGCCGCGAACACCAGCGCATTGAGCGTGATCGCCGCCGTAACGAGATAAAAAAACGGCTCGCGCAAGACCGCTGCAAGACTGGTGGCTGACTCTTCCGTGAGTGCCGGCGTCGCACCATGCACATGGCCACCTCTTCTAGGCAAGACGGCATGAATTGGCAGGCAGATCAGCAGGTTCGCGGCGGCATAAATCAGCCAGGTATCACGCCAGCCAACGTGCTGTAACAGATTCTGTGTCAATGGCCAGAACACCGTACTGGCAAAGCCGCCGAAAAGCGTCAGGTGCGTGATCGCCCGGCGATAGTCATTGCCAAAGAACTGCGTAATGACGGCAAAGGCCGGTTGGTACAAGGTCGCGCTCATGGCCACACCGATGCCTGCCCATACCAAGTAAAGCCCCGTCACGCTTTGCACCTGCGATAGACAGGCGAGCATGAAGGCTGCCAGCAAGGCTCCGCTTCCCATCAGCAGGCGTCCGCCGATGCGGTCGATGATGCTGCCTGCCGAGGTAGAAAACAGCCCGGAGATCAGCAGCGCCCCCGAATAGGCTCCGACGATGACGGGTTTTGACAAGCCGAGCTCGTCCTGCATGGGTTGCATCAGGACGCCATAGGCATAGAACATCGAACCCCAGCCGATGATCTGCGTCAGTCCCAGAGAAGGGATCAGCCAACTGCGGGTCCGATGGGAAAGGAACATGTCACGCCCGGCTTTCGTACCATCCCTTGCTGCGGTTGACGATGCCAACGAGGAGCAGCATCACCGGCACTTCGATCAGTACGCCGACCACGGTTGCCAGCGCCGCGCCCGATTCGAAGCCGAACAGGCTGATGGCGGCAGCAACGGCCAGCTCGAAGAAATTGGAAGCGCCAATCAAAGCCGACGGGCAGGCAATATTGTGTTTCTCGCCGACCATGCGGTTGAGCCAATACGCCAATGCCGAATTGAAAAATACCTGTACCAGAATCGGCACGGCCAGCAGCGCGATGACCAGCGGCTGCTCAATGATCGCATTACCCTGGAAAGCGAACAGCAGGACCAGCGTCAAGAGAAGTGCCGCGATGGACCACGGCTGGATACGATGCAGGAAACTGTCAAACGCCACCTGTCCGCGTAGTAGCAATGCCTTGCGCCAGAATTGTGCAATGAGGACCGGCACCACAATGTAGAGAACAACCGAGGTCAGCAGTGTTGCCCACGGTACCGTGATGCTGGACACGCCGAGCAGCAGGCCAACCAGCGGCGCAAAGGCGAACACCATGATGATGTCGTTCATGGCGACCTGCGACAACGTGAAGTACGGATCGCCACCGGTCAGCCGGCTCCATACGAATACCATTGCCGTGCACGGCGCAGCAGCCAGGAGGATCAGGCCAGCGACGTAGGAATCGAGCTGCCCGGCCGGCAGGTATGGTGCAAACCAGTGACGAATGAAGAGCCAGGCGAGGAAAGCCATCGAGAACGGTTTGACTGCCCAGTTAATGAACAACGTCACGCCAATGCCCCGTACATGGCCTTTGATCTGCTTCCATGCGCCGAAGTCAATCTTCAGCAGCATCGGGATAATCATGACCCAGATCAGCAGACCGACCGGCAGGTTCACCCGTGCGATTTCCATGCCGCCGACAACACGCACGACACCGGGAAACGCCTGCCCCAATCCGATGCCGACAACGATGCATAGCGCCACCCAGATCGTGAGATAGCGTTCGAAAAAACTGATGCCAGATGCTGCCGACTTGGCAGCAACCGCTTGTGAAGTGGTCATGAAATTACCCAATTAAGTCGAACTGACTGGCGTATCGCCAATCTTCTTGATTTCCTGCTGAATGGCATGCTTTTCCAACATATGCAGTGGCAGGCTGACGAAGGTATTCATGCGCGCCATGATCTGCTTGAAAATTTTTTCAAACGCAGCACGCTTCTCTTCGTCCGAGCCTTCCACGGCAGCCGGGTCGGCAAAGCCCCAGTGTGCCGTCACCGGATGTCCCGGCCAGTAGGGACAAGTTTCACCTGCCGCGTTGTCACAAACGGTAATGATGAAGTCCATATGCGGCGCATCCGGTGCGGCGAATTCGTCCCAGCTCTTGCTACGCAAGTTGTCGATCGGGTAGCCGGTCTTCTTCACCTGTTCGATAGCAAATGGATTCACTTGGCCGCCGGGCTTGCTGCCTGCACTGAAACCCTTGAAGCTGCCCTTACTCATTGTCGTCACGAGGGCTTCGGCCATGATGGAACGCGCGGAGTTACCGGTGCAGAGAAACAATACGTTGTAGGTCTTGTCGGTCATGATCATTCGGGAATGATAGGTTGTAAGTATTAGCAGCAGCTCGATGTCGACTTGCCCTTTTCCGGTGTACAGCAAGCAGCTTTCGGCGTGATCTTGACCGTCGGTGTACAGCATGCACTCTCGGCGGCTTCACTGTTCTTCGATTCACCGAAGACCGGAATGCTGTCGAGCGTGTGATAGCTTTCCCAAGCGATCCCTTGCGGATCGACGGTCCAGTGCTTGTTCGACTTTGCATAGCAGCAAGCGGTCTCTTCCTGCGTCTCGATTGGCAAATCCGCCCTGGCTAGGCGTTGGTTCATTTCTTGGAGCTCTTCGTCGGTATCGACCTGAAAACCCAAATGGTCGACTCCAAGCTCATCCGAGCGCGACGAGATGGCGAAATTGATGCGCGGATCATCAAGCATCCACTTCGCATAGTCCGATTTGACGACGGTCGGCTCTGCATTGAACAGGGCCGAGTAAAAACGGATGTTGTGCGCCAGATCGGCGACTCGAACATGGACATGCATACGTTTCATGAGGTTTCTCCTTGTGGAAAGCAAACGGCACCGGCTGCCGGCACGCAGGAATTGCCGCCGCAGCAGTTCTCGGTGAGATAGGCCAGCACGGTGTTCATGGTTTCGTACCGCGCCGAGTAGATGACAAAACGGCCTTCCTGCCGGGAACTGGCCATCTCTGCCATGACCAACTCCTTCAGATGAAAGGACAGCGACGACGGTGCCAAGCCAGTCAGCTCCGCCAGCTTGCCGGCAGGCAGTCCTTCGGGGCCAGCTTGCACCAGAAGGCGAAACACGGCCAGACGCGACTCGTGAGCGATGGCACCAAGTGCCTTGACGATTTTTAACTCTTCCATATTTCAATAATAGTTGAAATAATCAGCAAAATCAAGATCGAAATTCGTCAGCAGAGGTAAGTCGCCGTGCGAGCGAGTGACCAGGAATGACCGTCGCCATGAACATGTTGCGATGCAGGTTAGTTGGCTTGCCACCCTCCCCGGCAGCAGCTTGTCGATGCGGTTGATCGGATGGCCCATATCGAACAGCCGAATCGCGATAGAGAACGCACTATACAGTTAACGTATTCCAAGAGTTCCAGCGACTTGCTTATCAAAAAAATACAAGGTCTCCGAGATTAGCGGGAATGCTGAAAGGCCTTGATTGCTGAGATGAACAGAAGCCAGACTAACAAGGTCATCAAGATTTGTGTGGGTACCGGGGAAGCACATACGCAGGTCGGCCCCAGGACAGAAAATGCTTGATTACAAAGATGAGCGCGCTTGTGACAACGTAAGATAAGCCGAGCCCGACACCCAGCATCGCGCCGGCATCGGCTTTGCCATGGTAGCGCCAGCGCACCAGACCGATGATGGCCGACATGGCTGCCATGGCGCCGACAACCCGTTTGTCGGCCAGCCAAGTTCCGACAATCATCGGTCGGTTCCATATGGGGATATGCCAGCCATTAAACAGATGAAATAAGCGGACATTCAGTCCGGCCGGGTTCAGCAAGATTGCGTGCAAATGCATAGATGGGCCAGTTCGGGACGCGCAATCAAAGGGAGGAGTTCGTCTTGCCGGCACCCAGCAGCCGCAAGCCATTGGCAACCACGATCAGACTAGCGCCCATATCGGCAAACACGGCCATCCACAAGCTGGCGTGGCCGGCCAACGCCAGAATGAAGAAAACCAGCTTGATGCCCAGCGCCAGAGCGATGTTCTGGCGGAGAATGGCACCGGTCTTGGCGCTGAGGCGGATGAATTGCGGGATCTTGCGCAAATCGTCGTCCATCAGTGCCACGTCGGCGGTCTCGATTGCCGTATCGGTACCGGCGGCACCCATTGCGAAACCGATGGTCGCTCTGGCCAGCGCCGGAGCGTCGTTGATACCGTCCCCCACCATGCCCACCGATCCCTGGGCAGCCAGTTCAGCCTCGACTGCCTTCAGTTTGTCTTCGGGTAGCAGATCGCCGCGTGCGTCGTCGATGCCGGCTTCCTGGGCGATCGCGTCCGCGGTACGCTGGTTATCGCCGGTCAGCATGACAACCCGCAGCCGCAATGCATGCAGTTGGGCCACCGCCTCCCGGCTGGAAGCGCGCATCGTGTCGGCCACACCAATTGCCGCCAGCGGCGCGTTGCCGTCGCAGATTACGACGGCGGTCTTGCCCTGGGCTTCCAAGGTCTCCAGCGCGGCATGGGTCTGTGCAGTGCAAATACCACGCTCTTCAACCATCCGATGATTGCCGAGATAGAGCGTGCGCGGTCCAATGCGTCCCGTCACGCCACGCCCCACGATGGCGGAAAAATGGGTGATGTCCGCGAGATGCCCCTCACCATCCTGGCGTTTCCAGTAATTGGTTACCGCCGACGAAATCGGGTGATCGGATCGCGCTGCAAGGCTGGCAGCCAAGCGCAGCGCCTCGTCGACGTCGCCCTGCAACAGAACAACGTCGGTTACCACGGGTTTGCCCGCCGTGATGGTGCCGGTCTTGTCGATTGCCAGCGCCTTCAATCGGCACCCGGCTTCGAGGTAGGCACCACCTTTGACGAGAATGCCGCGCCGCGCAGCAGCCGCCAGTCCGCTGACGACGGTGACCGGGGTCGAAATGACCAGCGCACAGGGACAGGCAATGACCAGCAGCACCAGCGCCCTGTAAATCCACACAATCCAGAGCTGGCCAAACGCAAGTGGCGGCACCACGGCTACCGCCAACGCCAGCGCGAAGACGACCGGCGTGTAGACCTTGGCGAAGCGGTCGACGAAACGCTGGGTCGGTGCCCGGTTGCCTTGCGCCTGCTCGACCGCGTGGATGATGCGCGCAATCGTTGAATGGCTCGCGTCGGCCGTCACGCGATAGTCGAACGAACCGGTTTCATTGATGGAGCCGGCAAATACCGGGTCGCCGATCGTCTTGGCGACAGGAAGGCTTTCGCCGGTGATCGGCGCCTGGTTGACGGTCGATTCGCCCCGAACGACTTGACCGTCGAGCGCGATCCGTTCGCCGGGCCGTACCCGCGCCAGCGCCCCGATCGTCACGCTGCTTGCGTTGACTTCGGCCCAACTGCCGTCCGCCTGCTGGATCGTCGCTTTCTCCGGCGTAGCGCCGATCAGCGTCCGGATCGCATTGCGCGCGCGATCGAGCGACAAGGCCTCGATCAATTCGGCCAGCGCGAACAGGAACATCACCATTGCGGCTTCCGGCCACTGGCCGATCAAAACCGCGCCGGTGACGGCGATGGACATCAACGCATTGATGTTCAGGTTTCGGTTCTTCAGTGCGATCCAGCCCTTTTGATAGGTATCGAAGCCGGCCGTGACGATCGCCAATACCGCAAGCGCGACGACCGGTAT
>Ga0164242_10007441_pt1 | contig 11982 bp, 12 predicted proteins | sample OricomgcompostMG_FD_108783 | JGI IMG/M metagenome (GOLD analysis project Ga0164242, IMG submission 108783) | Miracle-Growth compost microbial communities from Emeryville, California, USA - Original compost - Miracle growth compost (MG) ... | reverse complement strand
GAGTCCCATCACGAGCACGGCATGAAGACCTTGCAACTGGTGCGGTCCGCCGACGGCTGGGTCATCAGCGCGCTGGCCTGGGACGACGAGCGGCCGGGCCTGACGGTGCAGTGGGAGGGACACCCCGCCTGAGGGGGCCGGCCGGCTCACCGGGCACCCCCGGCGACCAAGCCCGGGTGCTCAACCACGCAGGAACGTCAGCACCGCCAGCACCCTGCGGTGGCCGGTCGTGTCGTCCGGTGAGAGGTGCAGCTTCGCGAAGATCCGCTGTGTGTGCTTCTCCACGGCACCCGAGGTGACGACCAACCGCTGGGCGATCGCCGCATTCGACATCCCCTGCGCCATCAGCGACAGCACCTCGCGCTCGCGAGGAGTCAACGATTGCAGCGGATCCCGGCGACGCGTCATCAGCTGGCCGATCACCTGCGGGTCGAGCACGGTGCCACCGCCGGCGACCGACTCGATCGCTGCGAGGAATTCGTCGATGTCACCGACCCGGTCCTTGAGCAGATAGCCGATGCCGCCCGTGCCCGCGGCGAGCAGCTCGTCGGCATACGCCTCGACGACATACTGCGACAGCACGAGTATCGGTGCAGTCGGCCACTGTTCGCGGATCTGGACCGCCGCACGAAGGCCCACACCCCACCAAGTTTCTCCTCCGCTGCGCTCCTCCGAATACTCGGCGAGGGCCCCCAAACCCGCGTCGGCGCCGCTCGGCGGCATCCGCACGTCGGTGATGACCAGGTCGGGACGCTCCCGCAAGGCGGCTTCGACCAGCGCCGTGCCGTCGCCGACTCCGGCCACCACCTCGTGACCGGCATCGGCCAGGATCAACTGCACGCCTTCGCGCAACAACGCCGAGTCATCGGCCACCACGACTCGCATCCACTCACCCCATCAAGACGTCGCCACGGATGCGAGATCCGTTGCGTCTCAGGTTAGGGGAAACTGCGCCAACAGCGTCGTCGGCCCACCGACCGGCGACTCCAGCGTCAACGTGCCACCGACCGAGCGCACGCGGTTCTGCAGTCCGACGAGGCCACTGCCCTTTGCGGGATGCGCGCCGCCCTGACCGTCGTCGGTCACCGACACCGACAGCTGGACACCCGCTGCGCGCACCGAGACCAGCCCGCTGCGCGCACCACTGTGCTTGGCGATGTTCGTCAACGCCTCGGACACCACGAAGTAGGCGGCCTGCTCCAGGTGCGGCGGCAGGAGCACGTCGCCCAGGTCGGCCTCGACCATGATCGGGATGGTCCCGCGTCCTGCAGCCTCACGCACGGCCGCGACCAGCCCGCGGTCGGCGAGCACCGGCGGCGCGATGCCCTTGGACAACGCGCGCAACTCGTCGAGCGTCTCCTGCGTCGAGGCGATCGCGGCACGCAGCCCGAGGATGGCGTGGGAGTCCTCGCCGACCTGCCGCTCCATGCGGGCGAGGTCCATCTTCAACCGGACCAGTCGCTGTTGCGGACCATCATGTATGTCGCGCTCCAGCCTTGACAACTGGGCGGATTCGGCCTGCCGAGCCGCTTCCCGAGCCTGCGTCAGCTCCGCGATCTTCGCCTCCTGCTCCGCACGCCCGAGCAGCGCCGCGGAGACCAGGCCCTGCCCGCGCGCCATACCGATGATCACCAGCGGCATGGTCGCCAGGAAGACCAGTCCGATCCCGACATTGACGATCACGGCGGCACCGAAGGAGTGCATCCCCAGCAGATCGGAAAGGTCCTGGTTGCCGTCGTGCCCGTGGATCGCCCAGCCGTAGAGCGGCCAGGTGATGCCCCCGAGCGCGATCGACCACCAGACGATCGTCACGATCCAGGTGATCATGGACACCAGCCACCCTGCGAGCGACCACACCACTTCGAACCAGGTCGCGGGGCTGCGCAGCACCCGCATCACATAGCTGCTCCAGCGCTCGCCGCGTGCTCTCAGCAGACGCCGCGACTGCGGCGCCTCGACCCCGACCAGCCGATCCACCAGACCGCGTTCGATCGCCGCTGCCGAGCCGGCTACGGCGATGGCCAGTGGAATCGTCAATGGTGCCAGCACGATCGACAACGCGGTCGCGATGAGCGCGACGTTGACCACGAAGACCGCGAGCTGGAACGGCCAGGCCACCAGCAGGTAGAGGCTGCACGTCAGCGTGCGGCCGACCAGCCCGCTCACCCGGCCCCCGCAGGGTCGGCCGACCGGTCCGGGCCGGGTGCCCGCGTCGTCACTCATCACCATGGAATATGTCATGGTCCCGACGCTAGGCAGAAGCCGCTCCGGAACCGATCCCGCCGGCTGGTCAACCCGATGTCGGGCCAGCCCGACATCGGTGGCCTCAGAAGATCCGGTCGAGCAGGTCCTGCACGGGTGCGATCGCGAAGTAGATGACGAACAGTGCGGCGATCAGCCACATCAGCGGCGGGACCTGCTTGGCCCTGCTGCGGGCGATCTTGACCACCACGAACGCGATGCAGCCGGCGCCGATGCCGACCGTGATCGAGTAGGAGAAGGGCATCAGCACGATCGTGAGGAACGCCGGGATGGCGATGTCCCAGTCGTGCCAGTCGATCCCGCCGACCTGCTGCATCATCAGGAAGCCGACCAGCACCAAGGCAGGTGTCGCTGCCTCGTAGGGGACGACCGCGACGAGCGGCGACAGGAAGGTGGACAGCAGGAACAGCACGCCGGTGACGATGGCGGCGAACCCGGTGCGAGCACCTTCGCTGACACCGGCGGACGATTCGATGTAGCCGGTGTTGGAGCTGACCGAGGCGAGACCGCCGGCGGCCGCGGCGACGGAGTCGACGACCAGGATCGTCTGCTCACCCTCGGGAGTGCCCTCCTCGTCGAGCAGGTCGGCCTTGCTCCCGATCGCCACCATCGTGCCCATGGTGTCGAAGAAGTCGGCGAGCACCAGCGAGAAGATCAACAGCAGCGCGGTGATCACGCTGATCTTGCTGAAGGAGCCGAAAAGGCTGATGTGGCCGACCAATCCGAAGTCCGGTGTGGCAATCCAGTCCGAGGGCAGCTTCGGCACGTTGAGGCCCCAGCCGGTCGGGTTCTTGTCGGTCAGGGCACCCTGTCGTCCGATCGCCTCCACGATCACTGCGAGCACCGTGGTGGCCAGGATCGCGATGAGTATGGCGCCCTTGAGCCTGCGCACGTACAACGCGATCACCAGGATCAGGCCCACGCAGAAGACCAGCAGCGGCCACCCGTTGAGCTCGCCGTCGACGCCCAACTGCACGGGCGTGCCGGCGCCTGCCCGGATGAAGCCGGAGTCGAAGAATGCGACGAAGGTGATGAACAGGCCGATGCCCACACTGATCGCGGTCTTCATCGGCGGCGGCAACGCCTTGAACGCCGCGACCCGGAATCCGGACAACACCAGCACCAGCATCACGATGCCCTCGAGCACGACCAGGCCCATGGCGTCGGCCCACGTCATACCCGGCAGCGCGGCGATGGAGAACGTCACGAAAGCGTTGAGCCCCAAGCCTGTTGCGATGGCCATCGGGAAGTTCGCGATCGCTCCCATCAGGATCGTCATCACGCCCGCGACCAGGGACGTCGCCGCCGCGACCTTCGCCAGGTGCGGGTCGGTGCCGCCGCCGAGCACCTGTCCCTGCCCGGCGTCGTCGCGAACGGTGCCGATGATCAACGGGTTCAGCACGATGATGTAGGCCATCGCGAAGAACGTGACGAAACCGCCGCGGATCTCCCGTGCGACGGTCGACCCCCGCTCGGTGATCTTGAAGAAACGATCGATGCTGCCGGCGGCAACGGGGGGTGTCGTCATGGGGATGAGCGTACGGCCACCGTCGCGCCGATTACGCTGGTGCCCGTGAGTGAACCCTCCGCAGCCGCGTCTCCCGAACCGTCGGCCGACGATCTGCTGCCGGTGAAGGTGGATGTGCTGCGGGTGCTGGAGATCGGCGTCGGATGCTGGGTGCTCGCGCTGGTGTTGACGCTCGTCATACCCGCCCTGCACGGTGACGAGCACCACTGGTGGCCGTGGACCTGTGTCTGCGGGATCCTCGGCGGCGTCGCCGGGTGGGTCTACGTCCGCCGGGGCCGCGGCAACGCCGCGGCGGCATGAACCTCACCCCAGGAAGACATCCCGGACACACCGCCCTCGACTTTCCTTCGAACGCCGCAAAGGTAGAAGGTGGGGGTATGACGGCAGACGCTCTGCAGGATTCGACCACCTTCGTGCTCTTCGGTGCGACCGGAGACCTCGCGCGACGCAAGCTCCTCCCGGGGCTCTACCACCTGTTCGACACGCATTTGCTCGCCGACCTCCGAGTGATCGGCACCTCGCTGGAGGACATGAGCCGCGAGGAGTTCGTGGAGTTCGCCAAGAACTCCGTCACCGAGTTCGGCAAGCACCCCACCGACGGCAAGGTCTGGAACGCCTTCGCCAAGCGGCTGTACTACGTGCCCGGATCGGCCGGGCCGTCGGCATTGCGCAACGTGGTCACCGAGGCCGAGCGGGACATGGCACCGCCGATCCAGCGGTTGCACTACCTGAGCGTGCCGCCCAAGGCGGCGCTGGACGTCATCCAGACGCTCGAGGCGGCGGGCCTGGTGAAGGGTTCCCGGGTGATCATGGAGAAGCCGTTCGGCACCGACCTGGCCAGTGCCGTCCAGCTGAACGCCTCGGTGCACAGGGTCTTCGACGAGGATCAGGTCTACCGCATCGATCACTTCCTGGGGAAGGAAGCGGCGCTCAACATCCTCGCCTTCCGTTTCGCCAACGGCCTGTTCGAACCGATCTGGCACCGCAACTTCATCGACCACGTGCAGATCGACGTGCCCGAGATCCTCGGGCTCGAAGGGCGCGCGGGCTTCTACGAGGGCACCGGCGCCTATCGCGACATGGTCGTCACCCACCTGTTCCAGGTGCTGGCGTTCACCGCGATGGAGCCGCCGACCTCCCTGGAGCCGGAGTCGATCACCGAGGAGAAGAACAAGGTCTTCCGGTCGATGCTGCCGCTCGACCCGGCGCACGTGGTCCGCGGGCAGTACCAGGGCTATCGCGACGAGAAGGGCGTCGGGGACGAGTCGGAGACCGAGACCTTCGTGGCGCTCAAGTGCTGCATCGACAACTGGCGCTGGGCCGGCGTGCCGTTCTACCTGCGCACCGGCAAGAAGCTGGCCGAGGGGCAGCGGATCATCTCGATCGCGTTCCGCGAGCCGCCCAAGTCGATGTTCCCCGCCGGGTCCGGTGTCGGCCAGCAGGGTCCGGACCACCTGACCTTCGACCTGGCAGACGAGGCGCGGGTCTCGTTGTCGTTCTACGGAAAGCGGCCCGGGCCGGGCTTCCGGCTGGACAAGGTGTCGATGCAGTTCGCCGTGCAGGACACCGACTGGGCCGGGTCGGTCCTGGAGGCCTACGAGCGGCTCATCTACGACGCGGTCCGCGGTGACCGCACTCTCTTCACCACTGCCGACGGGATCGAGCGGCTGTGGGAGATCAGTCAGCCGCTGCTGGACAACCCGCCGCCGGTGCGCCCCTACGCGCCCGGGTCATGGGGGCCCAACCAGATCCACCAGCTGGTCGCCCCCAACGCGTGGCGGCTGCCGTTCGAGCGCAAGTGGCGCCAGCCGAGCTGAGTTCGCGCAGTTCGTCCGGTATGCCGACCGCGGCGTATGTCGCGCGATCGGCATACCGGAAAGATCGGCGGCCGACGCCGTCAGGAGAAGTCGAGCGCCAACTCGTCCAGCACGGGAGCCTCGACGCTCTCCGGCGGTGTCGCGGGGGCATCGGTCTCGCTGTGCGCGCCGCAGCCGTGATCGAGCGACACGACGCGCCCGTCGGACGGCGACCACTCCCCCGCGCACACGCCGAACACCTGCCGCAGCACACCCGGCAACGGCAGGAAGAAACCGCAGGTCGAGCAGTGCGCCTTCGCCTGCTGGGCCACCTCGGCATGCGGACCGCCGTCCCCGTCGTACCACCGCTGGGCGGCGGCCTCGCGGCCCTCGGCGGACAACACACGCGGCCTGCCCAGACCGAGCTCGAAGAACGCGACCTGGTCGACGTCCTCCTCCCCCGTGGCCTCGAAACCCTGCTCCAGCAGCGGGTCGTCGACGACGTAGGGCCGCTCGTCGCCGGCACCGATGTCACCCGGGGCGAGCCGCTCGACATACGGCAGCCAGTCCGGTGCCAGCACCGCGGCGTCGGTGGGCAGCAGATTGGTCTCGCACACGGTCGCGAACTTCTGGCGCGGGGCACGTGCGACCGAGATCGCCCAGTGCCAGCCGACGTATCCCGGTGACGTGCACTCGAAGTAGTGCATGGCGAGCCGCTCGCCGAGCATCACGGCGCCGACGTGACTCCCGACCGCGCCGCGCTCGGCGATGCCGAGCGCCGCCTCGTGCGCCAGGTCGACCGCGGCCAGCAGCACCTTGTCCGGTTTGGCGGCCTTGGCCTTCGCGGCCTTCTTGATCGTGGCCTTCTTGGTCGTGGGCATGTCAGACCTCGAGATCGTCGGCGACGGCGCGCAGCACGGAGACGACCTTGGCCGCGTGACGCTTGTCGGGATAGCGCCCGCGGCGCAGGCCGTTGCCCAGGTCGTCGAGCAGTTTGATCAGGTCCTCGACGATGATCGCCATGTCATCGGCGGGTTTGCGGTGTCGTGCCGCCAGCGACGGCGACGACTCGCGCAGGGTGACGCTGAGCGCCTGCGCGCCGCGACGCCCCTCGGCGACCGAGTAGTCGATGCGGGTGCCGCTCTTGACCGTGGTGACACCCGACGGGAGAGCGCTCGCGGGCAGGAAGACATCCTGACCGTCGTCGCCGGAGACGAAGCCGAATCCCTTGTCGGAGTCGAAGAATTTGACCTTGCCGGAAGGCACCGTGACACCTACTTGATCGTTGCGGAGGCTGTGCGTGGGGAGCGTCGGCGGCGGTCCGGGCCGACCGAGTGCTCGCGGCGCAAGATTAACCCGTGAGCCGCTGATCCATCGAATCGTTCCGCCGAACGGCCTCGGGGCTCAGTCGCCCGCAAGTTCCTCCAGCCGCGGCACCAACTGCGCCAGGTCGTCCACGATCACGTCGGCGCCGGCGGTGCGCAGCGCCTGCGCGTCCGCGGGGCCGCTGGTCACGCCGACCGCGGTCACCCGGGCGGCGTGTGCCGCCTGCATGTCACCCACGTGGTCGCCGATGTATGACGTGGCGCCGTGCTGCCGCAACGGTCCCGACTTGTCGTGCGCGAACAGGTCCCCCACGACCACGTCCGGACTGATGCCGACGTGCTCCAGGGTCGCCGTGACCGCAACCGGGTTCTTGGCACTGACCACCAGCACGGTGCCGCCCGCCGCGTGGATCGCCCGGACGAGCTCGCGGGCACCGGGCAACGGCACCGTCATCCCGATCGCCCGCACCAGGTAGTCGGCGCGGTAGTCGTCCGCGGCCGCCTCGACCTGGTCCGCGGGCAGGAAGAGTGCCAGGTTGTCCAGCAACGGGGCGCCGATCAGCGGCCACAACTGCTCCGGCGTGGCGGTGACACCGCGGCTGCCGAGCGCGCTCTGCATGCAGGCGACGATGCCGCGGCGGGAGTCCACCAGCGTCATGTCCAGGTCGAACCCCACGACGAGGCGGTTTGCGTCATACACGCGCCGAACCATAGTCGCCGCCCCATCCCTGGCGAGTGACGGCTTCCTCGTCGAGTGACGGCGTCATGACGCCGTCACTCGACGAGGGAGCCGTCACTGGGCGAGTTTGTCAGCGGTGGTAGGGGCCGCCGGGCGGTGGGCCGTATGACGAGGGCCCGCCGTACGAGCCCGGATAACCGGCGGCGGCGATGCGGGCCTGGCCCCGCTCCCGGCCGGAACTGACCAGCTTGACGATGCCGACGATCAGCAGGATCACACCGACCAGGAACGCCAGGGCGCCCACGCCGAGGCCGATGCCGAGCGGCACCAGCACCCGGCTGGTGATGTCGTCGGCGATGCTGGAGTCCAGCACCTTGGTGCGCAGGCCGTCGCAGTCGATCCGGTAGTCACCGTCCCCGACGGGCGTGAAGCTGCCGGTGCGGGTGAGGGCGGTGCCGCCCCAGTCGAAGGTGAGGCTGGAGCCCCGGACGACCGGCACCGGCCGGCCGCCGGGACCGGTGACGTCGCAGTGCGGGAGCCGCTCGGTGCTGTCGTAGGTGCCCTCGACCAGGATCGTCTGGCCACCGTTGCCGGTGACGTGGACCGAGCTGTTCGCGGCGATCCACGGCTGGTCGTCGACGGCGCTCATGCCCTTGGACACGCCCTGCCAGATGCCGATGCCGGCAGCGGCCGGTGCCAGGATCAGCATCAGGACCGCACCGATGATGGTGAGCGCCAGTCCGCGACGTTTGGGCAACTGCATGGTGGCCTTCCCCCGATGTTTTCCGTGTGCGACCAGGTCAGCAGACCATGACGAGGTCGGCCGCGTCCACTCGGGGCACGGGTCAACCCATGGCGCCGGCGGGAGTGCGCTGGGAGTTCCACAGCCGGGCGTAGCGGCCGCCGGCGGCCAGCAGGCCCTCGTGGGTGCCGCGCTCCACGATCCGGCCGTGGTCGAGCACGACGATCAGGTCGGCGTCCTGCACGGTGGACAGCCGGTGCGCGATCGTGAGCGTGGTGCGGCCACGGCTGACCTCGTCCAGAGCGGTCTGCACGGCGCGTTCGGTGGTGTTGTCGAGCGCGCTGGTCGCTTCGTCCAGCACCAGCACCGCCGGGTCCCGAAGGATGGTGCGGGCCAGCGCGATCCGCTGCTTCTCACCACCGGAGAAGCGGTGTCCGCGGGCGCCCACGAGCGTGTCGTAGCCGCTCGGCAACTGCTCGATCAGGTCGTGCACCTGGGCCGCCCTGGCGGCGGCCTCGATCTGCTCGTCGGTGGCGTCCGGCCGTGCGTAGCGCAGGTTCTCGCGGATCGTGGTGTGCAGCAGGTAGGTCTCCTGGGACACGACGCCGACCAGGTCGGTGACGTTCTGCAGGGTCAGCTCGCGCAGGTCGACGCCGTCGATCGCCACCGATCCCGCCGTGGGGTCGTGCAGGCGGGAGACGAGCCCGGCCAGCGTGGATTTGCCGGAACCGGTCGCCCCGACGAGCGCGACGTGGCCACCGGCGGGCAGCGCCAGGTCGATGGCGTCGAGCGCGTCGCGGTCGGCTGCGTCATACCGGAAGGAGACGCCGGTGAAGGTGACCTCACCGCGAGCTGTGCGCGGGTCGACGCGGACCGGATCCGCCGGGTCGTCGATGGTCACCGGGACGTCGAGGAACTCGAAGACCCTGCTGAACAACGCCATCGAGGTCACGACCTCGGCCCCGACGTTGAGCACGCCGAGCATCGGCCGGAAGAGCGCGGACTGCAGCGCGGTGAACGCGACGAGCGTGCCGATCGTCATACCCCCGCTGGTCGCCGGCAGGCCGGCCGCCAGATAGATCAGGGCCGGTATGGCGGCGAACACGATCGCCATGGTGCCCATCCGCCAACGCCCCGCCATCTGCGACTGGAGCTCCAATTCGGTGAGCTCGCAGGAGGTTTCGCGGAAGCGTTGCGAGAGCGCAGGGCCAGAGCCGACCGTCTTGGCGAGCAGCACACCGCTGATCGACAGCGACTCCTCGATCTGGGTCTGCATGTCCGCGAGCGCGCGCTGGGCGCGGGTCTGGATGGTGCGGCGCAGCCGGGCGACGCGACGGGTCAGCCAGATCGCCGGCGGGAGCACGAGCAGGCTCAGCAGCGAGAGCCGCCAGGAGAGGACCACCATCGCGACGGCGGTGCCGACGGCGGTTGTGATGTTGGTGGCGACGGAGGTCGCCGAATTGGTCACCACGCCCTGCATGGCGTTGACGTCGTTGGTGAGCCGCGACTGCACCTCGCCGCCGCGGGTGCGGGTGAAGAAGCCGAGCGGCAGCCGTTGCAGGTGGGTGAAGAGGTCGGTGCGCAGGCCGTGCATGACCTGCTGGCCGATCTTGGTCGACAGCCAGGTCTGGACGACGCCGAGCGCCTGGCTGACCACGGTGACGGCGAGCATGCCGCCGACCAGCAGGAGCAGCAGGTGGACGTCCTGGTGCGGGATGGCGTCGTCGATCAGGTGTTTGGTGAGGAAGGGCGTGGCCAGGCCGATCAGCGAGCTGACCACGATGATGGCGATGACGACCGCGAGCGGTGCGCGGTGCGGTGCGAAGAGTGCGGCGATGCGCCGCAGCGGGACGGGGTGCTCGCGCAACTGCGCGAGGTCGGCGGGACTCTTGCGGCGCGGTCCGCGGCCGCCGGGGTGGCCGCCCTCGCCGCTGCCGTGTGCGGCGGGAGGCCGCACGCCGGGTGCGCCGGGAAGTGTGGTGGTGACTGTCACGGGGCAGCACCTGCCTTTCTACGGGAAGTAATTAGTGAGGTTACCTCACATTGGTGTAACCACGGCAGTCGCCCTACCATTCCCGTATGCCGCCCAGCCCGACCCACGCAGCCGGAGACCACGAGGACCAGCCGTCACTCAGCCAGCTGGTCCTGTATGCCGCCCGCGGCCTGCGGCGCTCCAGCAAGAGCGAGCTGGAACCGTTCGGCCTGACCCCGAGCCAGGCGCGCGCCCTCGGGGTCGTGGCGCGATCCGGGGACCGGCCGCCGCGGCTGGGCGACATCGCGTCGCGCCTGGACATCGCGCCACGGTCGGCGACCGAGGTGATCGACGACCTGCAGGCGCACGGCCTGGTCGAGCGCGCACCCGACCCTGCCGACCGGCGCGCGGTCACGATCCGGCTGACCGAGGAGGGCAGGGCCCTGCGACGGCGCATCGAGCAGGTGCGCGCCCGGCGCGGCGACGAGTTCTTCGGCCACCTCTCCGCCGAACAGCGCGAGGACCTGCGGGACCTGTTGCAGCAGGCGCTGGCGCCGCACGCGAGATCGGATCGCCGCGACCCGCACCACCATCACCGCTGACACGCATCGCGCCCGCTTCCCCGCGACCCCATGCCGACTCAAGCATCCATTGAGCGGCATACCCCCGCATTGAGTGGCGTACCGAATTCGTCGATTTCGGTATGCCGCTCAATCGTTCGGTATGCCGCTCAATCAGAAAAGGGGGGCAGCGTGCCGCCCGATCGGGGACTTCAGCGCAGCAGGGGCGGGTGCAACTGGGTGTTCGTGCCGACCCGGTAGAGCCGGGCGGGCCGGCCGCCGTCGCGGGTCGTCGTCCGCCCGGTCGGCTCGACGAAACCGTCGGTCTTGGTGACCTTGCGATGGAAGTTGCGCGGGTCGAGCGCCATGCCCCAGACCACTTCGTAGACGCGCCGCAGCTCGCTGATGGTGAACTCCGCAGGGCAGAACGCCGCCGCGAGCGGGGTGTATTCGAGCTTCGCCCGGGCGCGCTCGACGCCGTCGCGCAGGATCGTCGCGTGATCGAAGGCCAGCGCCCCCCGGCGCTCGAGCAGCGTGGCCACCGGCTGCCAGCGCGCGTCCGCGGCGTCGGTGCCGGCGGTCGGCGCGGGCAGGTCCGCGGCGAGCGCGAGATGGGCGACGGTCACCGTGCGCATGCGCGGGTCGCGGGCGGGATCGCCATACGAACGCAGTTGCTCCAGGTGGACGTGGTCGCGCGACAGCCCGGTCTCCTCGCGCAGCTCGCGCGCGGCCGCGGCCGCGAGGTCCTCGTCGGGCCGCAGGAAACCGCCCGGCAGTGCCCACCGCCCCTTGTAGGGCGCCTCGCCGCGCCGGACGGTCAGTGCGTGCAGCTGGTCGTCGCGCACGGTCAGCACGACCAGGTCGACCGTGACCGCGACGGAGGGATGTGTCGTCGCCATACCGGCAGCTTAGCGTCAATTTGACGGTTAATGCCGGAGCGGCTTATCGTCATACTGACGCTAATGAATCCGACCGAGGAGGCCACCATGGCTGACATCGCCCGTTACCCGTTCGTCCGGCACCTGCGCGGCTCGGGCACCACGCACGTCCAGCAGATCCGCGACGGCAGGACGATCCGGTCCGGCACCGGGGCGTCGTTCTGGTTCCGGCCGCTCTCG
>Ga0164242_10007440_pt1 | contig 11984 bp, 7 predicted proteins | sample OricomgcompostMG_FD_108783 | JGI IMG/M metagenome (GOLD analysis project Ga0164242, IMG submission 108783) | Miracle-Growth compost microbial communities from Emeryville, California, USA - Original compost - Miracle growth compost (MG) ... | reverse complement strand
GCCTTCACGTAGCCGGTCCACTTCACCGAGAAGTTGTCCACCGTCATCCCGGTCATCGGCGCGCCCTTCACCCAGTCGAACGCCACCTGCCCGTCCACCCGGGTGGTGAAGTGCGTGTCGAACGCCTTCCCCTCGAAGTAGTCGGCGGTGAGCCCGTGGCCCGCCTGGACCTCGGCGGAGGCACTGCTCAGCTCGGCCTCGGTGGGGAGCGGACCGCCGCAACCGACCGAGAACAGCCCCACCGCGGCCGGAACTGCCACTGCGCCCCAAAACCGGGTCCTGCGTGATCCATGGCCCATGAACGACTCCTCAAAATGAATGCGTTGCGTGGGCTCAAAGCAGCCTGCGTGCCCAGGCCCGCTGCGACTGAATCCGGGGACTTGGAGGAGACCCTGGGCGGGGGACCGTCACCTGGCGGGTGACAGCACCTGACACCCCAGACACGAAGGGCCCGCCCTCTTCAGGCGAGCCCCTCTGGAAGGCGCGCCCGGGGGGAGTCGCGCCGTTCCGAAGGGCACCCATAGCGCGCGACCCTGACGTTCTCGGGGGTGTGCCACGTCCCGGAAGGCCCCGACGCAGGTCGCGGTTCTCCGTTCAACAGCCAACGCGGATGACGTCCTCGAGGGAGGCTGCTACGCCTCCGCCCATGCCCGCGTCCGTGTCGAAGAAGAAGGCCACCGCGCCGTCGCCCAAGCTGAAGGCCCACGCCAAGGAGGTGTCCAGCCGCCTGGAGCGCGCCATCCCCACCCCGCACGTGGAGCTGAAGTTCGACAGCCCCTGGCAGCTCCTGGTGGCGACCATCCTCAGCGCGCAGAGCACGGACAAGAGGGTGAACATGGTGATGCCGGACCTGCTCCGGCAGTGGCCCTCCCCGGCCGCGCTGGCGAAGGCGGCGCAGGAGGACGTGGAGAAGGTGATCACCTCCACCGGGTTCTTCCGCAACAAGGCGAAGTCCATCCGGGGGATGAGCGCGATGCTGGTGGAGCGCTTCGGCGGCGAGGTCCCGCGCACCCTGGAGGCGATGCTCGAGCTCCCCGGGGTGGCGCGCAAGACCGCGAACGTGGTGCTCGGCGCCGCCTACGGGGTGGGTGCGGGGATCACCGTGGACGTGCACGCATCGCGGGTCTCCCAGCGGCTGGGCCTGACCCGGGAGAAGGTCCCGGAGAAGATCGAGCAGGCCCTGTGCGCGCTCTTCCCGGCCAAGGAGTGGATCCGCGTGGGCCACCGGCTGGTGCTCTTCGGCCGCTACGTCTGCACGGCGCGCAACCCCGCCTGCGAGCGCTGCCCACTCAACGAGCCCTGCCCCAGCCGCGAAGCGGACCCCAAGGGCCGCTGGACCGAACGCGCGGACGCCGTCCAGCGAGAGATGGCGTCGCGCGCCGAGCCTTTCCGCCTGGCCCAGCCGGACTGAACGTCCGAAAGGCGAGCGCAAGCACCTCCCGTCGACCCATCCACGTGGACGTTCGGACGCCTGAACGGATCCTGCGTCCGGTGTGCGCCTTCTTTCTCCGTTATCATCTTCACCGCGCGTCCTATGCCACGGGGGTCGGGAACCAATGCGCGGTCGGCCTCGGAGCCAAGACGGATGGCTGTTCCTCGCGTTCCTCGCGGTGGTGGTGTTGTTCGCGCTCGCCACCATCGTGAGCCAACGGATTGGCCGGACCATTGAATCCACCAGCCGCACCATCACCGAGAACTCCGGCCCGAGCATCCTCCAGCTCTCCATCGCCCGCTCCACCCTCTCGCTCGAGCAGCTGCGGATAGACGATTATCTGGACGCCGCATCGGGCGGGACCCCGCAGCCGCGCCAGATGATCGACCAGCCCTGGAAGCGCTTTATCGATGCGCTCAGTGCCTACCGTGCGATTCCACTGTTGCCGGGGGAGACGCCCATCGTCGCGCCGCTCTCCGATAACGTCGCTGAGGTGATGCGGCTCCGGGAGCAGGTCCTGGTGCTCACCGACCAGGGAAGGTTTCCGGAGGCGGTGGCCCTGGAGAAGGGCGAACTCGACCACGCCATGCACACCGTGCGCGACCGGTTGGATCGGCTGATCGCCTACGACGCGGGCCTCGCGGCGCAGCTGGGCGAACGCATCCACGCGATGCACCTCCGGGCCCGCGTGGTCGGCCTGTTGCTGGACGCGCTGGTGGGGTTGATCACCGTCGGGGTGGCCGGGTTGGTCTGGCGCAAGATGCGCCTCACCCGCGACGATCTGGAGACCAAGAACCGCGAGCTGGAGGAGCGAGGCCTGGAGCTGGAGCAGTTCTCCGGCCGGATGGCGCACGACGTGCTCAGCCCCCTGTTCACCGCGGGGCTCGGCTGGGAGCTGGCGCGCAAGCTCTACCCGGAGGACGAGCGCCTGGCCCGCCTGGCGGAGACGAGCCGCGCGGCGATCCAGCGCAGCCGGCGTCTGGTGGAGGACCTGCTCGCCTTCTCGCTGGCGGGCGCGCAGGCCGGCGGGAGCACGGAGGTGGGGCCGGTGCTGGCGGACGTCCTGATGAACCTCGAGGCCGAGGCCCGGGAGGCCGGGGTGCAGCTCCTCTCCCAGCCCCTCCCCACGGCCCGGGTGGGGTGCAGCCCGGGGGTGTTGACCAGCATCCTGCTCAACCTCCTCCGCAACGCGATCAAGCACATGGGCGGCGCGTCGGACCGGAAGATCGAGCTTCGCACCCAGCTCAAGGGCGGGGTCTTCCGCTGCGAGATCGCCGACACCGGCCCCGGCATCCCGGAGGTCGATCAGCAGACGATCTTCGAGCCCTACGTCCGCGGCAACACCAAGGCCGCCGGCATCGGCCTGGGGCTGGCGACGGTGAAGCGCCTGGTTGCGGGACACGGCGGGGCGGTGGGTGTCGACTCCAGCCCGGGCAAGGGCGCGAAGTTCTGGTTCGAGCTCCCCGTGGTCGCGACCGCCGACGCTCAGGCCCCGCTCTACCAGTGACCGAAGGACCTCGCTGGGAGGCCCCCTGGCCAGGCCCCGGCCGGACGTCACAAGAGCTTGGCGGCGATCGCGCTGTGCAGATCCAGCCCCGGGTCCGTGAGCGCGAGGGTCCGGCCATCGAAGCGCGCCAGCCCGTGCGCCGCGAGCCGCTTCGCCTCCTCCACCCGTGAGGTGACCGGCTCGCCGAATTGTTCGCAGGTCGCCAGCAGATCCACCCCGCAGGTCAGCCGCAGCCCCATCGCCAGCCGCTCCTCGAAGCGCTCGCGCGGGCCGATGGCCTCCACGCTGGCCTCCGGACACTCCCCGCGCTCCACCGCCGCCAGGTACTTCTCCGCGCTGCGGTGGTTCGAGTAGCGCCGCCCCTCGCCCGCGCCGTCTGTGGGCCAGAAGGACCCGGTCGCCCCCACGCCCAGGGCCAGGTAGTCGCCGCCAGTCCAGTAGAGCGCGTTGTGCCGCGAGTGGGCGCCGGGGCGGGCGAAGTTGGAGATCTCGTAGCGGGCGAGCCCCGCCTGGACGAAGGCCTCGCGGACCGCCTGGCCCATCTCCACCACCGCCTCGTCCGGTGGGAGGTGGACCTCCCCGCGCCGGAGCTGTTTGGCGAGCGGGACCTCCTCGGCCAAAGACTCGCGGTCCAGGGTCAGCGCATAGGCGGAGAGGTGGTCCGGCCCAAGCGAAGCCGCCTTTCGTGCGTCCGCGCGGGCCTCATCCAGCGTCTGGCCGTGGACCCCGAAGATGAAGTCCATGGACAGGTTCTCGAACCCCGCGGCGCGGGCCTTGTGGAAGGCGCGCTCGGCGGTGGCCGGATCGTGCGCCCGTCCCAGCGCGGTGAGCGTCTTCTGCTGGAAGGACTGCACGCCAATGGAGAGCCGGTTCACCCCCGCCGCCCGGTAGTCCGCGAAGCGCGCCTCGTCCGACGCGCCGGGGTTCGCCTCCAGGGTGATCTCCGCGCCCGGCGCGATCCCCACCGTCTGGGCGAGCGCCCCCAGCACCTCGCCCACGTGTCGCGGGTCCCACAAGGAAGGGGTGCCCCCTCCGAAGAAAACGCTCTGGGCCGCCCGCCCGCGCAACGCGCTCCCTTCAGGGGACCGCGCGCGAAGGGTGAGCTCGGCCAGCACGCAGCGGGTGTAGCGCTCCTGGGGGATCTGCTTGGACACCGTGGAGGCGAAGTCGCAGTACGGGCACTTGCTCAGGCAGTAGGGGAAGTGGACGTACACGCCCAGCCGCGCGGCGGAGAGGCCGGTGAGCGGATCAACAGGCGCCTCTGGGATCGCGAACGGCACGGGGGTCTTTGGTCAGCCCTTCTTGAGCTGCGCCTCGAGCCTGGAGACGCGGGCGCGCAGCGTGGCCGCGGCCTCCATCGCAGACTCGGCGGCCACCAGCTTCTTCTTCATCCCCGCGACGTCCGCGCGCAACCGATCGCGCTCCTGCTTGAGCGCCTCGTACTCGGCCGGCGGGGGGAAGCCGGGCGAGGTCCGATCCGGATCGAACGTCGGGGCGTTCGCCGCGGCCTGGTTCGCCTTGGCCTCGGCCTCCTGGGCGGTGCGCACCGCGAGCTTCGCCTTCACCAGCTCCGCGTTCAGCTCCAGGACCTTCTTGTTCGCGGACCAGAGCTCCTCGCGCAGCTTGCGGACGTCCGGGGCGCTGCGCTGCTGCTCGTCCAGCGTCGCTCCCAGCTCGTCCACCTGGGCGTCTCGGGCCTTGAGCGCCTCCTCCAGCGCGGCCACGTCTCCCTTGAGCTGGGCGACCTCGACCTCCAGCTCGGAGGCCCGGGCCCGCTCGCGCTCGGTCTGCTCGGCGGCCTCGGTGGTGGCGCGCTCGGCCTGGTCCAGGGCGCCCACCCGCGAGCGCAGGTTCTGCTCCAGCCCGCGCGCCATCTCCTGCGCCGCGTCCAGCTGGCCTTCGAGCGCCTGGGCCTTCTGCTCGCGCTCGGACAGCTGGTCTTGCACCTGGGCCAGCTCGGCGTCGGTGCGGGCCTTCTCCGTGCGCAGTCGCTCCTGCTCGGCCTTGCCCCGCTCGAGCGCGTCCTGGAGCGCGTCCACCCGCTGGGCCGCGCTGGCGTGGGAGGCCTCGTGCGCGGCGGCCTCCTGCTCCGCCTCCAACAGCCGCTCATCCAGCGCCTGGCGTTCCACGGAGAGCGACTCCTTCTGGGCCTCGGCCTGGGCCAGCGCCGCCTCGCTGCGGGCGAGCGCGTTCTCCAGCTCCTCCACCCTCTGCGCCGCGCGGGCGTGGGCCTGCTGGCTGCGGCCGGTGGCCTCCTCCGCGGTCGCCAGCCGCTCCTGAAGCCCCGCGTGCTCTTGCTCCAGGCTGGCCTTCTGCTGCTTGAGGGCGCCGAGCTCGAACTTGGCCTGCTCGTGATCGGTGAGCGCCTCTTGCAGCTGGTGGCGGACCAGGGAGAGCTCGTTCTCCGCGGTGTCGCAGTGGGTGTTCACCTCCGCCAGCTCGCGCTGGGTGGCCTCCAGCACCGACTCCAGGGACGTCTTGCGCTTCTCGGCCGAGTCCTTGGCGGTGCGCTCCGACTCCAGCTGCTCCTGGAGCATGGGGAGCTGCGACTCCACCTCCGCCAGGGCGCGGGTGAGGTCGCGGCGGTCGGCCTCGTTGAGCTCGTACTCCTGGGTGAGCTTCTCCAGCTTGGTGAAGGTCTGCTGCAGCTTCTCCCGGACGGTCTCCAGCTCGCCCGCCTGCACGCGCAGGCCCAGCACCTCCGCGTTGCGGTCCGCCAGCGCGGTCTTCGCACGGGCGATCACCAGCTCTTTTTGACGGAGCAGCGTGCGGTGCAGCTCCAGCTGATCCTCCAGCGAGGCGCCGCGGGGGAGCGAAGGCTCGGGCGGTTCGGCGAAGGGATCATCGAAGCCGACCGAGACGCTGGTGTGCGCGGTGATGGAGGACGCGAGCGGCGCGGTGGCGGCCTGAAGCGCGCGGGCCTGGGCGGTGGCGCGCGGCGTGCTGGGCGGGGAGGCCCGCTTGGCCGGGGGGAGGGGCGGCGGGAGCGGCGGCGGGCGCGCCGCGGGGGCCGTCGGCGTGGGCGGCTGGGTGGCCAAGGACGGCGGCGGCGGCGCAGCGTAGGCAGAGGCTGCGGCCATCCCCGGAGGGGCATCGTCCTCCCCGAAGCTCTCGCGGAGGTCCGCAAACGGGTCGGTCTCGTCGGGGGCGTTGCCCATTGGGGCCGGAGCGTACCCGAGCCACGCCGCACGCCCAACTCGACCGACGGTTCGTGGACAGCAGGGCTGCAAAGGGAGGCTGTGGTTGGTTGCGGACCCGGCGGGGAAGGCGGATGTTCGCGCCATGGCACAGCGCTTCACGCTCGACAACGGGCTGACGGTTCTCTTCGAGGAGCAGCGCGCGGCGAAGGTGGCGGCGTTGCAGGTCTGGGTGAAGGTGGGGAGCGCCGACGAGCGCCTGGACCAGGCCGGGTTGGCCCACCTCCACGAGCACATGCTCTTCAAGGGGACGAAGCGGCGCGCCCCGGGCCAGGTCGCGGGCGACGTGGAGTCCCAGGGCGGGGAGATCAATGCCTGGACGTCGTTCGATCAGACCGTCTACCACGTGGTGATCGCGAGCCAGTTCACCCGCCAGGGGATGGACGTGCTGGCGGACATGATCCGCGGCTCGACGTTCGATGCGGACGAGCTCTCCCGGGAGATCGAGGTCGTCTGCGAGGAGATCAAGCGCAGCCTGGACGCGCCCCAGCGCAAGGCGTCCCGGGACCTGTTCGCCACCGCCTATTCGGTGCACCCCTACCAGCGCCCGGTGATCGGCTGGGAGGAGACGGTGCGCAGCTTCTCCCGCGACAAGGTGCTCGACTTCTACCAGCGCCACTACGCGCCGAAGAACATCGTCCTCTCGCTGGTGGGGGATCTGTCCGAAGCCGAAGCGCGCGCCTGGTCGCAGGAGAGCTTCGGCGGGGACTGGGAGCGGCCGCCGTACGAAGCCGTCCCGCCCCGCCCGGTGGAGCCTCTGGCCAACGCGCGCCGCTTCTGCTTCCGCACGGACGAGGTCAAGGAGGCCTACTTCAACCTGGCCTTCCCCATCCCCGCGGTGGACCACGCGGACACGCCCGCCCTGGACCTTTTGGCGATGATCGCCGGCCAGGGACACTCCAGCCGGCTCTTGTTGGAGGTCAAACGGAAGAAGTCGTTGGTGAATGAGATCCACGCCTACGCCTACACGCCCAAGGACCCGGGGCTGTGGAGCGTGTCGATGACCCTGCCCCAGGCCAAGCTGGAGCCGGCGTTCGAGGAGGTGGCGCGGGTGCTGGAGGGGCTGCGGACCCAGCTCGTCTCCGACGACGAGCTCCAGATGGTGAAGGCGCTGGTGGAATCCGACGCGGTCTACCAGCGGGAGACGGTGCAAGGGATGGCGCGCAAGCTCGGCTTCTACGAGACCTCCGCGGGCGGGATTGAGGCGGAGAAGCGCTACTACGAGCAGGTGGCGCTGGTGACCCCGCAGCGGCTGCGCGAGGTGGCCCTGCGCTATCTGGACTTCGACCGCGCGGTGGTCACCGGGCTCTTCCCCCAGGGCACAGGCTTCGACGATCGCGCGGCGGCCCGGATCCTCGACGCCGCCAAGGGCCGGGTCACGCCCGCCGCGGCGCCCGCCAGTCCGGCCCCGCAGGAGCCTTTGCGGATCCTGACCCCGCGGGCGACGCGGAAGGGCGTGTCCGGGATCATCGAGGAGAAGCTCCCCTCCGGGGCGCGCATCCTCATCCGGGAAGAGCCGGCGGTGCCGCTGTTCGCGATGCGGGCCGCGTTCCTGGGCGGGCTCCGCTACGAGAAGAGCTCCGACAACGGGCTCACGCTGTTGCTGGGCAGGATGCTCACCCGCGGCACGCCCAGCCGGGACGCGGAGACCATCTCGCGCAAGATCGACGCGCTGGCGGGCTCGTTGAGCGGGAACTCGGGGCGCAACTCGGTGGGGATGCGCGGGGAGTTCCTCTCCAAGCACTTCGCCTCCGCGTTCGATCTCTTCGCGGACTGCCTGCTCCACCCCAGCTTCCCGGAGGGCGAGTTCGAACGGGAGCGCGCGCTCCAGCTCCAGGACGTGCTCACCCGGGAGGACAAGCCGTCAGGGGTGGCCTTCGAGCTCTTCGCCAAGACGCTCTTCCACACCCACCCCTACCGGATGTCCACCCTGGGCGAACGGCAGACCCTGGAGGCGCTGCACCCGGACCGGCTGCGCGACTACCACCAGCGCTTCTGCGATCCGTCGCAGCTGGTCTTGAGCGTGGTGGGAGACGTACGGGCGGACGAGGTGCTGGCGCGGGCGCACGAGGCGTTTGGCCAGAGCCTGGGCCACGCCGCCCTCCCGCCAACCGTCCCGGACGAGCTTGCGCCCTCCACCCCGCGCGAGGCGATGCGGACCCTGGCCAAGGCGCAGACGAACCTGGTGCTGGGCTTCCGCGGCGCCACCCTGCGCGATCCGTGGCGGCACGCGCTGGAGGTGCTCTCCACCATCCTCTCCGGGCAAGGCGGGCGGCTCTTCATCGAGCTGCGCGACAAGAAGTCCATGGCCTACAGCGTGAGCAGCCTGAACATGGAGGGGCTGGAGCCCGGCTACTTCGCGGTCTACATGGGGACCAGCCCGGAGAAGGTGCCCGCGGCGCTGGCCGGCATCCGCGAGCAGCTGGAGCGAATCCGCGACGAAGCGGTGACCGAGACCGAGCTGGCCCGGGCGCGGCAGCACCTGATCGGCACCCATGAGATTGGCCTGCAGCGAAACGGCGCGCGGGCCGGCTTGCTGGCGCTGGACGCGCTCTACGGCCTGGGCCAGGAGAACTTCCTCCACTTCGCCGAGCGGATCTCCGCGGTGACGGTCCAGGACGTCCAGGCCGCCGCCCAGCGGGTGATCGACTTCTCCAAGAGCGCCCTGGCGGTGGTCGGCCCGTAGCGCGATGCGGATCACACAGCCGGCATGCCGTTCAGGCCGAGCCTCCTGAGCTGTCGAAGAACGAAGCCCCGGCGCAGACACGCTGACGAAAGCCGCCCCCGCTGGGCGGGAGGCGCTGCCACGGGCTATCGTCCCCGGCCGTGTGGCAGATCATCGTGAATGGACCTGGCCGGATCGATGTCCCCTTCGTGGTCGGCAGCGGGGGCGCAGGCGTCGGCCGTGAGAAGTCGAATCAGATTGTCCTCACCGGGGAGCCGGTCTCGCGGCGACACGCCCGGTTCGAGCTGCGCGGGGAGAACCTCTGCTTCGAGGATCTGGGCAGCCGCAACGGGAGCAAGCTCAACGGGCACAGGGTCAAGGGGAAGATCCCGCTCAAGCCCGGGGACGCGCTGGACATCGGCGCGTTCGCGCTTCAGGTCCGGCGGCTGGCGCGGCTGGAGAACCTGGAGCTGACCCTGCCGCAGCTCGACGCGGGCGGAGTGCGCCGCTTCCGCTCCGGCGATCCCAAGGGCCGCGTCCTCCTCAGCCGCGCGCGACGCGACCGCGACCTGGTCCGGGAGATCGAAGAGCTCACCGTGGGCGGGCTGGAGGACGAGCTCTTCCGCCCGGCGTTTGGCACCCTCATCCTCCACCTGGATCAGGTGGGTCAGGTGGCCAGCGCGGAGCAGGCGCAGAGGCTCCTGGAAGAGGCGCTGGACTGGATGCTGAAGAAGGTCGACGGCGACGACGGCGTCCTCTTCCTCCGCCACCGCGACGGGCTGATGGTCCCGGTGGTGGTGCGCGCTCGCGCGGAGGCCCAGCGCCCGGTGCCCGTCAGCACCGACGTCCTCACCGCCACCCTCAAGGCCGGGAAGGCGCTGGCGTTCTCCAGCATCCGGGAGGACACGCGCACCGGTGAGGCCGGGTCGCCGCAGCAGCAGGTCCTGTGCGCGACCATCGGGAACGGAGAGGAGCCGCTCGGGGCGCTCTACGTGAACCGGCCGGATCGCGAAGAGGAGATCGCGCCGTTCCTCGATCTGGCCAACGCGGTCGCCGTCCTCGCGGAGCGGGCGATCACCCGCTACGGCGTCCACCGCAAGTCCGAACGCCGCGACCGCACCGCCGGCCTGCTCAAGCGCCACCACGGCCCGGAGATCGTCCGCGCCGAGCTGCAGGAGGCGGCGAGGCTGGGCATCGACTTCACCCCGCGTCTGGAGAGCAAGGAGCTGGGGGTCCTGGTGGCGGAGCTGCATGGGCTCGACCACAAGGTGGACCGCCTCGCGCCAGAGCGGCTGGGCCCTCTGTTGACCGAGCTCTACCAGTGCGCCCTGGGCGTCTTGCTCAGCTTCGAGGCCACCGTGGAGCGGATCGTCGAGGGCCGGGTCACCGCCCTCTTCGGCGCGCCGGCGTCCCACCCGGACGACGCGGACCGGATGGTGCAGGCCGCGCTCGCGCTCCGGGAGGAGTGGAGCCGGCTCGTCCGCCGGAGGCCGCCGGCGGAGCGCTTCGAGCTGCGGGTGGGCCTGAGCTTCGGCACCGCACTGGTGGGGATCGTCGGTGCACCGGCGCGCTACGACTACGTCGCGCTGGGCGAGGTGGTCCAGACCGCCAGGGCGATCTGCAACGCCGCCGAGCCTGGGCAGATACTGCTCACCCACAAGGCCAAGCGGGCGGTGACGAGCGGGATCTCCGTGGCGCCGCTGGACGCGCCGGTGTTGCTCCCGAACGGGAAGACCCAACCGATCCTGCTCGTGGCCGAGGAGGAGTCCTCCGTCACCGGGGTGACCCGCCGGGCCCCCTCGCTCCTGGACGCGGACTAAAGACCCATGCGCCCAGAACCCCTCGAGTTCCGCGCGCCGAACGCCTGCGTGGACTCCGATCACCCGCGGATCGTCGCCTACGCCCAGCAGTTTCGTTCGGACGAAGGCGAGGTCGCCACGGCGGTGGCGCTCTACCACGCCATCCGGGACGGCTACCGCTACAACCCCTGGGACGTCGGCCTCACCCCAGACGCGTTCCGGGCCAGCGCGGTGGTGGACCGCAGCTATCAGCGCGGCGGCCACTGCATCGACAAGGCGCTGCTCCTGGCCGCCGGCGCGCGCGCCTTGGGCATCCCCAGCCGGCTGCACTTCGCCAACGTCCGCAACCACATCGGGACGGCGAAGCTCTCGGCCAAGCTGGGGACGGACCTCCTGGTGTTCCACGGCTACGCGGAGCTGTTCCTGGAGGGGCGCTGGGTGGCGGCCACCCCCGCCTTCAACAAGGAGCTCTGCGCGCACCTCCAGGTGCCGCCCCTGGACTGGGACGGCCGCAGCGACGCCATCTTCCAGGCCTACTCACCGGACGGCACCCGCTTCATGGAGTACGTCCAGGATCACGGCACCTTCCCGGACGTGCCCTTCGCCCTGATGTTGTCCGAGTGGCTGCGCCACTACCCTTCCCTCAAGGACGGGCACTGGCCGCTGGCCGGCTGAGCGGAGCGCGTCAGGGCTGCTGCACGAAGGACGGCCGCATCCACACCGCGCGCAACAGGGGCGCCTCCAGGTCTCCCAGCTTCTGGGTCCCGGCGACCACCGCCACCGCCTCCACGCGTGAGCCCATGGCGAAGTGGGTGTTCCACAGGGCCTCGGGCTCGAGCAGGATCAGGACGCGCCGGGCGCCCACCCTCACCACCACGATGTTGGGGGACACCTGCTCGTCCAGGAAGCCGCGCAGCAGCACGGCCTGACCCACCAGCGCTTCGGGGTGGTCCAGCTTCGAAAGGTCCGCGCTGTCCGGGCTCAGGGTCAACGTGGGCGGGTACGCCGCGAGCGCCTCCTCGAAGCTCTTCACCGCTGGCGCCCGGGGCGCACGGGCCTCCCGCGCCGCCTGCTCCGAGGCCACCGCCGCGGCGAGCGGCTTCGCCGGCTGCTCCGGCAGCGCGTCGCACGCCTTGGCCAGCGCGCCGGCCCGCGCCAGGGCGTCCTCGGTGAGCGCGCCCACGCCGTGCTCCAACGGCCCGGGCAAGGCCTGGGCGCAGGCCTGGAACGCGTCCAGCTTGGCCGCGTCCGCCTCGGAGAACGTCACCGGCGCGCCGTCCAGGGTGAAGGTCTCGAACGGGTGCGCGCGCACCACCGCCGCGTCCAGGGTGAGCGTCCCCTGCGGCGCGTCGAACGCCGGGCCCACGCCGCTCTGGCTCACCAG
>Ga0164242_10007439_pt1 | contig 11985 bp, 10 predicted proteins | sample OricomgcompostMG_FD_108783 | JGI IMG/M metagenome (GOLD analysis project Ga0164242, IMG submission 108783) | Miracle-Growth compost microbial communities from Emeryville, California, USA - Original compost - Miracle growth compost (MG) ... | reverse complement strand
GGGTGAGGAACTCCACGTGCAGCGGCGCGGGCGCGGTTCCCGCGGCAGCGGCGGCCATGAGCCACGGGGCGACGAACATGGCGATTCCCTCCGGTACGGTTCAATGCTGCCACGATAAACCTCCCGACCGTCGCGGTCACACGTGGCCCTGCCCGGCGCGCAAACGGTTCCCGGTACGGGCGGCGCGGAGACTGGGAACAGGCGCCAGGCGCGTGGGCGGCAGACATCGTCCGGGTGGCTAAAGCCTGCCTGCGGTCTATGTTTCCGCCGCTGCTTGGCCCATAGAACCCCTATGGGCCGGCGAATCGTCGAAAAACTAGCCTCGCTGGCAGACTTTTTCACCTCGAACATGTCTGCCGCCCACGCTCCTAGCGGCCGGAATGTCCCGGCTCGTCGTAGTCGCGGTGGGTCAGCAGGCCCGGCCGGATCAGGTCGATGAAGGCGCGCGCCTCGGTGCCGAGGAAGCGCCCCTTGCGCATCACCACGCCGTAGCTGCGCTGCGGGAAATAGCGGTTCATGTTGCGCACCGCCAGCCGGCCACGGTCGGCCTCGGTGATGCAGATGCCGGTGACGATGGAGATACCCAGCCCCATCGCCACGTATTCCTTGATGACGTCCCAGCCGCCCACCTCGATCGCCACCCGGTAGGGCACCTGGTTGCGCTGGAACACCAGGTCCACCAGCCGGTAGGTGGACAGCCGCTGCGGCGGCAGGATCAGCCCGTACGGCGACAGGTCGCGCAGCGTCACCTCTTTCATCTGCGCCAGCGGATGGTCCAGCGGCGTGATCAGCATCGGGTCGTAGTGCCGCACCGGCGCCCAGGCGATGTCGTTGGGCACGTCCAGCATGGAGCCGACGGCGAAATCGGCCTTGCCCTCGCGCAGCATCGCCAGCCCGTCCTTGCCGGTGACGTTGGCCAGCTGCAGTTGCACGGCGGGGAAGCGCTCGCGGTAGCGGCGCACCAGCTCGGGCAGCAGGTACTGGATGGTCGACGTGCCGGCCGCCACCACCAGCTTGCCGGCCTGCAAGCCTTTCACCCTGGCCTGGAAATCGCGGTCGAGGCTTTCCCAGCCCTCCACCAGCGGTCGCGCCAGTTCGTACAGGGCCTCGCCCGCGTCGGTGAGATTGACGCGGCGGCGCCGGCGTTCCAGCAACGCGGCGCCCAGCTCGCGCTCCAGCGCCTGCAGTTGCAGGCTGACCGTGGGCTGGGACAGGTACAACGCCTCGGCGGCGCGGCTGAGCGTGCCCAGCTTCACCGTGGCCACGAAGGCACGCAGCTGCTTGTGGCGGTTGCCCTTGTAGTAGAAGCGCGCCGCTTGCGCTGCCGCCTCGGCGCGCGCCCGCCGCGCGTGCTTTGCCGCCGCAGCGCGAGGCGTCTTGCTGGGTTTGCCGGGCTTCGTATCGGGCGATTTCATGGCTTTCATTTCAATCACTTGCACATGTTATTACCTTTTTCAATACTAGAAATTGAAACATTCACTTTGTCAAATCATTTCTTGAGGCCCTAGCTTCGACGCCATACCCGAACGCGGAGAAGCGCCATGGCCGTACCCCAGGAACGCCTTGCCACCATCCCGGCCCTCGTCCAGGACAGCCTCCTTGCCGGACGCGAAACCATCCTCGGCCCGGCCGCGCTGGCCTTCCTGGGCCGGCTGCACCGGCTGATCGAGCCGCGCCGGCAGGCCCTGCTGGCCGCCCGCCGCCAGCGCCAGGCGCGCTACGACGCCGGCGAGCTGCCGGACTTCCGCGCCGACACCGCCGCCATCCGCGAGGGCGACTGGGCGGTGGCGCCGATCCCGCCGGCGCTGCAGGACCGCCGCGTGGAGATCACCGGCCCGGTCGAGCGCAAGATGATCATCAACGCGCTCAACTCGGGCGCCAAGGTGTTCATGGCCGACTTCGAGGATTCCTCCGCGCCCACCTTCGCCAACCAGATCGACGGCCAGGCCCACCTGCGCGACGCGGTAGCCGGCACGCTGGACTACACCTCGCCCGAGGGAAGGCCCTACCGCGTGAACGCGGACCCGGCCGTGCTGGTGGTGCGCCCGCGCGGCTGGCACCTGCCCGAGCGCCACCTCACCGTGGACGGCGAGCCGATGGCGGGCGCGCTGGTGGACTTCGGCCTGTTCGCCTTCCACAACGCCCGCGCGCTGCACCGGCGCGACCGCGGCCCCTACTTCTACCTGCCCAAGCTTGAGGCGATGGAAGAAGCCGCGCTGTGGGACGAGGCGATGGCCTTCGCCGAATCGGAACTCGGCCTGCCCGAAGGCGGCATGAAGGCCACCGTGCTGATCGAGACGCTGCCGGCCGCGTTCCAGATGCACGAGATCCTGTACGCACTGCGCCGGCGCGCGGTGGGCCTGAACTGCGGCCGCTGGGACTACATCTTCTCCTACCTCAAGACCCTGCGCGGCCATCGCGACCGCCTGCTGCCCGAGCGCGGCCAGGTGCAGATGACGGTACCGTTCCTGAAGGCCTATTCAGAGCTGCTGATCCAGACCTGCCATCGCCGCGGCGCCTTCGCCATGGGCGGCATGGCCGCGCAGATCCCGATCAAGGGCGACCCGGCCGCCAACGAGGCGGCGCTGGAAAAAGTGCGCGCCGACAAGCTGCGCGAGGTGAGGGCCGGCCACGACGGCACCTGGGTGGCGCATCCGGCGCTGGTTCCGGTGGCGCGAGCGGTGTTCGACGCACACATGAGCGCGCCCAACCAGCTCGGCGTGAAACGCGAGGACGTGCAGGTCACCCGCGAGCTGCTGCTGGCGCCCTGCGCCGGCACGATCAGCCGCGCCGGCTTCGACAACAACGTGGAAGTGGCGCTGCGCTACACCGCCGCCTGGCTGGACGGGCTGGGCTGCGTACCGATTCATCACCTGATGGAGGACGCCGCCACCGCCGAAATCGCCCGCGCCCAGTTGTGGCAATGGCTGCACCATGGCGATGCCGGCGGCGGCCCGCTCACGTTCGACGATCACGCGCCGATCGACTTCGCCCTGTTCGACCACGCGCTGGCTGCGCATGCGCATCGGCTGCGCGGCAGCGACGTGCCGGGCGCCGGCCGCGTGGACGAGGCCGCCGCGCTGCTCGCCGCCATGACCCACACCGACACGCTCGGCGACTTCCTCACCCTGCCGGCTTACGACCAGCTACAGGAGTGAGTGGAGAGCGGCGAGCAACGAGAGAAACCTCTCGCCATCCCTGCTCCTCTCTCACTTCTCACTTCTCACTCCTCTCCACTCACTTCCCGCCCCAGGAGAAACCATCCATGAAGACCGCCACGCACCTGCCCAGCGCCGCACAAATCGAACGGGACTGGAAAAGCAACCCGCGCTGGACCGGCATCCAACGCCGCTACACCGCCAAGGACGTGGCGCGCCTGCGCGGCACCGTCGCGGTGGAATACTCGCTGGCCCGCCACGGTGCCGAGCAGCTGTGGGCCTCGCTGCACAGCGAGCCCTTCGTCAACGCGCTGGGCGCGCTCACCGGCAACCAGGCCATGCAGCAGGTCAAGGCCGGGCTGAAGGCGATCTACCTGTCCGGCTGGCAGGTGGCGGCCGACGCCAACCTGGCCGGCGAGATGTACCCCGACCAGTCGCTGTACCCGGCCAACTCGGTGCCGGCCGTGGTCAGGCGCATCAACAACGCGCTGCTGCGCGCCGACCAGCTGCACCATGCCGAGGGCGACGACGCGATCGACTGGCTGGTGCCGATCGTGGCCGATGCCGAGGCCGGCTTCGGCGGCGTGCTCAACGCCTTCGAACTGATGAAGGCGATGATCGAGGCCGGCGCCGCCGCGGTGCACTTCGAGGACCAGCTGGCCGCGGTGAAGAAGTGCGGCCACATGGGCGGCAAGGTGCTGGTGCCCACCCGCGAGGCGGTGGACAAGCTCGCCGCCGCGCGGCTGGCCGCCGACGTGCTGGGCGTGCCCACACTGATCGTGGCGCGCACCGACGCCGATGCGGCCGACCTGCTCACCGCCGACATCGACGACAATGACCGGCCCTTCGTCACCGGCGAGCGTACCGTGGAAGGCTTCTTCCGCACCCGCGCCGGACTGGACCAGGCGATCAGCCGCGGCCTGGCCTACGCGCCCTACGCCGACCTGATCTGGTGCGAGACCAGCAAGCCCAACCTGGACGACGCGCGCCGCTTCGCCGCGGCGATCCACGCCAAGTTCCCCGGCAAGCTGCTGGCCTACAACTGCTCGCCCAGCTTCAATTGGAAGCAGAATCTGGACGACGCTACCATCGCCGGCTTCCAGCAGGAACTGGGCGCGATGGGCTACAAGTTCCAGTTCATCACCCTGGCCGGCTTCCACGCGCTCAACTACGGCATGTTCGAGCTGGCCCACGGCTATGCGCGGCGGCAGATGAGCGCCTTCGTGGAACTGCAGGAAAAGGAATTCGCCGCCGCCGCCCGCGGCTTCACCGCGGTCAAGCACCAGCGCGAGGTGGGCACCGGCTATTTTGACGCGGTGACCCAGGCGATCCAGCAGGGCCAGTCATCGACCACGGCGCTGAAGGGCTCCACCGAGGAGGCGCAGTTCCAGCGTACCGCCGTGGGATGAGGGCGAGAAGTGAGTGATGAGAAGTGAGAGAAAGGCAGCGGACGCGGCGTGCTCTCTCACTCCTCACTCCTCACTCCTCACTCCTCATCACTCACTGCTCGCTTCTCGCTCCTCACTCGCTTCTGCCCGGCGGCACCAGTGCGATCACCGTCCAGCCGGGCCGCGGCTCCAATGCGCGCCGGGCCGAGGCCACGCGCAATACGTCGCGCTCTTCCACGCCGAACAGCAGCACGCTGGCCTGGCCGTATTGCTCGACGAAGTGCGGCCAGTCGAAGGTGGCGCTGAGCCGGGTGGTCTTGAGCTTCCAGCCGCCGGCCAGCAGCTCGGCGAAACGGTCGTGGGTCATCTCGTCGGCGAACAGCGCCGGCGCCAGCAGGTTGTCCGCCAGCGACGCGCGCCCGGTGCTCTCGCTGGGCGCGAGGTTGCGCAGGCGATAGACCTTGTCGCGGCCGAACTCCTGCCGGTAGTGCACGCAGGCCAGCGAGTTTCGCTCGCGATGGGTGGACATCGCCAGCAGGCAGCCGATGCCGGTGAGGTCGAGGTGGCGCTCGGCGTACGACGAGGCCGGGTTGCCGAAGAAGGTGGGCACGCCCTCCATGCGCGCCTTGCGCACACCGTCCCAGTCGTCGTCGGCCACGACCACCTTGATCCCGGCCCGGTGCAGCATCCGCGCCACCGTGCGCGCTACTTTGTCCGCGCCGAAGATCAGCACGCCGTTCGGGTGCGGGTCGGCCACCATCAGCCAGCTCGCCAGCGGCCGTGCGGTGGCGCTCTGCAGCACCACCGTGCCCACGATCAGGATGAACACCAGCGGCACCAGCGCCTCGGCACCGGGCATGCCGAGCTTTTCCAGCTGCAGCGCGAACAGCGCCGACACCGCGGCCGCCACGATGCCGCGCGGCGCCACCCAGGCGATCAGCGCCCGTTCGCGCCAGGTCAGCGCGCTGCCCAGGCAGGCCACCGCCACCGATACCGGCCGCACCACGAACTGCGCCACCAGAAACACCGCGATCCCCGCCCACAGCGTGCCCTGCGGCAGCGGCCACGGCAGCCGCGCGGCCAGCAGGATGAACAGCAGCGACACCAGCAGCGTGCTCAGGTGCTCCTTGAAATCGAGGATGTCGTCGACGTGCACGCCGCGCATGTTGCCCAGCGCGATGCCCATCACCGTGACCGCCAGCAGACCCGACTCGTGGGTGATTGTGTTGGACGCGCTGAACGCAAGCAGCACCGCGGCCAGCGCGCCGTAGTTCTGCAGGTACTCGGGAATCATCTGCCGGCGCAGCAGGAAGCCCAGCAACAGCGCCATCAGCGCACCGATCACCACGCCGCACAGCACCGTCGCCACGAACACCCCGATGGTGTGACCCTGCTGGCGCGACACGATGGCCTCGAAGATCAGCACCGCGAACAGCGCGCCGAGCGGGTCGATCACGATGCCCTCCCAGCGCAGCGTATTGGCGATGCGGGCATTCGGCCGCAGCGTGCGCAGCATCGGCGCGATCACCGTGGGCCCGGTGACGCAGCTCAGCGCACCGAACAGCCACGACACCGCCCAGTCCAGCCCGGCGATCCAGTGCGCGCAGAGCGCCAGCATGACCAGCGACACCAGCGCGCCGTAGCTGACCATGCCGCGCACGGCGCCACCGATGCCGCGCAGCTCGTGGAAGCGCAGCGTCAGGCTGCCCTCGAACAGGATCACCGCCACCGCCAGCGAGACCATCGGGAACAGCAGCTCGCCCAGCAGCTTGTCCGGCTGCAGCACGCCGCTGACCGGGCCGAGCACCAGGCCGGCCAGCAGCAGGAACAGGATCGCCGGGAGTTTCACCCGCCACGCCAGCCACTGCGCCAGGAAGCCCACCAGGAGCATCCCGGTCAGCATCACGCCAAGTTCGATGGTCATGGGCAATCCCTGTCGGCACGGCAATGGACGCCGCTATCGGACCATGCAGGCGGCGGTGCGTCCAGTTGCAGGGGAAGTTGCGGGGGAAAAGGCCGGGCCCCGGTATCGGTGCGGGGGGGAGGGGGAACCGATACCGGGGCGGCAGGGCGAGTTCGCATAAGTGAACTGGCCGGTGCAAATAATAGCGCGCGGCGGCCCGATGTCAATACTCGCCGGTTCACTAAATCCGGCTGGCCTGACATGGCGAAAAGCACACCCGCGCCGGCAAGGCGGCAGATGTCGCCAATGCCCGGACTCAGAGCCGCCGGTATTGCAGCGCCTCGGCCAGGTGCGCGCGCTCCAGCACCGCCGCGCCGCCGTCCAGGTCGGCGATCGTGCGCGCCACGCGCAGGGTGCGGTGATAGGCGCGCGCGGACAGGCCGAGCCGCTCCAGCGCGGTTTCGAACCAGCGCCGCTCGGCCAGGCCCAGCGCACAGTCGCGCTCCAGCTCGCGCGTGCTGATCGCCGCGTTCGGCCGGCCGGCACGAGTCAATGCGTATTCGCGCGCCTTGATCACGCGCGTCCGCACGGTGGCCGAATCTTCGTCGTAGACGCTGCGGGGCTTGCCCAGATCCGCCAGCGGTACCCTGGGCACTTCCACGGCCAGGTCGATGCGGTCCAGCAGCGGACCGGAAATGCGCGCGCGATAGCGCGCGATCTGGTCGGGCGTGCAGCGGCAGCGCTGGCGCGCATCGCCCGCATAGCCGCAGGGACAGGGATTCATCGCCGCCACCAACTGGAACTGCGCGGGAAAGGCCGCCTGCCGCGCCGCGCGCGAGATGACGATGGTGCCGGATTCCATCGGCTCGCGCAGCACGTCCAGCACGTGCCGGGGGAACTCGGGCAGTTCGTCGAGGAACAGCACGCCGTTGTGTGCCAGCGAGATCTCGCCCGGCCGCGGCTGCGAGCCGCCGCCGACCAGCGCCACCGCCGACGCGGTGTGGTGCGGCGCCCGGAACGGGCGACGGCGCCAGCGAGCCGGATCGGCCGCCTGCCCCGCCACCGACAGCACCGCGCAGGTTTCCAGCGCCTCCGCTTCGGTCAGCGGCGGCAGGATGCCGGGCAGGCGCTCGGCCAGCATGGTCTTGCCGGTGCCGGGAGGCCCCGACAGCAGCAGGTGATGGCCGCCGGCGGCGGCGATCTCCAGCGCCCGCCGCGCCTGCAGCTGGCCGCGCACGTCGATCAGGTCCGGGCCGACGCCGTCATCGTCTACGCCGGCCGGTGCCTCGGCCGTCCGGGCCGGCCCGGCCAGATCCTGCGCGCCGTGCAGCCAGCCGCAGACCTCGGCCAGGGTATCTGCCACGCGCACGTCGACGTCGGCCACCAGCGCCGCCTCGGCCGCGTTGGCGCGTGGCACCACCACCCGGCGGCGGCGCGCGCGGGCGCGCAACAGCGCAGGCAGCACGCCGGACACCCCGCGCAGGTCGCCGGACAGCGCCAGTTCGCCGAGGAACTCGCAATTGTCCAGTCGCTCGCGCGGCACCTGGTTGCCTGCGGCGAGGATGCCCAGCGCGATGGCGAGGTCGAAGCGGCCGCCGTCCTTGGGCAGTTCGGCCGGCGCCAGGTTCACGGTGACCCTGCGGCTGGGGTACTCGAAGGCGGTGTTCTGGATCGCCACGCGCACGCGGTCGCGCGCCTCGCGTACCGCGGCCTCGGGCAGGCCGACGATGCTGGTGCCGGGCAGGCCGCCGGAAAGATGGACTTCCACCATGACCTGCGGCGCGGCCACCCCTTCCTGGGCGCGGCTGAGGGTGACGGCAAGGCTCATGCCCGCCGACGGGGGCTCTGGACACCGAAGGCGCCGCGGGCTGACGTATCCATCGAACGACTCCGTTCTTCGCTGGAAAACAACCGCCCCCGATCGCTCTCGGGGTGAGGGTGACGGATCGGGGGCGGCTCCCGGGAGCTGGTCTCTACGACCCGCCAGGACCGGCGGCGGCCTCGAGTTCGGCCACGCGCCTTTCCAGTTCGTCCAGCTTGGCGCGGGTACGCGCCAGCAACTGGCTCTGGACCTCGAATTCCTCGCGGGTAACCAGTTCGAGGCGGCGCAATCCCTGTGCCAGGACGTCGCGAAAATTGGCGCGCAAGTCCTTTTGTGCGTCTGCCAGCCCTGGCGGTACCAGCGCCGCAAGGCGCCGGGCCATTTGGTCGATGTCCAGCCTGTCCATCATGGAAGGCGCCTCGAACTCGTCGGGGCCAAGTGTAGGGGGGTGTACTCAAGCGTCGCCATCGGCTTCTTCCGTCAGTATGTGTAGGCATTTTCCTACATCCGCCCCCGCCTCGTGTCGCACCGCAAAGCGACAGTGCGCGGCGCGGCAGGCACAATGCGCCCCTTGGCGCCGCCTGCCGGCGCGGGTTTCGACGAGGGACAGGCATGAAATTGGTGGTGGCGGTCATCAAGCCGTTCAAGCTGGACGACGTGCGCGAGGCGCTGGCCGAGATCGGCGTGCAGGGCATCACGGTGACCGAGGTGAAGGGTTTCGGCCGCCAGAAGGGCCATACCGAACTGTACCGCGGCGCCGAGTACGTGGTCGATTTCCTGCCCAAGATCAAGCTGGAGGTGGCAGTGGTCGACGAGCAGCTCGAACGCGTGGTGGACGCGATCGCCCAGTCCGCGCGCACCGGCAAGATCGGCGACGGCAAGATCTTCGTCAGCAGCCTGGACCAGGTGATCCGCATCCGCACCGGCGAGATGGACGCCGACGCGCTGTAGACGGGTTTCTGCTGCTCCACAGAAGGAAGAAGGCCGGTCTCGCGAAGGCGCGCCCGGGGCGCCTCGATGGGGCGTTCCCGCGCGCCCCGCCCCGCACCTCGATCCTCTCCCATGGAGAGGGGAAGCCCGTGCGCTGGGCGGATTCGCCCCCCGCGTGCCCGGCGGGCAACTGCGGCTTTACCGCAGGGGTGGCGGTTCTTTTTCCTTCGTTGTCGGCGCGCTGGCGCGCTGAAAACGGCGATGGTGGATCAGCAAGCCGGCGAAGTAGACGATGTAGTAGCCGACCAGCAGCCCGATCACCAGCAGGGTGAGCGGGCTCTGGGCGTAGGCCATCGGCTGTCCGTAGGAACCGGTGGCCTGGCCGGCCGCCAAGCCCTGCGCCGCCTGCAGCTGCGGCCACAGCACCATGAAGCGCCAGGCCAGCCGGCCCAGCAGCAGGGCCGTGAGCAGGGCGCCGATCCAGCTGTTGGGCACGTAGCAGTCGCCGCGCACCGGGTCGGTCTCGAAACGGGTCAGCCGCAGCCCCAGCAGGCCCAGGCCGCCGCCGAGCACCACGCCGCCGGCCAGGCCCTCGGCCAGCCACGCGTCGCGGAATCCGCCGAGCGCCAGCAATCCGCCCACCACCGCGAAAATCGCGATGCGCGCGATCATCCGCTTGCGCTGGATCGGCTGGCGGCCGAATTGCCGGCTGACCCGGCGCCAGACCATCAGCGCCAGTAGCGGCAGCATGATCACGTAGCTCGTCAGGTGCGCGGGCATCGGCATTCCCTCGGCATGGATGGCATGGCGCCCAGATTAGGGCGTGTCACCCATCCCTGACCAGGTCGCGGGATGGATGACACACCCTAGCCGCCCGGCGGGCGCATGGCGACTGACGCCGCGCAGCCCGTGCGCATGACGCCTGTCACCCGGCGCCTATTTCGCCTTGCCCTGGTTCGCCACCGCCGCGGTCTTCGCCGCGATCGCCTCGGCGTCGCCCAGGTAGTAGTGGCGCAGCGGCCTGAGCGTGTCGTCGAACTCGTACACCAGCGGCACGCCGTTGGGGATGTTGAGCTCCACGATGTCCTCGTCGGAGATGCCGTCCAGGTACTTGATCAGCGCGCGCAGCGAGTTGCCGTGCGCGGCCACCAGCACGCGCCGTCCCGCGCTGATCGCCGGCGCCAGCACCTCGTGCCAGTACGGCAGCACGCGCGCCACGGTGTCCTTGAGGCATTCGGTATCGGGAATCTTCGCCGGGTCGATTCCGGCATAGCGCGGGTCGCCCACCGAGGCATTGTCGGCGCGCTGCAGCGCCGGCGGCGGCACGTCGTAGCTGCGCCGCCAGATCTTCACCTGGTCGTCGCCGTACTTCGCCGCGGTCTCGGCCTTGTTCAGGCCGGTGAGCGCGCCGTAGTGCCGTTCGTTGAGGCGCCAGTCGGTGTGCACCGGCAGCCACATCTGGCCCAGCGCGTCCTGCACGTGCCACAGCGTGCGCACCGCACGCCTGAGCACCGAGGTGTGCGCCACGTCGAAGGCGTAACCCTCCTTCTTCAGCAGCTCGCCCGCCTCGCGCGCCTCGGCCACGCCCTGCTCGGTGAGGTCGACGTCGGCCCAGCCGCTGAAGCGATTGTCGAGATTCCACTGCGACTGGCCGTGGCGGATGAGGACGAGCTTGCGCATGAGATCGGCTCCGGAGGTGGCTTGGCGGACCGCGATGGTGAGGCCCGCTTGATTTTCCGTCAAATGCCGCCCCTGCCGAAGGTCACGCTAAACCCGGCGCGATGAGGGCGCATCCAAGCCCCGTCCATCACCCAACGGAGTTCCTCCATGCGCCGCACCCTGCTTGCCCTCACCCTGTGCCTGCCGCTGGCCGCCCTGGCGGCAGGCGGTTCCACCGACAAGATCAACGGCGACGTGTCCGTCGGGTCCGGCCAGCACGCCGGCGACGTCGGCACGGTCAACGGCGACGTGCACATCGCCAGTCACGCGTCGGTGCGCAAGGCCAGCACCGTCAACGGCGACGTGGAACTCGCCGGCCAGGCCCAGGCCGGCGAGCTGGATACCGTCAACGGCGCCATCCACCTGGGCGACGGCGCCCGCGTCGAGGGCCAGGTCGAGGCGGTCAACGGCGCCATCCGGCTGGCGCCGGGCGCCGAGGCGGGCGGGCACGTCTCCAACGTCAACGGCACCATCGAGCTGGATCGCGCACACGCCGCCGCGGGCCTGGAAACCGTCTCCGGCGACATCACCGTGGGCGCCGGCTCGCACGTGGAAGGCGGCATCCTGGTCGACCAGCCCCACCATGGCTGGTTCCACACCGAAAACACGCGCAAGCCGGTGATCGTGATCGGCCCGCACGCGGTAGTGCAGGGCACGCTGGCCTTCCACCGCCCGGTGGTGCTCAAGGTCAGCGACAGCGCGCAGATCGGCCCGGTGCAGGGCGCCACGGTGGAGAAATTCAGCGGCGCCGCGCCCTGAGCGCAGGAGTGAGTGGAGAGGAGTGAGGAGTGAGAGAAAGCCAGAGCACGGTTCGCCGTTGCTCTCTCTCACTTCTCACTCCTCTTGCCTCGCTCCTCGCCTTCACACCCAGTCGCGCGGCCTGAGGTACTCCGCCAGCCGCGCCTCCGGCGAGTCCGGCTGCGGTCAGCGACAGCGCGCAGATCGGCCCGGTGCAGGGCGCCAGAAATTCAGCGGCGCCGCGCCCTGAGCGCAGGAGTGAGTGGAGAGGAGTGAGGAGTGAGAGAAAGCCAGAGCACGGTTCGCCGTTGCTCTCTCTCACTTCTC
>Ga0164242_10007438_pt1 | contig 11987 bp, 8 predicted proteins | sample OricomgcompostMG_FD_108783 | JGI IMG/M metagenome (GOLD analysis project Ga0164242, IMG submission 108783) | Miracle-Growth compost microbial communities from Emeryville, California, USA - Original compost - Miracle growth compost (MG) ... | reverse complement strand
TTTGCGTGCTCGCAGTTCCATTCAATTCCCGGTTAGGATGACTACCACGCACAAAGTCCCCTTCACATAACACACCTTGGTCCGGAGAGACCAGGGGGAAGCCCTCGAGGTTTCGACCGAGACAAATTCTGGGCAAGAAGTACGGCTTACGAGACTCGTGGAGCTGGTAAAGAAATGGACCTAGACTGGGTTGGCAATGCCTCCAGTGAATCGAGTATTCCACAAGACTAGACAAGGCGTACAATCCGAAATTTGGCCTCTATATTTGTTTTTGCGTATAACCTCTTCTCCATGTAGCATATCCTTTGGATATAAAAAAGGAAACTGTATCGAGTGTATCAACACAACGAAGCTGAGCCTTGCCGATTGGAAGCGACAAAGAGGTGGGGAACCAGTAACCACCTGACCGTAGGCTGTCATCAAATTCGGTGGGCAACAAGCACGAATTTCAAGGATTTGGTCAATGGAACAACGCCCAGGGCCAGAGATCCTTGAACCTGAACATAGCTCTAAAACTGCCTAGGTAACACGGGCCAGAGCCTATTGACAATCGCAGATTTACATATGTAACCCTTAAGCTTCGTCTTCCCATTGATACTTAGACACGAGAGTAACATGTGAGGGTGGTCTAGAAGCCGAAACACTGGCCACTTGGTTCTCGGATTGATACTCAAATGCATAAAACCTTTTGGCCTCACAGAGACACCTTCGCGATGTTGGCAACTGGTGGTTGTCTGTGATCCCGGTGTCTCCTAGGATAAACCTGCCAAAGAGCCTGGGTGTCACAGAAGAAGCTACTCCGGACTGATAAAAGACGCTTTACCACAATTCCAACGATCCGCCCGTTCGAGATTGTAGTTTTCAATGCGCTAGCAATAGCCGATGGGCTCTCTCGAATTGATATGTGACGGTTGGGAGAAAGTATCCTGTTCGGCGTCTTTGCGGAAAATTCTTGGAAAATAGTATGTATATCTACCCAAGCAATTAGAAAGCCACTTCTCCACGTGTCCGGGCAATTGTTTCTCAAATCAGTGGGATAGAGATAACAGGTGCTGCGAGTTGGATAGAGTAGTTGCAGCTGAGGTCTGCTTAGAATAATGGAAATTGCTTCAAGTAACTCTCGAGAAATAAATAATGTTGATATGTATTGAATTCTGGAAAACTGCCGTAGAGGGAGTGTATCTCCAAGAGGATAGAGCTTACTAGTTCACCTGACTGATAGGTAACAAACCAGAGATGGACCGTCTGGGAAACAAATGCCATCTCCATCACCGTAATGTCGAACTCGAACTATATGGGGAACAGCTAAGAACCCGCCCCCGCCCCCATCAGAGAGTAGATACCGACTAGCCATAACAAGCACGCTCACACACGTCCGATGCCAAGGATGCCTCCAAGTCCGAGAATAAGGTCAAGGTCGAGGCCTAGAGACAAGCTGAGCGACGCTCCGAGAACCGACTTGACGACGGCTCCAACCGAGGCACCGATTCCCGCGAAGACGCCGTCGAGGCATGTGGTGAATTTGCCGAAATTACTCATGCAGGGTTTTACATATTCCTTGACGCAGTCTGTATGATAGATATAGTCAGTAACTTCCGTCTTTACCAACCGACCGACGATTTCTGACAGTCGTTTCCTTAGGGCAGGATGAGGGATGGGATGAATAAGAGCTGACTTACCCTCTCCGAGCGTCTCAACGACAACATTGATAGACTCGCAGAACGTCGTTGAGTGCTCAACAACGGTGTCCTGGATGCACCCCGCGTCGCAGCCTCCATTTGCACTAACTATTTCAGCCTCTGCGCTCGCCTTGATATCAGCCGCAGCCTCAGCTAGAAGCGCAGCTGTAGCTTCAAGGTCAGCCTTGAGCTTTGCGGCTACGGCTGCCCTAACATCCAGTGAGGCGTGGATATCGACATCCGCATCAGCACAGATTGCGACTAGGCAGAACGAAGATTAGCTATTCTGCCGAAGGTTTAACTTGAGGACTATGAGCATACGGGCAGCCGAGGTGTGGCTCTCCACCTGGGCGAAGATCTCGTCTAGGTTTGTCGTGCGGCGGACCAGGTCGCCTGGGACGGGATTGGCCAAAGTGCTAACGAATAGACCACCAAGGGCAACGAAAGTGGTGATAGCGGACTTCATGGCGAGTAGGGTATGACCTCTTAGCAGGGTTAGGTTAGTTAGGTAGAGGGTAACGTCACTCGGAGTCAAATCTAGCTTCTTTGGTTAGAAAGAGATATTGGAGGAGAGAGGGGTGTATCTTGGTGGTTTGGTGGAAGTAATGTGAAACTCTGAGTGAGATAAAGAGAGTCGAGCATGGGTAGGTGGTCCTTTTTAATATTCGTCCCCGATGGCTACGCATCGCCAAAATCTTGGCTTGGTGTTCAAAGAATCCAGGTTTACTAGCGAGGACGATCACATTTGCATCCCGTTACCCCTTCGATATGAACTTCTTGCGCGATCTCCTAGCCAAAGTCCAATCCGAGGCTGAGTAGATAGTCATGGACAACCTATTTGATACCGTTATGATGTCACCTATCGCTAATGGAGATAATCAATCTACAGAAGGGCCGTTCGATCTTCCCAAACCCAAGGCGGGCGCTCACAAAATATGTGCCGCGGCGATACTACTCGCGATCGGGATTCACACCAGAGGTAGGAAAGGAAACGATCTTCTGTTTGTGCGGGAGGGTGACTCGGAATGCGCTCCCCACCCCTTAGATGTGTGCAATATGGGGCCGGGTGAACAATCGGCAGGTTGGAAGTTGAACTACCATTCTTCATTTGAGCTCGTTAGCCGTGGTGAAGATCTACAGCCTTGCGCCCGAGCTTGGGTTGGCCGAGTTTAACGGTTAAAGGGCCAGGGACGGTTGCACGGTACGGGATCGACGACCACGTGCCGGGCCCGGGACGATCGATCTATCTGGATACCAGGCACCACGTTGAGGTAAGAGCCATTCAGTGAGTGTAACGTATCAGCATTGTAATTCTGATGGGCTGGCGAGTGCGTGTAAACCAATACAACGCTGAAGAAACCACAGCTTGCGCAGGACCGTTTTGTTAATCTCTCCACCTTTTGGTCCAACGACACGGACTCTGGACCGAGGCCTTACTTACCCATGCCTGCAATCACGAATAACGAGAGTCCAAAACATTCCATCAGCTTCTCGTTGGTTTCTGGTAATCGGGAAGCTTGGAAGTCTTGTGCATCTCTCGTATAGACCCTGACCGGCTGGGATGCATGTATCTAATATAGAAAACCTTGGTAATAGTTGGGTAGATGCTATTTCCAGGTCATTGATCGGCACCCGACCAATAAGATCTTTAGTGGCATCCCGTTAGGCAATGTCCAGGGACGAGAAGGGATGGCAATTTAGCAACGAACAGCTCACAAAACAGCCTATGCATGATGACGACGTCGCGAGTGCGGGGATTGGGCGGCAAAGGCATATGGAACACCAAGGCCCTACGAAAGTATTGATCCAACCATATACTCGGTGGGAGGATAGAGGCACGATAAAGGCACAAGAAGCAACCTGCTAGTTCAGGATCGTCGGTCGAACTAGAACGCGCTGGAAGGCTCCTGTTTTTGGCCGGCTCCTGCCTCCGGTCCGTGAGTATGTCTGGTGTTGCCTCCAACGGATAATCGATAAAATACGTGGATATTGTACATAAATTGGACTGGGAAGGTTGTTGGATCATTTACTGCTTGTGTATAGAACATATGGGTGGAACTGCAGAATATAATGAACCCCTAGATGAGCTTGACCACCATTACGAAGTAACATACAACCCCAACCATTGGAAAGTAGACGGAAAGCGTTATGATATTCCTGAGGCCGCGCCCATTCGAATCATTGATTACGCGGAGCTACCATCCCCAAATACCAATAAGTTTGGGCGCTATGGTATCGTCACAACCCCATGTCCCTTGAATTTAACGACAGTCTCAAAATATCGAGGGCACCTTACTCTATGTAGACCTTGTGTAAATAATTGCACTAGAAAACGTTCGGGACTACCTCGGCCGAACGGAGCGAGTTGGGTTCGTGAATAACTGGCAGACTCCATGGGCTGCTCACTAATTCACCTTGCCCACACGGAGAACAGAGAACCATTTTGTCTTTTGGTAATTTCCTGACTCGTTATTCTGCATTTTGAAATATCCGGCCGTTGAAGTCCTTGGGTTCCCTCAACTGCAGCTCTTTCGGCGAATACTCTCGACGGATAGCGCCGTACTCCGTTGGGGCCACTTTCTGTCAGGTGGGGAGCGGCATTGGTGGTCGACGTTGCCGGTTATCCAAATCCTTACCGAACTTGGTGCCCCTGGCTATTCTCCCGTTATTTTCACTCACGCCAACCTTCGACTAAGACTATCGTAGCTTTCCAGGGGTCTATATCGTACGATCGTTGACATTGACTCCCATCTGTCCGGTTAGTGTCTAGTGTACGGGGAGTTGTGCAAGACCGAGTCCACTTCCGAGGAAAAATCAGAATGCGTGACCAAATACGTTATAGCGTCTTTGAGGCAGGTCTAGGTTCGTAGAAGAGTTTGAACTTCTCCCAGAGGTTTAAGGAGACTCAGAGGCAGTTTACTAATCGCATTAGGTGCTTTGGCAGACCGATAAATGAGGCAGTGTGCGAATCTCGGAGGGTACATATCACGCGGTAACCCTCATGTATGGATTTGTCCCTTGTCAATTTTCTTAACCATTTGACAAACTCGATTACAATGCAGATATGACCGAACAACTCAGTTGATAGGAAAGTTTAACTTCGTTGCGTAATATTTGAGCGCCACGGCACTAGTCCTTCGCAGCTGACTTTCCCAAGACGCAGCTCTATAGCCTGGTATATTGGACACGGTTTGAGTTTATTGTAGAACTGCATACTGATTACCGGTTAATCTAATCGGGCTGCCGTGTTTACGTGCTCTGATAACCTACGTTAGATCCTCCCAGGTGGTTGACTGTCTACTGCCTGCTCAGCAACGCCTTTCTCGCATAGTCGTGGCCTATCCGTCTCTATAAATTTACGCAGTTTAACTCGTTGGTGCCACCCGAGGCGTTTCAGGTTGCTGTAAGCATCACCGCCCAGAGTTTTGCGTGGCTGTTTGATCGATGCGGATCAATTAGCCGAGGCACAATTTGTGTTACTTGGTTTAGGGGTTTCCAAGGGCTAATGGACTTGATTTGCGCGACGTGGAACTGGTGCCAATAACGAAAAAAAGACGGGCTACTTAACAAACAGCTGGCTACGTAAGGGAAAGGGGCCCAGGGATAGCTATAACCAGAGCAGCCTGCCCTTTCGAAAAATACCCTTACAACGCCGAGAAAATCATATGTCTGGATTGATAGAGGGGTGGACCAGCGCCCCTAGCCAAGAACAACGGCGGCAATGTCGAGCGATTGTCAGAAGGGATTGCTTGGATCCCTCTTTAACCGTCCCGGTTCACTTCTCTGATTCTGACCCCCATCAAAGTTCAGATGAACCGTTGTTAAGTCGGGGCCAGGATGCCTCCCCTTAAAACTAGGGGACGGCGATAAGCGACTGGACCAAAACCGGCTGGCCCCTTTTTTGACCTGTTCATGCCGGCTGTATTTCGTTCCTGCGTTTTTTTTCCAACAGCGCCGTAGGTGAAACGTGTATTCGCTTGGCCAAAGTATATTATATATTGTGTAAGGCGCTCCGTTGCGCCTTCTATCGAAGTACCGGTCCTCACCCCTCCAGCTCTAATCTTCAACACCTCCTGTCCGACAGGTTCGACAGTCGTTTCCCCGCTTATCATTTTGCTGCGCAAACTCCCGTTTGATACTACTTATAATAAATTACCCATTATTCGGCTGGTCCACATCACTCCTTTCAAAATGCAGGCGAAAACTCTCATTCTTGCTGCCCTTGTGGCATTTACTGAAGCCCGTTTCGGCCAAGAAGGTCTCGTTCAGAATGCCGTTCAGGGTCTATCTGACTTCGGCAACCCTGGAGAAGCAGGAACACTTGCTGGCCAGACACCCGGTTCACTCCTTGGCGGTGCCAACGCCTGCGACAAGGTTAGAAATTGACAAAGACGAAAGAACGGAGGATACGACGAGCTCGAACTAGAAAAAGAGAATAAGGAGAGGCTAACCTATAAATTTTAACAATAGCTTGTTCTTGCCGACCAGATCGTCGCTACTCTCGGAAACGACCCTGCCGTCCTCGCCGCGGCGGCCCAGCTCGTGGCAGCTGAGAAGAACTTCAACCCCTCTGCGCAAGATGTTCCAACCATCTGTGACGACGCTACTCTCCCCGTAACGGAGGCCCTGCGGGGTATTGTACCGCTCGTCGATCCCGCGGTTGACGGCGCGGCTACTGAGAATGCAAACTCGGCGACGTCGCTAAAGACGCCTTTCGACGCCACCGGCCTCAGCGTGGCGGCCATTATGAAGGCCAACGGCTTCACAAACCTTTTGACTCAGGATTCTGCTTAATTTGGTAGTTTCTTTGTGGAGTATCAGTGAGGAACTATGAAGTTGGGTTGGGATTGTGAGCGTATAGCTCCATCTTCAGATATTCGGCGTTAGCCATTCTCCAGAGTTGGAAGTCCACAACCAAGGGCCCTATTGCTTATATACTGCCCTCAATGTCTGCCATCTCCTCTACCATCAATACAGATATTTGACGCGTTGGACATATCTGTGTGCTGTCCCTGTAAATCTCGTGTGGGCTGCTGGGACTCGGTAACAAGCTTTATATGATTCATGACCGCAGTAACAACGCCTTTCCTGTGCCTGTGGTAGCAGGATCTAATTAGCTCGGTATATAATAAGCGCAAACGCAACCGCACCCGTAACCATACCGAATGGGCAACTGCTTAGCATTATGATGAATACAGCCCCCAAACTCTTTAATCCTGATTATATAACAGCAAAAGAACAAGAGCAAAACGCTCAACTACGTATCCCTATCTTCTCGGAAATTTCATGGGCACCTATTCGTACGAAAAAGTCCTTCAAGACGGCCTCAAGCTTGAAGCTCTCCCCATTTAATCTCTCCTCAGTCGGGATATAGGATTCGGGGAACCAAGAGCTGATATCCTCTCCCAGGATCATTTTGCCCAGCGCAGAGCCGCAGAGGAGCCCGTTGGTCATACCGTACGAGTTCCACCCGCCTGCTATCCACTCGCCGTTTCCGCTACGGCCAGTAGCGGTGGCCGGTAGTCTGCCAACGAGAGGCAGTTGGTCGCCGGTGTAGCACATGATTCCCGTCCAGATGGCCCGGACCTCAAAGCTGTCGGGCCGGATCCACTTGTCGCTGAACAGCCTGGGAAGGATGGTGCGGATGTTTTTCTCGGCGTGCTCATCAATGCGCGAGTCATCGGAGCTGATAAAGCCGTCGATGCTGTCACGGTCGCCACCAATCCACAGATCACCCGTCTCCCGGTTCTGGAATCCGTAGTAGCGCCCAGTCTCGACGTCGCCAAGTGTCTTGTTGTGCTGCGGGCTGAAGTAGAAGGACCAGGACTGCTTGCCCCTATTGTCGGGGAAGGACTCTCCCGGCTGCTGCACAGACATAGTGCCGCGCCGAGGATACATTTTGCCTCGCAGCGGTGCTAGTAGATGCGCACCGTACCCGTTGGTACAGTGGATGATCTGTCCAGCACGTACTAGTCCACGTGGCGTCTGCACGATGTAAGGATAGGCAGATTCGGCTCCATCCGAGGACGGACTATACGTAATGCCTGTCACCGGCGTGTTGGTTTCAATTGAGAGGCGGTCACTGTATTGACGCAGAAGAGCTGTGAAGGTCCCTGTCACGAGCTGATAAGGCGAACAGACCCCAGCGGCAAACTTCAAGCCTCCACAGGCGCCGTTCAGATTATAAATCTTGGAGAGAGTCAGTTTTGTCAAGCACGATTAATGGGAAGGCCCCGTGAAGGAAAGAATATTCAAGTCCTCGATAGAGAATAATTACTGGTGGACACTCACCGAAGCGCAGTCTTCCTTCAACACCAACTCATAGATGCCCTTGTCCTCGGGAATTTCTTGCTCGTAACGCTTCACAGCCTCGATAGTTTCGGTCCAGGAAGCCTCATCGTAATACGCGAAGAACTTCTCCAATCTCGTCCTGAGGTTCTCCTTAAGAAAATCGGGGCCCTGGGCTTCGGCGAGTTTGTGCATCTCAGTCAGGCCGCGGACGGTAAGCTTCATGATCTTGTTGGCCTGCTCGACGCCGAATTTTTCCGCCATGAATGTGTGCCTTGTTGGTGGCAGGCGTGTCAGCTGCCCCCCATTGCGTCCAGTCGCACCGCTGCATAGGCCGCGGGACTCGAAAACACCAACCGTTTTCGAGACCGACGCCTCATTCGTTAGCAGGCTCTTGCTAACGCCGCAAGCCGCGATACCCGAGCCGATGATGGCAAAGTCAACACGCTGTGGCAGTGACTTGGACTGGATCGAGCCCACGGCAGCATTCTGTGGCACCTGCCACAGCGATGTCGTTGGGCTTGATCGTGGAACTTGGGGGTCCGCCAGTAGCTGAGCTCGGATAACAGCTGGCAAGGTCTCCTCCGTCAAGGTTCCCCTGTCAAAGTCCGTGGCGAAGATCTTAGCATCGGCATTAGCCACCATTTTGACAAAACAAATGCGGTTGGCCGTTCGTGGTTATTTTCTCTCGGTTCTACGCCTTCAAATAGGAACTAGGGGCTTCCGGCCACGCGTCACAATGCGTCTGATATTCAAGATATACCGGTCTCGCGAGATAGATTGCGGCCCCTCACGTTCAGTTCTCGTGGATTCGGTCTACCCCTTTCCTCTCTTAGTTCACGTGGCTTAGGCTGATGCAGGCTAGGCACACCCCGCCTCAGCGGTGGGCCTCATCAAGTTCGCGCCGAACATTAGTCCCTCCCCCGAGATTTTGGCGAATAGATAGCCTATCGGTATCCACCCCTGGCGGAGAGACTGGCGCAAACATATCTGCGCTACACCAGATATCTGTAGTTTTGTCCCCGCTGCCCGATAGCTTTGGATAGCTTGGATAGCTACCGTAGATAAGCCCCTCAGTATCGGGCAATATGGCCCCACACTCTATATGTCGCTTCGTACTTGCCGAACAAAGTGCTCCGTTGTCATCATAATCATCATGCGGCGATCCCGGTTGTCAGGCATCTACACTTGGTTTTCTTTTTTTTTGGGTATCTGATAGTCGTCCAGGCCGTATGAACGAAAGATCGCCCGAACAATAGCGCTACTGAGGTCTAGTGTAGCTTCACCGATATGGTTCGGGTGGGGAATCCCAGTACCTCTAGCTGCATTACCACTTCCCAGCGTCCGGGTCAGTCTTGTAGAACGGAGCCATTCCAGAATTGATATTTATATTTGACTCGGCGGCACGTTCCGTCTCCTGGGACTTGTTGTCTCAACCAGTTTCATGCCAATTGGTCGAGAAGAAATCATGGCCGATTCTAAGACGTTCAAGGCCGAGACCGACGTCGAAGCCCTCGACACTGACAGCGGCATAGAGCAGAAACCGAAGACCGTAGCGAACCTTGCTGCGGACGAAAATGCGCAGCAGCAAGCATTGGCCAGCTACGTGGCAAATACCGCGGCTGAGAAACGGCTGGTGCGCAAGATCGACTTCATCCTGCTACCATGCTTGTGGTGGATGTACGTCCTCGCGTACGTGGACCGTGGAAACGTGGCCAACGCCAACGCGGCAGGAATGTCTGAGGATCTGAACCTGAGCAGCAATGACTACTCGCTCATCGTGTCGATCTTCTTCATCGGATATACCATCTTCGAAGTGCCCTCCAACCTGCTCCTCAACAAAGTCGCGCCGCATCGCTACCTCACCACCATCCTCGTCGTCTGGGGTGTGTGTGTTGCAGCCATGTCAACAGCCAAGACAGCTAAACATTTTTTGGTTGGCCGTTTCTTTCTCGGATGTATCGAAGCTGGTGAGTCGATGTCCCGATTGGATTTTGACCCCCTCCTCTCCGTTACTAACGATAACCACAGGTTTGTTTCCCGGTGCGTTGTTCCTTCTAACTTGCTGGTATAAGAAGCAAGAAGTCGGTACGTCAGCCCACAACTCCTTCCCGTCTATCTGGCTTAAGTTTCGAATGGATATATGAGGGCATGGAATTAACAATTTGTTGTAGGGAAGAGATTCTGTATCTTCTACACGTCGGGTTGCGTTTCACCAGCCCTTGGCGGCATCATGGCGGGCGGCATTATTTCCGGGCTTGAAGGCAGGCTGGGCTGGCCAGGATGGCGGTGGCTGTTGCTCATTGAGGGCGTGGTCACTGTGGGTTTCGGGTTCATCCTCTACTTCGTCCTCGTCGACTATCCTCTCACAACGAAGAGATTCTTCACAGAAGAAGAGAAGCAGTTGGCATATGTTCGCATCCTGGCCGATCGGCAAACAAGTGTGAAGCGTAACGAATTACGCCTAACGCCTTTGCAGTCGGTGGTGGCCGTAGTGGCCGACCCGCGATCCTACGCCTTCCTGGTTCTATATATCCTCGACAGCACTTCGACCTCGATCTCGTACTTCGTTCCTGCAACCTTAAAGGCCATGGGATACACCTCCGTCACAGCGCAATGGATGACGGTGCCCATATGGATCTCGGGCGCAACAATTATGCTCATCCTGTCGTGGAACTCAGACCGTACCGGGGACCGTCGCTGGCACACCACTGGATGCATGATTATGTGCCTAGTCTGCTCCATTGTGTGCCTGACGGTAAAAGAGCCCAATCCCCGCTATGTCATGTTGTGCTTCTACATAGGCGGCCTGTACACTGCTGTTGCGCAAATTCTGAACTGGACTAGCGAAGAGATGTCTTTCCCAGACCAGAAGCGTTCCGTCGCGCTGGCGTTCGTCAACTCATTCGGAAACTTGTCCATTATCTGGGGTTCCAGACTGTGGATTACTGCCGAGGCGCCGGGCTACAAGACTGGGTTTATGACCGTGGCTATCATGACTGGTATTGCTGCAATCCTCGCTGCCACCATGCCCATCATGTTCAGCTATCTGCCCAGCGAGCCAAGAACTAAGGCGGAGCGGGCTCTCTTGAGGGCTGCAGAGGAGACGGAGCCGGAACTTGCTAGCTAGTGGGCCGAGCCCTGAGCGTCGGTTCGCAGCTGAGATTCACCAAAGCTTTGCAGCTGTTGTCAAGCCTTATCAATAGTTATGAAGCTCTCCCCTAGGCTCTGGTCCCTCCAGTAATTCGGCGTGGCAGTCCAACCGGTGATTATTTTAGTATTGTTCTCTATTGTTTGCGAAGCATTATCTCTTTAGTTAGACAGTGTATTTATACTACCTGCCTATATACCTCCTAACCCAACACCACTAGCCCCGGGTTATACAACGTCTATGGTCATGTTTGAAGCGCATCCTACGAAGTTTAGCTCTATTAGCGTAGCGGCTCGGAGGTATTCATGATAGGCTCGTGTGGCTGTAAGATAAAGCCTAATTCGAAACCGAGCTATTCCTTCGTTAGTTTGTGCCCGGCCGAACGAAGATGTTGCAACGTTGCCAAGTCTCTTGCCTGCTTGACAATGCTGCAATTCAGTTAACGTGTCATCACCTATATGCATGTTGGCGAGCAACTATGAGTATGTAAACGGGCGGCATAGAGAGCTTTGAATATTCATTATACGTAATTCTTTGGCAAGCTTAAGAAATTACTTTAGCGAATAACTGGAGACATTTGGTCGGCGTCGATACACATGACTGAATTATTCTTCTTCTCCCCCTCCGCATCAATATACTGCAGTGTACTGTCCGTCGGAGGGAGGACCCTCCCCGCCGCCCCTCCGGTCAGCCGGCCCCACCATCAGCGCTCCATTTGCGACTCTTCAAGACCACAGCCACAGCTTGTACAAATATCTCTGCCAACTGCACTATCTGATCCTCCGTCATTACAAAAGGTGGCGCAAACAACGCTGCATCGACCGCTGAAGAACAGAGGTAGACAGCAGAACCAAGTTCGAACGCCTTGT
>Ga0164242_10007437_pt1 | contig 11988 bp, 8 predicted proteins | sample OricomgcompostMG_FD_108783 | JGI IMG/M metagenome (GOLD analysis project Ga0164242, IMG submission 108783) | Miracle-Growth compost microbial communities from Emeryville, California, USA - Original compost - Miracle growth compost (MG) ... | reverse complement strand
TGGTGCCGGCGTAGAGCAGCTTGAGAAAGTCGGTGGCCGGGTACCAGAAGAAGTCGACCCAGCCGCGGGTGCCGAGCTCCGCGGTCACCGACTTGGCCACGTCCTTGCCCAGCGAGGTCTCCAGCTCGGAGAGGATGGCGTTGAAAAAGATCCCGCGGGCGGTGTCGCTGCGGTTGGCGCAGGCCATGCGCTGCTCCAGCTCCGGCATCTCCAGTGACATGGCTCACCCCGTTCGGGTCGGCGGCCTTTGCGGCCGGCGGCGGGGCCAACGTCTGCACCGGCAAGCGCGCAAGCAACCCCCGGCTGCGGGTGGAGAGTTGCGCCGGCATGCGACGAACACGTCGCGAAGCACCCGATCACGGCAGCGTGAACAGCGGCCCGAGCGGAAGCTCCAGGCCATCGAAGCCGGGCGGCAGCGCGGCGTCCGGTTCGGCGAACGCGGCCTCGATGCGGTAGGTCGCGCCATCGAGCGCGAGGCACTCGAAGGTCTTCTCGTTGGTGTCTACCAACCAGACGCGCGGCACGCCAAAGCGCGCGTAGATGGGCAGCTTGCGCACGCGGTCGTACGAAGGATCCTGCGAGATCACCTCGACGACGAGATCCGGCGCGCCCTCACAGCGGTTCCGCAGGATCTCCTTCCGCGCATTGGAGACGAAGAGGACGTCGGGCTGGAGGACGTGTCCTTCGTCGAGGACCACGTCGAAGGGAGAGACGTAGACCTGGCCGGTCTTGCGGGCGAGCGCCCACGCCGACAAGGCGATGAAGATCTGGCCGACGACGTGCTGATGCGGCCGAAACGGCGCGGGACTCACGCGGTGATACCCCCCAACCAGCTCACCGGGCGTCCCTTCAGGGAGCGCCAGGAACTGGGCGAGGGTGTAGCGCTTGAGTCTGACGTCGCGCGCGACCACCATGCGCTCATCATAATTCGCCGGGAACTGCGGCGGCGCGGCGGCGTTCCAGATAGAGAAGGTTGACGGCCGGCCTGCCGCCGCCCACCTTGGATGATTCAATCAGGCGACCTTCCACCCAGGAGCTTTCCGTGCGCTACCAACTCGACAACGGCCTCACCTGGGTCTTCGCCCCGCTGCACCACTCGCCCGTGGTGGCCATCCAGATCTGGGTGAAGGTCGGCTCGGCCGATGAGCACGAGGGCGAGCTCGGCCTGGCGCACCTTCACGAGCACATGCTCTTCAAGGGGACCGCGCGGCGCGGACCGGGGGAGATCGCCCGGGACATCGAGGCGCACGGCGGGGAGATCAACGCCTGGACCAGCTTCGACCAGACCGTCTACCACACGGTCCTGGCGAGCCGATTCTTCGCCGAGGGCATGGACATCCTCTCGGATGCGGTGCGCTTCCCCACCTTCGATGCCGAGGAGCTGGCCCGGGAGATCGAGGTGGTGGTGGAGGAGATCAAGCGCTCGATGGACATGCCCGGACGCAAGCTGTCCAAGGCGCTCTTCGATCTCGCGTACAGCAAGCACACCTACGGCCGGCCGGTCATCGGCACCGAGGAGAGCGTGCGCGGGATGAACCGCGACAAGATGCTCGCCTTCTTCCGCAAGCACTACCGGCCCGACAACATGGTCGTGGCCATCTCCGGCGACGTGAGCTTCGAGCAAGCGCAGGCGGAGATCGCCAAGCGCTTCGGCGGCAGCTGGGGCGAGCCGCCGCGCAAGCCGGTCGTTCGGCCCGAGGAGCCCGCGCCCAAGGGGCTTCGCGCGCGGGTGGTGAAAGACGAGGTCAACGAGGCGCACCTCTCGCTGGCCTTCCCCATCCCCAACATCGACTCGCCCGACCTGCCCGCGCTGGATGCGCTCGCGGTGATCCTCGGTCAGGGCGAGAGCTCGCGCCTCGAGCTGGGCGTGCGCCGCGCGCGCAAGGTCACCGAGGCCCACGCCTACGCCTACACCCCGAAAGATCCGGGGCTGCTGGCGGTCGACGCGACGCTCCAGCCCGAGCAGCTCGCCGAGGCGATCCCCGCGCTGCTCGGCGAGGCGTACCGGCTGCGCGAGGAGCTGTGCTCGAAGACCGAGCTCGCCGCGGCGCAGTCGATCCTCGAGGCGGAGGCCATCTACCAGCGCGAGACGGTGCAAGGCCTGGCTCGCCGCATCGGCTTCTTCGAGGCAGTGGCCGGCGGCGAGGAGGCCGAGGCGCGCTACCAGGCCGAGCTCGCCGCGCTCACGCCGGAGAAGCTCCGCGACGCGGCCAGGAAGTACATCGATGTCTCCCGGTGCGCAGCGGTGGCGCTGGTGCCGCAGAAGGCCAGCTTCGAGGAGGCGCAGCTCCGCGCCGCGGTGGAGGCGGCGGCACAGCCCGCCCCGCGCCCGCGCGAGGACGGCGCGCCGGCCATTCCCTTCAAGCCCAGCCTGCAGCCGGCGGGCAAGTCGGGCGGGCAGGCCTCGAAGGTCCAGAAGCACGTGCTGCCCAACGGCATCACCGTCTTGCTCAAGCCGGAGAAGGGCGTGCCGCTGCTCGCGGTGCGCGCGGTGCTCCCCGGCGGGCTGCTCTACGAGACCGAGGCCGACAACGGCGTGCACCAGCTCCTCGGCCGGGCGATCACCCAGGGCACCGAGCGCCGCAGCGCCGAGCAGATAGCCCAGCTCTCCGATGCCATGGCCGGATCGGTGTCCGGCAACTCCGGCCGCAACTCGATAGGCCTCCGCGGCGAGCTGCTCAGCCGGCACCTCGAGGTCGGGTTCGATCTCTTCGCCGAGTGCCTACTCGAGCCCGCCTTTGCCGAGGAGGAGGTGGCGCGCGAGCGGGCCCACCAGCTCCAGGCGATCAAGACCCGCGAGGATCACCCGTCGGGCGTGGCGTTCCGGCTCTTCAACCGCGCGCTCTACGGCGCGCACCCGTACCACCTCGACCAGCAGGGCGAGCTTCCCAGCGTGGAGAAGCTCGACGGCGCCAAGCTCCGCGCGACCTACGCCGAGCGACTCCGCGCCGGGAGCCTGGTGCTCTCGGTCGTGGGCGAGATGGAGCCCGAGAAGGTGCTCGCACTCTGCAGCGCCCGGCTCGGATCTCTTCCCGCGCAGCCGGCCGTCAAGCCGAGCTACCCGCCCATCGCCGCCCACGCCTCGCCGCAGCTCGCGCACCAGGCCTCGCAGAAGGCCCAGGCCCACGTGGTCTACGGGTTCCTCGGGACCACGATCACAGATCCGGATCGCTTCGCGCTCGAGGTGCTCTCGAGCGTGCTCTCCGGCCAGGGCGGGCGGCTGTTCATCGAGCTTCGCGACAAGCGGAGCATGGCCTACAGCGTCTCGAGCTTCACCCTCGAGGGCCAGGACCCGGGCTACTTCGCGGTCTACATGGGCACCAGCCCGGAGAAGCTCGACACCGCCATCGCCGGCATCCGCGACGAGCTTTCCAAGATGTGCAGCGAGCGCATCGGCGAGGCCGAGCTCGACCGGGCGCGGAGCTACCTCATCGGCTCGCACGCCATCGGCTTGCAGAAGAACGCCGCGCGCGCGGCGATCATCGCCCTCGACGAGCTCTACGGCCTCGGCGCGGAGAACCACCTGCACTACGAGCAGAAGATCCTCGCGGTGGATGCCGAGGCGGTGCGCCGGGTGGCGCAGCGGTTCCTGCGGTTCGAGCAAGGCGTGCTCGCGGTGGTTGGTCCGAACGCGCCAAAACTGTAGGGGCCGCAGCCCGGCGGCGGGATATAGACGCGCTCCGCGATGTCCGACACCTTCACCTTGACCATCGAGGTCCCCGACTCGAGCGCCGAGCTCGCCGAGTCGCTGCTGCACGACGCGGGCTGTCTGGGGCTCGAGGTCCGGGATTCCGAGACCAAGCCGATGCCCAACCAGCGCGCCCCGGCTTCGGGTCAGGCGCTGCTGGTGGCGTACTTCGACGGCCGCGAGAGCGCCGAGAGCGCGCGCGAAGCGCTGGCCGACGAGCTGCCGGGCGCGACGTTCTCCATCGAGGCGGTGCCTGAACAGGACTGGAGCGAGTCCTGGAAGGCGCAGATCAAGGCGACCACCGCAGGGAGGCTCTGGGTCGGGCCGCCGTGGCTGGAGGCCGACGCGCCGGAGCGCGCGATCAAGGTCGTCATCGAGCCGGGGATGGCCTTCGGCACCGGCGACCATGCCACCACCCACTTCTGCCTGGAGGCGCTCGACCGCGCGCTCGCCGACAAGCACGGCGCCAGCGTGCTCGACGTGGGCACCGGCTCGGCGGTGCTGGCCATCGCCGCCCGGAAGCTGGGCGCGGGCCGGGTGGTGGGCACCGACAACGATCCCGTGGCCATCCGGGTGGCGCAGGAGAACGCGGCCCGGAACGGCGCCGAGCAGCTCGAGCTGTCCACCTCGGAGCTGGGCGGCGTCGAGGGCACCTTCGACGTGGTGCTCGCCAACATCCTCTGCAACACGCTGGTCGACCTGGCGCCGGCAATCACCGCCAAGCTCGCGCCCCGCGGGGTGCTGGTGCTGGCGGGCATCCTCGCGAACCAGGCCGACGAGGTGCTGGCCGCGTACCTGCCCCTGGGCGTGCAGCTCCGGGCGCGGGTGCTGCGCGGCGAGTGGGCGATGCTGGAGCTCGAGCGGCCGTGATCCGCATCCCGGTGCCGCCCGGCTCGCTCCGCGAAGGCGCGATGCAGCTCCCCGAAGAAGAAGCTCGGCGTGTGCGGACGGTGCTGCGGCTCGAGGTCGGCGATGCGGTGGAGCTCTTCGACGGCGAAGGCGCGCTCGCCAGCGGGCGGATCTCCGAGCTGCGCGAGCGGGTGACGGTGGAGGTAGGCGAGGTTCGCCGGCGCGAACCGGCGCCGCCGCTCTTCATCGCCCAGGCGCTGGCCAAGGGCGACAAGCTCGAGCTGGTGATCCAGAAGGCGACCGAGCTGGGCGCGGCCGGCTTGATCCCGTTCGATTCGGCGCGGGCGGTGGTGAAGCTGGATGCGCGCAAGGCATCCGAGCGGGTCGCGCGCTGGCGCAAGATCGCGGTCGAGGCGGCGCGCCAGTGCGGCCGCGCCGACGTGCCGGAGATCTCCGAGCCGAGCGACCTCGCTCGCGTGCTGGCGCGGCCCGGCGCCAAGGGCCTGCTCTACGAGGGCGCGACCGACGTGCGCCTGGGCGCGTTCCTCGATTCGGCCGGCAGCGCGCCGGTGACCCTCATCATCGGGCCGGAGGGCGGGTTCACCGAGGACGAGGTGGCCGAGGCGCGCGCTGCGGGCGCGGCGATCGTCGGGCTGGGCGAGCGGATCCTGCGCACCGAGACCGTGGCCCTGGCGGCGCTGGCGGTGGCGCTGTTCAAGCGCGGCGAGCTCGGCTGAGACCGCCTGGCCTTGCTTCGCGGCTACCGCTTGGCGCCGGTGAAATCCACCGTGGCATCGCAGTCGCCGGCATCCGGCCCGAGGTGGAACGCGCGCGTGCCGGCCACGCCGCCGTCGACGAGGAAGTAGAGCGAGAACGAGCTGGTGTCGCCGCCGGCCGAGTCCTTGGCGCGCGCGTTGAGCACGCCGGTGTCGGCGTCCACCGCGCCGAAGACGAGCTCCTCGGCGAGGCCGTCGCCGGTGAGCAGCGCGGTCACCGCGCCGCCGTCGAGGTCGCGGGCCACGCCGATGATGAGCGGGTGCGCGCTCGCCGCCGCCGCACAGCCATTCGCCGAGGCGCCGGTCTCGGTGGCGTCGTAGGCGCCGCTCCAGGCGAGCTCCTGGCGGTAGACGTTGGGCGAGCTGAACCGCTGCCCGGAGATGGGCGCGCTCACCTGCTGGCCGCCGGCGCAGAAGCTCTCGGTGGCGGCGTAACCGCCATCGCGGTCGAACGCGCCGACCAGCGCGCCCACGCCGCAGCTCGCCAGCTCGGGATAGATGAGCCCGGCGTCGAAGGCCGTTCCGTCGATCGTGCCCAGGAAGAGGTGTTGGGCGTCGTTGAGCTCCAGCGCCAGGTGGTCATCGACCTGCAACGCGAAGAGCTCGCCCGCGCCGTTCACGTCGTAGGCGCCGGTGAACGCGCCCAGCCCGGGGGCGATGTTCGGGTTGCGCTGCGAGCCGGAATCGAGCGGCTCCACCGGCGTCGGGCCGGCGTCGACGAAGCCGCCGTCGGCGTCCGGCGGGGCGCTGCTGCAGCCGACGAGCACCGCCACCAGCAAGATTGAAAGCGAGCGAGCCATTCGCCGGAAGCTAGCAGACCCGCCGCGCGCGGGGGCCTCCTTATCTTGACCCACCCTGCCCTGCGACCTACGTTCGCGCGTCGCCGCCGGGCGCAAGCCCGTGAAGGCCGGAGGTTAGAACCGAGTGGAAAAGTGCGCCGCCTGTGGCCTGGTGCAGAAGCCCGGCGCGGTTTGCGCCCGCTGCGGCGCGGTCTTGGCTGGCTCGGCCGCGCCCGTCGCCCCACAGACCGCCGCGCCGGTTCGCAGGCTGCCGATCCCGCCGCCGCCCGCCTCACCTGTGGACTCGCTTCGACCGCCACCGGTGGCGAATGCGCTTCGACCGCCGCCCGCCGCCGCCCGTCCGCCCTCGGCCGCCATCGGTCGCCAGCCGACCGCCGCCGCTCCAGTGCCACCGCCGCTGGCGCGCCCGAACCTCGTTCGCCCGCCCACCGCCGCGCCGGCAGCGAGCGCGCCGCGCACCGCCAGGCCGCCTTCGCGTCCGCCGCCGCCCCCGCCCGAGGCGCTCCTTCCGCGGCCGCCCTCGCGCCCGCCGCCCCCGCCGCCGGCCGAGGCGCTCGCCCCGAAGCCGCCTTCGCTGCCCGAACCACCGCCACCGAGCCCGACTCCGCTCGCCGCGGTGCAGCCTGCGCCGCCGCCCTCCAAGCCCGCCGAGCTCGTCCGCGAACCGGCGGTGCAGATCGTCCGGGCTTCGCCGGCGCCGGTCTGGCGGCGGCTCGGAGCCTGGCTCGTCGACGGGCTGGCCGTGGGCGCGCTGGTCGCGGTCTACGTCGTGGTGGCCCAGTCGATGATGAAGCACCCGCCGCCGCCGACGCTCAGCACCGACCTCGACTGGCTGGTCAACCGCGGCACCGCCTACCGCGGGCTCTTGCTCGACGCGGCGGTGCTCGGCGCGGCCCTGGTGCTGGTGTACGGCTCGGTGCTGCACGCGCTTCGGGGCCAGACGCTGGGGAAGATGCTCTTCGGCATTCGCCTGGTCGATCGCGGTGGCGGCCCGCCGGCGCTCTGGGTCTGCGTGCTTCGCGGGCTGATCTCGCTCATCTCGCTGGCCGCGCTGGGCCTGGGGTTTTTGCTGGTGCCGTTCGCCCGTCGGCGCCGGGCGCTGCATGACCTGCTCAGCGCCACCTGCGTCGTGCGCCTGCTCGGGCCCTGAGCGCGTTGACCCTCGGTCGTAACCCGGTCAGACTCCGCGCGGTCCAATGCCCGCAACGCTCGCGCGCCTCCTCGTCGAAGGAGGGGTGGTAAACCGCACGCAGGCCGATGATTGCCTCCGCCGCCACCTCCAGGTCGGCGGCGCGCTCGACACCGTCCTCCTCGAAGCCCGCGCTTGCCGCGAGGATGTGCTCCTCGCCTACCTGGCCCAGGCCGCCGAGCTCCCCGCCGGCTTCCCCCATCAGGCCGCGGAGCAGGACGGCAAGGTCGTGCAGGTTTTCCCGTTCAAGCTCGCCGAGCGGCACGGCATGGTCCCGCTGCTCCTCGGCAAGCGCCACGTCGAGGTGGCCGCGTGCTACCCGGTGGAGAAGCTGCTGCTCGAGGAGCTCTCGTTCATGCTCGGCCGCGACCTGCGGCCGCAGATCGCCATCGAGGCGCGGGTGCGCGAGGCCATCTCCAACCTGTACGGCAAGCCGCTCGCGCCTCGCTTCGCCGCGCTGCTCAAGCAGCTCGGCCCTGCGCCCACCGCGCTGCCGGATCTGGTCGAGGTCCGCGCCGTGCCCGCGCCCAAGCCGCTCTCCGAGGTCGCGCTCGGACGCGCGGCGAACGTGGGCAGCGTCTCGAGCTGGCCGCCGCCGGCGCGGCCCGCCCTCGCGGTCGAAGCGCCGCCGCCGCTGCCGAAGCGCCTCCCCAAGACCGCGCCCGCCGGCGTGCCCACCGCCGCGCCGCGCAACGAGCTCGCCGAGCTGCCCACGCTGGAGGGCATCGCGCTCGCCGATGCGCACGAGGAGGATGCCGCGGCGCTGCTGCCACCCGAGCCGCCGCCGCCCGAGCCGCGGCCGGCCCCGGTGGAGATCGAGGTGGTCATCGAGCCGGCGGTCCCGGCGTCGGCCGTGCCGGAGCCGGTCGAATCGCCGCTCGTCGCGCCGGCCTGCTCGGCCGAGGAGGACGTGCGCCTCGACGACGAGCCCGCGTTCGCAGCGCCGCCGCCGACCGCGCCGATGAACGCGCCGCCGCCGCCGGTCTCGAACCTGGCGCGTCCGCCGAGCACCTCGCTCGACACCCGCGACATGCTCGCCACCTGGCGCCCCGGCGGCGACCTGGGGCTGCTCGAGGATGCGCTGGCCGGGGTGGACCTGTCGGCCTTCTCCGAGCCGGCAGCCGAGGTGGCGGCGGCGGAGGTCGTCGCGCCTTCGGCGGGCCAGCCGGCGCTGAACTGGACGCTCTCGCAGGCGCGGGCGCTGCTCGCCGCGGCCCCGGCGCGCGACGGCATCATCGAGGTGGCGCTGAAGTTCGCGGCCAAGAGCTTCGAGTACGCGGCGGCGCTGGCCATCCGCTCGGGCACGGCGTTCGGCTGGGCGGCGATCGACGCCCAGGGCACCCCGCAGGATCCCATCCACCGCCTGGCGCTGCCGCTGGACACGCCGAGCGTGCTCCGCACCGTGCTCCGCGCGCGCGGCCGCTACCTGGGGCCGCTTCCGGATGACGAGCTGACCGAGAAGTTCCTGCGCGACATGGGACGCGAGCGGCCGCAGGTGGCGCTGCTCTACCCGGTGTTCGTGCGCGAGCGGCCGGTGGCCATCTTCTACGCCGATCGCGGAAGGCGGCACGTGGCCGCGGCGCGGGTGGCCGAGTTTCTGCTCTTCGCCCAGGAGCTCTCCACCGCCTTCGAGCGGGCGATCCTCCTCGGCAAGAAGCGCTCGGTGCGCGCGGTGGCCGAGGCCCCGCCGCTGCCCGCGCCGCCCCCGTTCCAGATCTCCGGACCGAGCGAGGCGCCGGAGGAGACCGTCGAGGAGGAGCCGTTCTTCCCCATCACCGAGGAGCTGCCGGTGGTGGAGCCCACCGGGCGCACCGTCGAGGCGATCATCGCTGACCTGCTGGGCAACGACCGCCGGCGGCGGCTGACCGCGCTCGCCGAGCTCGAGGCCATGCCCGAGCAGGCGGCGCCGGCGCTGGCCGCGCAGTTCCCCGGGCCCACCGCGCTCCGCCGCGGGCTGGTGGTCGACCTGCCCGATGCCGAGGAGCTCGGCCCGGTGCTGGGCGCGCTGGCCCGGATGAAGCGGGCGGCGCTGCCCTACGTGGACAAGGTGCTCCGCGAGGGAAATCCGGACGAGCGCTTCTTCGCGGTGCTCCTCGCCGGCTCCATGCGCCAGGCGCCGCTGTTCCCGGGCATCGCGCGGGCGCTCTTCGATCCGGTGATGGAGGTCGCCGCGGCGGCGCGGGCGGCGGCGGGCTCGCTGCGAATGGTCCCGGGCTTCGAGGAGGTCATCGCGCGGCAGCTTCGCCAGGAGCTCGGCGCCAACGACCCGGACCGCGTGGCCTCGGCGGCGCTGGCCATCGGCCGCACCCGCGATGTCCAGGCCATCCCGCTGCTCATCCCGCTCACCGGGCACGCCGACGACCGCGTGGCCGCCGAGGCGGGCGACGCGCTCACCCAGATCACCAAGCAGACCCACGGCGATTCGCCGCGGCGCTGGCAGGCGTGGTGGGAGCAGAACAAGAACCGTCCGCGCATCGCCTGGCTGGTGGAAGGGCTGGCGCACAAGGACCTGCAGGTCAGGCTTTCGTCGGTGGAGGAGCTGGTGGAGATCACCAACGACTCCTTCGGCTACCTGGCCGATGGGCCGCGCAAGGAACGCGAGAAGGCGCTCGAGCGCTGGGATGGCTGGCTCAAGCAGCGCATCCGCTGAAGGCCCCATGCTCGACGACGTGGAATCGGTGCGGTGCAGCGCGTGCGGGAAGTCCGCGCGGGGACGGCCGCAGCGCTGTCCGGATTGCGCCGACGGCGGGCGGCTTCGCTTCGTCTATGACCTCGACCGGCTCCGCGCCCGCTTCGAACCGGCGAGCTGGAGCCGCCGCGAGCCCTGGCTCTGGCGCTACCGCGAGGTGCTGCCGTTCGATGAGGACTTCGAGCCGCCGCCGCTGCAGGTCGGGTTCACGCCGCTCTACGGCTCGCCGCGACTGGCGGCGTGCGCGGGCGTGCGCGGGCTGCTGGTGAAAGACGAGACCCGGCAGGTCGGCGCCAGTGTGTTCGACCGCGCGGCGGCGCTGCTGGTGGGCGGCGCGACCAAACGGCGCGCAGCCTCCGGACCGCTCGCGCCGTTCGCCGCGCCCTACGCGGCCTCGTGCGAGACCGAGCTGGTGGCACTCTGCTCGACCGAGGAGGCGGCGCGCGCCTCGTACGAGTATGGCGCCGAGGTGATCCGCATCGCGGTGGATCCCGGTCAGGCGCTGGCCAAGGCGCAGCAGGCCGGGCTCTACCTCGCCGACTGGCCGAACCCGCTCGCCTTCGAAGGCCTGAAGACCCTCGGCCTCGAGCTGGGCGAGCAGCTCGCCGAGCGGCTGCCGGACTGGATCATCGTCGACGGGCAGGTGCCCGATCTCGCCGAGGCGGTGCGGGAGGGACTCCGCGTGTGCGCCGAGCTGGGCGTCTTCCGCCGAGCGCCGCAGGTGCTCGAGCTCACCGAGCCGCTGGAGGCCGCAGCGTGCGCGGACGCCGCGGCGCGGATGAGCCTCTCGCTCGGGCTTCCGGTGACCGATGGGCGAGCGCTCGCTGGCCTGCAGAAGGCGGTCGAGCAGGGGCAAGTGGAGCGCGAGGCGGTGGCGCTGATCCTCGCTTCGGGCGCGCCGCCGCGGGCGGGGACGAAGGTTTGGCCCGGCTCGGAATCGGTGCAAAGCTTCGACGCGCTCCAGGCGCGGCTCGGTTCGCGCTGAAGCCGCTCCCCGAGGGAAACCATGGCCGAGATTCTGCGCAACGCGACGCTTTTGGAGCTCGATCCGCCGAGCGTCGAGACCGCCGATCTGCGCATCGAGGGCCCGACCATCGTCGGGCGCGGCGCGCAGCTTCCCGCGCAGCCCGGGGACACCGAGACCGACCTCGGCGGCAAGCTGGTCATGCCCGGGCTGGTGAGCGCGCACACCCACCTGGCCTTCACCCTCGGCCGCAGCGCGCCGTCGTCGAGCGCGAAGCCCATGACCGTGGAGTCGCTCGACAGGTGCTGGTCGCGGGTCGACCGCGCGCTCGACCTCCCTACCACCGAGGTCGCCTCGGCCGCGGGCGCGCTCGAGGCGGTGCTCGCGGGCACCACCACCGTCTTCGACCACCACAGCTCGCCGAGCTACATCGAGGGCTCGCTCGACGCGGTCCAGAAGGGCATCGACCGCATCGGGCTCCGCAGCGTGCTCTGCTACGCCACCTCCGATCGCGTCGGGACGGAGGCCACCGCCGCGGCGCTCGCCGAGACCGAGCGGTTCCTCAAGGCGCTGCAGGATTCGCCGCACGCGCGGCACCGCGGCCTGGTCGGCGCGCTGGCCTCGGAGAGCCTCGACGATCCCACCCTCGAGAAGCTGGTCGCGCTGGGCAAGCGCTTCGGCGTGGGCGTGCACCTCCACGCCGGCGAGTCGCTCTCCGATGACCGCGACAGCCAGGAGCGCTTCGGCAAGCCGCTCTCGCAGCGCATGGCGGATCTGGGCGTGCCCGGGCCGGGCTCGATCATGGCCCACGGCACCTGCTTCGCCTGGGAAGACCTCGCCGCGTTCCTGCAGTTCGGCACCTGGATGTGCCACCTGCCGCGGGCCAACATGCTCTCGGGCCACGGCTACGCGCCCGCCGGGCGGATGGGCCCGCGCACCGTGCTCGGCACCGAGAACCTCACCCCCGACATGTTCGAGGAGGTGCGCGCGGCGGTGCACCGCGGGGCCGATGCCGGCCTGGCGGTGGATCCGC
>Ga0164242_10007436_pt1 | contig 11990 bp, 11 predicted proteins | sample OricomgcompostMG_FD_108783 | JGI IMG/M metagenome (GOLD analysis project Ga0164242, IMG submission 108783) | Miracle-Growth compost microbial communities from Emeryville, California, USA - Original compost - Miracle growth compost (MG) ... | reverse complement strand
GTGCCGTTCAGCTTGGACGTGTCCGCGCCTTGCCGTTCGGCGGCCACGACGTACATGCAGAAGACCGGGACGGCCGGGCCGCTGATCGTCATCGACGTGGTCGTCGCGGCAAGGTCGATGCCGTCGAAGAGCACCTCCATGTCGGCCGCCGAGTCGATCGCCACGCCGCAGTGGCCGACCTCGCCGAGCGCGCGCGGGTCGTCCGAGTCGCGGCCCATGAGGGTCGGCATGTCGAACGCGACCGACAGCCCGCCGCCGCCCTCGGCGAGGATCATCTTGTAGCGCTCGTTGGTCTGCTGCGCGTTGCCGAACCCGGCGAACTGGCGGATCGTCCACGGTTTCCCGCGGTAGCCGGTCGGGTGGATGCCGCGGGTGAACGGGTACTCGCCCGGCCAGCCGATCCGCTCGAACCGCTCGTCCGGGCCGGTGGGTCCGTACAGGGGTTCGACCTCGACGCCGGACAGCGTGGTGTAGTCGCGCCCGCTCTGGAGGGCGGCACTGGCGGCTTCGTACCGCTCCTGCCAGCGTGCGCGGCCTGCGGCGATCTGCTCAGCGTCCATGGCCCTCGACCCTAGAGAAGTGTGTTTGCGGCGTCCTGCGCAGTACGCGTCCCAGTTTACTAGGACGTCCTACTATCTCGCCAGCAGGTGCTCGATGCGGTCCAGCTGGGCCCGCAGCGCTTCGAGATCCTGCTTCGTCGCCCCCTGCGCCTCCCGCTTGAGACTGAGGATCAGCTGTCCGCCCGGGTCGAAGACGCCCGACTCGACCTGCTCGACGTCGTCGCCGTTCTGCAGCCGCACTGCGTGATCCAGGTCGTGCCGGCGCAGCCCGAGCCGCCGCACCGCGCGCTCGTCGATGGCGCCGTCGACGATCACCGGCGTGTCGGTGCCGTCGAAGATCCGCGCGAACCGGTCGCTGGCCAGCGCCCCGCGGTTGACCGCCGAGTTGACGGCCACCAGCGTGATCGCGCCGATGACGCCGCCGGTGATGCTGTTGTCCGGCCCGATGATCGCGTTCTGCACCACGTTGGACAGCAGGATCATCACCACGATGTCGAGGCTGTTGAGCCCGGACAGTCCACGCTTTCCGGTCGCGCGCAGCAGCACCGCGATCAACGCGTAGATGACGACCGTGCGGATCAGCTTCTCCGCGAACGGGATCTCCTGGGCGAACATGTCGTGCCACATGGCTGGCCTCCTTGGACGGGCGCTGCCGAGCGCGGTCGAGCCGCGGGGAGCGCGCCTATCCTGGCAGGCGATGAGGCGACGTGGCTGGTGGACATTCGGGGTGGCGTGCATCGCTGTCGCCACCGCGGTCACCGTGCTGGTCGCGCAGGCCGGTCACGATCCGCACGCGGCGGCCGCGAAGCAACCGCCCGCACGGACGACCGTCGCTCCCCCGGCCCCGGCCGGCACCGCGCCGACGCCGCCCCGCCTCGACCCCGTCACCCCTGCGGCGCCGACCCGGTTCGTCATGGCAGGCCCGCAGTTCCGCATCGCCGCCCACGTCTGCCCGATGCCCTACGTGCGCCCGCTGGACCCGCCGGGCGAGCAGCACCACACCGTCTGCTGGGTCGAGCGCGACTTCGGCGTCGCCCCCGGCTACCCGTCACACGGCACGAGCTACGTGCTGGGACACGCGTGGGCCGAGGACCCGCAGGAGGTGCTGAATCCGATGTCCGAGCTCGCGATGCGCCAGGTCGACCTGGCGCGCCCGCGTCGCTCCGGTGGCGTGCCGCTGTACCCGGTGACGGACCTCGACGGTTACACGATCACGCTGACGACCGCGAACGGGCGGCTGACCTATCGCGTGACGCAGGCCTTCGCGGTCCGCAAGGAACGCGCGGCGGACGTGCGCTCGGTGATGGCCGCGAGCACGCCCGACCGCGTCGTACTGATCACCTGCGGGGTGCACGACGGAGTCGACGTGGACGTCAACGTGATCGCGTACGCAACCCTCGTGCGTGCAGTCGCCACGCCGGCCTGATCAGCCCGCGCCCGAACGCGTCGCACGGCGAGTGCGTGGCGACGGGGCTCCCGCCGCAACGGCGTGTCGGCACGCGGCGTCGCCACGCACTCAGTCGCCGGCGAAGTCCTCGGCGTCCAGCCGGAGGTCCCGCAGGATGTCGAACAGCGCGGCGAGCTGCGGTTCGTCCAGCGCGCCCAGCGCGAAGCGGGCCGCGTTCAGCTCCGCGGTCGCCTTCGCCGCCACCGAGCGTCCCTCGTCGGTGATCACCGCGAGCACCCCGCGACCGTCCTGCGGGTTGGGCTCGCGCCGCACCAGCCCGGCCGCCTCCAGCCGGTCGATCACGTTCGTCACCGACGTGGCGTGCACCTGCAGCCGCTCGCCGATCTTCGACAGCGAGAGGGCGCCACGCTGCGAGTGCGTGAGCAGCACGAGCGCCTCGTAGCGCGAGAAGGTGATTCCGTAGGGACGCAGCATGGCGTCCAGGCGGGCGAGCAGGATCTGGTGCGCGCGCATCACGGACGTGACCGCGCGCATCGAGGCGTACACCTCCGGCTGCTCCCCCGGCCAGTGCGACTCCCACAGCTGCGCCGCGCGGTCGATCGGGTCGAACTGCAGCGGCGGTACTCGCGTCACGCAGCTGAGGGTATCGGCTACCTCGCGCCCGCGCCGCGCGTAAGGTCGCGCGCATGAGCAACGCGCTTGACCGCCTGGACCTGCTGGACCTCGACGACGACCTGTCCGACGAGGACCGGCTGCTGCGCGACACCGTCCGCAAGTTCGCCGACGACCGGCTGCGCCCGAACATCCGGCAGTGGTTCGAGGACGGCACCCTGCCCGCCCGCGAGCTCGCCCAGGAGTTCGGCGCGCTCGGGGTGCTCGGCATGCATCTGCAGGGCTACGGCTGTCAGGGCGCGCGGCCCTCGCAGTACGGCCTGGTCGGCGCGGAGATCGAGGCCGTCGACTCCGGGCTGCGCTCGCTGGTGAGCGTGCAGGGCTCCCTGGCGATGTACGCGATCTACGCGTTCGGCAGCGAGGAGCAGAAGCAGCGCTGGCTGCCCGAGATGGCCAAGGGCAACCTGATCGGCTGCTTCGGCCTGACCGAGCCCGACTCCGGATCCGACCCGGGTTCGATGCGCACCACCGCGCGCCGTGACGGCGACTCCCCCGACAGCGACTGGATCCTCAACGGCAACAAGATGTGGATCACCAACGGTTCCATCTCGGACGTCGCGGTCGTCTGGGCCCGCACCGAGGAGGGCGTGCGCGGGTTCCTCGTCGAGAAGGGCATGCCCGGCTTCTCGGCCCAGGACGTCCACCACAAGATCTCGCTGCGCGCGTCCGTCACCAGCGAGCTGGTCCTGGACGACGTGCGGGTGCCCGCGACAGCCATGCTGCCCGAGGCACGTGGACTGCGCGGCCCACTGTCCTGCCTGACCGAGGCGCGCTTCGGCATCATCTGGGGCGTGACCGGCTCGGCCCGCGACGCGCTCGCCGCCACGCTGGACTACGCCGGCAGCCGTACCCAGTTCGGCAAGCCCATCGCCGGCTTCCAGCTCACCCAGCGCAAGCTCGCCGAGATGGCCGTCCAACTGCAGCAACTGCAGCTCACCGCGCGACGACTGGGCGAGCTCAAGGACGCCGGCCGCATCAAGCCGCACCAGATCAGCTTCGGCAAGTTCGCCAACGTGCGCGGTGCGCTGGAGATCTGCCGCGAGGCGCGTTCGATCCTGGGCGGCAGCGGCATCACCACCGAGTACCCGGTGCTGCGCCATGCGGTGAACCTGGAAACCGTCTACACCTACGAGGGCACGCACGAGGTGCACACCCTGGTTCTCGGCTCGCAGCTCACCGGGCTCGACGCGTTCCGCTGACGCGGATCCACCGAGTCGGTACGGCCATATCGCCCATACCCGGAGCAAGAACCGGGCACAGCGTGTCCGCGTAAAAACTCCGCTAGCAAAATTCTGCCGCGCCCCGCACACTGGGTCCAGCGCAGTGCGGTGGGGGCCGTCCGCTGCGGGGTCGAAGGGGTGCTGCGGGGTGAGTGCGCCGACCTCGGTCTCGAGCCGTCCGGAGCCAGCGGGTTCCGGTGGCTCGCGGCCGCGACCACGACCTGGGCCAGCGGTCCGTCCGGGTGACGCGGCGCGCGGCGCCCGGATCCCTCCGAACGCGCTGCTGACCGCGATGACCGCCGGAGCGGTCGCCGTCCTTGCCCTGTGGTGGCACGACACCGGCTTCGTGTCGGGCCTGGGCGACTGGTTGACCAACGCCGGTCGCGTCAGCGGGCTGCTGACCGGTTACGGCGTGGTCGTGCTGCTCGCCCTCATGGCGCGTGTGCCGGCCATCGAACGTGGCGTCGGCACCGACCGGCTGACCCGGTGGCACGCACACGGTGGGCGCTACGTCGTCTGCCTCGCGGTCGCGCACACGCTGCTGATCATCTGGGGGTACGCCGTCACGGCCCACACCGGCGTCGTGCACCAGACCGGGCTGCTGCTGACGACCTACCCCGACGTGCTGATGGCCACGGTCGGGCTCGGTCTGCTGATCGCGGTCGGCATCACCTCCGCCCGCGCGGCGCGGCGGCGGATGCACTACGAGACCTGGCAGTTCGTGCACCTGTACACCTACCTCGCGGTGGGACTGGCGTTCGCGCACCAGTTCGCGACCGGCGCGGATTTCATGGACGACGCCGCTGCCCGGTGGGCTTGGTCGGGCCTGTATCTCGCGGTCGCGGTGCTGCTCGTCCGCTACCGCGTCGCCGAGCCGCTGCTGGCCGACCGCCGGCACCGGCTGCGCGTGGCGGACGTCCGTCCCGAGGCCGCCGGTGTGGTGTCCGTCTACGTCACCGGACGACGGCTGGACGAGTTGGTCGCCGAGCAGGGCCAGTTCTTCCGGTGGCGGTTCCTGACGCGCGACCTGTGGTGGGCGGCAAACCCCTACTCGCTGTCCGCGCCGCCGAACTCCGACCTGCTGCGCATCACGGTCAAGTGCGCCGGCGAGCACAGCGCCGCGCTGCTGCGGCTCGCCCGCGGGACCCGGGTGATCGCCGAAGGGCCGTACGGCGCGATGACCGCCGCCCGGCGGCGCTCGGACCGCGTGCTGTTCATCGCCGGCGGCGTCGGCATCACGCCGTTGCGCGCCATGTTCGAGACGGTCGCGGCGCGACCCGGCGAGGTGAGCATGCTCTACCGGGCCCGGGCCGAGGACGACCTGCTGTTCCGTGCCGAGCTCGAGCGGATCGCGAACGAGCGGGGCGCGCGGCTGCACTACCTGCTGGGGGCCTCGGCCAGTGGCGCGGACGCGCTGCTGTCCGCCTCGCAGCTGCGCGAGCTGGTGCCGCGACTCGACGAGCACGACGTGTTCCTCTGCGGGCCGCCCGGCATGACAGCGCTGGCGCGACGCTCGCTGCGTCAGGCCGGCGTCGCCCGCAACCGCATCCACGAAGAATCCTTCGCGTTCTAGACGAGGCGTTGATGAAACGAGTCCTGATCTCGATCCTCGGCACGGTCGCCGGCATGACGGCCCTGCTGAGCTTCAAGACGCATGCCCCCGCAGGCGCCGACCTCGGGCTGCCGTCCGCCGGGCTTCCCGGCGTCCCCGGCTCGACCGCCACCATCGGCGGCACCGGCGCAGCGGGAGCGGTTGCCCCCGCGGGCTCGGGCACGGGACCGGCGGGAGCCAGCGGCTCGAACAGGTCCCGGGCGAACTCGACCGCGGCGACCGTGACGCAGGCGCCCGGCGCGTCCCGGCACGCCGCTCCCGGCGCCCCCGCGGGCAGCGTGCACACGCCCGCCGGCACGGGTGCAGGCGGTGGCACCGGCGCAGGCGGTGGCACCGGCGCAGGCACGCGCGGCGGTGCCGGCGGTGCGGGTTCGGGTTCGGGCGGGGGTTCGGGCGCGGGTTCTACGAGCACCGCGCCGCGAACGAGTCCGAGCAGCCCGGCCGGCGGGCCGACCCACACCACCGGGTCCACCCCGCCGGCGCAGCACACCACCACCGCGGCCCCGCCGCCCCCGCCGCCGGTCAGTCACACCTACACCGGGCAGGCGGTGCGCACCCGGTACGGGACGGTCCAGGTCCAGGTCACGATGACCGGCAGCACCATCACCAACGTGTCGTTCGTCCAGCTCTCGGCGACCGACAGCCGCTCGCAGCAGATCAATGCGAACGCCGGACCGATCCTGCTGCAGCAGACCCTCGCCGCGCAGAGCGCGCAGATCGACGGCGTCTCCGGCGCGACCTACACCACCCAGGGCTACGAGCAGTCGCTGCAGAGCGCGCTCGACCAAGCATGATGGGCCGGTGGCCGACAACTCGCTGACCGTGCTGCGCCGGGTCGAGCCGTGCATGGGCACCGTCTTCTCGCTGGACGTCCGCGCGCCGGCGATCGAGGGTGCACCGGTCGACGAGGTGCTGGCGTGGCTGCACCAGGTCGACGCCACCTTCTCCACCTACCGGGCGGACAGCGAGATCAGCCAGATCCGCCGGGGTGACCTGGACCCCGCGGACGCATCGCCGCAGGTCACCGAGATCCTGCGCCGCTGCGCGGAGCTGGAACGCGAGACGGACGGCTACTTCAGCGCCTACGCGGACGGCCGGCTGGACCCGTCCGGGCTGGTGAAGGGCTGGGCGATCGAGGAGGCCAGCGACCGGCTGCGCAGCGCTGGCGCGGTGAACCACAACCTCAACGGCGGCGGCGATGTGCAGTGCGCCGGAGCCGCGGCACCCGGACGGCCCTGGCGCATCGGCGTGGTCGACCCGTCCGATCCGGCCCGGCTGCTGGCGGTGGTCGCCGGCGAGGATCTCGCGGTGGCCACGTCGGGTACCGCGGAACGCGGCGCGCACGTGCTGGACCCGCACACCCGGGCGCCGGTCACCGCCCTGGCCAGCGTGACCGTGGCCGGACGCCACCTCGCCACCGCCGACGCGTACGCCACCGCCGCGTTCGCGATGGGCGAGGCCGCGCCGGGCTGGCTCGCCGGGCTGAGCGAGTACCGCAGCTTCGTCGTCCGCACCGACGGCAGCACCTGGGCCTCCCCGGGCTTCGCCGCCGACGCTTGAGCACCTAGCCGGCGGCGGGCGTCAGTCCAGTTCGTCGAGTCGCTGCTGCAGGAACCGGCGCTCGACCTCGTTCTCGGTCAGCAGCAACGCCTCCTGATACGCCAGCCGCGCGTCGGCGGCCCTGTCCAGGCGGCGCAGGAAGTCCGCACGGGCCGCGGCGAGGTAGCCGTAGCCGGCCAGGTGGGGTTCGGCGGCCAGCGCGTCGAGAGCGGCCAGCCCCTGTTCGGGCCCGTCCGCGAAGCCGACCGCGACGGCCCGGTTCAGCGCGACCACCGGCGACGGCCAGCGCTGGACGAGGACGTCGTACAGGCCGACGATCTCGCGCCAGTCCGTCTCCTCCCAGCTCGGCGCCGCGGCATGGACGGCCGCGATCGCCGCCTGCAACGCGTACCGACTGGGCGGTCGCGCGCGCAGTGCCTCGCGAACGAGCGCGATCCCCTCGTCGATCGCCACCCGGTCCCAGGCCGCGCGGTCCTGGTCGCGCAGCAGGCACAGCCCGCCCTCCGCGCCCAGTCGGGTCTCCCGCCGCGCGTCGGTCAGGAGCAGCAGCGCGAGCAGGCCGGCGACATCCGCGTTCGCGGGCAGCAGGGCGCGCAGCATCCGGCCCAGGTCGAGGGCACGCTCGATCAGCTCGGCGCGGACCAGGTCGGGTCCGCGAGGAGCGGTGTGCCCGGTGCTGAAGATCAGGTACACGACCGCCAGCACCGACTCCACGCGGACCGCGAGATCGTCCGCGGACGGCACGCGGTACGGGATCCGGGCGGTGGCGATCTTCTTCTTCGCGCGGGTGATCCGCGCCGCCATCGTCGCCTCGCTGACGAGGAAGGCGCGCGCGACGTCCGCGGTCGTCAGGCCGCACACCAGCCGCAGGGTGAGGGCGACCTGGGCGTCACGACTCAGCGCCGGGTGACAGCAGGTGCAGATCAGCCGGAGCCTGTCGTCGGGGAACCGGTCGACCGGATCGGGGCCGGTCTCGACGTCGTCGACCACCAGCTCGGGCATCGCCCGCCGGAAGAGCACGTCGCGACGCATCACGTCCAGCGCGCGGCGGCGGGCGGTCGTCGTCAACCACGCGCCGGGTCGATCCGGTATGCCGTCGAGCCACGACGTCAACGCCCGCGCGTAGGCGTCCTGCACGCACTCCTCGGCCAGGTCGAGATCGCGGGTGAGGCGCACCGTCGCGGCGAGCGTGAAGGCCCACTCGCGACGGTGCGCCTCGGCGACCGCGGCGCTCACGGCCGCGGCGTCGGCAGTCACCGACTTACTCGAACACCATGATCGGACGGACCTCGTTGCCCCCGGTGGCGGCGGCGATCGGCACCTGCTTGGCCATCTCGATCGCGGCGTCGAGGTCCGGCGCCTCGACGAGGTAGAAGCCGCCGAGCGCCTCCTTGGTCTCCGCGAACGGGCCGTCGGTCACGTCGAACCCGCCGGCACCGTCCGGCCGGACGGTCGTCGCCGTCGCGACCGGCTGCAGCGCGTGACCGCCGAGGATCGCGTCCCCGTACTTCTCACCGAACACCTGGTGCCCGGCCATCAACCGCTCGGTCGTCTCGTTCTGCACGCCGACCCACTCGGACTCGTTGTCGTACAGCAGGATCAGGTACTTCGACATCGGGTACTCCCCTCGTTGTCGGCCTGCCGATCAGGCCGTCCACCAGTACGACGAACGGATCGGGCGCGGATCGACAGGACCTGGTGACCAATTCTCCCGTGCCCGTCGGGCAAGATCGCGACTATGTCCGACGGCGCCCGCGGCGATCTGCTGCCACTGTTGCAAGCGCGGCTACGCGGCGTCTACTCACCGCTGCTCGCCGACGCCGACGCGACGCTGCTCTTCGACGCCGGCGCGCCGGCTCAGTGGACCGTGACGATCGACCACGGGCGGGCCGCCGCGACGCAAGGCGGTCCGAGCACGCCGACCACGACGATCCGCGCCGCGCTGCCGGTGCTCGACGACGTCGTGTCGGGGCGCCGCAGCGGCATCAGCGCCTTCCTGGACGGCGAGCTGACCGTCCGCGGCAACCTCTCGCTGGCGCTGCAGCTGGACGGGCTGTTCCCCGGCGACCCCGCGGACGCCTCCCGTACCTACACCCGCTCCGTCGTCGCCGGGGGCGTCGAGACGTTCTACCTCGAGTCCGGCCCGGCGGACGCCCCGCCCGTCGTCCTGGTCCACGGGCTGAGCGCGACGAACGCCTCGATGCTGCCGCTCATCCCGGCGCTGTCGCGCGACTTTCACGTGCTCGCGCCGGACCTGCCCGGCCACGGCGGCACGGCCACCCGGCACGGCGCCTACCGGGCGGAGTTCCTCGGCCGCTGGCTGGCGGCGTTCCTGCGCGAGACCTGCGACCGCCCGGCCGTGCTCGTCGGCAACAGCCTCGGCGGCCGCACCGCGCTGCAGGCGGCGCTCGACTCGCCGGCGCAGGTGCGCGGCCTGATCCTGCTGTGCCCCGCGGTCGCGTTCCGCCGCCTGCGCCAGCTCGTGCCGGTCGTGCGCCTGGTGCGCGACGAGCTCGCCGTGCTGCCGGTCCACATCCCGCGGCGGGTCGCGGTGCGTGGCCTGCGGGCGCTGTTCGCCGACCCGAACCGGCTGCCGCAGCCGTGGTACGACGCGGCGGTCGACGAGTTCCTGCGGGTCATGTCCGTCCGCGCCAACCGGCTCGCGATCTTCTCGGCGCTACGCCACATCTACCTGGACGAACCCTTCGGCGAGCGCGGCTTCTGGAGCCGGCTGCCGTCCCTGCGTCCGCCTGCGCTGTTCCTGTGGGGCGATCGCGACGTGCTCGTGCCGGCCGGGTTCGGTCGATTCGTCGCCGAGGCCCTACCGGACGCGCGATCCATCGTGCTGCCGGACTGCGGTCACGTGCCCCAGTTCGAGCACCCGCGGCAGACGGCGCAGCTCATCCAGGAGTTCATCGCCGGCCTGCCGTCCTGACTACAGCGTCGCGACCAGCTCGTCGGCGGCCGTGTACGGGTCGGCCTGACCGGCCACCACCCGGTCGGCCAGCACGCCGAGCGCGGCCGATCCGTGCACAGATTCCAACCGACGCCGCACCAGCCCGAGCGCGATGGACTCGATCTCGGTCGCGGCGCGGTCGCGCCGCCGCTGCGCCAACACGTCGTGGCGCGTCATCCAGTCCCGATGCTTCTCGATCGCCGCGGCGAGCTTGTCGATCCCGCTGTCGGCGCTGACGCCCTTCGCCGCCGACGTCTTCACGATCGGCGGACGCCACGCCCCCGCCTCCGAGTGCCGGCCGCCCAGTGACTGCATGTAGCGCAGGTCGCGCGCCACCTGGTCGGCGCCGTCGCGGTCGGCCTTGTTGACGACGAAGACGTCGGCGATCTCGATGATGCCGGCCTTCGCGGCCTGGATGCCGTCGCCGAGGCCCGGCGCGAGCACGAGGACGGTGGTGTCGGCCATCGAGGCGATCTCCACCTCCGCCTGCCCCACGCCCACGGTTTCCACGAGCACGACGTCGCAGCCGGCCGCGTCCAGTACCCGCAGCGCCTGGGGCACCGCGGCCGACAGTCCGCCAAGCTGGCCGCGAGAGGCCATCGAGCGGATGAACACTCCGTCGTCGGTCGCGTGGTCCTGCATGCGCACCCGGTCGCCCAGCAGCGCGCCGCCGGAGAACGGTGACGACGGGTCCACCGCTAGCACGCCGACCCGCTTGCCGTCCGCGCGCAGCGCGCTCACCAACGCCGAGGTCGTCGTCGACTTGCCGACGCCCGGCGAGCCGGTCAGGCCGACGACCTGCGCCCGCCCGCCGTGCGGTGCGAGCGCGGCAGCGACCTCGCGCAGCACCGGCGCCGAGTTCTCGACGAGCGAGATCAGGCGCGCAACAGCGCGCGCGCTGGCAGGCCCGCCGGCGCGCGCCTGCTCGACCAGCTCGGCGACGTCTACCGCGCGCCGAGAGTCCGCCACCGGATCAGGAGGCGGCGGGCACGTGCAGGATCAGCGCGTCACCCTGGCCACCGCCGCCGCACAGAGCGGCCGCGCCGGTGCCCCCGCCACGCCGGCGCAGCTCGTACGCCAGGGTGAGTGCGAGCCGCGCGCCGGACATGCCGATCGGGTGGCCGAGCGCGATGGCACCGCCGTTGACGTTGACGATGTCCTCGCTCACGCCGAGGTCCTTCATCGACTGCACGCCGACCGCGGCGAACGCCTCGTTGATCTCGATCAGGTCCAGGTCGGAGACCTGCAGACCCTCCTTGCCCAGCGCGTGCTTGATGGCGTTGGACGGCTGCGACTGCAGCGAGTTGTCCGGGCCGGCGACGTTGCCGTGCGCACCGATCTCGGCGATCCAGGTCAGGCCCAGCTCCTCGGCCTTCGCCTTGCTCATCACGACGACGGCGCACGCGCCGTCCGAGATCTGCGACGAGGAACCAGCGGTGATCGTGCCGTCCTTGGTGAACGCCGGGCGCAGCTTGGCCAGCGACTCGACGGTGGTGTCGCCACGCACGCCCTCGTCCTCGCGGAACTCGATCGGGTCGCCCTTGCGCTGCGGGATCGAGACGGAGCAGATCTCCTCGTCGAAGATGCCGTTCTTCTGCGCGAGCGCGGCGCGCTGGTGCGAGCGGGCGGAGAACTCGTCCTGCTCCTCGCGGGTCAGCGAGAGCTTCTTGTTGACGTTGTCCGTCGACTCGCCCATCGGGACGTTCTCGAAGATGTCGGTGAGGCCGTCGAAGGCCATCGCGTCGAGCATCTCGATCGCGCCGTACTTGAATCCGCTGCGCGACTTGGGCAGCAGGTGCGGCGCGTTGGTCATCGACTCCTGGCCACCCGCGACCACGATGTCGAACTCGCCCGCGCGGATCAGCTGGTCCGCCAGCGCGATCGCGTCCAGACCGGACAGACAGACCTTGTTGATCGTCAGCGCGGGGACGTTCAGCGCGATGCCGGCCTTGTGCGCGGCCTGGCGCGCCGGGATCTGGCCGGCGCCGGCCTGCAGCACCTG
>Ga0164242_10007435_pt1 | contig 11990 bp, 11 predicted proteins | sample OricomgcompostMG_FD_108783 | JGI IMG/M metagenome (GOLD analysis project Ga0164242, IMG submission 108783) | Miracle-Growth compost microbial communities from Emeryville, California, USA - Original compost - Miracle growth compost (MG) ... | reverse complement strand
GCTCACGGTCGAGGTGCGCAACACGCGCTGGGCCGGCGTGCCGTTCCTGCTGCGCAGCGGGAAGGCGCTCGGCACTCCGCGGCACGAGATCGTCTTCACCTTCCGGCCGCCGGCGCACATTCCGGAACTGATCCAGGGCTCGGACCGGCCGAACCGGCTGCGCCTCGACCTCAAGACCCTCGAGATGACGCTCGAGCTCGACGTGAACGGCCCCGGCGACCCGTACACGATCGACCACGCTCAGCTCACCGCCGCGCTCAATCCCGGCCAGCTGCCCGCCTACGGCGAGGTGCTCGCCGGAGTGCTCGAAGGCGACCCGCTGCTCGCCGTGCGCGGCGACACGGCCGAGGTCTGCTGGGCGCTCGTCGACCCGGTGCTCGAGGCGTGGAAGAAGGACAGGGTGCCGCTCGAGGAGTACCCGGCGGGATCCTCTGGACCCTGGTCGTAGCGCCCCCTCTGCCCGTCGACTCAGCGCGAAAGCGCTGAATGGAGACGGCCGCGGCGGCTTCCATTCACCCCTGCGGGGTGAGTCGGCCAGCAAGGCCCGTCAGCGCGCAGGGGCGAGTGCAGCCGGCACCGCGGCGGGCGCCGCCGTCGTGTTCCCCTCGTGGAACTCGCTCGTGAAGTGGTGCGTCTCTGGCGCCTCGCCGGCGAGCATCGCCACGAGCGCGCGCCCCGCGGCGCGACCCTTGTCGACCGCGGGCTGCACGAGCGTCGTGAGGTCATACGGCCACAGCCCGTCGACCTTCACCCCGTCGAAGCCGATCACCGACAGCTCGCCCGGCACGGCGATGCCGAGCTCCTCCGCGGCGCGGATCACGCCCGCGGCGAGCAGGTCGCTCTGCGCGATGATCGCCGTGGGGCGGTCGGATGCCTCGCCCGAGAGCAGCTCGAGCGCGACGAGCCGCCCCTCCTCAACGTAGGAGCCGGCCGCGGTGTACGCGGGCGCGTCGGGGAAGACATCCCTCGCGCCCTGCAGTCGCTCGATCGTGATGGCGTTGACGCCAGCGGCCTCGCGCTCGGGCGTGAGCGGCGCGCGCCGGTGCTCCTTGTCGATCGGCAGCGCGACGACCGCGACGCGCTCGTGCCCGAGCTGCTTCAGGTGCTCGGCGCCGCGTCGGGTCGCCTCGCGGTTGTCCTGCAGGATCATGGGCACGTCCGGGTCGCCTGGGTCGCCTTCAATGGCGACGATCGGCACGCCACGGGCGCGCAGAGCGGCGACGGATTCCTCGAACCGAGCGCTGCACCCCATGAGAACGGCGCCGTCCAGCGGCGCGTCCCTCAGCGTCACGGGGTTGCGGCCCTCCCTCGCGGCCTCGTCGGCCTCGACATCCGTCAGCACGAGCAGCGCCGCGTCGACGGCGCCGATCTCCTCCGAGAGCCCGTCGAGCGTCGCGATCTTGATGGGGTCTCGGAAGGCGTCCCGCACCCGCTCCTCGAGGACGACGCCGACGATGCCGCTGCGTCCGCGCCGCAGCGACCGGGCACGGGGGTCGGGGCCGCCGTAGTTGAGTTCGCGGGCGGCCTGCAGCACGCGCTCGCGGGTGGTGTCGGAGACGGGGCCCGTCCCGCTGAAGGCGAGCGACGCCGTCGAGGCGCTCACACCGGCGCGCGCGGCGACGGCGGCGAGCGTCGGGCGGTGCTCGGCCGGGTTGTCGACAACGGTCACGTTGGGGCTCCTTCGGGTGGCTTCCCTTCCGTCAGGGTTTCAGATAGCTTAGGCAAACCGGTGCGTCGAATCGATTCGACAGTCGAATTCACAGCATTCCCTCCGACCTTTCGTCAAGTGAGCACCATGAGCACCGCCGCACCCCTCACCGTCGAGCTGCGCCACTGGCGCAACGCGGTGTTCGTGATCTTCGGGCTGAGCGGCGTACTGCTCTCGTCGTTCGCCGCGCGCCTGCCGGCCGTGCGCGACGCGCTGCACGCCGACGCCGGCCAGATCGGCCTGCTGATCATCTGCATCTCGCTCGGCGCGATCCTCGGCCTCATCGTCGCGCCGCCCGCCGCGCACCTGCTGGGCAGCCGAGGCGGCATGGGCGCGGCCCTGGTCGTGGGCGCGGCGGGCCTCACGCTCGCCGGCCTCGGCGCGACGGCGATCTCGAACAGCGCTGTCACGGTCGTCGGGCTCGGGATGCTGGGGCTCGGCAACGGGGCCGTCGACGTCATGATGAACGTCTCGGGCGCCGCCGCCGAGCGCCGCATCGGGCGCACGCTGATGCCCTTCATGCACGCGTGCTTCTCGATCGGCACCGTCGCGGGCGCGCTCATCGGCGCAGGCGCCACCGCCCTGGGCATCCCGACCTGGCTCCACCTCGCCGTCGTCGCGGCGTTCATCGCGGTGACGGCCGTGACCGCCGCGCGCTTCGTGCCCGCCGATGTGCCGGTGCAGGACGCGGCGACGTTCGAACCCGTGCTCGCCCGCATCGGCCGCGCCGCGCTCGAGCGACTCACGGTGTGGCGCGACCTCACCCTCGTGCTCATCGGGGTCGTCATGCTGGGCATGGCCCTCGCCGAGGGCGCCGCGAACGACTGGATCGCCCTCGCCTCGATCGACGGCCACGGCGACAGCGAGGCCCAGGGCGCGCTCGTGCTCGACGTGTTCATGGTCGCCATGACGCTCGGCCGCATCGCGGGCGGCCCTGTGGTCGACCGCATCGGGCGCGTCGCGACGCTGCGCATCACGGCCGGCCTCGGCGTCGCGGGCCTCGTCCTCTTCATCTTCGGCGGGCACCCCGCGCTGTACGTCGCGGGCGTCGTGCTGTGGGGGCTCGGCGCATCGCTCGGCTTCCCCCTCGGCATGTCGGCGGCGGCCGACGACGAGCGCAACGCCACGAAGCGGGTGGCCGCGGTCGCCATGATCGGGTACCTCGCGTTCCTCGGCGGTCCGCCGTTCATCGGATTCCTCGCCGACCACGTCGGCATCCTGCACGCCCTGCTCGCGGTGCTCGTGCTCGTCGCCGCCTCGTTCCTGTGCGCCCCGGCGCTGCGGCACCGCAGCTATGCGGCATCCGTGCTCGCTGCACCCAACGCGACGGAGCAGGGGTAGGCCGGCGCGCCCCACCGGCCGGCGGTGACCACCGCGTTCCGATCGGGCGCACATGGGCCGGTCGGGCGCAGCGAATCGCCGAAAGCGGCCGCCCAAACGACCCATCTGTGCCCGATCGGCGCACGCCCGAGCCGCCCCGTAAACTCGACGGGTGCGTTTGGTGATCGCGAAGTGCTCCGTCGACTACGCGGGGCGCCTGTCGGCGCACCTCCCCCTCGCGACGCGCCTGCTCATGGTGAAGGCCGACGGCTCGCTGCTGGTCCACTCCGACGGCGGCTCGTACAAGCCGCTCAACTGGATGAGCCCGCCGTGCACGCTGACCATCTCCGAGCCGAACCCGGAGCAGGCATCCGTCGGCGTCACCCAGGTCTGGACGGTGAGCGCAAACAAGACCGACGACAAGCTCATCGTGTCGATCCACGAGGTGCAGCACGACAGCTCGCACGAGCTGGGCGTCGACCCGGGCCTCGTGAAGGACGGCGTCGAAGCGCACCTGCAGAAGCTGCTCGCCGAGCAGATCGAGCTGCTGGGCGAGGGGCACACGCTCGTGCGCCGCGAGTACATGACGGCGATCGGGCCCGTCGACATCCTGGCGAGGGATGCCTCGGGCCGCGCCGTCGCCGTCGAGCTCAAGCGCCGCGGCGACATCGACGGGGTCGAGCAGCTGACCCGCTACCTCGAGCTGATGAACCGCGACCCGCACCTCGCGCCGGTGACCGGCGTGTTCGCCGCTCAGGAGATCAAACCGCAGGCGCGCACGCTCGCCGAGGATCGCGGCATCCGCTGCCTCGTCCTCGACTACGAGGCGATGAAGGGCGTCGACTCCGGCGTGCCCACGCTGTTCTGATGCGCGCTCCGGCCTTCCCCCAGTCCTACGAGAACCGCGCGGTCGCGGCGGCGCTCGAGCGGCTCGTCGAGAGCCCGGGCGAGGCGACGCTCACGGCGCTGCTCGACGCGGCGCTGCGCGGCGGCCTGACCGTCGACGTCACGGGCTCGCCCTCGCCGCAGGAGCTCAGGCTGCGCACCCTGCAGACGACGGACGGCCGGCAGGTGCTGCCGCTGTTCACGTCCATGAAGGAGCTGAAGGCGACGGTGGATGCCGCGGGCCTCACGGGCACCACCGTGAACGGCATCATCGTCCCGGGACGGCAGGCGCTCGGCTTCATCGAGACCGCCGACTTCGTCGCGGTGCAGTTCAACCCCAGGCGCCCGGGCGGCATCGTCGCGCGTGAACATATCCTGCGAGCCATCGGCCGGCAGTAGCGCGCCGACGGCGGCGTGCCGTAGCGTCTAGACGATCGTCATGATCCGCTGGCGGTCCGGCCTGAAGGATCCGCCGTGCGCGCTATCGCCCGACTTCGCACCGTTGTCTCTCTCACCATCGCCGCGGCGGTCGTCGTCGGCGGCGTATCGCTCGGCGCCCAGCCGTCCCAGGCGGCAACGCTGACCCTTCCCGACAGCGGGACGATCGGCGGCGTCGACGTGAGCCGCGCGGTGGACTGGACGACGGTGCCGTCGGGCACGCAGTTCGCGTACATCGAGGCGACCGTGAACGGCGCGATGAACTCGAGCTTCTACGCCAATTGGTCTGGAGCCACGAGGGCGGGGCTGGCGCGAGGCGCGTACTCGTTCGGCCAGCCCAACGCGTCGGCGGCGAACGGCGCGACGCAGGCGAAATTCTTCTATGCCCACGGCGGCGCGCTGAGCACCGCCAACGACTTCACGCTGCCGCCCGCGCTCGACCTCGAGCTCGACTCGACCGGGCAGTGCTGGAGCCTCTCGCTCGGCCAGTTGCGGGACTGGGTCACCAACTTCATCACGACCTTCAAGTCGCTCAGCGGCGTAACCCCGGTGATCTATACGAGCAGCGGCTTCTGGAACAACTGCATCCAGACCTCGACCCTGGGCAAGTACCCGCTCTGGGTCGCGGACCCCGACCCCGGCACCTTGGGCAACCCGAACTTCGGCGGTGCGACCACCTGGGCCTTCCGCCAGTTCTCCCTCGACTCGCAGAACGGCACGCCGTTCGACTACGACGAGTACCACGGCACGCTCGCCCAGCTCCAGGCCATGAGCACGCCGCGCATCTCCGGCGTCGACCGGTTCGCGACCGGCCTCGCGGCATCCCTCTCGTTCGCACCAGGCGTCGACACGGCATACGTCGCCAGCGGCACGAACTTCCCCGACGCGCTCGCGGCGGGCGCCGCGGCGGGTAAGAAGGGCGGCCCGGTGCTGCTGACGCTGCCGAACGCCGTGCCCGCCGACCTCAAGACGGCACTCGGCTTCCTGCGGCCGGCGCACATCGTCGTCGTGGGCGGCACTGCCGCGGTCTCGAACGCGGTGCTGACCGCCTTGAAGAGCTACTCCCCCTCGGTGACGCGGCTGCAGGGCGCCGACCGCACGGCGACGAGCGCGGCCATCGCGACGTCGACCTTCAGCGCCTACGTCCCCAACGCCTATGTGGCGATGGGGAACGACTGGCCCGACGCGCTCTCGGGGTCTGCCCTCGCCGCATCCGCCAAGGGATCCGGCCCCATGCTGCTGGTCACGACGACCTCCGTCCCGACCGCGGTGAAGAACGCCCTCACCGCCCTCAAGCCGGCGCATATCACTGTGCTCGGCGGCACGGCCGTCGTCAGCAACAGCGTGGTCACCGCGCTGCGCAGCTACACCACGACCAAGGCGGCCGCGAGCGTCTCGCGCATCGCGGGCGCCGACCGCTTCGCGACGAGCGCGGCGATCGCGAAGCAGCTCGCGAGCGTGGCGGGCAAGAGCGGCACGGTGTATGCCGCGTCGGGCGTGACCTTCCCCGACGCGCTCGTCGGGGCGCCGGTCGCGGCGCTCGACTCGTCGCCCGTGCTGCTCGTCACGCCGACCTCGCTGCCCGCGTCGGTCAAGGCCGAGGTGACCGCGCTCGCGCCCTCGGCGGTGGCGATTCTCGGCGGGAAGGCCTCGGTTTCGGCATCCGTTCAAGCGGCGCTCAACAGCGCGAAATAGCGCTCGGGATTTTCGAACACCCGCGCTCGCGCGTCGAGGAACGCCCGGCGCTCGGGTTACGGTCGAGCAGGTAGCCGCCGTCAGAACCGCCGACGAGAGGACGCTCCGTGCTCCGACCCAGCAGATTCCTTCCCGCCCTCGTGGGCTCCGTGGTGATCGCCGCGGGTGTCATCACCGCGACGCTTCCCGCGCACGCCGAGACGCCGAGCGCGTCAGGCCAGTGCACTCAGCAGGCTGACGGCAAGACCCCGAGCCTCGCGGTGCAGGACGCGTGCGGCGACCACGCGATGGGCTCCAGCCAGGCGGCGGATTCCGCGACCGCGCCGCCCACTGCCGGCCCTCAGGCGCGCTCGCTTGCGGCCACCCCCTCGGCGGCGACGGCGAGCCCCTCGTCGAGCTACCTCAAGGGCGTCGACATCAGCTGGTACCAGGGGCTCGCCACCAACTGGTCGAACCTCGCGGCGAACGGCTACAAGTTCACCTTCATCAAGGCCACCGAGTCGACGAGCTACGTCAACTCATACTTCCAGCAGCAGTGGGTCAACGCCGGCTCGCACGGATTCCTCCGCGGCGCCTACGACTTCGGTCGCCCGGATCTCGGCGGCGGCGCCGCCGAGGCTCAGTACTTCTACGCGAACGGCGCCGCGCTGGCGGCCGGCGAAGTCGGCACCCTTCCCCCGGTGCTGGACATCGAAGAGACGCCGGGCGGCGCCTGCTCGGGAATCAGCCAGGCCGCGATGGTCTCCTGGATCTCAAGCTGGGTCTCGACCATCAAGGGCCTCACCGGCCGCACCCCGATCATCTACACCCGGGCCGGCTGGTGGAGCCAGTGCACCGGCGGCAACACCACGATCGGCAAGAGCGCCCTGCTCTGGGTCGCCGACTGGACGACCTCCCACACCTCGCCCACGCTGCCGTCGGGCTGGACCACGTGGAAGTTCTGGCAGTACAGCGATGCCGTCGCGATCGACGCGAACGCCGGCGACGCCGACGTGTTCAACGCCACAGCGCTGAGCACGCTCCAGTCCGCGGCGAGCTACCACCGCATCTCGGGCCCCGACCGCTACACGACCAGCGTCGAGGCGTCAGAGAGCTTCTCGCCGGGGGGCACGGTCTACATCGCCGACGGCGAGAACTTCCCCGACGCGCTCTCAGCCGCGGCGGCGGCCGGGAAGGCGAAGGCGCCCATCCTGCTCGTGACGCCCACGGCGATTCCGAAGATGGTGGGCTACCGGCTCTCGATCCTCAAGCCGACGCAGATCGTCGTCGTCGGCGGCACCTCCGCCGTCTCGAATACGGTCGCGACGGCCCTCGCGAGGTATACGCAGTCGGGAAGCAGCAGCAGTGTCGTGCGCGTCTCGGGAGCGGACCGCTTCGCGACGAGCGCCGCGATCGCGACGAAGAACTTCGCCCCCGGCGTGGCGCGTCTCTACATCGCCTCCGGCGCAACCTGGCCGGACGCGCTCGCGGCGTCTGCTGCTGCGGCGGCGACCACGACCTCCGGGCCGCTGCTGCTGGTCGAGCAGAACAGCATCCCGGGCAGCGTCCTGTCGGCGCTGACCCAGTTGAAGCCCACGTCGATCACGGTGGTCGGCGGGACCGCCGTTGTCAGTTCATCGGTCAAGGCGCAGCTCGCCGCGGTCGCCCCCGTCACGACGCTCGCGGGAGCAGACCGGTATGCCACGGCGCAGCAGATCGCGACGAAGGAGTTCGCCCCCGGCGTCCCCTTCGCCTATGTCGCCTCGGGCGCGAGCTTCCCCGATGCGCTTGTGGGTGCGCCGCTCGCCGGGGTCTCCGGCTCGCCGATCCTCATGACGCCGACCGACTCCCTGACCGGCTCGACCACGGCGGCGCTCAAGTTCCTCGTGCCCAAGAAGATCGACGTGCTGGGCGGCTCGAGCGCCGTGTCGGCACCGGTTCAGTCGCAGCTGGCGAGCTACGCGGCCGGGTGAGCGAACCGGCCGCGCTCGCGAGCCCCGGGAATCCTGAGCGTTCACGACACCTGACGTTGCGCAACGCACGTCTACACTTGTCGGGCTATGTCAATCCATGAAACGGGAGCGCCGGGCGAGGTGCTGCGCAGCTGGAGCTGCGTCCTCTTCGACCTCGACGGCACCCTGACCGACTCCGCCCCCGGCATCACGCACTCGCTGCGTCGCATGTTCGAGGCCATCGGCCGGCCGGTCGAGAACGACGACGAGCTGATGGCCTACGTCGGGCCGCCGCTCGCCAAGACCCTGCGTGCACGCGAGGACTTCACCGAGGCCGAGGCCGAGCGCGCCCTCGAGGTGTACCGCGGCTTCGCCGAGGAATCCGATCTCATCGACAACGCCGTGTTCCCGGGTGTCGTGGGCCTGCTGCACTCGCTCCAGGCCGCGGGAATCCCGATCGCGACGGCGACGAGCAAGCCGACGACCCGCGCGCGCCGCATCCTCGAGCACTTCGGCCTCGCCGAGTACTTCACCTTCATCGGCGGCGCGAGCGACGACGAGAGCCGAGCCGACAAGGCCGACGTGATCGCCTATACGCTCGCCGAGCTGCGCGGGCTCGGCGTCGACACCTCCCGCGCGGTGATGGTGGGCGACCGCTTCTACGACGTCGAGGGCGCCAACGCGAACGAGGTCCCGACGATCATCGTCGAGTGGGGCTACGGCTCGCCCGCCGAGGCGAAGGGCGCCATGGCGGTCGTGCACTCGATCGACCGGCTGCGCTCGCTTTTGCTCGGGCAGGCCCTGGCGGCGTAGCATTTCTGCCGAGGTCGGCCACGCGCTCACAGCCTGCGGTCGGCCGTTCGGCCGTCGCGTAGGGCAGGTGGGGCAATGGGGGTCGCTCGCTCGGGGCCGGTCGTCGTCGGGCTCGCGGTGAACACCCCCGATCGCGTGCTCGATGAGGCGGTCGCCGTCGCCCACGACCTGCGGCTGCCGCTCGCCTGCGTCTACGTCGACGAGAGCCGGGTGCCGATCGGCGAGGCGCCGGACGGCACGGTGGTGACCGCGCCGCTCGCCGAGGCCGGCCGCGGTGGGGCCGCGCAGCGCATCGACCGCCTCGCCGGCACCGACCTCACCGCGCGCATCGTCTCGCGCGCCGCCCATGCCGCCGTGACGGTCACCTTCCACGCCCTCGCGGGCGACCCCGTCACCGCGCTCTCGCGCTTCGCCGTCGACCGCGACGCCCGGCTGATCGTGGTCGGCACGCGGCAACCGGGCGTGCGCGCGTCGCTCTCGGTGCTGCTCGCCGGCCCCGTCGCGTCGCGCCTCGCCCGACGCCAGCCCGTGCCGGTGCTCGTCGTGCCGCTGCACGACCGGTCACCCGTCCCGTCGTTCGCGGCTAGGGGCACGGATGCCGCGACAGGTGTCCCCGATCCCCGCGAGCTCCCCTTCGGCGAGGGCCATGCCTGACTCCCCCCTGCATCTGCGCCCGCTGCCCGTCGTGCTCGTCTTCGCCGGCGGCGCCGCAGGTACCCTCGCCCGCTACCTCGTGGGCCTCGCACTGCCCAGCCCAGCCGCGCTGCCGCTGCCGACCTTCGCCGTGAACCTCGTCGGCGCGTTCGCCCTCGGGCTGCTGCTCGAGGGCCTGCTGCGCGGGGGCAACGACGCGGGCTGGCGGCAGCGCGTGCGACTGCTCTTCGGGCCGGGGTTCATGGGCGGTTTCACGACGTACAGCTCGCTGTGTGTGGAGACCGTGCTGCTCACCGAGCAGGGCCGCTACTTCTCCGGCGGCGGCTATGCGGTCGCGTCCCTGCTGCTCGGCGTCGCGGCCGCCGCCGCGGGGGTGTGGGTCGCGGCGAACCTGTTCCGGGTGCCGGAGGGTGCGCCCGGTATCCGCCACTCCACGGTCACCTCGACGCAGGTGCTGCACCTCGCCGCTCCCGGCGACGACGCGGAGAGCCAGCGGGGTGAGCGGTGATCGTCCCCCTGCTCGTCGCCCTCGCGGGCGGCGTCGGCGCCGTGGCGCGCTTCGTGCTCGACGGGGTGATCCGCTCACGAGTGGCGCTGCTCGTGCCGGCGGGGACCTTCGTGATCAACGTCTCCGGCTCGCTGCTGCTCGGCTTCGTCACCGGGGTCGTGATGGTGGGGGCCGAGCCGGCGGACGTCCGCATCGTGCTCGGCACCGGTTTCCTCGGCGGCTACACGACCTTCTCGACCGCGATGATCGAGACGGTGCGGCTGCTGCAGCAGCGCCGCTGGGTCGCGGCCGCGGTGAGCGGGGTGGGCATGCTGCTGCTCGGGCTCGGCGCGGCCGTGCTCGGCGTCTTCCTCGGCACCCTGATGCGCTGACCTCAGGCGGTCGTGGCGTGCGCGCCCGCGGTGCGCGGCAGCGTGAGTGCTTCGAAGAGCGGGATGAGCAGCAGCGCCGCGGCGCCGATGAAGGCCCAGCGGTAGCCGAGCCAGGTGCCGTCATGGGTGACGGATGCCGCGAGCAGGCCGCCCAGCCGCACGAGCAGCGCCGCGACCGCGACTCCGAGGCCGGCGGCGACCTGCTGCATGGTCGACGCGAGCGTGTTGGCCCCGTTCGTGAGCGCGGGAGGGACGTCGACGAACTGGATCGTGTTGTAGCCGCTGAAGCCGATCGACCGGAAGGCTCCGCTCGCGACCAGCAGCACGATCGCGACGACGATCGGCGTCGACGGGTCGACGAAGGCGAGCAGCACCAGGATGACGGCCCCGATCGCGTTGGAGCCGACGATGACGGTGCGGAACCCGAACCTCTTGATGAGCGGAGTCGTCGCCGGCTTGATGCCGATGTTGCCGACGAAGAGAGCGATCACGATCAGACCGGCCTGCGCGGCCGACCAGCCGAAGCCGGCCTGGAACAGCAGCGTCACGAGGAACGGAACCGCGCCGATCATCAGCCGGTAGACCCCTCCACCGGCATTCCCCGCACGGAATGTGCCGATGCGCAGTGCCGCGAAGTCGAGCACGGGGTGCCGGGCGCGCGTGGTGCGCCACCAGAACAGGCATCCGCTCGCCGCACCTACGAGCAGCGCAAGCGCAACTGCGACCCAGTCCGTGCGCGTCTCGCCGATCAGCTCGCCCGCCATCACGAGGGCCCCGAGCGCGACGGCGAGGTAGACGAGCCCCGACCAATCGAGCGACACGGGTCGCAGCTCTTCCGAGCGGGGAACGAGGGCGAGCGCCGCGATGAGGGTGGCGATGCCGATGGGCACGTTGATGAGGAAGATCCAGCGCCAGCCGACCGTGTCGGCGAGCACTCCGCCCACGACCGGCGCGATCACAGGGGCGAGCAGCGCCGGCCAGGTGAGATACGCCATCGCGTCGAGCAGGTCGCCCGGCTTCACCGCCCGCAGCACCGCGAGCCGCCCGACCGGCACCATCATGGCCCCGCCGATTCCCTGCAGCACGCGGAAGACGCAGAGCCAGAACAGGTCGGGCGAGACGGCGCACAGGGCGGATGCGGCACCGAAGACCACGATCGCCGTGAGGTAGACGCGGCGGGTGCCGAAGCGGTCGGCAAGCCATCCCGTCGCGGGAATACAGACCGCGAGCGCGAGCAGGTAGGCCGTCATCGCGACGTTGATGTCCGTCGCGCGCACCCCGAAGTCACGCGCCATCGCGGGTGCGGCGGTCTGGATCACCGTTCCGTCGAGGAACTCCATGAAGGCCGTGACGGCCACAAGAAGGGCGAGGCCACGGTTGAAGCTCGCGCTCGGCGCCATTTATGCCCGCGCCGGAATATCTTGGGCGGCGGGCGCGGGCCTCCGGGTGCGCACCGCCCAGCGGCCCTCGTGGCGGCTGATCGTCACGGGATAGTCGAGGGTCTGCGACACGAGCTCGGTGGTCAGCACCTCGTCGGCCGGCCCTTGCGCGACGACCCGCCCCTCGCGCAGCAGCATGGCGTGCGTGGTCGAGGCGGGCAGTTCCTCGAGATGATGCGTGACGAGCACGGATGCCAGATCGGGGTGCTGCTCACGCAGCTGGTCGAT
>Ga0164242_10007434_pt1 | contig 11992 bp, 10 predicted proteins | sample OricomgcompostMG_FD_108783 | JGI IMG/M metagenome (GOLD analysis project Ga0164242, IMG submission 108783) | Miracle-Growth compost microbial communities from Emeryville, California, USA - Original compost - Miracle growth compost (MG) ... | reverse complement strand
TTATCCGCAGTGATGGTTTGATAAAAAATTTAGACGATATCCGCAACATTGTTGTAAAAAACACGCCGGGGGGAACGCCTATCTTGATTAAAGATGTAGGAACCGTGCAATACGGCTCTGCTATTCGCTACGGTGCCATGACTTATAACGACGATGGTGAAACGGTGGGAGCACTTGTTTTAATGCTGAAAGGTGCCAATGCTTCTAAAGTAATTGGGGATGTCAAGGAGCGAATCGCGGAAATCTCGAAGACACTTCCACAAGGTGTTGAAATAGACCCGTTTTTAGACCGTTCCAAACTTGTTGGCAGGGCAATAAGTACTGTAACCAGGAATTTAGCGGAAGGGGCGCTAATTGTCATATTTGTCCTCGTGGTTTTCCTGGGGAATCTGCGAGCCGGGCTGATCGTGGCTTCGGTTATCCCACTCTCGATGTTATTTGCCATTTCCCTGATGAATGTCTTTGGTGTTTCTGGGAATTTAATGTCGTTGGGGGCGATAGATTTTGGATTAATTGTGGATGGCGCTGTCATTATTGTGGAAACGGTATTGCATCAACTTGCGATGCGAAAGCCGGGTAGACTGGCTCAAAGTGTCATGGACCACGAAGTGCATTATTCTGCCAATAAGATGATGAGCTCTGCAACATTCGGTCAGATTATTATCCTGATTGTTTATTTTCCAATTCTTGCCCTGACCGGTATTGAAGGCAAAATGTTCCGACCGATGGCAGAAACCGTTGCTTTTGCCATTATCGGTGCACTGATTCTTTCGCTGACCTATGTACCTATGATGAGTGCGTTGTTTTTGAGTAAAAAAGTCAAGCACAAAAGGACCCTATCGGACCGGATTATGGAAATTTTTCAGAAAGCTTATACTCCACTTATTCATCTTGCATTAAAACGACGGATACTGACTATAGTAATTGCCATCGTATTATTTATTGGAAGCCTGGTTACGTTTAAATACTTAGGCGCTGAATTTATCCCTTCCCTGGACGAAGGGGATTTTGCAATAGAAATGCGTGTCATGACAGGCAGCAGTCTTTCCCAGACAGTTGAAGCCACGCAAAAGGCAGCAAAGGTTTTGAAAGACAACTTCCCTGAAGTTAAAGAAGTAGTCGGGAAAATAGGCTCCTCAGAAATACCGACCGATCCTATGCCGGTGGAGGCAGCTGACGTAATGGTCATTTTAAAAGATAAGAAAGACTGGACCAGTGCATCTAATAAAGATGAGCTGGCAGAAAAAATGCAGGCAAAGCTGGAAGAAAACGTCCCGGGTGTAACGTTTGGGTTCCAGCAACCCATACAAATGCGGTTTAACGAGCTTATCTCCGGTGCTAAGCAGGATTTGGTAGTAAAAGTGTTTGGTGACGACTTAGATATGCTGGCAAAATATGCAGAACAAATAGGCGACATTGCGCAGACAGTAAAAGGTTCTGCTGATATTTATGTAGAGCAGGTAACCGGCCTGCCGCAAATCGTTGTTCATTATAACCGCAGCCAAATTGCGCGCTTTGGCCTTAATATTGCCGAAATTAACAGGGTCATTCAGGCGGGTTTTGCAGGAACCTCTGCCGGACTTGTTTTCGAAGGGGAGCGGCGATATGACCTGGTCATTCGCTTAGAAAAAGAAAACCGGCAAAGCATTGAAGATATTAAGAATCTATCTGTCACTACTCCGGCAGGCATTCAGGTCCCCATCAGCCAGTTGGCAGATGTAGAAATGGAAATAGGCCCTAATCAGATTCAGCGGGAAGACACTCGCCGCAGGATCATGGTAGGCATCAATGTGCGCGGCAGAGACGTCAACAGCCTTGTACAGGAACTTCAGCAAAAGATTGACCAGAAAATTAAGTTTGAACCAGGTTATTCACTTACCTACGGAGGGGCTTTTAAAAATTTGCAGGAGGCCTCCGCACGGCTTTCCATAGCGGTACCAGTGGCACTCCTATTAATATTTTTCCTGCTCTTTATTTCGTTTAATTCTTTCAAGCAGGCGCTGCTAATTTTCACTGCAATCCCACTTTCTGCTATTGGTGGTGTATTTGCGTTATGGATAAGGGGCATGCCATTCAGTATTTCAGCTGGCATCGGATTTATTGCACTATTTGGCGTGGCTGTATTGAATGGCATTGTACTGATAGCAGAGTTTAATTCGCTTAAAAAATCGGGCATCACTAATCTTCGTGAGATCGTCATAATGGGCACCCGTGTGCGCCTGCGGCCAGTGCTGATGACCGCCACGGTGGCATCCCTTGGATTCTTCCCGATGGCGCTTTCCCATGGCAGCGGTGCGGAGGTGCAAAAACCATTGGCTACTGTTGTCATCGGTGGACTTATAACTGCTACTTTCCTCACACTTCTGGTGCTACCGGTGCTGTACACCTATTTTGAGGGCATAAAATGGAAAAAAATGAAAGCCGGAGCAACAATTACAGTGCTTTTAGTTTTAATGTTTAGCCCTTTGGTGACAAACGCTCAAACAAATCAGCCAAAGCCACAGCCACAGACGTTAGAGATGATCATCCAAAAGGCGGTCACCCAAAACGCATCGGTAAAATCCGCAACGCTGGATATTCATAAACAGGAATATCTCAGGAAAACAGCTACAGATTTCGGCAAAACAAATATTGAAGGGCAATATGGCCAATCCAACAGCAGACGATGGGATACTTACTTTTCTGTGAATCAAAATATTCCCAACCCAGGATTATTTGGAGCACAGAAAAAACTGGCAAATGCCCGTATAAAAGAAAGTAAGCTCAATGTAAATGTGGTGAAAAATGACCTTATTTATAATGTAAAATCTGTCTATTACCAGCTAAATTATTTATTAGCCTACCGCCAACTGTTATATGCTCAGGATACAGTGTATCAAAACTTTCTAAAAGCGGCTGACTTACGGTATAAAACTGGGGAAAGCACTTTGTTGGAAGCAAAAACAGCACAAACGCAGCTGGATGAAATCAAGAACGTTGCAGCGAAAAATGAAGGAGATATCCTGATTGCACAAAAAGAGTTACAAACGCTGTTAAATTCGGCCGCACCTATTGCTATCACTGACAGTATGATTATAAAAGCAGATGCAGCTTCCTTTTTGCATCCGGCAGATTCATTAAGTAGCCCGGTTTTAAAGCTCATCCAGCAAAAAATCGAAGTTGCTAATCACGCCGTCCAGGTGAGACGCGCTGAAGCCGGGCCAGATTTTTCTATTGGCTATTTTAATCAAAGCATTATTGGCATGCAACCTGTAAAAGGACAAGAGATCTATTTTGGTGCCGGTAACCGCTTTTGGGGGGTGCAGGCAGGTATCAGTATTCCACTCTTTTACAAGCCTTATAAAAATAAAATCAAGGCAGCGAAAGTAGATGCACAGATAGCACAAAAGCAATTTGAATTGTATAGTACCAATATCAGGGGAAAATATGACCAGGCCATTTCAGAATACCTGAAGCAGGAAAAGAGTGTCCGATATTATGAGGCGAGTGCTTTGCCAAATGCGGAGTTCTTACGGAGGCAAGCGCAAAGCGCGTTTCAGCAGGGAGAAATCCAATATGTAGAACTATTGCAGGCACTGCGAACCTACTCAGAAATAAGGTCTAACTATTTACAAACCGTCCATCAATTCAACCGATCTGTCATTGAGTTGCAATATTTGTCCGGAAAAAATAACTAACTTTTAAATTAATTACGATGATACAGATAAAAAAATATGGCCTGTTGCTGCTCATAGCATTCACAGCTTTGCAAATAACCGCATGCAGCAGTAATGAAAATACTCCTTTACAAAACAAATCCTCAAGGTCGGATACTGCCGCCGAAGAAGTTTCAGACAATACTGTTACCTTAACACCACAGCAATTACAGTCCCTGGATATCAAGACCGGCAAAGCGGGGCTTCGTAATTTAAGTGCTGTCATTCAGGTAAATGGCAGATTGGAAGTCCCACCTCAAAATGCGGTGAGTATTACCATCCCCTATGGCGGTATCGTTAAATCAACAACACTATTGGATGGAAAAAGAGTAACCAAAGGTGAAAGGCTTGTCACTCTGGAGAGCCCCGAATTCATCCAACTGCAACAAGATTATTTAGATGGAACCAATCAGTTGGAGTTTCTTACGTCTGAGTATAACCGGCAGCAAGAACTGGCAACACAAAATATTAATGCCAAAAAGACACTGCAAAAATCCAAAGCAGATTATCAGGCTGCGCTCAATAAAGTAAAGGGGTTAAAAGCAAAGCTATCATTGATCCATATAAATACCAATACTTTAGAAGAAAATGGCATCCAGAATACCGTTACGATTTATTCACCCATCAACGGGTATGTAACACAGGTCAATGTAAACCGGGGAACGCACGTCAATCCCAATGATATGATGTTCAGGATTGTGAATTCAGATAATATGTATGTTGAATTGGCGGTATTTGAGAAGGATATCCCTAGACTAAAGCGGGATTTGAACATTCATTTTTCATTGGTCAATGACTCAACAGCATATAGGGCTCAAATTTACCTGATTGGCAAGGAGATAGGTAAAGACGGCAGCATACCGGTAAACTGCCGCATTACGAGCCCTATTACCTCATCCATGATCCCTGGTATCTATTTGAAAGCAACCATTGAGACCGGGACAAGCCAGTTAACCGCTCTTCCCGAAAACGCCATCGTAAGCTTTGGTGGAAAGGACTACGTTTTTCAGCCGGAATCGCCAAAATCGGGAAGCATTCAGGACGGGTACAGCTTCCGAATGCTCGAAGTTGAAACAGGTGTAACAGAAAATGGATATACGGCGGTGACCTTCACAAAAGATTTCAATCCCAACATGGCCATCGTAATCGAGGGTGCGTATGATCTGCTTTCAAAAATGAAAAATACATCCGAGGAAGAATAAACTTTAAATCAGCAGGAAGTCTATGCTATTATTTCTTTTAATACCGGTATTAACAATTATTGTAGGCGGTTTGGCGGCCATTTACCTAAAACCATCTCAGACGATATATAGTGTTATTCTTCACTTTTCTGCTGGAGTTGTTTTTTCAGTGGTTTCCGTAGAGCTTCTTCCTGATATTATTAAGATCCATGATCCTGTAAGGATAAGCATCGGGTTTGGATTGGGTATTTTTTTCATGTTGACACTAATGTATTTTTCGGGCAAAATGGAGGATAAGGCTTCTGTAAACAAATCTTCAGTATTTCCTATAGGGCTTTTGTTAGCAGTATGCATAGATATAGCAATTGATGGCCTTTTGTTAGGAATAGGATTTGCAGCAGGACGCAAGGAAGGGATTCTCCTTTCTTTGGCACTTGCCACAGAAAACCTGACTTTAAGTTTAGCAACTGCTTCTTCTCTTGGGAGACAAGGTATTCGCGCCAATAAAGTGTTGTCCATTATTATCATATTGGCTGCTATTTTCTTTCTTTTTTCAATGGCAGGAGATGCTTTATTTCATAACCTGGAGGATACATCAATGGAAATTATATTGTCGTTTGGATTAGCTGCACTGCTTTTTCTCGTGACGGAAGAACTGTTAGTCAAAGCGCATGCGCAAAAAGATAATATATGGCTTACCGCGCCATTTTTTATAGGATATTTATTGTTTTTGATACTTGGTGTGACAATGTAACTTAATGATATTAAATATTTAAAAATGAAAAATACAGACCCAAATCACGTTCATACCTATGATGCGCAGGGAAGAATAACCTGTTGTACGTTGGAAGAAAAAATCTATACAGACGCTGGTGGAAAAAGGCTATTGCATGAGGAGGAGCATGAGGAGGAGCCTGATGATAAAGAACAAGGACAGGCAGATATAAAAGGGAAAAGTGCTATTATAAAATATCTGCCTGCCTTAATTAGTTTGATGATGCTATTAATCGGCATTGCATTGGATAATTATGTAAAACCGGCATTTTTCACCGGGTATATCCGCTTTGCATGGTATGCCGTTGCCTATTTGCCGGTAGGTTTTCCGGTAATGAAGGAAGGCTGGGATGCGTTATTAGGTAAAGAATTCTTCACCGAGTTCACCTTAATGGTTTTAGCAACTATCGGTGCATTTGCTATTGGCCAATACCCCGAAGGTGTGGCAGTGATGCTCTTCTATGCCATTGGAGAATTATTCCAAAGTGCAGCTGTGAGGAAGGCCAAAGGAAACATAAAGGCATTATTGGATATAAGGCCAGATGCTGCAAGCGTTTTGAAGGACAATAAATATATAGAAACAAAACCTGAAAATGTTTCTGTAGGAGAAACGATTCAGGTAAAGTCAGGTGAAAAAGTGCCTTTGGATGGACAAATGCTTAGTGTGGGTGGCAGTTTTAATACCGCAGCGCTTACAGGTGAGAGCAAACCTAAATCCATTTACAAAGGGGAACAGGTCTTGGCGGGAATGCTCAACCTTGATAAAGTAATTGAATTGAAGGTAACTAAGAAATTTGCTGACAGTTCTCTTGCAAGAATACTGGATATGGTTCAAAATGCTACTACGCGGAAAGCAAAGACAGAATTACTAATAAGGAGATTTGCGAAAATATATACGCCTATTGTATTTTTTTTGGCGGTGGCTTTAGTGCTCATCCCATATTTTATTGTCGGTGACTACCTATTTACACAATGGCTGTATAGGGCATTGGTGTTTTTAGTGATCAGTTGCCCCTGCGCACTGGTTATTTCTATACCATTAGGCTATTTTGGAGGAATTGGCGCAGCCAGTAAAAATGGCATCCTGTTTAAAGGCTCGAATTACTTAGAACTGATGACCAAAATAAATACGGTAGTAATGGATAAGACAGGAACACTAACAGCTGGTGTTTTTAAAGTCCAGGACATTGTTACGACCGGGATGGATAAAAATGACTTTATTCCAATATTGTCCGCATTAGAAAGTAAATCCACACATCCTATTGCCAAAGCTATCGCCGAATATCAGAAAAACGACGTGCAAGCTTATGCCACAGAAGATATAGAGGAAATTTCAGGGCATGGATTAAAAGGGAAAGTAAACGGTAAATATGTGCTGGCTGGGAATACCAGATTACTTAGGAAATTTAATGTGAGTTATGATACAGCTATAGATCAGGTTGCAGAAACGATCGTTGTGGTGGCTATTAATAATAAATATGCTGGCTATGTACTGATAGCGGATGAAGTAAAGGAAGATGCCAAGCAGGCCATTAAGCAAATGCACTTGAACGGTATTAGGCAAACGATAATGTTGAGTGGGGATAAAAATGCCATTACACAAAAAATAGCAGGGCATTTAGACATAGACAAGGCCTTTGGTGATTTATTGCCCGAGGATAAAGTAGATAAAATTGAAGAGTTAAAGCAGGATAAAACGAACATCATCGCTTTTGTCGGAGATGGCGTCAATGATGCACCGGTGTTGGCATTAAGTGACGTTGGGATTGCTATGGGGGCATTGGGCAGTGATGCTGCCATTGAAACGGCTGATGTAGTCATTCAAACAGATCAGCCTTCCAAAATAGTTACAGCCATTAAAATAGGAAAGGCTACTAAGCGAATTGTGATACAAAATATCGCTTTGGCGTTTACCGTAAAGGCGGTTGTCTTAGCTTTGGGAGCGGGAGGCTTGGCAACCATGTGGGAAGCTGTTTTCGCAGATGTAGGTGTAGCTTTGTTAGCAATATTGAATGCAGTTAGGATACAACGAATGCAGTTTTGAAGTATTATGCTTTAATTTTCAGCTACTTTTCATTACAGAATTTTTAACGATGAAGATTGTTATTTAGTTTGTGATCAAATGACTGGACCTGAAAGGGAGCTAATTTTAACGTTTTTTCCTTTTCATCAGCCTTCGAAATTTTCTTCTGGACTATCCTGAATATCAAAACGATGACATTCCCTGAGCTACTGGGACTGTATCAAAATATCAATCTCGAATTCCAACATTCTCCCACACTTATATAAAGTTAATTAAGAATGTTCAGAATTTTTTCATGAATTATCTACAATTGTTAAGTAATTATCGTAATATTGCAATTGAAGAATGAAATATGGGCTCTACAAAAACGGATTTATTCAATAAAAAGCAAAATGAATTGGCAAATATGGCGAAGGCTATCGCACACCCGGCCCGGATAGCCATTTTAGAGCAACTTGTGAAGACAAATGCCTGCATTTGTGGGGATTTGGTAGTTGAACTTGGCCTGGCCCAGCCGACCATTTCCCAACATTTAAAGGAATTAAAGCTGGCGGGAATTATCCAGGGTTCTGTGGAAGGGACAAGCGTATGCTATTGTATTGACCCGAAAGTCTGGAAGAAATTCCGGGAATTTTTTAATAATTTCTTTGTAGAAGTGGGAGACCCGACGGGAGAAGGTTGTTGTTGATATTTTTTTTCTTCATTAAATCGCTTTATTGCAATAAACAAATACAAAAAATATGGAAAAGCATAAAATTCTGTTCGTATGCGTTCATAATAGTGCAAGAAGCCAGATGGCCGAGGCTTTCTTAAATGAATTAGGCGCAGACGCCTTTATCGCCGAAAGTGCGGGTTTGGAACCAGGTACCTTAAATCCCTATGTGGTGGAAGCTATGGCGGAAGCCGGGATTGACATCAGCGGTAAACAGACGAAGGCCGTATTTGACCTTTTCAGGCAAGGCAAGCCCTTTAATGCAGTCATTACCGTCTGCGATGCGGCAAGCGCCGAGCGCTGCCCTGTTTTTCCAGGCATGACCAAGCGCATTGCCTGGTCTTTCCCCGATCCTTCCGGGTTTAAGGGTACTAAAGAAGAAATTTTGGCGCAAACCCGCGAAGTGCGGGATGAGATAAAGAAAAAAGTAACCGATTTTATCGGCGAAGCGAAAGTCTTAAAATTCTGGATGTAATATTCTTAATGTATAAAAACTTACGAAAATGAACAACGAACAAAAATTAAAAGAGCTGGTACAACAAAAATATGCAGCTATCGCCCTGCAAGATAAGGCCACCAATGAAGCGTCCTGCTGCGGATCGGGATGCTGCTCCACCGAAGTGTATCATATTATGAGCGACGATTACAGTACCCTGGAAGGCTATAATCCAGATGCGGATTTAGGATTGGGCTGCGGGCTACCGACACAATATGCGCAGATAAAACCGGGAGATACCGTTATTGATCTGGGTTCAGGTGCAGGTAATGATTGTTTTATTGCCCGCAGGGAAACCGGCGAAACCGGTAAAGTGATCGGCATAGATTTTACGCCTGCAATGGTAGATAAAGCAAGAGCCAACGTGGATAAGCTGGGCTATAATAATGTGGAATTTCGCCGTGGTGATATCGAGAAAATGCCTGTTACGGCAAATGCTGCGGATGTAATTGTGAGTAATTGCGTTTTAAACCTTGTGCCGAATAAAGACGGGGTATTTAAAGAAATTTATAGGGTGTTGAAACCCGGAGGCCATTTCAGTATTTCCGATATTGTTTTAGAAGGGGAATTGCCACCTGCATTACAGCAAGCGGCCGAAATGTATGCCGGATGTGTTGCGGGAGCTATTCAGAAAAAGGATTATTTAGACCTTATCTTACAAAACGGATTCAGCAATATAACCCTTCAAAAAGAAAAGGCTATTCAAATTCCTGATGATATCCTCGCAGGCTATCTTTCAAAAGAACAAATCAGTCAATTTAGAAACGGAGATAGCAGCATTAAAAGCATCACCGTCTATGCAGAAAAACCCGCAGAGGCGGCTTGCTGCGGCCCTGATTGTTGTAATTAAACTCTTTAAACGCGAAAAATATGTCTGCAAAAAACTGCGCTCCTGCACATGAAAGGAAAAAGTTAGGTTTCCTGGATAGGTACCTTACCCTGTGGATATTCCTGGCGATGCTCTGCGGTGTTTCCATAGGGTATTTTGTCCCTTCCTCATCCGATTTTATCAATTCCTTTTCTTCGGGAACAACCAATATTCCCCTGGCAATAGGGTTGATTTTGATGATGTATCCGCCTTTAGCCAAAGTACGTTACGAGCAGTTAGGTAAAGTGTTTAAAAACACAAAGGTATTAGGCGCTTCTTTACTTCTTAATTGGGTTTTCGGGCCTGTATTAATGTTCTTGCTCGCGCTACTTTTCCTGCATGGTTACCCGGAATATATGGTCGGATTGATACTTATCGGCCTTGCCAGGTGCATCGCAATGGTCATTGTCTGGAATGAGCTGGCTGAAGGAAACCGGGAATACGCAGCGGGATTGGTCGCATTAAACAGTATTTTCCAGGTATTGCTATACAGTGTTTACGCCTACCTGTTTATTACCGTTCTTCCGCCACTCTTTGGATTAAAAGGTCTGGACGTTCATATTACCATTGGAGAGATTGCGTGTAGCGTAGCTATTTACCTGGGCATTCCTTTTGCCGCCGGTCTTATCAGCCGTTATCTGCTATTGCGCTTAAAAGGGGATGCGTGGTACCAGCAAAAGTTTGTTCCGTTTATATCTCCTATCACGCTTATAGCCCTACTATTTACAATAGTGGTTATGTTCAGCCTGAAAGGCCAGATGATTGTCCGGATACCTTTTGATGTGATCCGCATAGCAATCCCGTTAATTGTCTATTTTGCTATTATGTTTCTGGTTAGCTTTTTTGTAGGGAAACGTCTGGGCGCAGATTATGCGCAGAATGCTGCGGTTTCCTTTACGGCTGCAGGTAATAATTTTGAATTGGCTATTGCGGTGGCTATTGGTGTGTTTGGCATTAATTCGGGAGAAGCCTTTGCAGGTGTCATCGGGCCGCTGGTAGAAGTTCCTGCGCTCATTATCCTGGTGAATGTTGCTTTTTGGCTTCGTAATAAATATTATAATAAACCTCAAAAAAATCAAGGTAGATGAAAATAGCCCTGTTCAGTGATATTCATGCCAATTTGCCAGCACTCCAGGCATGTTTAGAAGATATAGATGCAAAGCAGCCCGATGCAATATATTGTCTTGGTGATCTTGTAGGATATAATATTTGGCCAAATGAAGTGACTAATATTATTAGGAACCGCGGCATTCCTACAATTGCGGGGAATTACGATTTTGGTATCGGCAGGGTAAGCAACGACTGCGGTTGTGCATATAAAACAGATGAAGAGAAGCACATGGGTAAGGTTTCGATTGCCCTTACCAATGAATTGATAAAAGATGCCGAACGCAAATATCTAAGAACGCTTCCCGCTCACATACGATTGGAATTTCAGTTGAATAACGACAAATTGAATTTGCTGCTGGTGCACGGCAGTCCAAGGCGGATCAATGAGTATCTTTTTGAAGACAGGGAAGAAAAAAGTATGCTGCGCATTATGGAACAGGCAGATGCCGATATTATGTGCTTCGGGCATACCCATAAGCCTTACCACCGTATCTTAAATTCAGGTACTGCCGGACAAGATCATTTTCGCCACGCTGTAAATATAGGATCGGTGGGCAAGCCAAAAGACGGAGACCCAAGAGGCTGCTATGTTTTGCTTCATATAAATGAGCAAAGTGCTATATCGGTGAAAGAAAGCATTCAAGTGGAGTTCATCCGGTTTCAATATGATGTAGAAAAAGCAGCCAAAGCAGTTGAAGAAAGTATTTTGCCCGATAGATATGCGGAAAGTTTAAGAAACGCGCATTAAATAGGAAGATTATGAATGATGCCTCCGAAATATTGAAAGATCGAAAATAAGTCGTCCAAATAATAAACACAAATGTACAGTTATAAATACTCAAGCAGAGTCTAATATTTAGTTTTCTCTATTGACAGATTAATCAAGATTTTTAGACTGCCGCGCTATGAATATTAAAATAAAGTTTACCTTTGCTTAGGTTCATTTGAATCCAGATTAGTAAGGTACCAATACGGTTATCAGGGTCAATTCAAATCTTCCTAAATAATTGTAATTCAATTCGTTATATAAAATATCATTGGGTGCCGCCCTCACCGCAAAAGGCATTGATAATCAATGCCTTTTTTATTTACAGCCAATTTTACACATAACTTAGGGGCTATGGAATTAAATT
>Ga0164242_10007433_pt1 | contig 11992 bp, 8 predicted proteins | sample OricomgcompostMG_FD_108783 | JGI IMG/M metagenome (GOLD analysis project Ga0164242, IMG submission 108783) | Miracle-Growth compost microbial communities from Emeryville, California, USA - Original compost - Miracle growth compost (MG) ... | reverse complement strand
TAGATTGCGAAAGTATCGCGATCTGGAAGTGAAAGGTGTTTATCTGGAAGCGCACCCGAGTTGGGGGCCGCAGGGTTTGGGACTTTACATGTATACCAAGCTGCTGTGGAATCCTGACATTGATGTTCAAAAAGAACTCGATTCGTATTACACCAATTATTATGGCCCTGCGGCGGAGCAGATGAAAGCGTACCATGAATTGATTGAAACAGCGTCACAAAAAGGCCCTCTTTTTGTGAGTGGCGGTCACATGCTGGAAAAATTGTTTACCGTTCCTTTGGTAACACAAATGGGCCAATATATGGATAAGGCGCGCGCCCTGGTGAAGGGCCAGGAACCTTATGAACAACGGCTTGAGGGTGTATGGGCTGGTTACGAAGTTGCCCGCTTGATGAGCGTGTTTAATCTCAATAAACAACAACAAAAACCTCAGGCGGCGGTGGACGCCATGAACCAACTGAAAGCCTTTATCCTTTCTTATTCTGCGGGCGATGTTTTTGATAACGGCCCTACGATATTCCGCAGCATATTTGGTTTTATGTCCATGTCTTCCAAAGGATTGGAAGCACAGGTAGCATTACTACAGGATTACCAAGATGTGCAGGTTAATCGGAATTTGGATAATGACTGGCGCTTTGGCACCGATCCGCAAAATAACGGATTGCAGAGAGGATTTCCGAATCCATCTTTCAACGATGTTTCATGGGGAAAAATCAACGCCACGGGCTGGTGGCAGGGACAAGGATATAGTGGCTATAAAGGAACCGGCTGGTATCGAAAATCCTTCGCGCCGCCAAAGCTGGAAAAAAATCAACAACTGCTGCTTTTATTTGGCGCGATAGATGGCGATGCTATCGTATATTTAAACGGAAAAAAAATTGGAGAACATATTTTGGGACAACGTGGCGAAGGATGGGATAAGCCATTTTTATTGGAGATTACCGGCGATATCCAATCAGGAAATAATATAATAGCGGTTCAAGTATCCAAACCCAGTGAACTTATCGGGCCTGTTGGGATTACGCAAGGAGTTAGCTTGCTAACGGCTGTTCCAAAGTAAAAGTACTTGGCTCATGTTCAGGATTTTTGCACATTGTCAGGCTGAGCAAAGTCGAAGCCTTATCAAAAGTACTTTTATCATGGTAGTATTTGTCGCACTTCGACTTCGCTCAGTGTGACAGATATGATGTTTGAAAAAATACGGAGCATGAGCCAAAGTACTTTTGTCAGGCTGAGCGTAGTCGAAGCCGGCAAAAGTACTTTTACCGCTCACCCAATCATCTTCCCATCTCCCGCAAATGCGATTGCTGATCGGAATGAAGCCACAAATCATTCGTTTCCTCGCGCCATTGCTGCATTTGCGCGCGCAGCTTTTTTAGCACTTCCGCATGTTCGGGTAAGTCTGCAAGATTGATAATTTCGTGAGGATCATTTTGAATATCGTAGAGTTTTTCCGCCGGCTGGTGCAATACATCTCCGAGCACTCGTTTGCCCAAATGCGTTAATTGCCGTTCTTCCACGGCACGCCATGTTTTGGAATTAAATAGATCGCTGGGAAGCGGCAACGTCAATTCGGGAAACAGATTTAAGACATATTTCCACTGGCGGTTTCGCAAAATACGATAGGGATAATAATTGGTCACTTCGTGAAAACTGTGCGAGAGAAATGTCTCATCACGATCCGGCGGATTTGTTTGATCGAGAATCGGCAGCAACGATGTTCCATGTGAAGGCGGCGCATTTTCCACATTCAGCCAATCCAAAACCGTCAGCATGATGTCTGTCCAATTCACCAAAGCGCCGTTGGCGTGTCCGTGATTTTTTGATTGTGGCGAACGGATCAGCAAAGGACATTTGTGGCCGCTATCAAAGGATGACGCCTTGGCTCCCGGAAATGGCATTCCGTGATCGCTCATAATAATAACGAGCGTGTCGTCCCATCTTCCCGATTGTTGCAACAATTCCAGCATCAGGCCAAAACCATCATCAAGGCGCGAAATAGCGGTATAATAATCCGCTAATTCCTGGCGCGTTTCGGGAACACCCGGCAAAAATTCCGGCACGGGAATCGTGTCAGGATCATACTCCGCGCCATTAGGATTACCAAAACCATCCCGATCACGATGCGGTTGCGGAAAGCCCACATGCAGATAAAACGATTCTCCGTTCGCATCATCCAAAAACCTTTTCGCGGCATCACGCATTTCCTCCAGCGAAGCGATTGGCGCTTCAAAACTCCAGGGAAATTGTTGCGGCGGAAAAACATGTTGCTTGCCAATGGCGGCACTTTTGATGTGATTTTCCTGAAGCACTTGCGGCAAAGTGGGAATCTCCGGCAACACGCGAAACGAATGCCGTCCGTGGCAATGGCCATATTGCCCGTGCATGTGCGATTGCAACCCGGTGAGAATGGTAGCGCGGCTGGCGGCGCAGGATGGCGTGGTGCAAAACGCGTGATCAAACCTGACGGCATATTCGGCGAATTTATCCACATTTGGCGTGCGGATAATATTATCACCATAACATTTCGCAAGCGGACTCCAATCATCGGCAATCAATAACATTACTCCAGGCGCACCCATGATAAATCTCCCTTCATGTTTTGGATGATTATATCACAGACAAAAATGGTTCCTGGAGATAAAAGTACTTTTACCTGGCCTCGCGCAAAAAAAGATTTGTAAGTTAAATCAGTGAGCGGATATTGATAACTTCTGTTACGAGCGATGTCATTCTTATTTCACGCGAAGTCGTGAATGCGCGAAAGTGGAAAGCATACATCAATTTCAAAGTCCTGTTTATCTTGTCTATCAATGTAAAAATAAAAGTACTTTTGCCGCTTATTAGTAAAGCAATGCTGTCTTGGCGATTGTGTCACAATTAAATGCGACTACAATCTGTTTTTCAGTATGCATCCTATCTTCATGGATTTTCGACCATGCCATTTGCCCCCAAAATTCGCAAGGATATTTTAAGCGCGTTGGATGAACACATCCTTCCGGCGCTGCAACAACAGGAAGTCCCGCTGGGCAACGTGTCGCCGCCATTTCAGTTTCCGGCGGCAATCAGCGCGCGCCAGATCAGCAAAACGGTGCCTCACTCTGGCGCCAGCAACGTAGGTTATCCTATTCAAACTATCTGGGATAACCCGAAGTTACTTTCCACTTTCTATCATTACCTGGGTTTTCTGTATCAAGGAGCTGCGGATGAGCACACTATCATTACTGCCAAGCAAGCAACTAAAAACTGTATACCCAAAGGCGTTTATGCGATTCGCTGGCAATCGCCCAGCGTGCTGCTTTTCCCCTCAGGCACACCGCGAAACAGAGGCAAGGGATCTTTTTGGGATAGCTCCGAACCGCCGCCAAATAAGAGAAGTATTTTGTGGTTAGGCAAGATCACATCAGAGATCCATGTTCACACACGTCACGAAATAACAGGAAAACCGAGGGTGAATAGCCATTCATTGCAAATTAAAGATCAGACGTTGATTGATTTGTTCGATTTGTTTTGCAGGGAAATGCAAACTACTCCCGTAAATCACCCGCACACCGCACAAGCGATTTGTCTGGCGATGATGTCTCGTTTACGGCAGTATCTACTTGTCCATCTTCCTCCCATCGCCAACACCTCTTACCCGCCCACGATGCAATTGAAAGATGTCCCACTGATAGATCGCAAGCGCAGCGTCTGGCAGGAAGCCGTCAGTTTCATTCAGACGCATTTGCATGGAAACCTGACGTTGCCACACATCGCCAGCCACCTGGAGCTTTCTCCCGCCCATCTCAGCCGTATCTTTCATCAGTTCAGCAATATGCCGGTGATGCGATACGTAAGATTGCAACGCATTGCCGCCGCCCAAAGGGTACTGGAAGAAGGATCTGAAAATATCACAGAAATCGCCCAATTGTCAGGGTTTGGCAGCGTGACTGTGTTTTGCAGAGCTTTTCACAAAGAAACCGGCTTAACCCCCAAACAATTCCGGCATCACGCCAGAGAGCGGCGGAAACAATAACGGCCTGGATATCAACAGGCGCTGAATATGATTCCTGTATCGCCATTGAAGCGATACAATGAAGAAGTAAATGGTGAATCCCACTTCTCGGCGGTTCGAGAACAGAACCCTGCACCGCCTCACGGCAACATACAACAATAAAGATTATTATTGTTGGTAATGAGTAAAAATATCTATTTTTACTTCAGTGAAAAATGTTTAATCTCTCTCAAAACAGGGTATAATTAAAGAGTAAGTGAAGGAAGAAAATAATTTTGGAGGAAAGAGAAAATGCAAAAGACAATCGTCGTACATACAAAGAATCGAGGTTTTACCCTGATTGAGCTATTGGTCGTAATTGCAATTATTTCAATTCTGGCGGCCATCCTATTCCCGGTGTTCGCCAGAGCCAGGGAAAACGCGCGGCGCGCCAGTTGCATGAGTAACTTAAAGCAGATTGGCTTGGGCTTGATGATGTATACCCAGGATTATGACGAAAGGTATCCGTTTGTGTGGAGGCCTATCACAGAAACAACATTGCCATACAACAAGTATCCATCGGACTATTTCACATGGGCGGATGCAACTTATCCCTACACCAAAAGCATCCAGCTGTTGCAGTGTCCCAGTTATCCCGTCTACCAATATGGCTCTGGAATAACTCCATACATGGCTTCTTACAAATCTACGGCTACATCCTACATGATAAATCAGCATTCTAGCGCGGGATTAGCTGATTCCACTGATGGGGGACTCAGTAAGATCAGCATGGCGGCCATTGGCTCTCCGTCTACTACCATTGAGGCTTATGATCTTTTTGGAAAGATGGACACAGGAGGATGGACGATAGATGGGTCACAAGCCGCTGGCGCGGATTTGGTTAATCTTTTAAACGGTACAATACCGGCTGCAGATACCGGTTATTATCAATACATAAATCCCACTCGCCGCCATCTTGATGGTACCAATATCCTTTGGTGCGATGGGCATGTCAAGTGGCAAAAAACTGTTACTGAAGCCGAATTCACGCTTACGGGCAATGATTAACTTATTTACTCATGTTACGCGGGATGGTATTTTATTTCACGTGACCCCACGCGTGGGGAAGTCATGAAGGCCGCGAAAGAAAACATACATCGATATACAGGATGAACAGGATAAAATGCCGATTCAAAATCCTGTTTATCCTGTTCATCGATGTAAATTTAAAAGTACTTTTGCTCTCTCCAAAACTTTTAATACGCAGAAAATTATTATCATGAAACCACTTTTATTCATCCCGCTGGGAATTTGTCTTGCAACGACCGGTTGCTATGCCGCAGCGCCCGCTGCGCCAAAAGTACTTTTAGCGCAGGCAGCAATACAAGATCATTCACAACAAATCGCTCAGATAAAAGCGGGAACGTTGAAAACTGCTGATGCCAGTTGGTGGGGATTTAGCAGCGATGACGCTACCGATTGTCTGCAAAACGCCATCAATTCCGGCGTTCCCAAATTGATTGTGGACAACACGGGCAGCGATTGGATAATCAATAAACCGCTCAGCCTGGTTTCCAATCAGGAAATTATTTTCTCTGACGGCGTGGTCATTTTGGCTAAGAAAGATTGTTTTCACGGCACCAATGATTCGCTCTTTCAAGGATCGAATTTGACCAACCTGACGATGCGAGGCGAAGGCAAAGCGATCTTGCAAATGCAAAAAGCCGACTATCAGAATCCAGCAAAATACTCGCGCGCGGAATGGCGCATGGGAATAAAATTATCCGATTGCACCAATGTCGTCATCAGTAATTTTACGGTGACGAAAACCGGCGGAGACGGCCTTTATCTTGGCGGCGCAAGCAATGGCAGTAATAAAAATGTGCTTGTGGAAAACATGAATTTCGACGATAATCATCGTCTCGGCATGGCCGTTATCAGCGTGGATGGATTGACAATTCGCAATTGCAAATTTGTGAACACATTAGGGACGCCGCCCAATGGCGGCATTGATTTTGAACCGAATACTGCTACCCAACAGCTCACAAATATCGACGTTGAAGATTGCATTTTTGATAACAATATCAGCGGCAGCGGCATCGATATTTCACCAGCGGTTTTCACGGCGGATACACAACCCATTTCCATCACTTTTAAACGCTGTCATATGGGCGGCAACGCACAGGCGCTTACCACTACGCCATCTACCTCTAAAACAATCAAACCTGTCACGGGAAAAGTCACCTTCATCAATTGCACATTTGATCACAATAAAATCGTTCTGCGCGATCCCGTCCAAAACGGTCTCCAGCTTTTGTTTCAAAATTGCACCCTGGATTTCAGCCCCATCGCCGGAGCAACCACACCGGATTGGAAATCCACTCCCATTACCATCGCTTGCACAAATCCGCCACCTGGATACGAAATTGGCGGCGTTGCTTTTGACCACACAACAGTGATCGACGACAGTAAAAACCCGCCCATTGAGATTCTTTTTCAGGGGCCGGGCGAGCTTTCCAACGATATCACCGGTGATATTCTGGTGAAGCGCACCGGCAAAACAACTCCTTTTGATCTCGCCACCTTTGTTAAAAACACCGAGGCGGGACACCAAAAGCTCAACGCGGAAATTAGCGCTCAAAAACCAGCAATGATTGCATTAGACGCACTGAAAGCTCCTGCAGCCGGCGCGCCACGGAAGGGCAATAATGAATTTTATGTGCAGGGAGATTTCACTTTTCTGCAATACGCCACGAAAGGCGAAACTGTCACAATCGACGTCACCGTCAGAAAAGTTTATCCCAGGGAAACCACGGTGGATCTAATTGACCCCAGCGGTAAGAAAATCGAAACGTATACAATTCCGCTTACCAATAAGCCATTCCCCATCACTTTCACGGCTGGCGAAACGGGTTTGTATCGCGTGGCGCGCGATACAAGTTTTTCGCAGCGCGTTGATATCACATCTGCCAACCCCGGAAACGGCTTGTTGGTAAACAAACAAATTGCATTTTTGCCATTGGAAGGGCGGTTATATTTCCAAGTTCCCGCAGGCGTCAAAACCTTCAGCATCGGTGTCTCCACCGCCACTTCCGCTGATGTGGCTTTGCTAAATCCCGAAGGAAAGGAAGTGCAACGCCATGACAATCTGAAATCAATGGATTTGTTTTCCGCTACTCGAACAGACGAATCCAAGTCAGAAATCTGGTCAATTTCTGTTGCAAACGCAGTGTGGGTTGTTTATGTGCATATGTATGCGCCACTAGTACCCGTGGTTTCCACCAATCCGGAAACTCTGTTGCAAGTGAAATGAAGCGGCAGTCTGCTGTAAAAGTACTTTTAGGGTTAATTGTTTTGTCATTCCCACGAACCCACGCGTGTTGTTAATAATCTTTACATGGAACCCAAACCCAATATCCTTTTCTTGATGGTAGATCAGATGCAAGGACGCGTGTTGAATGCCGGTCACCCTTGCAAAACGCCAAACCTCAATAAGTTGGCGGCGCGCGGCGTGCGTTTTACGCGGGCCTATACACCCTGCGCAATTTGCTCACCTGCCAGAGCCAGTTTGATGACGGGATTGCTTCCGCATAATCATGGCGTCCTCACCGTGAATCATACGATGGATGACGATCAGGTAAATCTACGCACCCAATATCCACACTGGGCGCAGTGGCTTGCTGCCGCGAATTATAAAACCGGCTATTTCGGCCATTGGCACGTGGAGCGATACAACGATTTCGAGAAATTTGGATGGCAGCAACATGGCCTTAAAAACGATGCAAATCATCCCAACTCCCAACCAGAAGCGCATTATAGTTTGGAGGGATTTGTCGATTCGCCGCCCGGCTACCAGCGAAGCAGATTTTATGGTGTCACCGATCTTCCTCCTGAAGCGCGCGGCATGGGAAAATGGACGGCGCGGGCAGCCGAATTTCTCGATGAAGCGTTAAATGGAGATGATCCGTGGTGCTGTTTTGTCAGCATCACTGAGCCACATGATCCTTACATCTGCGGAGAAAAAGCCTTTGCGCAATACGATGTGGATGCCGCGCCGCTGCCACCCAATTTGCATGATGATCTACAGGATCGTCCCAACATCTATCTCAAAGCAGGACGCGTTTGGCAGGACTGGACAGACCGCCAACACCGTGAAGCGGCCACATGTTATTGGGCATCCATTACCGAAATTGATGGCATGTATGGACGATTGTTGGATCAGGTGGAAAAGGCCGGACAACTGGAAAACACCATCGTCGTCTTCACTTCCGATCACGGTGAATTGCTGGGCGCGCATGGTTTGTATTGCAAGAATTTTACAGCTGCAGAAGAGGTCTATAACATTCCGATGATCGTGGCTGGACCTGGAATTAACGAAGGCCACGTCAGCCAGGCGCGCATTGGTTCACATGATCTTTGCCCGACATTGCTGGAACTCACGAAATGCGAACCCATCAATCACTCCGATTCACGCTCTTTTGCATCCGCCTTGCATAATCCCGTTCAAGCCGAGCAAAATTTTCAAACTGGGTATTCCGAATACTTCGGTGGACGAATGCTGCTCACGCAACGCGTTTTGTGGGATGGCAATTGGAAATTTGTCTTCAACGGCTTTGATTTTGATGAATTGTATAACTTGAAAGAGGATCCGTATGAAATGAATAATTTGGCGAAAAATCCCAATCATAGATCACGCGTCCAAAATATGATGAGCCAGATGTGGAAAATTTGGAAAGAAACTGGCGACAAGACGCTGCTCCATTCAACATATCCCATCTTACGCGTTGCGCCATTTGGACCCGGGATATAAGATTTGTAACGTAACAACAGATAAGTCACATCATGGAAGAAAATACCACTGAACCCACGATGGAAACAATTAACGAAGCGAAAATAATTGGCCGCCGAAACATTCTGGCTGTTGGTTTCGCCAGTTTTTTTGGCGGTGTTAGCCAGGATATTTTTATCCCGATCTTGCCCTTATATCTGACGCAGATATTGGGTTTCGACAAAGCGTTGGTAGGCATTGCTGAAGGCCTGGTTAGCGCGTTTGCCAGTATTTTTAAGGTAATTGCCGGACGGATGTCCGATAAATTTGGACAACAAAAACCTATCATTTCCGGCGGCTATGCCTTGTCGATGTTGGGACGCGGTTTACTTGCCTTAGCTTCCGGGCCATTGGCCGTCTTTGGTTTGCGCTGCGCAGATGGTATCGGAAAAGGCATTAAAGATCCGCCTAAAAAAGTGGTGGTCGCCAATGCCGCTGATGTAAATACGCGCGGGCGCAGTTTTGGTATCGCGCGCATGCTCGATACTTTTGGCTCGGCGCTTGGCCCCTTATTGTTGAGCGGTTTACTGTATATTTTTATTCAGCATCATGTGACGCCGCAGCACTATTATCGCTGGTTACTGGTGCTGGCGGCGACGGTATTATTTATCACTATCGCGGTAGTTCAACTCGGCATTAAAGAACCCAAGAATCCAAAGATTGTCAAAATTGATACCAACGCGCCGCTCTCAAAATCATTCTATGTTTTCACTGTCATAGCAGGCATATTCGCGATTGCCAATTCTTCCGATGCTTTTTTGATTCTGCGCTCCCAAAATCTGGGCCTCAGTATCATTGCCATTCCCATTGCTTACGCCGTGCTCAATGTTGTTTATGGATCGCTGTCCTTGCCCGCCGGAATTATCTCTGACAAAGTAGGGCGCATTCCAATGATCACATTAGGATGGATTGTGTACGGTTTGTGTTATCTGGGATTCGCGCTCGCCAAAAGCGCCTGGCAAGTGTGGCCGTTGTTTGCTTTATACGGCATCTTTTATGCCGCCAGCGATGGCGTCGTCAGCGCGCTCATCGCAGACCTGGTGGGTTCACATGCACGCGGCAAAGCCTACGGGATTTATAGCATGGTGACAGGACTCGCTGCTTTACCGGCAGGTATTATTGCCGGGTTATTGTGGGATCACATTAGCCCCAGCGCACCGTTTTTCTTCAGCGCGATTTTGTCGCTAATAGCAGTAGCACTTATCTTCGCTTTTAAAAAGCGCATCTTATTGAACCTGGCATAACAAGAATCACACAACATTTGTATTCGTTGCAATTCAGGCAACTCGTGTTTTTGTAAGATAAAAGTACTTTCGTCAAGCCATGTCTATTCTTGCAGAAACACTTCACACCAAATTAATTCCCTGGTCGCGGGATAACGCCAGTGGACGTTTTATTGTGGCGCGTTCAAAGATGTATGCATCGGACATTCCGCCTACGGTCCAATTGGTTCGGCGTAAAATAACATCCAATCGAAAAATCGTCAAAAACTTGCGGCTCTATAACAACACTCGTGGCATCTCGGCAACCTGGCCGGAAGCCGGATTAAATGAAGTGAATAAAATCAAGCTGGCCTGTGTCGTTGACGGTTCCGTTGATTATCAATTGGGTAATTACGCCGTGCAATGCGGCTCGGGACATTTCATTTTTATCCCTTCCGGAATGCCGCATCCCGACGGTTCGCAGTCTTATGTAGATGCGGAGAAAAGTACTTTTTGTGATGTTCTTTTTTTTGAATTGCATCTCAATGCCGTCGAATGTTGGGTTAGCCATCGTGACGAGCAAGGACGCAAACAGGCATCGAAATACCTCATTCTCAATGAACACATGACTTCCTTATTTCGCACTTTGGCGGAAGAAATTCTTTCCGGCGAAGAAAAGTCAACGCTAATCGGAGGAGAATTATTACACACCTTTTTCATTATGCTGGAGCGGGAAGCGGAGGCTGGTCGTTTGCAGCCGGTCCGAAGCCGCGCAATTCCATGGGCGCAAGAAGAGAAATCTGACCACCTGAAAAAAGGGACTTTTGCAAAGCGATTGGAACATTACGTCCAGGCCAATCTGCACAAGCCGCTCACTTTGGAAATTGCATCGCGGGATATGTTCTTGTCCCGAACACAGTTTACGCGTATGGTGCGGCGAGAAACCGGCAAATCATTTCGCGAAATTCTCACCAGCCATCGCATCAGGGAAGCAAAAGTACTTTTGCGCGATTCCCAGTGGATTGTTTCCACGGTTGCCTATATGGTGGGCTTTAATTCGGCCAGCCATTTTCGCACTTTTTTTCGAAAAAACACCGGCCAGACACCTACTGAATTTCGTATAGGAACTATCAAAAAAGTCAAAAGATAAAAAATGTCCGAATTCAAACGCTCTGGTCTACTATCGACGTTTAAAATGTTCTGAATCGGGGTAAAATGATGTCATAAGCTAACATAAAAGTACTTTTATGGAGAAGGTTAATGCAAAGAAAATATCGGCTTGGTTTTACCTTGATAGAATTATTGGTTGTCATTGCCATAATCTCGATCCTCGCAGCAATCCTGTTTCCTGTGTTCGCGCGGGCGCGGGAAAATGCGCGCCGCGCCAGTTGCTTGAGCAATCTCAAGCAACTTGGGTTGGGCGTCATGATGTATGTGCAGGACTATGATGAGCATTATCCGTTTAATTCGCAAAGCCGTGCCACTCTTGGCGGAGAATGGGCGTCCATTCCCAGCAATGCTGATTTCACCAGCACCGCCAATATTTTTTGGCCGTTGCTTCTTCAGCCTTATACCAAAAGCGCGCAAGTGTTTTACTGTCCATCCAGCAGCTATGTCAGCAATGGAAATTATGGTAATTATGGCGCGAATCGCATTATTATTAAGGATGGTTCGGACACGGCAACTTCGCTGGACATGGCTGCCATTTCATCTCCATCAAGTATTTACATGGTGATGGATGCGGGGATTTACAAAATTAATCCAACCGATGTAAAGCGAGTTGATAGCGGAGCAGGATGCAATTATCTTCCCGGCACAGGTCCTGGCACCGCCGCCAATCTGCCGGCGATGGCTTGCACCAAAAGTGAATTAAACGCCGATTATGTTTCCGGGCGGCATTTTGACGGAGTAAATATGGTGTTCGGCGACGGCCATGCAAAATGGCTTAAAAGCCAAATTGTGTATAGCGAAGCGGCAAAATGTTCCAGC
>Ga0164242_10007432_pt1 | contig 11993 bp, 8 predicted proteins | sample OricomgcompostMG_FD_108783 | JGI IMG/M metagenome (GOLD analysis project Ga0164242, IMG submission 108783) | Miracle-Growth compost microbial communities from Emeryville, California, USA - Original compost - Miracle growth compost (MG) ... | reverse complement strand
TGAATTAGCGCCGTTTACATTGACGGCTGACGCGCGGCAGTGCGATGCTCAAACACGGAAGGATATTAAAAATGCGGCGGCGGATCATGGTTTGCCGATTACATCGCTGCATTGGCTTTTGGTATCGCCGCCAGGATTACATATCAATGCCATCAATGAAAAAACGCGCGTGGAAACTGTTGATTTTCTGCGTGGCCTAATTGACTTCGCCGCGGATGTGGGTGCGGAAACCATGATCTTTGGTTCGCCCAAACAGCGGACTGTGGAAGATGACTTGCAAAGCGCCTGGAAACGCGCGGCGGATTCCTACGCAAAAGTACTTTCAACGCTGGAAGCACGCAGCGTTACGTTGTGCATGGAACCGTTGCCTGCACCGGAATGTGATTTTGTGATGAACGCAGCCGAAGCCGCAAAAATGGTGAGCGACATCAATCATCCCAATTTTAAGTTAATGCTGGATACCAAGAGTCTGTGCGGAGAAAGCGATGATGCCACCGGCAAAGCGGCGGCGGAACTCATTGGCAAATGGGGAAAGCAATGCCATTATTTCCACGCCAACGACGCCAATCGTCGCGCGCCGGGTTATGGTGAAACTGATTTTCGTCTTATCGCGACAGCATTGAAAGAAGTTGGCTATGATGGTTGGGTTTCGCTGGAGCCATTTGATTATCGTCCCGATCCGCTGACGCTGGCGAAAGAAAGTTTTGCATATATGAAGCAATGCGGGTTTTAAAAATTACGAATTATGAATTACGAATTCACAAAAAAGGAAACTTATGAACATCGAACTCAACTTCAAGACGTCTGGCGGTTTGCCCGTTGTTGTCGAACTGCCATTGCAACCCCATGACGTCCCTGCCAACGGTGCTATTTTAGTGAATAGCCAAAACGGTCACACTTTGCCGGTGCAAGTGGACGGCGAAAAAGTACTTTCAGTGACCACTGAATCTGTGAAGGGAATCTGGCAATTGCAAGCCGCTGCGGATGCGCCTGGCGTGACGCTGAAAGTGGGGCGCAAGCTGAGCCTGCATTTGCCCGAAGGACTTTTCAGCGAATATCATGTAGACGAAGGCGCGCGTCCCTTTTTGTGGCCAGTATTAGGGCCGGGAAATGTGCCGTTGACGCGTGCTTTTCCGATGGAAGAAGTGGAAGGCGAAACGCAGGATCATCCGCATCACCGCTCGATATGGTCGGCTTTTGATGAAGTCAACGAAGTCAATAACTGGGCAGAAACGCCAGGACATGGATTCACCAAACATCTGGAATTTACGAATTTGACGGAAGGTTCGGTTTTTGGCGAATTCACCGGAATCGGCAAATGGACAAGCGCCGAAGACGAGCCGGTGTTGGATGAAAAGCGCACGATTCGTCTTTATAATGCGGGCGCCAATGTGCGGCTTTTGGATTATGAATTGTCGCTTACGGCCAATTATGGCGAAGTGACATTTAACGATACAAAGGAAGCAGGATTGCTTTCGATTCGCGTCGCCAGTAGCATGGACGGCAAGGAAGACGGCTTAATCACTAACTCCGAATCTGGCATTGGCGAAAGCGAATGCTGGGGATACAAAGCGCGTTGGGTGGATTATTCCGGCCCGGCCGGCGCGCCAGAGGGCGCCGATAAAAGTACTTTTGGCTTCACCGTCTTCGATCATCCTTCCAATCCCGGTCATCCCACGCGCTGGCATGTGCGCGATTATGGACTTTTCTCCGCAAACCCCTTTTCCACAGCAGCCTTTAATCAAGGCGACGCCACACCGTTTGTTTTGGCGAATGGAGAAACTGTTACGTTTCGCTATCGTGTCTTGATTCATACGGATGCAGCGGACAAAGATGCCTTGGACGATGTTTGGAAGAACTTTAAGAGTTCATAGTTTTTAATTTTGAGTTCGTGGGTTGATTTCATCTGTCTCCGCTCAATACGGCACACATGAAATCATTATCGGCCCTTTTCGAACCGAAGACATTTTTCATTCCTCGCAATGCCATAAAAGTACTTTTGTCGACTTCGATTCCGCTCAGCCTGACAAAAGTACTTTTACAACAAACTCAGAACCAAGCACTCACAACTCAAAATTCACAAAGGCCGTTTCGCCAGCAACAATGTAATATCATCTCGATGCGGCCCATTCCCGTCCGTTGTTTTTTTCCCAGACGACGCATCTTTGGCTAGGGTCATCTGCGCTTCACCCAGCAACACATCCACCACTTCCTGTGCCGTCAGCGTTGGCTCGGCGATCAATTCTTGCCACATCAATTGCAATTTTTCTTCTTCATTTTCAGATGTTTTAATCGCATCCGTGAGGCCATCGGTATAGAGTAGTAAAAAATCGGCAGGTTGCCACGAAGCAATATTTGTCTTGTAAGTACTTTCCGCGAACATTCCCAACGCCGGGCCGCTGGCGCGTAATTCAGTCGTCTTGTTTTCGCTCCAAAGCAATGGCGGCACATGCCCTGCGTTGCACCAATTCAATAGATGATTCTCGGTGTCGATAATGACGTAGCAGGCGGTGATATAAAGTTCCGGCTGCAAATCAGGAAATAAAATTGTGTTCAAATGCACCATCAATTCTCCTGCATCCTGATGCAAGGGAGCAAGAACGCGCAAGGCATATTTGAACAGCGGCAAACGCGCCTGCGCGCGCACGCTTTTGCCGGAAACATCTGCCATGCACAAAGCAATGCGTCCGTCTGGCAAAGTGATGCAATCCATGTAATCGCCGCCGCCGAAAGGCCGGGCTGTAGCGGTGCCCGAACCAATCTCCAAATTTTTCCGATCAATATTAATTTTATCGGCCAGCAGCGGTTGAAGTTGCGATGACAATTCGATTTCCCGCTGATAATTGTCAATCAATTCCTGACTTTCAAGACGCGCTTGCCGCTCGCGTTCCTGAATTTCCGAAATATATCCCACAAGACATCCCACCAGCAATAACAGCAACATGTGCAACGCCATGTAATTGGTAAAATAAGGAGGCCGAACCATCCAGGGACTGGCAGCCATGCGGAGCCACAAAAAGAGAAAAAAGAAATTGGCAAAAACTGCCGCCAGCACACCGCCCGCAACCCGGAACCACATGGCGGCAATAACCACAATCAGATAATAAAACGCAAACAAATTCCACTGGCCGGACACATGAATCCACAACGTGACGAGCATCATGTCCATCGCCACAATCAGCCAGCGCCGCAAACCATAACGATCTGGACGTGCGCATGACATCGCCGACAAGATGTTATACATTCCGGCCAGAGCCGCCAGCCACGCTTCCTGTGAGTTATATTGTCCTGAAATCCCCACAAGCCCTGGAGCCAGCAAAGCGAGCAACAGCACGATGGTGCGAAAGACCACTACCACCAATTCCGCTTCGCGGTTTTGTGCTTCGCCACCGGCGGGTTTTGTCACCGCAGAACCAATAATGAAGATGTCTCGATTTCTTTGTTGGCGAAAATTCTTCGCAATGTTAGTCAAATGACGCATCAGAATGATGAGAAGGATTATACTGATAATTCAATTCGGTGTTGTTGCATAAATAATCTTTCAATATTGCGTCGTCATTCTGAGAGAGCGACAGCGACCGAAGAATCTCCCGAAGTTTCAACGTATTTCATCGTAATTTGGGGGATCCTTCGACTTCGCTCGTTCCTCGCTTCGCTCAGGATGACGACACAATATTGAAATGGCTCTCAGCGTTTATGCAACAACACCATAAACAACTATGAGCGAAACTTTAAAACGCGTCGTTTCCATTTCATTGGGCAGCGCCACACGCAATCACACAGCCAAAGCTCGGCTTTTGGATCAGGAATTTCAAATAGAACGCATCGGCACCGATGGCAATCTGGAATTAGCCGCCCAAAAAATTGAAGAATTGGACGGAAAAGTGGCCGCCATCGGATTGGGCGGAATTGATCTTTATGTGGTGGCCGGGAAAAAAAGATACATCATGCGCGACGCCGCCAAACTGGCGGCAATGGCGAAGCAAACTCCGATCGTTGACGGCAGCGGATTAAAACATACTTTGGAACGCGAAGCGGTGCGTTATCTGCAAGAGCAAAAAATCGTCAACTGGCCGCAGGAAAAAGTACTTTTAGTGTCCGCTGTGGATCGCTTTGGCATGGCCGAAGAATTGGCGGCGGCTGGCGCGCAATGCACTTTTGGCGATTTTTTGTTTATTCTGGAATTGCCCATTCCGCTGCATTCATTGGATGCCGTGCGGCGATTAGGCGCCTTGATTTTGCCAATCGCCACGCGCCTGCCGTTTAAAATGTTATATCCCACGGGAGAAAAACAAACGCAAATCAAAGACAGCAAGACGCATCGTTCCTGGATGGATGCCGCGACTGTAATCGCCGGAGATTTTTTATTAATTCGCCGCTATTTGCCAGAAAGATTGGATGGAAAAACAATTTTTACCAACACTGTGACGCCAGACGATATAAAATTATTAGAAGAGCGCGGCGCCAAACAATTGGTGACAACCACGCCCGAATTTGACGGTCGCAGTTTTGGCACCAATGTCATGGAAGGCGTTTTCGTGGCGTTGGGCGCAAAAGAAGAACGTGATTATCTGCAGCTGTTGCAGAAATTAAAATGGAGTCCGAGAGTAATTCAGTTCTGAGTTCCGAGTTTTGGGTTCTTGGTTAAAAAGTACTTTTAATCGGAACCCGGAACTTGGAACTCGGAACCCAGAATCCTGATGGAACAATTTGCCTTTATCATTCATCCCATGGAAGTGCGCCGCGATGTGGCGACAAAATATCCCATTCTCAAATATTTTCCCGAGTCATTTGTAGAATGGCTGATGTTGCACAAATCGCCGGTGGTTTCCAGCCACATCACTGGAATTGAATCTGCCGGTGGCCCGCAACTGGAAGGCTGGTTTATTGGATGTCCGCTGTCGCCGCGCCAGTTGCTGGAATTGCCGGTGGACATGGTTTATGACCGCATTGCCGCAGCCGGAAAATTGGCGGCACAGCAAGGCGCAAAAATCGTCGGTCTTGGCGCGCTGACAGCCGTTGCCGGTGATGCCGGAATCAGCGTTGCAAAGCGCTTGGAAGGAATTATCAACGTGACGACCGGCAATTCCTACACGGTTTATACCGCAGTGGAAGGCTTGTTGCGCGCGGCGCATGTGATGGAAACGGATGTGCCGAATTCGCGTTGCGCCATTGTTGGCGCCACTGGTTCCATCGGCGCGGTTTGCGCCAAAATGTTGGCGGATCAAGTGGCGCACATTACCTTGATCGGACGCAATACCGCTAAATTAAATGAATTGCGTGATGAACTGGCCGGCAGCAAATGCACCGTTGAAGTGACAACCGATACATCTGCCGGACTCAAAAATGCCGATTTGGTTGTTGCCGTTTCGTCTGCCAAAGACAGTATCATTTTTCCGCAAGATCTCAAAAGCGGCGCAGTGGTTTGCGACGTGGCGCGTCCGCGCGATGTCAGCATTGAAGTGGTGCAACAACGCGATGATGTTTTAGTCATCGAAGGCGGCGTTGTGGAAGTTCCCGGCGATGTCGATTTTCATTTCAAGTTTGGCTTTCCGCCTAAAACCGCGTATGCTTGTATGAGCGAAACGATGATTTTAGCGCTGGAAGGAACCTATGAACCTTACACATTAGGACGCGATTTGACCATCGAACAAGTGCAACATATTGGAGAACTGGCCAAAAAACATGGTTTCAAATTAGCCGGTTTTCGCTCCTTTGAAAAGGCAATTACAGAAGAAGATATTTGTCGCGTAAGAGATAATGCGAAACGGCAGTAGGGACATAGTTTGCCATGTCCCAAACGTAACGAATGCGGACACGGCAAGCCGTGTCCCTACCATCCAAATATAATGCAAATCGAAACCGCTTATCGCGACGCCGTGCAACAACTTCAGGAAAAATATAACTCCCGCACAGAAGCCGCTGCTGCGGTTCGTCTGGTGCTGGATCATTTGATGGACGCGGAATACGTGCATCTGAAATCTCCGGAAAAAGTACTTTCAGAACAGCAACTCGCTTTGTATCAATCGGGATTGCAACGTTTATTACAAGGGCATCCCGCGCCGTATGTGATTGGCAAACGCGAGTTTTATGGGCACAGCTTCATCTGCGATGAGCGCGCTTTAATTCCGCGTCCGGAATCAGAAACCTTGGTGGAACTGGCCATTAATCATTTTAAAGATCAGGGAAAAGTACTTTTAGCGGATCTCGGTTGCGGCAGCGGTTGCATCGGCATCAGCGTTGCCTGTGAATTGCCGGAAGCACATTTTATCTCCACCGACATTTCAGCGGAAGCCCTGGAATTGGCGCGGGAAAATGCGATTGCGTTAGGCGTGGCCGATCGCTTTCAGTTTATTCAGGGCGCGGCGGGCGACTGGACCGGGCCGTTAGGAAAAGTACTTTTAGATGGCATTCTCACCAATCCGCCTTATATTCCCAACGTTCAACGCCCACACTTGCAACCTTCGGTACGCGATTTTGAACCGGACGTGGCGCTGTTTGGCGGCGGCAAAGGCATGGATGAACATCATCATCTGGCGCGCCAATGCCACGCCGTGTTGAAACCGGAAGGACATCTGTGGTCAGAAATCGGCGACGGGCAATTTGACGATGTGCAACCGATTTACGAAGCAGCGGGATGGAAAGTATTTCCTGCCATTAATGATTTCGCGGGAATTGAGCGAGTATTGCACGCAATCGCGCTGGCGTAAAAGTACTTTTAGACTACGAATATGGAGAACCGCGCGCGTAAGCAAGCGGAAATTGCGAAAGTGTACGGATATTTCCGCTTGCTTACGCGCGCGGTTCTCTTGGGTATACATAAAGTACTTTTACCCTCGATAAATAAAAGCGTGGCGACGATTGAGTTTATCCAGTTCCTGTTTTTTCTCGTAAATATCTTTTAGCGTGGGATCGGAAATAATAAAACGGCGGCGGCGCATATTGAATCCCGGCACTAATTTTGTGCGCGGTTTTGGCAACGAGGGCGCCAGTTTAATAATGCGGTTTTGCCAATCCAGCTCCCGCAAATCAACCATGCTATCGTCGAAGCTGCGCTCTTCCTGTTGCTCCATTTTCTTCGCATACGAAGCGTCTAACTGAGAAACTAAACGCCAGTGTTTGATGGCCTGCTCCACTTCTTTAGCAAGATAATAGGAAAGGCCCAAATTGGAATGCGTGGAAGCGGCATGCGGATCAAGTTGCAGACTTCTCTGGAATGATTCGATAGCGCGATCAAACATTTTGGCTCTGGCGTATGAAAGTCCCATTCCCGATAAAAGCGTCGGATCATTGCGATCGATTTCATGAGCCAACTGGAAATATTTGATCGACTGTTTCCATTCATTCTTTTTGTAATAGGCGAAGGCAATGTTGGCTAACAAATCGATACTGCGCGGTTCGAATTTCAATGCCTGCATCCATGCCGTCAGCGCCTGATCATATCGCTTGCCCATGGCGTGGCCGATGCCGATCAAATAATACGCCATTGAAATCGAAGAATCCTGCGCTACAACGACCTGAAACAAATCCGCCGCTGATTCACGAAACCCCAACAAATATTGGCACATGGCGCTATTGTAAACCGCCGCTATGAGATCTGGACGGGTTTGCAATGTGGCAGCAAACTGTTCGTTGGCCGATACCCAATGCGATTCCGTGCCGCGTTTCATAATCAACAACGCGAGTTGAAAAATCGTTTCCGGGCTTTTGGGATTAACTTTGAGCGCCTGCGTAATCACCTTGATGGCATCGTCTTCGCGCCCCATTTCAATTAAGCATTGTGCCAGATCGGCGTAAGCGATGCGATGTCTGGGATCCAGTTTCAAGGCATTGCGAAAGTTAGTGATCGCTTGCGCATAAAATTCGGGTTTGCCGCGCAACAAAAAAGCCACTCCGGCTACCACCAAAACGTCCGCGTTATACGGATTTAACTTATGCGATTGACGCAAGTGTTCAATTCCAAGATCGGGTTTGCCGTGTTCCACGTAAGCGCGCCCCAAATTGTAATACGCTTCAAATTGCGCAGTGTCGCCTGTGCCGGCGCGCATGAATTTTTCCATGCCTTCGTCCAGTTTCCCCATGGCCGAAAGTACGACGCCAAGATGGTTATTGGTAAAAGATTCATGCTCTCCCAATGCTTCTTCAATGGCGAATGCGGTTTGCAAAAATTTAAGGGCATCTTCCAACTTTCCCTGTTCATAAGCCATTACGCCAAGATTGTTAAGCACACGCGTGTGGCTGGGATCGATGCGCAAGGCGGCAAAAAGGCGCGAAATCGCCTGCGGCAATTCTCCCAAGGCTGCTTCGGCCATGGCAAGATTGTTCAAAACATCCGCATCAGCTGCTTTGCCTTCGAGCTGACGCTGCGCTGCGGGTAACTCTTCGTCTTCCGGTTGATCCGGCACCACTTCAAACTCACTGAGAGCATCGCCAACCTTGGCCTCTTGCATCTGTTTCAGCGCATAACTGTGCGTGGCAGCTCCGAGCAACGCGGCCACTGCTTCGGTAGCTTGATTCTGCTGAAGATATGCCAACCCACGCACCGTCATGGCGTCGTCATGGTATTTATCAGCTATAGCAGGATTTTTATGCCAGATTTTCTCTAACGCATCGATCGCTTGCAATGCAGTTTTACCACGTCCCGCCTGTTGAGCAACCAGCGCCAGATTATATAAAACGGCGGGATCATTGGGCCATTTTGTATAGGCCTTTTGAAGCAAGTCCAGAGAATTGAGTAACTGATTGCGTTGTGCCATCACCAACGCTAGATTGAGCTGACTTTCCAAATCATCGGGATTCAACTGATGGGCGCGATTGAGATGCGCGATGGAGCGTTCCCAGGATCCCAGCATATAAGTAACTTCGCCGAGAGAGCGCTGCACCTCAGCATTAGCGGCTTCTGATTCGACCAGCGATTCCAATCTCTCCAATTCGCTTTTAAGAGTGCTGTCAATCGTTTTTTGGAGATCGCCTCGCCGTTTTTCAAAACGTCTTTTACCAAGAAAACTTTGCGTAACTTCAGGCAATGCAAAGGTGACGTCAGTAGATGAAGCCGCGCCCGGTTTGTCAGATTCGGGACGGTCCACATATAACGTCCATTTGCACACTGGGCAATAGGTCGAATTTTCTTCTGTGCGATGCCCGCACCGTCCGCAAACTAAGCGTGCCAATTTCGTCTCCAGGTATCAGTGATGAACGGAATGTGTTTGACTGACAGAAATTTTAGCGGCAGGTTCCGTCGTGATAGTGACATCACTAGGAACAAATCGTGGAAAAACCACCAAAACCAGGAAAGCAACCACAATTCGCCAAATAGCAAAAATGGCAACCGATCTGGTCTTGAGATATTTTAGCAGAAAATCGATCGCCCAAAATCCTGCCACAGCGGAAATTGCAATTCCTAATAATAAAACTCCCGGAGAAGCGCCGGCGCCTTTCAGCACTCCATGTTGCACTACGTCTTTCATTTCAAAAACCGTTGCGCCCAAAGTGATGGGAAGCGACATCAAAAAGGAAAACCGCGCGGCGTCTTCCCGCTTTAACCCCAGGAACAAACCTGTAGTAATGGTGGAACCGGAACGCGACACTCCCGGAATCAAAGCAAATGCTTGTGAACTGCCAATCAGCAAAGCATCGATCCAGGTTACTTTGTCCAATTCGCGCCTATTACTTCCTACCACATCTGAAAGCCATAATACCAAACCGGCAACGGCAAGCATGATGGCATTAAAGCGCACATCGGTGAAAAGAGGAAAGCTATCTTCCAAATGGCGCAGCAATAATCCTGCGATAACTGCCGGAATGCAACTAAGCAAAATCAGGTTTCGCATCAACCGATGCGATGGATCAAAGAGTAAATCTTTCCAGTCCTTGCGGAAATACCAGGCCAAGGCAATTGTGGTTCCGATGCTAACCAGAACGTCGTATGTTAAATTGCGGTTTTGTCCAAACATCCAATGCAAGATATTGAGATGAGCCGACGATGAAACCGGAATGAATTCTGTTAAACCCTGCGCTAAACCTAAGAGAGCGGATTGCCACCATGTAATGAGATGCATAAAAGTACTTTTAGTGAGAGGTTAGATGAATACTTGTACGTCATTCCCGCGCAGACGGGAATCCAGTTGTGCGCAACGTGGCAAAAGTACTTTTATAGCGATGTCATGCTGAGCGAAGTCGAAGCATCTGGATTCCCGCCTGCGCGGGAATGACGTATATCCTTCGCAACATCTATATGCCAAACAGTTTCGCAGGTTCCTTTTGATGAGTGGATTCTAAGTTATGCATCAAATTCTGCAGGACACTCGGCGTGTCCTGCCCAATGCAAAATCGCCTGCGCGATGCGTTCGCCAGCTTTTCCATCTCCATAAGGATTAGCGGCGTGGCTCATGGCGTTGTAAGCATTTTGATCGTCGAGCAGAAGCGATGCTTCGCGTACGATGTCCGCGCGATCGGTGCCGACCAGTTTGGCAGTTCCCGCCGTCACACCTTCGGGACGTTCTGTGGTGCGGCGCAACACCAAAACCGGCAAACCCAGCGCGGGCGCTTCTTCCTGCACGCCGCCCGAATCGGTAAGTACTAAGTGCGTATGCTGCATCAACTGGACAAATTCCAAATATGCCGGCGGCTCGCGCAATTCAACGCGCGGATGATTGCCCAGAACGCGCTGTAGCGTTTCGCGCACTTTGGGATTGGGATGCATGCAATGGACGATGCGCGTATCAGGAAATTTCTCGACAATATCAAGCAACGCCAAAGCGATTTGCTCCAGCGGTTCGCCCAGATTTTCACGGCGATGCGTCGTGACCAGCAACTGGCGATATTCGGAATGGTCATCTTCCGACGCGTTTTGTGTCACTTGTTTTAACGCGTCAATAACGGTGTTTCCGGTAAGAAAAATAGAATCGGCCTGGACGCCTTCGCGTAGCAAATTTTCGCGCGCGAGTTTTGTGGGAGCAAAATGCAGATCGGTGAGTTGCCCGGTCAATCGGCGATTGAGTTCTTCGGGAAATGGATCAAATTTATTTTCGGTGCGCAGGCCGGCTTCGATATGCCCGAAAGCAATCTGCTGATAACTGGCCGCCAGCGCAGCAGCCAAAACCGTCGTCGTGTCGCCTTGCGCCAAAACGATGTCCGGTTTCACATCGGTCAAAACTTGCTCTAATCCCTCAAGAGCGCGCGTTGTGACTTGCGTTAGCGTCTGGCCGCTTTGCATGATATTTAAATCATAATCCGGCGCAACGTGAAACGCTTCCAACACTTGATCGAGAATTTCGCGATGTTGGGCCGTGACGCAAACTTTACAGTCAAACTGCTCCGGCCGCGACTTGAGCAAATTCACCAGCGGCGCCATTTTCACCGCTTCAGGACGAGTACCGAAAATCGGCATTATTTTAATTGGAAGTTGCATTATTTTGAATTACGAATTACGAATGATGAATTACGCGACGTCGTTCTGAGAGAGCGACAGCGAGCGAAGAATCTCTCACAAATTCAACGAATTACTGCGTCGAATTTATGGGGGATCCTTCGACTACGCTCGTTCCTCGCTTCGCTCAGGATGACAACGCATATCTTAAAATTCGTAATTAAATTTCACCCACCTAATCTCTGCCACATCAGCGCCGCCGCTCCCAGCATTATGGAAACTCCATATAGCAAGAAAAGTACTTTTTGCGTTGAAAATCCCCGCGCCAGTAAACGATGATGCATGTGTCCGCGATCAGCGCGCCAAATGGGCTGCTTTGCTTTTAAGCGGCGCACGACAGCCCAAACAGTGTCTGCCAACGGCACGCCTAATACCAAAATTGGCAGCAACATAGTGGTGGCCGCCACTGTTTTGGATGCCGCGGCCATGGCCAAAACAGCCAGCCAAAAACCCAATAACATCGCGCCAGTGTCGCCTAAAAAAATGCGCGCTGGTGGAAGATTATATCGCAAAAAGCCCAGACATGCGCCGCAAACCGAACCGGCCACCGCCGCCGCCCACGGCG
>Ga0164242_10007431_pt1 | contig 11993 bp, 5 predicted proteins | sample OricomgcompostMG_FD_108783 | JGI IMG/M metagenome (GOLD analysis project Ga0164242, IMG submission 108783) | Miracle-Growth compost microbial communities from Emeryville, California, USA - Original compost - Miracle growth compost (MG) ... | reverse complement strand
GCGTAATGCCTTTATTGTTTTTCAACAAGTTAGGCCCAAAATTGATTCTGCCTAAATTTTCAACAAAAATATCAAGCGTATCCCTACCTGCCGGTAAATGGATATTTAGGGAATTTTGTCCTAGTCGTCGATCCATTGTTCCTTGCGGTTGCCCATTGACCATAACGACAGCATAATCTCTTAATTCATCGATTTTTAAAGTGCTGGACTTATCGCCATCTACGATTGTTCGGTACAGTACATATCCGTAAGCCTGGTGTAGATTTTCAAAGGTTACTGGCGTATCAGCGGTTATGGGTGCAGGAAGCGCATCCAATAAATAAGTATGCTTTGTTAATTGAATATCATTAATGGCCATGGTTGGCTTACTGGCCGGAATGGGTGGCAAGGTTTCGCCTGCCGGTAAATGTTTTGCAATCACGGAGCGGAAGATTTTGAACTTCTCAGTCGGGTTACCAGCCTCGTCAAGCGGTGCATCATAATCATAACTGCTGATCTGCGGCTCATATGGCGTACTGTCCTTATAATTGGCTCCATTCATAAATCCTCTGGTAGTCCCTCCGTGGAACATATACATATTAATAGACAAACCTGAAGCTAACACAGAGTCCAGCTCTGTCGCATATGATTCAGGTGCCACCCTGTGGTGTTTGGTGCCCCACCAATCAAACCAGGCTGGATACCATTCAGCGATCAAAAACGGTCCTTTCCCATTATGGTACTTTCTAACAAGGCTTTTAACAGCCTCCGGCTTCACCAGACCATTGACGGCTGGAAGCAATCCTGGAAGGTAACCATTTGGAAGGTCGCCTGGAGGATCACAAGTATATAACAATCCATCAAAGCCAGCACCTCTGAACATCTTTTCATTTAAGGCCAGGTAATCCTTATCCTTTCCATAGGATCCGTACTCATTTTCAATTTGGATCATTAAGATATTTCCACCATGATTTACTTGTAAGGGCGCCAGCTGTTTACCAACAGCATCAATATATTTTTTATATTCATTAAGATACTGAGTCTCAGTACTTCTGACGATGAGTCCCTTTTCATTTTGTAACCAGTAAGGATAACCTCCAAATTCCCATTCAGCGCACACATAAGGGCTTGGCCTAAGGATGACCCAAAGCCCTTCTTCTTTTGCTTCTTTGACAAATTCTGCGATATCGTTATTGCCTGCAAAGTCAAACACTCCCTTCTCTGGCTCATGCAGATTCCAGAATACATAGGTACTTATAGTGTTTAACCCCATCGCCTTGGCCATCTTTAGCCTTGCTCGCCAGGCTTCTCTTGGCACTCTGGGATAATGAATCTCCCCAGAGATAATCTGAAAAGGTTTCCCGTCCAATAAAAATGCAGAATCGCCTAAGGCAAAAGAATGTTGCCTGCTAGCAGAATTACATCCTAATCCCATAGTCAATAGTAAAAATCCTCCACAGGCCATAAGCATAAAGCCTAAATACCTTTTTAGCTTTTCTTTCATAGATAAAATAATTTTCAAGAACACCCAATTAATGAGCAAAACATTAATTTTAATACTTATATATAAATATAATAGTAACAAAAATAGCCACGACCCTATGGCACAGAGGGGGTCAAAACGGTAGAAAAGGGGTATTTATTCATAAATACCCCTCTGTTCTCAACACTACAAACAAGAACTATTATCAACCCTTTTCCTGTCTATTAAATTTTTCGGCTATTATATTGACTTTGCAAGTGCTCGCTAATTCTTAATCAATTTAATATATTCAACGACAAAATAATTGCCCGGATTACCATTACCAGCTAAATTACCCAAGAAACCAACGGTGATTACCTGAGGACTGTCAATTGTAAATGAAAAACTTTTGGTCTCTTCAAGATTCGGAGAAGTCGTGCCGACAGGAGCTCCATTATACAATAAACTATAACCTAATGCATCTGACAATTTATCTAGGGAGGGTATTGCATTATCTCCAGCTGCTGCTATACAATAAACAGAAGAATTAGATTGTATTTCTGAATAATAATGGAAGGTAACCGTGTAGTTTCCAGCAGGCAATGGGGCTGAAGTTGCCTGATACAATTTACCGTCAGTTACCGGCGTATTACCCCAAGTTTCCCAATTTATTTGCCCAGAATAACCCCATCTTGAATCGGCAGTAAAGCCACCATTAACACCTCCATCTTTATTTTTAGCCGCATCATTTTCCTTCCATGGAGCGGCTAAGGTTCCCCACCTGCCGTTTAAAGTCGCTGATTGAAACCCTGGACCAACATTTGACAAATATAGGCTGGTCACATCTGCCTGAACACTATGTTCTCCAAGTGGCGCATAAAAGGTATCAATGGCTGTTGGCGTAGGGATATAGGAAGTTATATAATTTATACCTGTTCCTAGCTTAAAATCCGGTAATGTCGTCGTTAAATCGCTAAATTTAGACGCAATCGTCGTGTCATGTACTGTCCCCAAATTGTCCTGATACTTGACTTCCATATTTAAAACGCCAGCATCACTGTTCACATCTGCCCAGGTTATTAGCGCAGAACCATCATCCTGCATAGACGCGCTTTCAATACCTCTATTTACTAGAGAACTTTGGTAATAATCTCCAAATACACTACCCGTTTCATTCACAGGCACCGAACTATGTCCATCCTTATCATAGGTGCGTATTTCAAAACTCATTTGCCCTTCTGGCAACCCATCAATAATTACTCTAGCGGTATCAACCCCGCTAGAACGGGTTACTGGTAATTCCACAGAGTCGAGCCCACCATTCCAGAACACTCGATATTTAACAATATTCGGGTCGGAAGTAAATAAACCTTGGATTTCAACCCGCTTTCTCCCCGAAAAAACCTGTACAGAATCCATTTTACTGGTGTATATAATAGGGCCTTTCGACATAAAATCAGTACGATAATCATCTATTTTCGAGCAGGCACTCATCGCCAACAAAAAGATTACTATGACCCATAATCCTTTTTTTATATTTAGATTTTTCATTTTATAATTCTTTATAATTAATAATCAATACTTTATTTATAAAAGCCTCGCTAATCACCCCACAATGTCAACTCTGAAATACAGATAAAATATGTCCCCTGCCAATTAGAAAGTTGGCGAATCCTGATATATCGATAAGCACTCAATCCAGTAGGGAAATCAAATTCCCATCCATTGTAGGCAGATGCCTGATCGGCTGACGTTTCTGTCTGACTGGGCGAACCCGAAGGTTTTACAACATGGAAAGTCCCCAATTTAGTCCAGGTTGGGTCGGAAAGAATATCAGGTTCTGGGTCAGACAGGTCTGGACTATTTGATCCCCAAATCTCAAAATCCTTAGGGTTTCCTCTAACGTAATAGAAATTACCTACCTCTAAATATGGATTTATTTTAAATCTGCTGAAGGTATGTGCACTCCCCAAATCAATAGTTGCTGTTTGGGGGGTTGTTGCGCTTTCAACAGTAAAATATGTTTGAGGCCAACCAGGATGCTCATTGCCATCCCACATATAATATTCATAGCACCAACCGCCATTATTTAGAATCTGAGCGTCATTAGGCAATGTAATCGTTGCCCAAGTAGATTTATCCAGTTTTTGTTCAAAAACCGGTGTAAGCCCCACTATAAGGGTATCTGAGTAATGCTGCCATTTATCACGTACTGTAAAAGCAAACTTTCTTCTAACCGAGGGTTGGTTATGAATGGCCGCTGCAATTACCGTATCATTACTGTATACATTATCCATACCTATAGTCTGCACCCAATTTCCATTACCAGAAGTGTCTACCATTGGTATAACTGCCAAATCATCCCCTGTGGGGTTTTTGCAATTAAGCGTAAATCCACCAAATGTGGGCTCAATTTTCAGTGATCTTGCTGCAAGTATATATCCTGGAGTTTTAGGATTCACCGTAACCTCTACAGCACTGGATTCCACACCACTAGAATTAACAGAGAATAACTTAACAATGTGGGATAAGGTGTCTCCAAAGCCGTCTACAGTCAATGTATTAGTGTGCCGTGATGCCAATACTTCCGTTGAAATACCCGGTGAAGTCTCGTAATCAGCCTTAATATAAGATAAATCTTCATCCGAAGGCAGGCTATAAGTAATCACCGCCTTCCCATTTTCATTAACAACTTTTACATTGGAAACCAAACCTGGAGGATTAGAATTGATAGCTACAGGTTTGTTCAATTGTTTCTCTCCACAACCAATAAACAGGGAAAGAAAGCATAGCGTATAAATATAATAATTTAGTTTTCGCATGGTAATACATTTTAATATTAACTAATTGTTCGAAACACTCACCACCCTGGGTTTTGTACCAAATTCGGATTGTTTAATAAATCATCATCCTTAATGGGAAACAGGTAATCTCTCGGTGCAACAAAATGTCTTGTATAATAAGTCAGATCACGATAAAAAAGTTCAGGTGTCCTGCCACTTCTATCCCAACCAGTAACATTTCCAGTTAATTCAGTTGCAGCCCTTTTCCAACGCGCTAAATCCCAAAAACGCTGACCTTCAAAACAAAGTTCTATACTTCTTTCTCTTTGTATAATCTCTCGCATCCCCGCCTGAGTCGTGTATTTGGTAGGATTCCTGCTAAAATGGTCCCAAGAATATTGCACAGTTGGAATCCCGGCTCTTTGCCTAACCAAATTGATGTATTTATAAACATCGGCGGTAGGTGTAGAATTTGCCTCATTTAATGCCTCAGCATACAATAAATAAAGTCCAGCAAGGCGCATTTCCGGATATGGATAAGGAGGAAAAGTTCCCGTATTCCAATCCATCTTCCAATTCACAATTTTCTTCATAAAATAAGTACAAATCGGAATGGGCGAATTTTGTCCAAATTCACCAGCTCTACAAAATAAATAAAAAGTATTCTCATCTGTTTTTGAAGGGCTATTAGACATATACCATATTCCTCTATCAAATCCCAAGTCTGCGTAAAATCTAGGCTCCCTATCAAAATTTAACCTAGCGGTTACCTCACCTTCTTTAATATTAAACCTCTCCTCATGCGTAGCGGTTCTCAACTCGGCGATATTTGAAAAGTCCAATGTCTTATCATCATTAATCGGCACACCATTTTTCGTATAAAATAATTCAGCACATTTTAAGGTAGGTCCCATTGCTGCAGCTCCATATGTTATACCTCCATTATTGATAAAAGTCCGATCAAATGGAGCAGCGCCTATCCTTTGGAAGAAGTTATTAAATCCACCCATGTTGTTTGCAGTTAAGCCCCAGACAAGCTCAATATTCCATGGCTCACTTGTAGCATTTCTAATACTCATTTGAGTCATGGTAGTATCAGTTAATGGATAAGTCTGTTGGGGAAATACATATAAAGAATCTCCCTGCGAAACACATAAGTCAATAGCAGCTTTGCAGGCGTCAGCTGCCCTTTGCCACTTTTGCTGGCTAAATGTTGGATTAAACAAAGCTGTTCCTTCTTTGTCCTTAAAACCAGCATAATCCGAGTTCCCATTAAATAAGGGGCTGGCAGCAGTTACCAATAGTCTTGCCTTTAAGCTAAGTGCAATGGGTTTCGTAATCCGTCCTAATTCAGAGGCCTCGTTATAAATCGTAAGCGGTAGTTTCTTCGCAGCCGTATCTAACAAGTTAGCAATATAATTGACAACACTATCTACAGGTTGTCTTTTTACCTGTGTTTCTTTTAAAGGTGCATTTATGGGAAGATTTTTATCAACAATAGGGATTGGACCATAAGCGCGAAATAATAAAAAATGATAATACGCTTTTAAAAACTGTACTTCGGCAATCCACCTATCCCTAGTATCAATATCTAAATCCGGGATTTTACTCAAATCACTCGCATTTTCAATAAATATATTACAATCACGTATGGCCCTAAACATACCTGCACCGCTACTATTCATAGCGCCATCGCGTAATCCATCCCAGATATTCGCAATTGGATCCGCAGTATTTTGTGCTCCTCTGGGTAATTGCAATACATTCGTATTACGTATATTTATCGCATTATCCTCAATCCAGACTAGATCACTGTTAGTAATACCAACATTGTAGGTGGGATCCACATCTACTGGCATATAGGAATAGCATGTCATTAGGTACTTCTCAGCCTCTGCTTTAGAAGTAAAAGCATTATCAATGGTGGCCACATTATCCGGCACAACATTTAAAAATGATTTAGTGCAAGAAGAAATGCCAATAATATTTAATAGGAAAATACAACCTATTAGGTATTTAGCCGCCCTTCTCAAAGAATCATTTCGTCCATTTAATTTATTCAATATTTTGTTCATATCAAAAATATTTAATCACTTAATAAATAATTTTTAGAATCCAATCTGAATTCCAACATTCATTACTCTTTGAATGGGATATCCAAGGCCCGAGGAACCCATTTCTGGATCCCACAATTTGAAAGAACTAAAAGTCAATAAATTTGTCCCATTCAAATAAATTCTGCAATTTGTCAACCCATATCGTTTAAGTAATTTTGGTGGAACTGTAAAGCCTAACTCTGCAGATTTCAGTCGCATAAACGAACCATCGCGCAACCACCAGGAAGAGGACTGATCATTATTTTCAGAAAATACATTATTAAGTCTAGGCCAGAATGCATAAGGATTACGATCGTTTTCAGACCAGTGATCCTCAGAAATCACATTTAGAAGTCCATTTTGATTTACAAAAGGAGTTATGTTTGCTGGACTAATCTGGAAAGATGTCCGCGCATCTCCCTGAAAAAACGCACTTAAATCAAAATTTTTATATCCAAGCGAAAAACCGAATCCATAGACAATTTCAGGAACCAATGGCAGGCCGATTGGCACATAGTCATCTGTTGTTATTTTCCCGTCACCATTAATATCCCTGTATTTGATATCACCTGCCATTATATTCCCAAATTGTGTTGGTGAGTTGCTCACCTCCACATCATCGGTAAATAACCTTTCGGCCACCAATCCATATATCTGATTCATTGAATTTCCTACCTTGGAAAGATTCGCATTAGCAGCAGAATACTCAGGCTGCTCATTGACGAGCACTTTGCTAGTGGCATAAGTAAAATTGCCTCTTGCGCTTATCCACCATGAGCTATTAAAATTTTTGGTGTATTCAAGTGATAAATCAACTCCTTTACTGGAAGCTTCACCTGTATTTGCTGAGATATCAGCCTGTAGCCCCATCGTGGTAGGAATGGTAGATCTAACCATAAGAATATCATACCTATATTGTTTATATGCATCTACCGTAATCTTTAAATCTTTAAATAAAGTTAGGTCCATGCCTAGGTTTGTCTGCCTGGATCGCTCCCAGGTTATATTATCGTTCTCATACCTTGAAATAGAAACAGTAGGTCTAGAATAGCTAAAATTTGTACCAAAATCGCCAACGTTCCCTCCATCTAATTTTACCTGGGAAAGATAAAAAAATCGATCTGTTGCATTACCAATCTGATCATTACCTACTAAGCCATAGGTAAATCTAAATTTAAGGTTACTAACTGTATTCAATAAAGGTTGGAAGAATTTTTCATTAGAGACAACCCATCCACCACCTATAGAAGGGAAAAAGCCAAATCGGTTCTTTGCCGCAAACCTCTCAGAACCATTATAACCAAAATCATATTCAATTAAGTAGCGATTATCATAGCCATAAGTAAATCTTCCAGATACACCTTCATTTCTGGATGGCAAAGACAATTGTAAGGATTCGGCATTACCCGTCAAATAATTACGCATGGTTCCAATAATCATTCCACCTACGCTATGCTTTCCATTAAATACCCTTGAATAATCCAATGCGGCCTCTGCATAAATTGTGGTATTAACTGTATTTGCGCCCGGTGAATAAGTTAAATATTCTGTAGGATCTGGAAAAGCATTTCCCGCACTGCCATCATTTATTAAATACACGCCGGTTAATACTCCATCACTAGATATAGGAGCATAATAATAAGGGCTTATTTGTCTGGTCACATCAAAATGCGCATAGCGTGTTGTATAAGCCATTGCGCGAGCCGACAGCCCCGGCGTTATCATACTAAAATTCTGTTTTAAACTTAATTGAGCCGTCATCGTACTTGAATTATACGACTGATACCCAGACAAAGAAGAGGCATATGGATTTGTATATAAGGCACTGGTAGTACCTGGCATTATAGCATTACCAAATAACGGATGCTTAGCGTATTGCATATAAGTAGCAGGGTAAACAGCAGGGAATGCAACAGGATTGCTCCAAAGTGCACTATTGTAAACTGCTTCACCACCATCAATTGGACCATTATAATCATCGAACAGCCCTTTCAAACTAACCAAAGCTTCCGTGGTTTTGGTAAGTTTTAAATTAACATTCGACAAGATAGAATATGTCTGTAACTTGATATTATTATTAAACCCATTTAATGAATTATTTCTGAGATTGCCATTATCCAGGCTATACGTCATGGCCAAATAGTACTTTGCTTTTTCACCGCCTCCACTCGCATTAACATTTGAACGAAAAGTATTAGTTGACTTTTTTGTTAAACGATCAATCCAATTATTATTTGGATAAAGCAACAGATTATCTCCTTTGATCGTATGGTCAATTTTAGTTTGTGCGTATGGCAAGACGCCCAATGGGTTTCTGGTTAAAACTGCCTCATTCGCCAATTTCATAAATGAAATATTATCAGCCAATTTTACATTCTCAACATTAGAAGAAGACGAATTTTCAATACGAACATTAAATTTCATTTTGCTGATCTGGCCAATTTTGGTGCTTATCAGAATAACGCCATTCGCACCCCGCGCACCATAGACAGAAGTCGCAGTCGCATCTTTTAGAACTGAAAACCCAGCAATATCATCTGGTTGCAATCTGGCAAGATCTGTAGTTGAAGATTCAATGCCATCAATTAAAATTAATGGATCAACCTTACCTGCACCAAAGGTACCTACGCCTCTTATAAAAAAGGATGCATTATCTTTTCCGGGTTCACCGCTACGTTGAAAAGATACCATACCGGCAATCCTTCCAGCAAGCATGGTTGTTAAGTTACTCGTTGGCCCTTTAATTTCCTTCGGGTCAACCGTTGTAACTGAGCTAATTACCGTACTTTTCTTTTGCGTTCCGTAACCAACCAAAATAACATCTCCTAAATTGGAAGCGGTATCTCGCACCATTACCACATTTAAATGGTAAATGCCATCATCACCCGGTTTAACAGTATCCAATTTCACACCTATTGTTGGATACCCCACAAATGAGAATTCCAGGGACGCATTCTTATTTGTCCTTATGGCGAATTTCCCAGCAGCATCACTGGTCGTGCCATTGGTAGTAGTAATCTCTTTAATACTGACACCAGGCATGCCTAGTCCTTCCTCATTTCGAATAAGGCCGTCCACATTTACCTTTTGCCCGAAAGCATAACCCATCGTTAACAATGTACATAGCGAAAAACAAATAAGGAACCTACATTTAATCAACTGTTTAAAAAACAGCCTTATATAATTCAGCAATGCATTTGAAAATGGCCAATCAAGCCTTTCCCCTCCTGGAACATTGTTTTGAATGCATATCCTATCAACATAATGCTCTCCAATCATAGTTTTAAGTTTATAGTTTTAGAAGATATCTTTTCCTTTAATAGATCTGAACACATAAGAAGCACGTCAATTTTTTACTCATTGATAAGCGGTTTTAATTAAGTCGTCTCCATTTATATGTAATTATGACATTTATTTTTAAACGAAAAAAAATATAAGTCCCGTTTAAGAGGGCGCTATGGTAATATTAAAATCAATAAATTTATACATGCTTTTTATTTTTAATATTAATCAATCGTTCAAATGATCCTTTGAAATAAGTATGTTATTACTATTACTTTAGAAAGTAAATGCCATTCACTTTTGTTTTTTTGCTGTCACACACAAATTGTTTTAATCTTTCCGTTCTGGTTTTCTCGCTAAGCTCTAATTACAATAATTATAATAAACCATTTTTAAATCAGACATATTAAGTTCAACTATGTTAAATTTGTATCGAAATTCTAAGTATCGCCCATCGATTAAATTAAGATTATTTAACACTTAGTTAGCCCTTTTTGTTAACATTAGCTCAAAAATAGGCAGAGATATTGGCAAATTCGGGGGTATTTTGGTCAAAAAAGGGGTATATTTTGGTATTATTAACGTTTGAAACTATTTAATCTGTTAAATCGAATAAATATTCAACTTAAGTAGAATGATATTTTTTATGCGCGAATAAATGTTTTCGATCCCAAAAAAAATCTTTATGGTACCCAAAGAATCCGTAGCTACATTATCCTTACATTCAACGCTCTGATATTGAGAATAGTCCACAAAAAAGGGAGCCTCTTTTAAGGAACTCCCAATAAATATTCAATTAAATAGCTAAATTATAAATTAACACTCTTCCTTCTCATTATTTAGGTAACGCTTTAATAAAAGGCCAGCCTTCTTCATCCCATTGAAGTTCTTCCATAAGCAATCTTGGCCGGCCGTTTTTTTCTCGGTCATAGCCATGAAAAATAATAAAATCATTCCCGCCAAAGGTATTAACCCCACAATGGCCAACGCCTGGATACCTTTTATTTCCCGTAACAACAGGTGAGCCGCCACCCTCTAGCATGGGTGTCCCACTTTTATCTATATAGGGACCCGTAAGACTTTTAGACCTGCCCACCATTACCTTATAATTACTATTTATTCCACGACAACAATAATCAAAGGAGACAAATAGGTAATAATAAGCTCCTTTTTTAAAGATAAATGGCCCCTCTATTGCGCCATTTCCAGCGGCCGTATCACTGGCAGCTGATTTTCTGGGTCTTCTGGCCAGACTATACCAAGACTGTGGCTCATCAATGGCGGAAAGGTCGTCTTTTAATCTGACAAGTTTAATCCCATTCCAAAAAGAACCAAAGCAAACCCATGGATGATTGTTTTCATCAAATACCATATTTGGATCAATGGCATTCCAATCATCCCTGCCAGGCACTGATTGTATCAACTTGCCATGATCCACCCATTTATAATCTTTTGAGCCGAAATCAAGCGTTACATTTTCAGCTAGCCCTATACATGATGTATTCTTTCCGAAAGCAGAAACTGAATAGAGCAACCAATATTTACCATTATGAAAACTTATATCAGGCGCCCAGGTATGCCCTTTATAACCAGGAACAGCCTTTACCGCCCACAAGGGCGGAGTTTTAAAGACAGGCGCCAGCCTTTTCCAGTTCACTAGATCAGAAGTAGAAAAACATGTGATGCCCTGACCAGTGCAAAACAAATAATAGGAGCTATCTTGTTTAATCATAACAGGATCATGTACACCATAAGGCCCTGCCATTGGCATCGTCTGGCCAAAACCATTAACAGTAATCCAAACCAGACAATTGAAAATCAACAAAAACTGAACAGATTTTACTTTACATAACGCTTTCATGATCGATATTTTTTTATTTTAAAGCAATATGCACAACCGTGAAGGAATAGGGCGCTAAATCCAAGTTCAGCGTATTGCCCTTTTCGTTCATATTTTTATTTACCGGAACAATCGCTTCTGGTTGCTGTAATGAATTGCAAGTTTGCAGGTTACTATTTTGAAGAATAGTAAGACTAATAATATCATTTGCTCTTTTGATCCCTTTCTAATCAATTTCATGATGTTTTTGATCCTTCGAAACATTGACCAACTTTAAAATTAATTCATGGGCAGTTTGATCCAAGCAGGCAGTTGCATAAAGACTGTCCTGTCCTGCAATAGATTCACTATTAAGCGTAATAGGTACGACTTCAGTCCCTTTATTAGTCGAGAATAATTTTTGAACATAATAATTAGGCGTTCCATAAGCATGCAGGTTATTAAACCAAATCAGGTCCGGCGTCCATTGCCAGGCGTCAACATGGGCCAACAAGGGCGCATAGGAGGCCATCTTAACTACAGCCGCATTGCGTTCAAGTCCAGTCATAAAG
>Ga0164242_10007430_pt1 | contig 11993 bp, 11 predicted proteins | sample OricomgcompostMG_FD_108783 | JGI IMG/M metagenome (GOLD analysis project Ga0164242, IMG submission 108783) | Miracle-Growth compost microbial communities from Emeryville, California, USA - Original compost - Miracle growth compost (MG) ... | reverse complement strand
GCTCTGGCTCGTCGGGGCCCTCGCGATCACATCGGTCGGCGTCGTCCGGATGACTCACCATCGCACCCTGCGAGACCTCCAGCCCAGCCTCATAGGCTGACGCCCCGCCCATGACCTCGCCCATCCGCCGGTTGAGCCTGTCGAAACCCACCGCCGGTTGAGCCTGTCGACACCCGCCCACCGCGGCGGACTAGCGTGTGGGAATGAGATTCGACGACAGAGTGGCCGTCGTGAGCGGCGGCGCGAACGGCATCGGATGGGCGACGGCGGAGCGGCTGCTCGACGAGGGGGCGCGGGTGGCGGTTCTCGACCGCGAGCCCCACGCCGCGGCATCCCAGCTCGAGAAGCGCGCGGTCGTGGACGCCTCGACATCCGAGCGCACGGCCGTCTTCGAGTGCGATGTGACGGACCCCGCCTCCGTTGATGACGCAGTGGCAGCAGTGCTCGATCGGTTCGGACGCATCGATGTCGTGGCATCCGTCGCCGGAGGCGACAACGCGGTGGACGACGGCCTCGACGAGGAGCACTGGAACGCGATCGTCAGCCTGAACCTGCATGGGCCGGTGCGTCTCATCCGCGCCTGTCGCGAAGCGCTCATCGCCAGCAAGGGGTCGATCGTGATGGTGGGCTCGGTGAACGGCGTCGCCGCGTACGGCGAGCCGGCCTACGCGGCCGCCAAGGCCGGCCTCACGCTGCTCGCCAAGAACCTCGCGGTCGAGCTCGGGCCGGCGGGCGTGCGCATCAACGTCGTCGCACCCGGCACCGTGCGCACACGCGTGTGGGACCACCAGGGCGGTCCGGATGCCCTCTCCCCGCTGTATCCGCTCGGTCGCGTGGGTGAGCCTGCCGACATCGCGGCGGCCATCGCATTCCTCGCATCGGATGACGCATCCTGGATCACCGGCGTGACGCTCCCTGTGGATGGCGGCTCGCTCGCCGGCCCGCTCGCGACCATGAGCCGGCTGCTCCCGAACTGAGGTCCTGGGCCCGGCGCGGCACTTCACTGGCCCTCCGCCCCACAATTGCGCCACTCATTTGCAGCTGCGCCAGAAAACGTGGCGCAATCGGGAGAGACGCACAGTCGCGAGAATTGGCTCCAGCGTCACAGGGCGTGGGTATGGTGGCCGCGTGAAGGCATCCCACCAGGCGCGCGCCGATCTCCGACTGCTGCACATCAGCGATACCCATCTGTACGGCGACCGCACGCTGCACCACGGCGTCGTCGACACGACGGACACGCTCGAGCGGGTGCTGGCGAAGGCGTCCGAGATTCCAGGGATCGACGCCGTCGTGCTCTCCGGCGACCTGAGCGAAGACGGCACGGAGGCGGCGTACCGCAAGCTGCACGACCTGGTCGAGCCGTGGGCCGCCGAGCGTGGCGCGCAGACGGTGTACGCGATGGGCAACCACGATCATCCGGATGCCTTCACCGCCGTGCTCGGCCCCCGCCGCCGCGTGCACACGCTCGGCCGGCACCGCATCGTCACGCTCGACTCGTCCGTGCCTGGAGCGGCATACGGGTCCCTGGATGCCGAGCAGCTCGCCTGGCTCTCCGACGTGCTGGCCCAGCCGGTCGACCTTGGCACCGTCGTCGTCGTGCATCATCCGCCGACGGGCGCCGTCACCCCGCTCCTGCGCCTGCTGGAGCTGGACGACCCGCACGCCCTGCTCGGCGTGCTCGACGGCAGCGACGCGCGGCTGGTGCTCAGCGGCCACTACCACCACCCGCTCGTCACGCTCGAGCGGGGCATCCCCATCGTGGTGGCGCCCGGTGTGACGAACACGTCGGATGTGACCGCGCCGGAAGGGCTGGAGCGCGCCACCGTGGGCGCGGGCTTCGCGCTCGTGGACCTCGCGGCGTCCGGCGCTCCCCGGGTGTCGATCGTGTCGGCGCCGGGACCCCGCGACGGCGAGCTCGTCTTCGAACTCGACGCCGAGGGCATCAGACAGGTCGCGGAGTCGTTCGGTGCGCCCGCATAGGTCGCGAACCCGAGTGCCTTCGGAAACCCCGGATGCCATCACAAAATCGATGGCTATCCGGTCACTTCTGTAGGACCGCGGCCGAGAGACCGAGTGCGGCCTGGTTGTCATGACATCGTCGTCGACGGAAACGTCGCTGAGAAGAACGCGGAGAGGAATCCATGAGGATCGCCGTAGCCGGAGGAACCGGAGTCGTCGGAAGGCACGTCGAGGAGGCGTTGAAGGCTCGCGGGCACGACGTGGCGACGCTGTCGCGGTCCGCAGGTGTGGACCTCGTCACGGCCACGGGCCTCGACGACGCACTCCGCGACGTCGATGCCGTCGTCGATGTGAGCTCGACGTCCTCGCAGTCCGCCAAGGCCGCCGTGCGGTTCTTCGGCACGGTCACGCGCAATCTGCTGAACGCCGAGAAGCGCGCGCGCGTGCGGCACCATGTCGCTCTGTCGATCGTGGGTGCGGCACAAGCCGACAGCGGATACTACGCGGGCAAGGTCGCGCAGGAGCGCATCGTCATGGCGCTGCCCGGCGGCTGGAGCCTGCTACGGGCCACACAGTTCCATGAGTTCGCGCAGCAGATGACGACGCGAGCCGCGTTCGGGCCGCTGCAGCTCGCGCCCATCGCGCGGTGCCAGCCCCTTGCGGCCGCCGAAGTGGGCGAGGCGCTCGCGGACATCGCCGTCGGGGAGCCGCGCGGCCTCGACCGTGACCTCGCCGGCCCCCGGGAGGAGCAGATGACGAGGATGATCCGCGCCTACCTCGCCGCGCGCGGCCTGCACCGCCTCGTGTTCGACTTCGCCATGCCGGGAGCGATGGGGCGTGGGATGCGCGACGGCGCCATCCTTCCCGGACCGGACGCGCGGCTCGGCACCCAGACGTTCGACGAGTGGCTGGCCGAGCAGAGGATCCCGGCTCAGGGGTGACCGCGGTGCCGCTCGGCGCCGTCACGTGACACGGTCAGCGTGGTCCAGCACGTGCGTCGGCCACGGTGGGCTGATGCCGGGTCGGCCGGAGCGCAATGCCGCGTGGAGTGGAAGTACCTCACCGCCCGAGGTCGGACGGGCTCGACACCCTCCGCGCGGCTCGGGTTCCGAGCACGGCACCGACGACGAGTCCGGCGAGCAGCGCGACGACCGCCACCGTGAGCCAGACGCCTGCTGTCGACGGCAGGGCGATGGCGAGCACGCACGCCACCAGAGCGACGACGGCACCCACCACCGACGACGGAACGGCCGCGCGATGTCCCGCCTTCCACGCATCCTCCGAGGCGAAGAACGCGGGCAGGCGCAGGCCGATGAACGGATTGCGCGGGATGCGCCCGGTCGCGCAAAGAGGAATCAAGACGACGACGGCGATGGACAGTATCCCCACGACGGCAGCACCGATGATCACGCTGAAACGCTACCTCCGCGACGTCAGGCAGTGTCCGCTGAACGTCAGGCCCGGCGCACGTCCGCGTGCTGCTCGATCCAGGCGTGCATGGCGATGGCCGCGGCCGCGGACGCGTTGATCGAGCGGGTCGAGCCGAACTGGGCGATCTCGACGATGGCATCCGCCGCCTCGATCGCCTCGAGGGAGAGCCCCGGCCCCTCCTGACCGAACAGTAGTACGCAACGCTCCGGCAATACGAACGTCTCGATGAGCACGCTTCCCGGCACGTTGTCGACCGCGATGATGGGGATGCCTTCGCCCTTCGCCCATGTCACCAGCTCGGCGATCGTGTCGTGGTGCACGACATGCTGGTAGCGATCCGTCACCATGGCCCCGCGCTTGTTCCAGCGACGACGTCCCACGATGTGCACCGTGTGGGCGAGGAACGCGTTCGCACTGCGCACGATCGACCCGATGTTCATGTCGTGCTGCCAGTTCTCGATGGCGACGTGGAACGGATGCCTGCGAGCATCCAGCTCCGCGACGATCGCCTCCATGCGCCAGTAGCGGTAGCGGTCGATGACGTTGCGCGTGTCGCCGTTGGCGAGCAGCTCGTGGTCGTACCGCTCGTCCTTAGGCCAGGCATCCGGTCCGCCCGGCCACGGGCCGACGCCGTGGGTGGACCGCTCGGGTGTGGAGGCCGCCGCTGAGGCTGAGTTCGGCGCGTCATCCACGGGATCACTGTACTGGCGCCGCCCACGCTGCGGCCGCGCCGGATCAGTCGTAGGGGAACTGGGGACGGTTCGACGGCGTCAGCAGGTCGGCGACCGCGTCGAACCCGGCGATCGCATAGTGGGGCCCCTGAGGCGAGGACTGTCCGGCCGTGACGACGAGCACGATCGCCATGTCCTTCGACGGAAGGTAGGCCACCGCATCCCAATAGCCGGGAACGTTGGGGTTCGAGATGATCCAGCCGTTGCTCACCACCATGCCCAGCGCGTAGTACTGCGCGTCGGTGAACGGCCCCAGCCCTGCCGTCGTCGGTGCGAACTGCTGCTTGTGCGACGCTCGCGTGAGCAGCGTGCCCTTGCCCAGGGCCCTGGCCCACACCGCGAGGTCGCCGATGGTCGACGTCGTGTTGCCGATGTTGGCCGCCCAGCTGATCGACCAGAAGGTCGAGTCCTGATAGTCGCCGCGCTCCGCGTCGTAGCCGTGCAGCACGGGCGACGGGATCGCCGACGTCGTCGTCATGGCGGTCTCGCCCAGATCCAGCGGCGCCAGGACGTCGTGCGTCAGCTGGGTGGCGAAGGGCGCCCCGCCCGCCTTCTCCAGCACCTTGCCGAGGATCATGAAGTTGGTGTCGCTGAACCGCCAGTTCGTGCCCGGGGTGAAGTCGAGCGGCTGGTCGGCACCCCCTGCGATCTCCTCGTCGACCGTCCAATGGCGGAACGGATCGGCGCGGAAGTTCGCGGTCCAGGCATCCGTATAGAAGCTCGCATAGCCGGAGGTGCTGTTCGCCAACTGCAGGATCGTCACCTGATCGCCGTGCGGAACGTCGGGCAGCCACTTCGCGACCGTGTCACTGAGGGCGATCTTGTGCCGCTCGACCAGTTTCATCAGCACGGTCGTCATCATCGACTCCGTCACGTTGCCGATACGCACGTGGTCGTCGCTGGATGCCCGCACCCCGGGCATCGAGGTGCCCAGCGCCCCGGTCACCAGGGGCTTGCCATGCTGCCACACGCCGAACAGAACAGCGCGTGCGCCGTACTTCTCCTTAACGCTCTGGACCGTTCTGAGCACCTTGGCGCCGCGCGCGTCGCCGGATGCCGCGCACACCTCGGCCGCGAGCGCCGTCTGCCCGTGCCCGCAACGGGCATCCGCATTGGCAGCTGCGGGAATCGTGCCCAAGAACCCGACGGCCAGCAGGGCCGCGACGGCGGATGCCGTCATTCGCGCCGTTCGCGACCACGCCCGGCGAGGTCGCTGAGCCCCGTCGCCGGATGGATCGCCCCGTTCGCCCTCGCTCCTCGGGGCTGCTGACAACGAACCCATCACGTGACCTCCGGCCGCTTCGCTGCACCCACAGGTTCGTGAGACGTACTCAGCCTATGAGCCCCGCCTTGAGATTCGATAGAGCCACGCGCCCGAGTCAGCATGCCGGCCCTCGTCTGCGCAGCCCAGGACCGCGCGATGAAGCGCCGTCGCTCGGCCCGACTACCCTTGGGGTACGGAAATGAGGAGGCCCTGTGGCGAACCGCGACGAGATCGAATGCTGGCTCACCGACATGGACGGCGTTCTCGTGCACGAGAACGAGGCGCTGCCCGGCGCTGCCGAGTTGATCCAGCAGTGGCGGGATGCGGGAACGCCCTTCCTCGTGCTCACGAACAACTCGATCTTCACGCCGCGAGATCTCGCCGCCCGGCTGCGTGCCTCGGGTCTGGACGTTCCCGAGGAGTCGATCTGGACATCCGCTCTGGCGACAGCCGCGTTCTGCAAGTCGCAGATGCCGGGCGGCAGCGCGTTCGTGATCGGCGAGGCCGGTATCACCACCGCCTTGCACGAGTCGGGGTTCATCCTCACCGAGACCAATCCCGACTACGTCGTGGTCGGCGAGACGCGCAACTACTCGTTCGAGGCGATCACGAAGGCCATCCGCCTGATCGGTCAGGGCGCGCGGTTCATCGTCACGAATCCGGATGCCACGGGCCCGAGCGCCGACGGACCGCTGCCTGCCACCGGCGCGATCGCGGCCCTGATCACGAAGGCGACCGGACGTGAGCCGTACGTGGTGGGCAAGCCCAACCCGATGATGTTCCGGTCGGCCATGAACAAGATCGGCGCGCACTCCGAGAACACCGGCATGATCGGCGACCGCATGGACACCGACATCGTCGCCGGCATCGAGGCCGGCCTGCACACTGTCCTCGTGCTCACCGGCATCAGCGACACCACGGAGATCCAGCGCTACCCGTTCCGGCCCGACGAGGTGCTCGACGGGGTGTACCAGCTCCTGTCAGAGGAGCCGCTGGAGTCGGACGCCATCTGACCGCCCGGCCGCTGTGTCGGGTTTTGGGACGCGCGCTGAAGCAGCGCTAACGTCGGCAGCGTGACCGCCTTCGCCGAGACCGTGCAGCTGACCGGACCGCTCGCCACGCTCGAACCGCTCGCGCCCGACCACGCGACCGACCTCGGTCGTGCCGCCGCGGACGGCGAGCTCTGGAAGATCTGGTACACCACCGTTCCCACGCCCGAGGAGATGGCGGCGGAGATCGGCCGCCGCCTCTCGCTGCAGGCCGAAGGGTCGATGGCTCCGTGGGCTATCCGCGACACCCGTACCGGCCGGCTCGTCGGCATGACCACGTACTGCAACATCTCACCGGAGAACCTGCGCGTCGAGATCGGATACACCTGGATGGCTGCCTCCGCCCACGGCACGGGCGTGAACCCCGATGCCAAGCGCCTGCTGCTGGAGCGCGCGTTCGACGTGCTGGGATGCAATGCCGTCTACTTCCACACGCACTGGCACAATCACCAGTCGCGGGCGTCGATCGCCCGTCTGGGCGCCAAACAGGACGGCGTGCTGCGCAGCTACCAGGTGTACAAGGGCACCGTGCGCGACACCGTCACGTTCTCGATCCTGAACAACGAATGGCCCGCCGTTCGGCTGGGACTTGACGCGCGCGTCGCCCAGCACGTCGGCTAGCGACGTCGAACGGTTTAACGGAGACCGGCGCTCGCGGCTCGCATCCCGGGCGCCGCGCGGCGCGGCACCGCACCGCGCGGCACGGGTGACGAATGTCACAGTCGCGACGTGACGGATGCCGTATGACGCGGCTCGCCCCGCGCGCGAGCCTTGCGGCATGAGATCGTTACTGCACGCGCTGTCTCTCGCCCTCGCCTCCGCCGTGACGGCCGAGTTCCTGCTCGGCGACCAGTACCTGAACGGCACGCCGTCGGCCGGCCAGCAGGTCGCGCAGCTTGTGCTGTTCGTCGCGTTCTACGGGTCGGCCGCGGTGCTGATCCGCGAGCTGGCCCGACGCGCGGGTCTCGGCTGGCCGGGCATCCTCACGCTCGCCCTTGCGTTCGGCGTTCTCGAGGAGGGCGTTCTCACGCAGTCGCTGTTCGATCCGGACTACGTGGGCCAGCACCTGCTCGGCTACGGGTTCGTGCCCTGGCTCGGCACCGCGGGCCCGTGGCTGGTGTTCGTGCTGACCCTGCACGTGGTGTGGAGCATCGGATCGCCCATCGCCGTCATGGAGGCAGCGTTCGGCGAGAGGCCGTGGTTCCGCGCAGGATGGCTCGCCGTTCCCGCCACGTTCTTCGTGCTCGGCGGGCTCGCGATCTTCGCCGTCTCGGCCCTCACCGGCGGGTTCATGGCGACCGGTCTCGAACTGGCGATCAGCGGCATCCTGGCCGTCGCGCTCATGGTCGTCGCTTTCACCGCGATGCGGCGCAGAGGCCCGCGCCGCTCGCGCCGCTCCCTGGTGACCGCTGGCCGCAGCGCACGCGGATCCGGCTACCTGGCAACGCTCGCCGCCGGCCTCGTGCTGAGCACCGGGTTCCAGCTCGCGCACGAGATCCCGCATGCGGTGAGCCCGTGGGTTCCGGTCGCCGTCATGCTGGCGGTGCTGGCGCTCGGCATCGTGTTCGCCTTCGCGGCGCGGCCGGATGCTCTCGCCTTCGCATCCGGCGCCATCCTCACGTACTGCTGGGTCGGCCTGGTGAACGCCGCCTCGACGGGCTGGGCCGCGGTCGTCGAGCAACTCGTCATCGTTCTGGTGGCGCTGGCCGTGCTTGCCGTGATCGCCGTACGACGCCGCTCGTTGTCGGTCGGTCGTCTCACGAGCGTGCAGCCCTGAGACCCTCGGGCCGGCGCTCGGCCTGATCCTCCGCCGGCAGGGCTACTGAGGACCCGAACCAGCGAGGCTGCCGGTGATCGGCTGCCCGGATGCCCGGCTGACGAAACAGTAGTAGGAGCGCTGGCCGCTCTTCCACTGCTTGTCCGTCACCGGATAGCTGCCCTGCACCTGGGCGTCGTCGTACTGGCCGGCGGCGCCCAGGTTCAGCACACCGGGCCGTGAACACAGCACGTTGATCTGCGAGGCGAGCTGGTCCGCGCCGGGGAACGCCGCCTTCGAATCGGCGGAGAACACACCCGTGTAGACCATCTGACCGGCGTGCGGAGTCGCACAGTCCACGACCGTGAACGTCTCGGCCCACGCCGTCGTGAACGGCTGGAGGCATTCGCCGCCGCGCAGCGAGTTCCACGGATGCTTGCCAGGCGCCTGCGGTCCCGTGGCCGCCGCAGTCGCAGTCGGCGTGGGAGTCGGGGTGGGGGTGGCGCTCTTGCTCGGTGTCGGAGTCGGCGTGCCGGCGGCCGTCGGATGCATCGCGGTACGGCCCACGATGAACAGGGCGATGAGCAGCAGAACGAGGAGCATCGCTCCAGCCACGACCAGCATGATGCGCTGGGCGCGAGGCGAGGGGCCCCCGCCGTCGTCGTCGTGATCGGAGATCGGTCCCCGCGTGCCACCGCCGGAGCCGGTCGCGGAGCCTCGCACCGCTCGCGATGCTGCCGCGCCCGTCGCACTCGCAGAACCGGCCGAGCGGCGCACGCGACGAGCGGGTGCCGTCCGCCGGCTCGGCGCCTCGGACGCCGCGACGGAGGTGTCCGTCACGTTCTCGGACGCGGCGCCGCCGCTCGGCGAGCTCGCGAGCGGCACGGTGGCGGGTGCGTCCGACCGGGCGACGTGGGTTCCCGTTGCGCCCATTCGTGTGTCGGTGCTTTGTGCGTTTGTGCTTTGTGGGTCGGTGCTTTGCGCGTCTGTGCTTTGTGGATCCGAGCCTTCGACGCCGGCCGGTCCGGCGTCTACGGCATCCGCAGGAGAGGTAGGGGGCTGAGCGACGGCGGATGCACCCCAGGGCCAGGAGAGGCCGGCGCCGTTGCCGGCCGGGACGTCGTATGCGGCGGCTTCGCCGGCCGACGCTCCGGGGATGGTCGACGTGGCGGAGGTCGCCTCCAGAGCCGCGAACAGGTCGGTTGCCGTGCCGACGGGCTCGTCGGAATCGGCGTCGGCAGAGTCGGCACTGCCGGGCTCGACGTTGCCGGACTCAGAGTTACCGGACACCGCGTTGCCGGGCTCAGAACTGCCCGGCGCGGCATTGCCCGACTCGGGGCCCACGGAATCACGCGCGTCGGGCCCTGGCGCTGCCGGTTCCGCTCCGCGTCCCTCGGCGGGATCGGGAGCGGCGGTGCCGGCCTCGTGGCTGCCAAGAGCGGAAGTCGACTCGAGTCCCGTGGGAGCGGCTGCCGGCGCATCCGTGCTCGCGACGTCGTGCGCGTCCCGACCCGACTGGTCGAACAGGTCGCCGAAGAGCGACCACGACGCGGGCTTCTCCGGAGCCTCCGCCTCGGGAGCGGTCGGAGCCGAGACGTCCGGGACATCGGGCGTCTCACGCGCCTTGGCGGCCTCCGCGGCCTCGTGCTCAGCGCTGCGGGATGCCCGCGAACGACGCAGCCAGGGCAGTGTCACGGTGCCAGGCACCGACGAGTCGGGCGCCGGTTCGGGCGTCGGGTCAGATAACGGGGCGGGTGACGAGACCTCCTCATCGCGTGTCGGCGACGGGGAACCGAATGGCTCGCCTCCTGGCGGAGCCTCGCTCGGCGGGATCCAGGCCGGCATCGCCACAGTGCGCTGCTCGTCCACGGATGGAGAGTCGGGCGGCAAGACGGGCGGCGTCGGCGGCTCCGGCGCGGGCGGAGGCGCCACGAAGGTGGGAGGCGCCTCCGGAATGCTGAACGGCTGCGGCCGCGGCTGCGGCGGCGCGGGCTCCGGCGATGCCGGCGCAGTGAAACTCGGGGGCGTCCACGCGGCGATCGCGTCCGGATCGGCGGGCTCGCCGGATGCCGATCCCTCTCGCTCCGCGCCGTTCCCGGGAGCGTCAGAGGGTCGGCCGGGCCACCCGCTGTCGTCCGGTTCCCGGTTCGCCGACGCTTCGGCATCCGTGGGTTCGGCATCCGCGGGTTCGGCATCCGCCGTGTCGGCATCCGCGGCGTCGACGAACGCCGGCGGAACGTGGGCCCCGAGCGGAACGGTCGGAGGCACGAGCCCAGGCGACGGCTGGTCGCCGCGGCCGGAACCGCCGCGCTCTGCACCGCCGGTCTCGTCGGCGGGGCCGGCGTCGTCGGAGCCGTGCACGAGCGGGTCGGGCTCGTCGTTCGGGGTCAGACCCCAGAAGAACGTCTTCTCGCCGTCGCCCGGCAGCCGCGTGGACGGCGGGCGCGAGGCCTGCTCGGGACGAGGCGGCACCGGCATCGACAGCTCGGGGATCTCGAACGACGGAGGTTCCGCCCGGGGATCCGGAAGGTGGGGAGCGGGCCGGGGCGGGGTGGACGGGGCCAGCGGGAAGGCCGGCTCGTAGGCATCCGGATCGTCATCGACATCGATGTCGTCGGCCCGGCGTCGCGACCGGCGCACAGGCTCGTCGCCAGCGCCTGAGCTCGCGACGGGATTCGCCGCTAGTTCGTTCACCGCGGGGTCGTCCGCGGCAGAGTCGTCCGCCGGCGGCTCGTTCGGCTCGGGTTCGTCACCGGCGTCGCCTACGGCTCCGAACAACGACGCGAGGTCGTCGTCGGGTCGATCGGGTCCTTCCGGCCCAGGGGTGTTGCTATCCGGCACTATGACAGACCCAGATCATCCAGTCCGATGGCAGCGAGGTACGGGTAACCGGCCTGCTCGATGACTTCACGCGCACCGGTGTTGCGGTCGACGACGACCGCGACGGCCGCGATCTCCGCTCCGACCTTCATCAGCGCCTCCACAGCCTTGAGCGGGGAACCGCCCGTCGTCGACGTGTCTTCGAGCACGATCACGCGCTTGCCCTCGAGCTCGGGACCCTCGACCTGCTTGCCGCGACCGTGGTCCTTGGGCTCCTTGCGCACCACGAACGCGTCGTACGCCAGACCGCGCGCAGCGCCCTGGTGCAGGATCGCCGCCGCGACCGGGTCGGCGCCCATGGTCATGCCGCCGACGGCCGTCACATCCGGCACGTCCGCGATGAGGTCGAGCATGACCTGGCCGATGAGAGGCGCGACGCGGTGGTCGAGGCTGACCTTGCGCAGGTCCACGTAGAAGGATGCCTTCTTGCCGCTCGTCAGAGTGAAGTCGCCGTGGAAGACGGCCTCGTTCGAGATGTGGTCGATGAGCTGCTGACGAGTGTCGGTCACGCCCCCAGATTACCGACCCCCCGGATGGGAGACCCCTGGAACTGCTCTTCCACCGCGGGTTGAGCCCGCCACCGAGGGTTGAGCCCGTCGAAACCCGGCCACCGGGGGTTGAGCCTGCCGAAACCCCGCCACCACGGGTTGAGCCTGCCGAAACACCGCCCCTTCGTCCCTCGCTCGGTTTCGACAAGCTCAACCAGCGGTGGTCAGCTCAACCAGCGGTGGTCAGTTCGACCAGCGGTGGCCACTGGTGGGCCCTCGGTAGCCTGGTGCGATGCGCCTCGCACACGTCGCTCGAACGGCAGCAGCCGCCATCACGCTGTGCGCACTCGGTGCGCTCGGCATGGCCGCGGCGAACGCGCCAGCACAGGCATCCACGACGCACGCGTCGTCGGCCTCTCCGCACTCGACCGGAGC
>Ga0164242_10007429_pt1 | contig 11993 bp, 7 predicted proteins | sample OricomgcompostMG_FD_108783 | JGI IMG/M metagenome (GOLD analysis project Ga0164242, IMG submission 108783) | Miracle-Growth compost microbial communities from Emeryville, California, USA - Original compost - Miracle growth compost (MG) ... | reverse complement strand
GGATCGCGCCCTGGCGCTGTCCCGCCAACGGTTGATCCTCCAGCTGATGAACCGGATCGTCGAGCAGTCGCTGCCGCTGGGCGTGATCGACGACCCGCGGGTGGACTGGACGCTGGCCACCAACACCGTGACGGCCTCGCCGGCCGCGGAGGTGGAGACCGAGCAGATGGCCCGGCAGGGGACGCGGCCCGAGTCGCCTCGGGTCTCGACCGAGCGCGAGCCTGACACCCGCTACGCCGTGCTGCTGGCGGACTTCCGCGCCGCAGAGAAGACCGACGCCGATTCGCCGCTGGCGAAGACCGAGATCGCCCGCCGCTTCGAGCTGGACGACGAGCTCTCCGAGGCTCGGGTGCGCGCGCTGCTCACCCAGCTCTTGAGCTCGCCCTTGGTCCCGCAGGTGGCGGCGCTGATTCAGCACCGGCTGGGGCGCCCGCTGGAGCCCTTTGACGTCTGGTACAACGGCTTCCTGGAGACGCGGACCCAGCAGCCGGAAGAGGCGCTCAGCCGCATGACCCGCGCGCGCTACCCCACCGCGCAAGCCTACAAGAAGGACATCCCGCGGCTCCTCCAAGGGCTCGGCTTCACGCCAGAGAAGGCGCGCTGGCTCGACGCCCACATCGTGGTCGATCCTGCCCGCGGTTCAGGCCACGCGATGGAGGCAGACCGCCGGAGCGAGATGTGGCCGGGGTGGGGACCGGGGGATTCGCCGCACCTGCGCACCCGCATCAACCCGGATGGGATGGACTACAAGGGCTACAACATCGCCATCCACGAGATGGGTCACAACGTGGAGCAGACGTTCTCCCTCTACGAAGTCGACGACACGCTGCTCCAGGGCGTGCCCGGATCGGCCTTCACCGAGGCGCTGGCCTTCACCTTCCAGAACCGGGATCTCGAGCTGTTGGGATTGGCCAAGCCCACTGCCCACAGCGAGCGGCTGCGGACGCTGAACGCCTTCTGGGAGGCCTACGAGATCGCCGGGGTGGGGCTGGTGGACCTGGACGTCTGGCACTGGATGTACGCGCACCCGGACGCCACGCCGGCCCAGCTTCGCGAGGCGACGGTGACGATCGCCCGCGACTACTGGAACCGCTACTACGCGCCGGTGCTGGGCGGGAAGGACTCTCCCCAGCTCGCGATCTACTCGCACATGATCAACTCGCCGCTGTACCTCTTCCGCTACCCGGTGGGGCACCTGATCGCCTTTCAGCTCGAGCAGAAGCTCAAAGGTCCGAACAGCGGCGCGGAGTTCGAGCGGATCGCCCGCTTCGGACGCGAGACGCCCGACCTGTGGATGCAGAACGCCACCGGCAAGCCGGTGATCGCCGAACCGCTCCTCGACGCCGCCGCGAAGGCGCTGGCCGAGGAGACCTCGGCGCGCTGAACCCCGCCCTGGTGCAGGCCTCTGAAAAATAGCCCGCTACATCGGGCTGGCAGGGGTGTCTTCACAGGAGAGCTGACTCCCAGACCGTTCGCAGGGGCCCCAAGCCTCGCCCTGGCGCCGCGTGGCGCGGGCTCGTGGTGTATCAAGACATGTGTCATGCATATGTAGACACAAATACACACGAAACCACACGCGCTCTCATTCCGATAAGTGATTCAAACGGGATGCTTGGTGCAAGCGGCCTCCCATGCAGGACCCTTCCATCCACTCGCGGTTCCTTTGGAGCAACCAACATGAGCACTCGGATCGTCTCGACGCCGTCCCCCCGCCCCGTGGTCTCTCCGGCCCCGGTGGCCAAGAGCGCCCCTGTGACGTCCCAGGTCACAGGCCCCGCTTCCGGCTTCGACGCGGCGCCTGTCGCTTCGAATGCGTTGAAGGGCGCGGCGGCTGCCGGCCACGTCCCTTTGCCCAGCCTCGCCGCGGGGCAGGCCTCCTCGCCCAACCGCCCGCTGCCGATGGAGAGCCCCAAGGCCCAGGCGGCGATCGCCCAGAGCCTCGCGGCGTTGAACGCGGGGCCGAACGGCTTCACCGCCTCCGGCGTTCGCTATGTCCCCACTCAGGTCACGGTGGACGAGCTGGGGATGACCCATGTGCGCTTTGACCGGAACGTCGACGGGACCAAGGTCTTCGGGTCCCAAGCGATCAGCCACCTGGGCAAGGACGGCATGGTGCAGTCGGTCACGGGCGACACCGCCGAGATCCAGGCCCCGGTCAATGTCCGCGCCCCGCTCTCCACGGACAAGGCCGAGGCGATCGCGCGCGCCCAGTTCGAAGGGGAGCCGCGGAGCACGAAGTCAGAGGCGGTGCTGGTCCAGGACGCGAACGGCCAGTACGTGCGCGCGGTCCACGTGGAGCTGACCAACCTTCAGGACGGAGCACCGCGGGATCAGCACTATCTGGTGAGCGCCGCCACCGGCGAGGTGATGGACAGCTGGAATCAGATCGATCCGTTCCTGGATCCCGCGAGCGTGGCGTCCGCGCGGCAGAGCATGGATTCAGCCCCGACGCCGGAGCCGACCCCGGCCCCCGAGCCGACCCCGACTCCGGAGCCGACCCCGACTCCGGAGCCGACCCCGAACCCGAAGGCGGACGACACCTCCCTCTACAGCGGCAAGGTGGAGATTGACGCGACCCAGAAGGAGGACGGCACCTGGGCGCTCGACGACAAGACCCGCGGCCAGGGGGTGGAGACCCGCGACGCGAACAACAAGTACAACAACACCGGCGCTACCGAGATCGTCGACGACAACAACCTCTGGGGCGAGGCCACCGATCCGGAGCGGAGCAAGGCGGCGGTGGACGCGCAGTACGGCGCCCAGATGACCTACGACTTCTACAAGGATGTGCTCGGCCGCGACTCCATTGATGGGAAGGGCGAAAAGCTCAACAACAACGTCCACATCCGAGACAACTACGTCAACGCGTTCTGGGACGGGACGCAGATGAACTACGGGGACGGAGACGGCGTGAACTCCGGGCCGCTCACCGCGATCGACGTGGCCGGCCACGAGATCACCCACGGCCTCACCGAGCGCACCGCCGGGCTCCAGTACCGCGGCGAGTCGGGCGGGCTCAACGAGGCCATGAGCGACATCCTCGGCAAGGGGGTGGAGTGGTACGCCGCCCAGCAGAACCCGGACGTGAAACCCTCCTGGGGCGTCGGCTCCACCATCTGGACGCCGGGCAAGGACGGCGACGCGCTCCGGTACATGGACGATCCGTCCAAGGACGGCCGGAGCGTCGACAACTACCAGAACTACAAGCCCGGACTGGACGTCCACTACTCGAGCGGGATCGCCAACAACGCGTTCGTCCTCCTCGTGCAGGGTGGCACCAACCGCACCTCCGGGATCGAGGTGAAGGACGGGATTGGCATGGACAAGGCGGAGAAGATCTTCGCCCGCGCGCTCACCACGTACATGACGCCGAGCACCACCTTCGCCCAGGCGCGGGCGTACACCCTTCAAGCGGCGCAGGATCTCTACGGCGCGGACTCGGTCGAGGCCCAGACGGTGGCCCAGAGCTGGACCGCGGTCGGCGTGAACTGACCCTTCCCGGAGCGCCTGAAACCGAAGCGCCCCCGTTCAGCCTGGCGGGGGCGCTTTCTCACGTCCGTCGTGGGCATCGGACCTCAGCCAACGGGCAGTTTCCGCGGCGGTCCCCCGGCCGGATCGGACGTGACCCTTCGGGTCGACCTGCCCGCGCGGGGCGTGCGTTTGGCATGAATGCAAAAAGGGCCGACGAGCGAACCCGTCAGCCCTTGTGCACAGATGGGGACCGGCTCAGGCGGCCTGGGAGACCTCCAGCCACCCCAGGTTCGCCGCGACGTTCGGCGCCGCGGGCTCTGGAACGGAGGCGTCGTAGTTGATGTCCTGCAACCGGCTCTCGAAGTTGTCGCGCGGGATGCGCTCCTCGCGGCCCCAGGGGTTGATGATCTTCACGTAGGCCACCCCATCCACCTGCTCCATCCCGGTGATCAAGACCTTGTGGAGGCCGGTGCCGTAGTTGATGGCCACCGGGACGTCGTGCCCGGCGGCGAGCTGCGCGTCGACGATCTGCATCGCGTGTGCGCGGGACTTGGGCCCGGTGAGGCGGGACTCGTCCATCGGCTTTCCAAACGCCTGCTCGTAGAGGCGGTCGAGCGTGTCGCTCCAGGCCCCGTCACCGGCCCCGGTGTCGTCGTGGTAGTTGCCCGCGCCGTTGGCGATCTCCATGAACGTCGGCGCGAGGATCCGCTGGGTGAGCGCTCGGCCGGTCTTGTCCGGCTTGAACGAGACGTCCGCTTCGCGCTTGAACACCATCCCGCCGGCCATGGTGACCGCTCCCTTCGGCGACGCCAGCCCCAGCATCACCCGCGCGTACTCCGCCGGGTGATCGATCGCGAGCTGGATGGCCACCGCGGTGGGGGCGCAGGTTCCGCGGTAGCCCTGGTCCACGGCCGCCGGGTTGGCGAGCTCCTGAACGAGATCGGTCAGGAGCTGTCCGCGATCGACGCCCTCGGCGAGCGGGGCGCTCCCGTCCGCGAGCGCGGTCAGGTGATCGAGCAAGGTCCCGTCTCCGACCAGATCCGCCTCGCCCGGCAGCGCGCCGCTCAGGAGCAGCTTCTGGAGCGACAGGGCGGCAACCGGGTCGTTCGGGTCCAGGCAGCCCTGCTTCACCTCGAGATACGCCGCGCGATCTTCCTCGGACATCGAGCCGAGCGCGTCCGCCTCCAGCTCCGAATTGGCGTCCACCTGGGCCTGCGCCACGAGGTGGCGGCTGCTGGTCGCGGAGGTGTCCTGGGCCGAGTTCACGTCCGCCGCGTCGTAGAGGATGGTGGTGCCCAGCCCTTTGTCCGCCTTCTCCTGAGGGGCACCGCGCAAGAGCACCTCCATCTGAGCGAGCGCGTCCTCGGGGGTGCGCGGACCGGCCAGCTGGCCCAACAGGCGCCCCAAGTCGACAGCGGCTGGACCCTCCTTCTTCGGTCGAGGCACGGTCCGGAACGCATCGGAGCGGCCCGCGTCGAAGAAGTCCTTCCGGGTGAAGTCGACGAAGGCGGCGCGCCGGGAGGACGCGGGCGAAGACGGGGGAATGGGCTTCTTCGCGGGGACGACGAGGGGAGGGGGCGGCGTGATCCGGGTGGTCATTGTCAATCTCCATTACGGGCCGAGAGAGGTCGGCCGCTTCGGGAGGGAAGGACACACCGGGCCCGGTCCGTGTAGCGCGGCGCCGAGCGGGGCTCTCGTCGGCGTCACACCCCGACTGGTCACCTGTGCGCCAAGCAGCGGAATTCGGACGTGAACCGGCCCGCGATCCGCTAGACATGGCCGCAGTGATCGGACGAATTCTCGGACGGAAGCGCATTCTGGGGGACCGCGAGCAGGAGCTGCGCGCGCGCGAAGGCGAGCTCTTCGACCACCTCTCGACCGCGCTCGACCGCTTCAAGGACGTGGCCGCAGAGGACCTGCGCCGGTTCCGGGAGGCGCGCGATCAATTGGACCGCCTCTTCCTCCTGGTCATCGCCGGCGAGTTCAACTCCGGCAAGTCGAGCTTCCTCAACGCGCTCCTGGGAGAGAAGGTTCTCCCTGAAGGCGTGACCCCCACCACGGATCGCGTCAACGTCCTGCGCTACGGCGACGCGACGTCCGAGCAACTCCTGGCGGGGAACCTGCTCGAGCGGACCTACCCCGCGGAGATGCTCCGCGAGCTCAACTTGGTGGACACGCCGGGCACCAACGCGATCCTCCGCGAGCACGAGGAGCTCACCCGCGACTTCGTCCCGCGCTCGGACCTGGTCCTCTTCATCACCTCCGCCGACCGCCCGTTCACCGAGAGCGAGCGCGGCTTCCTGGAGCAGATCCGCGCCTGGGGGAAGAAGGTGGTGATGATCGTGAACAAGGTCGACATCCTTCAGACCGCGGAAGACCGCGCGCAGGTGGTCGACTACGTCCGCACCCACGCGGCCGAGCTGTTGGGGGAGAAGCCGGAGACCTTCGCGGTGAGCGCGCGTCAGGCCCAGGCGGCCCGTGGCCCGGAGGCGGACGTCAAGCAGTGGGAGACCAGCGGCTTCGCGGCGGTGGAGACGTACCTGCTCAAGACGCTCGATCAGGAAGAGCGGGTGCGGCTCAAGCTGCTCAACCCGCTCAACGTCGGGCTCAAGCTGACGGGCACCTACCGGCAGACGGCGTTTGAGCGGCTCAAGCTGTTGGCCGCGGATGTGGAGGTGCTCCAGCAGATCGACGGGCAGCTGACGTCGTTCCACGAGGAGATCGTGCGCGATCTGGAGCCGAGGCTGGCGCGGCTGGATGGCCTGCTCTCGTCCATGGAAGCGCGCGGGATGAACTTCTTCGACGAGCACGTGCGGCTGGGGAAGATCCGCTCGCTCATCGACAGCGACTCGGTGCGGCGCGCGTTCGAGAAGGAGGCCATCGCGGACACGCCGGCGCTGCTCGAAGAGGAGGTCGGCCGGATCATCGACTGGATCGTCGAGCGCAACTTGAGGACCTGGGAGCAGATCCAGCGTGAGATTGACCGACGGGAGATCGCCCGCAAGCACGGCGCGTCCGCGGCGGAGATCGACCGGGGCTTCAGCTACAACCGGCAGGCCCTGCTGGGATCGGTCGGCCGGGTGGCACGCGAGGTGGTCGGCAGCTACGACCGCGAGCGCGAGGCCCGGGCGATCGCGAATGACGTGCAGGGGACCTTCGCCGCCACCGCGCTGGCGGAGGTGGGCGCGGTGGGATTGGGCGCGGTGGTGGTGACGCTCTTGACCACGGCGGCGGCGGATGTGACGGGGATCGCGCTGGCCACGGTGCTGGCGGTGGGCGGCTTCTATTTGATCCCGCGCAAGCGCTCGCAGGGGAAGAAGGCGTTCCGCAAGCGCATCGCGGAGATCCGCGCCAGCCTGCGCGAATCGCTCCTCCGCCAGGTGCACGCAGAATTGGAGACCTCCACCGAGCGGATCAACCAGGCGATCGCGCCCTACCGCCGCTTCGTCCGCACCCAGCAGACCCAGCTCAATGAGGCCCGTGAAGAGTTGGTGACGATCGAAGACGGGCTGACGCGGCTGCGGGCGGAGATCGAGAAGCGTTGAAAGTGCTCGCTCAGAACTGCGGTCGAAGGTCGCGAAGCTGGGTCTGTCTGCTCTCCCTGTCGCTGCTCGCCGTGGGCTGCGGCGCCACCTATCCTCCAACCGGGAAGGCGCTTCCTGCCTATCGCCTGACCAACCAGAGCGCCTTTTGCAGCTCCAGCCAGGTCGTCGACTCGGAGCGGAACGTCTGGTTTGACTCCGGCTGCGAGTCCCCGGTCGACTTCCACCTCGTTGGAACGGCCGAACCGGCGTCACTCCAGTCGCTCCAGGCCGTGTTCGCGAACCTGCCCGCCACGGAGCCTGTTCCGTGCGCTCAGGCAGACGTCAATGAGGCGAGCAACGCTGAACTCTCCCTGACCGGTGCCGACGGTGGAACCGTGACCTGGCGGGTTTGCCTCGATGACACCGGCGCCCCGATTGAACCCTTCGCAACCGCGGTCGCGTTGTTTGGCGATCTGCCCAAAGACACCTAATCGCCTGAGAGGCCCCATGACCATTGACGACCACGAGACCCGCTTCGCCGGCTTGCCCATTGTGGAGCTGGGAGCAGATGACCAGCTGAAGGACACGGCCGATTCCGCCTGGCGCCTGTCGCTCAGCTATGAAGATGTCGACGACGGTGGCTCCATGGTGGACCGGCTCGACGACCTCTTCGACCAGCCCGAGGCCGCCGACATCTCCGCGCTGGTCATCGGCGCGTGGGACTTCGACAGCTCGACGAGCAGCCAGGCGCTGATCGAGAAGCTGGTGCAGGACAAGAACAAGCTCCCCAGCCTCCGGGCGCTCTTCATCGGCGACATCACGTTCGAGGAGCAGGAGATCTCGTGGATCCAGCAGAGCGACGTGACGCCGCTGTTGAAGGCGTTCCCGCGGCTGGAGATCTTGCGGGTTCGCGGCGGCGAGGGGCTGGAGCTCCAGCCCACCAACCACCAGAACCTGCGCGAGCTGGTGATCGAAGCGGGCGGCTTGCCGGCCAAGGTCATTCGCGGCGCGCTGGCCTGCCAGTTCCCGCGCCTGGAGCGCCTGGAGCTGTGGACCGGAGACAGCGGCTACGGCGCGGACTCGTCGATCGCGGACTTCGAGGCGCTCTTTGAGGGAGGGCTCTTCCCGGGGCTGAAGCAGCTGGGCATCCGGGACTGCCAGTACACGGACGACGTGGTCGCCGGGCTCTTCAGCGCGCCGTTGTTGAAGCGGCTGCGCACGGTGGACCTGTCCCTGGGCCTGCTCTCCGATGTCGGCGGGAAGGTGATCTCGATGTCGGCGGAAGCGTTCCGTCACCTGGAGAAGCTGGACCTGCACTACCACTTCCTCACCGACGGGATGGTGGCGGAGCTCAAGGCGACCGGCCTGCCCCTGGACCTCTCCGATCAGCAGACCCCTGAAGGTCCGGATGGCGAGCGTTACGTCGCGGTGGCCGAGTAGCGCAGGACGTGGCTCTTCGCTGGGTCATCCTGGGCAACCCGGAGAACCGGCGTGTGCGCTTCTTCCAAGAAGCGCTCGCGCGGAAGGGCCAGGCGCCGGCCGAGGTCATCGCCTGGCGAGCCTTTCTCCGCGCACCAGAGGCGCTCGGGCAGATGCTCCGGCCAGGAGATGTGCTCCGGGTGGAGTCTCCGGGCGAAGACTTTGAGGTCGAGCGGGAGCTCCTTCGGTGGGGCCGTGAGCAGACGCCCGCCGGCAGCGTGCGGATCGACGACCCGGTGGGCCTGACCGAATCGCGGGGGCGGCTTCTGGCCCCGGCTCAGTGGCTCGCGGGTTGGAAGGGCGCGCTCGCCTCGGTGCGTGCGGAGGTGCCCCCGGGCTGTGTCGTGCTTCAGGACCCGGACGACGTCGCGCTGCTCTTCGACAAGGCGAACTGCCACGCGCTCCTTCAACGGTGTGGGCTTCCGGTGCCGCGGGCGATCGGGCCGGTGGCGAATTACGCGCAGCTTCGAGCGGCTATGAGGAGCGCGCGGATGCCGCGGGTCTTCGTGAAGCTCCGAGGCGGTTCTTCCGCCTCCGGGGTGGTCGCCCTGGAGACGCAGGGGGACCGCATCCAGGCCACGACGTCGCTCGAAGTGGTGGAGGAGGGTGGAACGCTCGCGCTCTTCAACTCGCTGCGGGTGCGCCGCTATACGGATGAGCGGGAGGTCGCGCGGCTCTTCGACACGCTGAGCCCCGAAGGCGTGCACGTGGAGCGCTGGGTTCCCAAGTCTTGTGTGGACGGCCGCGCGTTCGATCTCAGGGTGCTCGCGGTCGCCGGGAAGCCGATGCACACGGTGGTGCGGACCAGCGAAAGCCCGATGACCAACCTGCACCTGGGCAATGCCCGTGGAGACGTGCGGCGGATCCGCGCGCGGATGGGGGAGGCCGCCTGGGTGGAGGCGATGGCCACCGTGGCGGAGGTGGCGGACCTCTTCCCCCGGACGCTGCACCTGGGTGTGGACGTGCTGCTCACCGCCCATCGGCACATGCCGGTGATCGCGGAGGTGAACGCCTTCGGAGATCTGCTGCCGGGCGTAGCGGTCCAGGGCGAGAACACCTATGACGCCGAGATCGCCGCGGTGCTGGAGGGAGGCTTCCCCCGGCTGAACTCCATCAGGGCCGCGCTCTTCGATCTGGACAACACGCTGGTGGACCGGGACTTCGCGATGCGCGAGGCCCTGCGGGCCCGGGCGGCGGAGCGAGGCTGCGATGCGTCGACGGTCGACGCGGCCTTCGTCCTCCACAACGAATTCGGACACCGAGAGCGGCGGGCGCTCTGTGACGCTCTGGTGGCGGACGCTCCGCAGCTGGCGGCGTCCGCGGAAGAGCTGGAGGCCGATCTGGTCGCGCGGTTGCCCACGCACGTGAGGCCGAGGCCCGAGATCCTGGCCGCGCTGGGCACCCTGCGGGCGCGGCTGCGGGTGGCGGTGGTGAGCAACGGAGGCGCGGCCTTGCAGCGCGCGAAGCTCCACGCGGCAGGGCTCGGCGCGCTGGACGCATTCATCTCCGAGGAGGTCGGTGCGGAGAAGCCGGACCCACGGCTGTTCCAGGCGGCGCTCGCGGGAAGCGACGTGCCCGCGGCGCAGTCCTTCTTCATTGGGGACGATCTGCAGCGCGACATCTCCGGCGCGGCGGCGTGTGGGCTGCGCACCTGTTGGCTCTCGCGGGACCGTCCGAATCCGTCTGAGACGCGCGCCGAGTGGATCTGCCGTGACCTGGACGCCGCGTTGGCGAGGCTGGCCCGATGGACATGAACCGCGTCATCGGCAGAGACCATCTCTGCTTCCTCACGTTGGACACCCTGCGCTTCGACGTGGCGCAGGCCGAGCACCTGGCGGGCCGCACCCCGAACTTCTCGGGCCTGCTCCCGGCGGGTGGCTGGGAGCAAAGGCACACGCCGGCGAGCTTCACCTTCGCCGCACACGCCGCTTTCTTCGCGGGCTTTCTCCCCACGCCTGCGCGACCGGGCCGGCATCCGCGCCTCTTCGCCGCGCGCTTCGAAGGCAGCGAGACCACCACGTCAGAGACGTGGACCTTCGAAGGCGCAGACTGGGTGACCGGGCTCCGAGCCGCCGGGTACCACACGGTCTGCGTGGGCGGGGTCGGCTTCTTCAACAAGCGCGGCGCGCTCGGCTCCGTGCTGCCCTCGCTCTTTGACGAGAGCCATTGGTCGCCAGAGCTGGGGGTGACGGACCCGCGTTCGTTCGAACACCAGATCGCCGTGGCGGCCCAGGCGCTCGACCGGCTTCCGAAGACCCAGCGCACGTTCCTCTTCATCAACGTCTCCGCGCTGCACCAGCCGAATCGGTTCTATCTGGAGGGCGCCATCGACGACTCAATGGAGAGCCACGCCGCGGCGCTCCGCTGCGTGGACGCCCAGCTCCCCACGTTGCTCGAGGCGCTGCGCGGGCGCGGGAGCTGGTTCGGAATCGTGTGCTCGGATCACGGCACGGCCTACGGCGAGAATGGTTACAACGGCCATCGCCTCGGGCATCCGGTGGTCTGGGACGTTCCCTACGCGGAGTTCAAACTGTGAGCACGTCGGCCGCTTCGGACCCGTTCGCGAACGGGCTCTTTCACAACTACGCCTACGCCTATCCGCACAAGACGGCGTACCGGCCGTTTGTGCCCAAGCCACTCCTTTCGGACCTGTGGCGGGACGAGGACAAGCGCGCGCTGTTCCTCTACATCCACGTGCCGTTCTGCGAGATGCGCTGCGGCTTCTGCAACCTCTTCACCCACCTCCGTCCCGGGACATCTTTGACCGACGGCTGGATCGCCACGCTGGAGCGCGAAGCCGAGCAAGTCGGTCTGGCGCTGGGACCGGACGCGCGCTTCGCCCGCTTCGCGCTCGGTGGGGGGACGCCCACGCAGCTGGAGCTCCCGGTGCTGGAGCGGGTGCTCGACGTGGCGTTGAAGCTGGGCGCGGATGGCCGCGAGCTCCCGGCGGGGGTGGAGACGTCGCCGGAGACCGCGCACCCGGAGAAGCTGGCCCTGCTCAAGGAGCGCGGCGTTCGGCGGGTGAGCATCGGCGTGCAGAGCTTCTTCAACGAAGAGCTGCGCGCGCTGGGGAGACCTCAGCGGGAGTCGGATGTGTCCGCGGCGCTGACCGCGATCCGCGCGGCGGGCTTCCCGGTCCTCAACGTGGACCTGATCTACGGAATGGACGGCCAGACCGAGGACAGCTTCCGCGCGTCGATTGACCGCGCGCTCGAGGTGCGCCCGGAGGAGCTCTACCTCTATCCGCTCTACGTTCGCCCGCTGACGGGCCTGGGACGGCGCGGCGCGCAGACGTTCGACGAGCTCCGTGCGGGCCTCTACCGCGCGGGACGCGACCATCTGTTGGAACGCGGCTACGCGCAGGTGTCGATGCGAATGTTCCGGCGGCTGGACCAAGCGGAGGCGAGCGGACCTGTCTACTGCTGCCAGTCGGACGGGATGGTGGGGCTGGGGCCCGGCGCGCGCTCGTACACCCGGGGGGTGCACTACTCCTCGGACTTCGCGGTGAACGCGCACGAG
>Ga0164242_10007428_pt1 | contig 11994 bp, 8 predicted proteins | sample OricomgcompostMG_FD_108783 | JGI IMG/M metagenome (GOLD analysis project Ga0164242, IMG submission 108783) | Miracle-Growth compost microbial communities from Emeryville, California, USA - Original compost - Miracle growth compost (MG) ... | reverse complement strand
GACGTCCCGCCCCACGACGAACGGGAACGTCATCAGAGTGCGATAGGCGCCGCTGCGCACGAAGGTGTCGACCGGGTTGACGGTGGTGGCGCTCACCCGCACGAGCACGTCGCCCGGTCCAGGCTGCGGCACGGGCACGGTCTCCAACCGGATGGACTCTGCCGGACCGAGTTCATGGACGACGGCGGCGCGCATGGCTTCGGAACCAACTGTCGCAGCACCCATCCGACCAACCTATGCCGTGTTCGGCTATGCCGTGTCGCCGGGAGGGAGGCTTTCCTGAGCGTCGATGCCAGGCAGCTCCAGCCGAAACGACGCACCCCACGGCGTTCCGGTCGTGTCGACCGCGCTCAGGGTGCCGCCGAGGCGTGCCGTGAGCCGCTGCGCGATCGAGAGGCCGAGACCGGTGCCCACAGCCCTGGTCTGCCGGTACTTGTCATGCAGCGCTCCGCGCACGAAGGCCGAATCGCGGTCTTCGGCGGTGAGTCCGGCACCGCTATCGCTCACCGTCACGGCGACGCGGATGCGGCCATCCGTCGCCGAGACGGTGCCCGCCTCCACGGCGACGACGCCACCGGACGGCGTCGCTCTCAGCGCGTTCTCGAGCAGGCCGTCGACGATCTGACGCAAGCGGTGGGCATCCGTGTTCGCGATGACTCCGGGTGGCACGTCCGTGCGCAACTCGACACCAGCCGAGGAGGCGACAGCGCGCCAGGCGGCGGCGGCTTCTGCCATCACCCCGGCAATATCGACCGGTGTCAGCTCGGCGGCGAAGTCGTGCGCCTCCAGCCGTGCGAGTTCGAGCAGGTCGGCGACGAAACGGTCGAGGCGGCGGGTCTCGGTGAGCATCGTGGATCCCACCTCGCGGGCATCCTCCGCGCCGACGACGCCGTCTGCGAGGGCCTCCGCGTATCCACGCAGCGCGGTTAGCGGCGTGCGCAGGTCGTGCGAGATGGAGAGCAGGAACTCGCGCTGCCGTGCCTCGCTCACGGTGAGCGCGTCGTCGAGCTCGTCCAACGCGTTCACCACGTCGGACACCTCCGCGGTCGCGGTGTGCGGCAGTTCGACATTGCGATCGCCTTTCGCGAGCCTGCGGGCCGCCGCCGCCGTTCTCGACAGCGGCCGTGACACGACCCGTGCGAGCAGGATGCCCGCCCCGATCGCGACCGCCAGCCCGATCGCCAGAGCGATGAGCAGCTGACCGGCAACCCGGGACACGGCAGCATCCACCGAGGTCAGCGATCGGGCGACGACGACGGTTCCTCCGGTGAGGCTCTGACGGGCCTCCACGATGAAGCGACGTCCACCGAGCTCGACCGTCGTGGACAGCGTGGAGCCTCGTTCGAGGCGTTGCCGCACCTTGGGCCGCAGCACGACGCCGATGGATCCGCTGACTGTGCCGTCCGCGTTGATCAGCGCGACCTTCGGCTCAGCGGAGCCGGTGGTCTGGTCGTTCACGCGCTGCTCGAGCTGGTTCTGCGGCAGCGCCGCGAGCTGATCGGCGAGCGTGGATGCCTCTGACCGGGCATCTCCGAGCGAAGCCGCGCGCACCAGACCCAGCGATACTGCGCCGGCGACCACCGCGGAGACCAGGGCGACGGCGACGGTGGTGAACACGATGCGTCCCGCGAGGGTGCGGGGGAGGACGCGCATGTCAGACAGCCGATCGCGGCGCACCGGTGCTGGCATCCGTCACCGGTGTCGTCTGCGCGTCGATCGCGTATCCGACGCCGCGCACCGTGCGGATGCCCGACGCAGGCCCCATCTTCGCCCGCAACTGAGCGATGTGCACGTCCACGGTCCTGCCGGACGCGTAGTCGGCGTGACCCCATACCGCGGAGAGCAGCTGCTCACGGGTGAACACCCGCCCGGGGGACCGCGCCAGGTAGGAAAGCAGGTCGAACTCGGTCGCCGTCAGCGACAACTCCGCGGCGTCGAACGTGGCCGACCTGGTGTCTTGATCGAGCACGAGAGCGCCGAGGCGCACCTCGTGGCGACTCGGCACCCCGTGAGTGCGGCGCAGCACGACCTTCAGCCGGGTCACGAGCTCCCGCGGTGAGAACGGCTTGGTGAGATAGTCGTCGCCGCCGAGTTCGAGCGCCACGAGCCGCTCGATCTCGTCGTCGCGCGCCGTCACGAAGATGATCGGCGTCCAGTCGTCGTCCGCCCGGAGCCGTCGGCACAGCTCGACCCCGTCCACGCCCGGCAGGCCGACATCCAGCACGATGGCCACCGGACGACGAGAACGGATGACGCCAAGCGCGGCATCCCCGTCGCCTACAACCTCGACTCCGAAACCGGCGCGCGTGAGATAGAGCCGTTCGAGGTCAGCGATCGCGCGCTCGTCTTCGACCACGACGACGAGTCCGGAGGGCGCATCCATGGCTCCATTCAAGCCGGTGCAGAATGCCCGTGCCCCGGCTTCCCGCGCCTCTCAGACAACCCTTACATTCCTCGAACACGCGCCCGACGGCTGCCGCACACGGGTTTGCGAGTCTCGATGGGTCGTACCGGGCGAGCGCCGCGCTCGCCCGGCAGGCGTACCCGGGCAGAGCCGGGAGCAGAGCGAAGGGAATCCACACCATGAAGGAACCGAACAAGGACATCGCCGGCGGGTTTCGCCGCCGGGTCGCCAAGGAACGACTCGCGCTTGCCGTGGCCGGGGTGACGGCGGTTGCAGCAGTGGTCGGTGGTGTCGCCGCGGCGTCAGTGCCGGCGTCGGCGCAGACGGTGGCCATGCGCACCGTCGCGGTGACGTGGCCGATCGTGCCCGCCGCGAGCGCGTCCGGGACCAAGGGTCGCCTCTGTGGTGCGGTGCTGCTCGTGGTGAAGCGCGACTACGACAGGCTGCCCGATGCCCTGCGCAAGGACGTGGCATCCGCCCGGCACCAGTCCTCGAAGTCCGCCAAGCGCACAGCCCTGGAGAACGTGCTGAAGAAGGCGCAGTCCGGCGGTTATGGCACGGATGTCGAGTCGGTCGCGAAGGACAAGAAGACGCCCGCGGGCTTCAAGGCGGCATGGGATCGTCTGCCGTCCTCGTTGCGGGACGACCTGAAGAAGGCGAAGGACGCAAGCGGTGACACCCGCACGTCCGACCTGAAGGCCATCGCATCGAAGGCGGAGTCCGGCGGTTACGGCGACCGTGTGAAGGGTGCCGTCGACAAGGCGAAGACGCGGCTCGACGCGTGCGTGGCGCGCGCGCAGGGCTCCGGATCGACGAGCAAGCCGACGACGCCGTCCACCGGCACGCCCACACCGAGCACGAGCACACCGGCGCCGACGTCGACGACAGGAGCCTGACCGTCAGGCCAGGTGCTTCTGCCAGGTGCCGTTCAGCGCCATCGATTCGTAGCCCAGAGCATCGTTGATCGCCCGCATCGGGCCGTTCTCCGCGGCGTTCCAAGTGAGAACGCGCTCCACACCAGGCGCAACCCGCTTCAGCGCCTGCAGGTTGGCGAGCTTCACCGCGAGGCCGAGTCGGTGCCCGCGGTGCGCGGCCACTACGAGCGTGTCCCACTGCTCGACCTTTTTCGAGCCCTCGGCCACGAGCAGGATCGTGTACGCGACCACCTCACCGGTTGCCTCGTGCACCGCCGCGGCGACGAGGGTGGGCTCTCCGGCGTGCATCCAGCGCTGCTCCTCGTCGCGCACCCGCTGCGCGTCCCAGTGCTCGGGGTCGAGCACGATGCCCTCGTGCGGCACGTCGAGCACCATGCGGGCGCGCGCCGCGGCGTAGCCGTCGACGAGTTCGTCCGGGCAACGCCGCCACCACGTGATGATCCGATACCCGGTCCCGTGCTCGTCCGCTTCCCGCTGGAGCCGATCGTGCAGGCCGTCCGGCAACGGTAGATTCTGCCTGCTGACCAGTTCCACCTGGCCCAGCCGGTAACCCGATTCGAGGGCGAACCTCGTCGCGTCGTCCATCGGCAGCCCCGTGGGACCCGCCTCAGGAGCCACGGTGCGGGCATCCGGCGGGATGTCCGCCAGCACGTGCTCGGTGAACGTCGAGATGTCGACGCGGCCGGCGTCGGCGACCAGCTCCTCGCCCTGGCGGAGCAGGGCCGCACCGATGCCGTGCCGGCGAGCGGCCGGGATGACGTGCACCTCGATCTCGGCGGTGGTCGCGTCCTCCTCGAGCGGAACCGTGACCAGCAGGCGCCCGGTGGGAACGCCGTCGAGCCGGGCAAGGTAGAGCATCCGCAGTCGGAACGAGCTGTCCCGGTACCAGGCGAGCTGGTCCGATGGGTTGTAGACGAAGTCGTCGTTGTGCCACAGGTGAAGGGCGCAGTCGTTGCCGACATCCACGAATCCGGTGAAGTCGTCGGCGTCGGCAGCCATGCTCTCGGGCACGGCCACCCGCTCGATCGTCACCCGCATGAGACTCCCTGCAACGGCAATTAGCCGAACAGCCTATCCAGCTGCCCGCCTGGCCGCCAGGCGTCGGGTACCGTAGAGACGGCTTCGCGCCTCGTTGGCGCAAACGGGACGAGATGAGGCTTCAGAAGGGGGCGCCGGTTGCATCTGAAGAGCTTGACGCTCAAGGGCTTCAAGTCCTTCGCTCAGCCGACGACCTTCGCCTTCGAACCCGGTGTCACGTGCATCGTCGGGCCGAACGGATCCGGCAAATCGAACGTCGTGGATGCCCTCGCCTGGGTGATGGGGGAGCAGGGCGTCAAGACGCTTCGCGGCGGGAAGATGGAAGACGTCATCTTCGCCGGAACGTCGACCAGGGGACCGCTTGGCCGTGCCGAGGTGACGCTCACGATCGACAACGCCGACGGTGCGCTGCCGATCGAGTACTCCGAAGTCACGATCAGTCGCACACTGTTCCGGAACGGCGGCAGCGAGTACGCCATCAACGGCAAGCAGTGCCGTCTGCTCGACGTGCAGGAGCTGCTGAGCGACTCCGGCCTCGGGCGCGAGATGCACGTCATCGTCGGTCAGGGACAGCTGGATGCCGTTCTGCACGCGAGCCCCGACGACCGGCGAGGCTTCATCGAGGAGGCGGCAGGCATCCTGAAGCATCGCAGGCGCAAGGAGAAGACCCTGCGCAAGCTCGAGGCGATGCAGACCAACCTCACGCGTCTCAGCGACCTCGCGGGCGAGATCCGACGTCAGTTGAAGCCGCTCGGTGCGCAGGCCGAGGTGGCGAGGGAGGCGCAGACCATCGCCGCGATCGTGCGCGACGCACGTGCGCGGCTGCTGGCAGACGAGGTGGTCGGACTACGTACTGCGCTCGACGACTACTCGCGCGACGAATCGCAGCGGCACAGCGAACGCATCGTGCTGCAGGAACAGCTCGAGCAGAAGCAGCTGCGGATCGCGCGCATCGAGCAGGAGCAGGTCGGCGACGCGGTCGATGCGGCCCGCCGCACCGCCTTCGCGCTGGAGTCGGCGCAGGAACGACTGCGCTCCCTCTATACACTCGCGAACCAGCGGCTGGCGCTCCTGGGCTCGCAGACAGACCTCTCCGAGTCGGCGCGCACCGTCACCCCCGACATGATCGAGGCGTCGAAAGCGGAGGCGGCTCTGCTGCGCGACGGGGTAGGCGAAGCGGATGCCGCGGTGTCGGCCGCGCAGGCCGCCACCCGTGCCGCGCGTTCGCGCCTCGATGCGCTCGACGAGCAGATCGCCGCGCAGAGTGCGCTCGTCTCGCAACACGACCTCGAGCTCACCAAGCTGGCCGGGCAGGCGGATGCCGCAGCGCAGCGCCTCGCGGCTCTCCGCGGTGAGGTACTCCGGCAGCGGAACCAGCTCGAGGCGGCCGAACAGCGGAGAGCGGCGGCCGAGGAGGCGCTCTCGGACAGCGAGGGCGACTCCCCGCTGGGAGCGGACGCGCAGAGCGAGCTGGCCGAGGCGTACGAGGTCGCGCAGGCCGCGGTGTTCGAGGCCGAGGCGGAGATCGAACGGCTCCGTGACGAGTTGCGCGCGCTGGAACGGGAGCGCGATGCGTTGTCCGGCCAAGTGAACGCACTCGGTCGAGCGTTGGAAGCCAGGGACGGCTCGGCCGCACTCATCGCCGCGGGACGCACGGGAGTCGAGGGCCGCGTGGCCGACGCGATCAAGGTCGAGCCCGGATTCGAGGTGGCCATAGCGGCAGCGCTGGGCTCACTGGCCGATGCCGTGCTCGTGGCCGACCGGGATGCCGCGGTCGGCGCCGCCCGATTCGCCGCCGAGGAGGATCTCGGCTCGATCGAGCTGGTCGTCGGAGCCGGCATCACCAGCAGGAGTGCCGGAGCTGACGCCGATGCGCTGACCGACATGCCGAAGGGCGCACGGCGCGCCGAGGAGTTGCTGCTGGCAGGCACGGACAGCATCCGCGACCTGTTGCGGCAGACGGTTGTCGTCGCCGGCCTGGACGAGGCCCACCGGATCTGGCCGAGCACGGGCGACGACACGGTGCTCGTGACACGCACCGGCGAGGTGCTGTCGAAGCACACGCTCAAGGGCGGTTCGGGCAAGGGAGCCGGCCGTATCGAGCTGCTGGCCGAGCGGGACGCCGCCGCCGCGCGTCTCGACGAGCTGGAGTCGGCCATCGCGACCGCGAAGGCGGAGCACGACGGGCAGCGCGAGGCGCTGCAGGCGGCCAAGCAGGCATCCGCGGCGGCTCTGACCCAGCTGCGGGCCTACGACGCACAGCTCGCCGAGCAGACCGAGAAGTCGAGCCGGCTGACGGCTCAGCTCGAGGCGGCGAACGCGGAGGCCGGCCGCATCGACCGGGGCATCGCCGAGTCGGAGGCCAAGGTCGCCGAGGCCGAGCAGGCGGCCGCCGCCGCCAAACGCGCCCATGAGACGCATGCGTCGAAGCCGCGGCCCATTCTCGATGTCGGTGAGCGGGATGCCGTCTCGGCCGAGCTCGAATCGTGCCGCGAAGCGGAGGTTCAGGCCCGGATGGCCGCGGAGACCGCGCGGGAGCGAGTGCGCGCCGAGGAGACGCGAACCGCGTCGCTCGTGAAACGGCTCGAGGAGGAACGCACCGCGGCGGCGGAAGCCGCGCGGCGTGAGGTCGTCCGCAGGCACCAGGTGGATGCCGCCGAGCGGGTCATCGCGTCGCTGCCTAGTGTGCTCGACTCCGTCGACCGATCCGTGAGCAGCGCACGCACGGAGCTGGCGGCCGCGGAGGCCGCCCGGGCCGGCCAGAACGAGGAACTGACGGCGTTGCGCCGCGATGAGGCCGCGTTACGCGACCGGTTGCAGGCGGTCAGCGAGAGCGTGCACGGACTCGAGCTGCAGATCTATGAGAAGAAGCTGCACCTGTCATCCCTGCTCGAACGTGCAGGCAGCGAGCTCGGGCTGGTCGAAGACGTGCTCGTGGCCGAGTACGGGCCCGAGACGCCCATTCCCGCTGAGACCGAAGACGGCGATGAGCGGCCGTTCGTGCGCGCCGAGCAGGAGAAGCGGCTGCAGGATGCCGAGCGCAAGCTGGGCAGGCTGGGCCGGGTGAACCCGCTCGCGCTGGAGGAGTTCGCCGCACTCGAGCAGCGACATAAGTTCCTCACCGAGCAGCTGACCGACCTCACGAACACCCGCAAGGACCTGCTCACGATCATCGCCGACATCGACGAGCGCATGCAGGGCATCTTCTCGGACGCGTTCGAAGACACTCGCCGCTCGTTCGCCGAGGTGTTTCCCGTGCTGTTCCCTGGCGGCAGCGGAAGCATCCGTCTCACCGACCCGGACGATCTGCTGACGACGGGCATCGAGGTCACCGTTCGGCCCGCGGGGAAGAAGATCGAGCGGCTCTCGCTGCTCTCCGGCGGCGAACGTTCGCTGGCGGCCGTGGCGTTCCTCTTGGCCATCTTCAAGGCGCGACCCAGCCCCTTCTACATCATGGACGAGGTGGAGGCCGCGCTCGACGACGCCAACCTCGGCCGCCTCCTCACGACGTTCGAAGACCTCCGAGCAGACAGCCAGCTGATCGTCATCACGCACCAGAAGCGCACGATGGAGATCGCGGACGCGCTCTACGGCGTCTCGATGCGCCAGGACGGCGTATCGGCGGTCGTCGGTCAGCGGGTCGCCGAGCGGGAACCCCGAGCCGAGGCCGTCGAGGAGGAGCGGCAGACCGCCTGAGCCTGGCGGCCTACGGCAGTTCCCGGGCCGCTCGGATGACTCCCTTCGGATCGTGCCGCTCCTTGAGACGGCGCAAGCGCGCGATCGAATCCGGATCGTAGGCATCCGCGATCGTGGCGCTCGCATCCGTCAAGGTGAGCACGTTCCCTGTGGCGGGCGTGGCGGCCACAGCGGATGTCAGCGGTGCGAATGCCGCATAGACGTCCGCTGTTCCCGGGCCACCGTGAACCATCACGCTGGCGCCCACGTACGCCGGAGCAGCGACGTGCGCCGCGACGGAGCGCGAGCGGTCGCCGCTGACGAGAGACCCGCCGAACGGGCGCACCTCGAATCGGAACAGTCCGTGTGCGGATGCCTGGTGGAACGCGTCGACCAGACGCTCGGCCGACGCAGTATCGACGCCGGCTGTCGGTCTGCCCCAGTCCTCGTAGGGCATCGGGTCGGTGGGTTCGGCGGCGACTGCTGCGAGTGACCCGATGCCGAACGTGCTGAACGTATCGGCGATCGGCGTTCCCACTGCGCGCAACGGCTCGATCAGCCGGGCGCCGGAGCTCGAGTCTCCGAGGTGAAGGGCGTCCACCGAGGCGAATGTTCTGCCCCGCAGCGCCTCGGGCAGTGCCGGCGCATCGGGGAAGTTGATCATGCCGAACGAGAGGCCGAGCGCGGGTTCGGTGTTCGCGAGTTCGAACACGGCGCTGAGCAGATCGGCGCCACGCTCGGGGGCGAACATGAGCTTGCCGCCGTAGAGTTCGTCGCCGTCGAACAACGAGAACTCGATCGCGGTCACCACACCGAACAGCCCACCCGCGCCGCGCAGCGCCCACATCAGCTCAGGGTCACTGTCGTCGCTGATGTGCCGCACGTCGCCGGCGGCATCCACGAGCTCCACCGCCGTGAGCGCAGGAGCCTGCAACCCGTACGCGCGCCCGAACATCGAGTGCCCGCCACTCAGCGAATAGGCGACGGTGTTCACCTCGGGGTTGCTCCCGGCCAGCGCGATCAGGCCCGTGCCTTCCAGAAGCGGAAGCACCCGCCCCCAGTTGACGCCGGCACCCACGCGAACCGTGCGACGCTCCACGTCGACGGAGACCTCGTCGAACGCGCTCGGCCTGATCAGGATGATGCCGGAGAGGTCGCGGGCGGCCGAGTGCCCGTTCGGCTGGGTCAGCACGCCGAGCCCCGCTGCGGCGGCCGTTCGCACGACGCGTTGCACATCGGAGACGTCCGCCGGAACCGCGACGGCGGCTGGACGCTGGTCGACGGCGAGGTTCCAGGCGAGCCGCGCCTGGTCATATCCGTCGTCGTCGGGAAGGAACAGGGTGCCGGAGAGGCTGGAGCGAAGCTCGTCGAGAAAGGAGGGCGTCTGCATGCGCTCGACAGTACGTGCACCCACTGACGTCGGCGCCGTTGCCCATAGTCTTGACGCATGGCTGAACGCTCCTGGTCCCTGGCCGGCGCGCTCCGTGGCATGTTCGCGAAGCGCACGATCGACGACGAGACCTGGGACGACCTCGAGACCGCCCTCATCACAGCAGACTTCGGCCCCGCGCTCACGGAGGAGATCGTCGATGAGCTGCGTCAGAAGGTCGACCGCTACCGCACGACGGACCCCGCCGACCTGCAACGGATGCTCCGCGAGACCATCGAGGAACGTCTCGCCCGCTTCGATCCCACCCTGAAGCTCACGGAGCGTCCGGCCGTCGTGATCGTCGTCGGGGTGAACGGCGTCGGCAAGACCACCACGATCGGAAAGTTCGCCAAGTTCGTGCGCAACTTCGATCGCTCCGTCGTCGTCGGTGCCGCCGACACGTTCCGCGCCGCCGCGGTCGAGCAGCTGGCGACCTGGGCGCAGCGTGCGGGCGCCGAGATCGTGCGGCCGCAGCAGGAGCGGCAGGATCCGGCATCCGTCGCTTTCCAGACCATCGAGTACGCCAAGAACACCGGAACTGAGATCGTGATCATCGACACGGCCGGTCGCCTGCACACGAAGGGCGGACTGATGGACGAGCTGTCGAAGATCAAGCGGGTTGTGGAGAAGCAGGCGCCGATCTCGGAGGTGCTGCTCGTGCTCGACGCGACGACCGGCCAGAACGGACTCGCTCAGGCGCAGGCATTCATCGAGCACGCCGGTGTGACGGGGCTCGTGCTGACCAAGCTCGACGGCTCGGCCAAGGGCGGATTCGTTCTCTCGGTGCAGGAGCGCACCGGGCTCCCGATCAAGCTGGTCGGGCAGGGTGAAAGCATCGGCGACCTCACCGGATTCACGCCGCACGTCTTCGCCCAGCAGCTGGTCGGCTGACCGCGGAAAGGGATACGGGCATGGCGATAGAGCACGACTTCTTCGGCATCGTCGAGGAGGACTCCACGGGCGGTCTGTTCTGGAGCGAGACCGTCGAAGTGGCTGAACAGCCCGTGCAGGTCGAGCTCAGGGCACCGGCCGCCGGCGAGGTCGCCGAGAGCGGTCTTGATGCCGCTGCCGCAGTCATCCGTTCGCTGGAGGGACTGGATGCCCGCGCCCGTGACGCGCTCATCGCGGAGCTCAGCGAACGCGGTTCGGTGACGACGCAGTACATAGACCACCGGGTCGACGACATGGGGGAGTCGCTGCTCGACCTGCTCGTGCACAACTCGGGCGACATCGCCATGGATGTGCTGCGCTCGCTGCAGCTTCTCGCCGTGTCGCTGCGCCCGGATGTCACCGGAGACGACGACGCCTTCGCGGTCTTCACCTACTCGATCGACCCCGACGAGACGGATGCGGTGCTGCAGGTGAGCTTCGACGACCGCGGCGACGTGGTGGCCGTGGACGACGGCGAGTAGGGCTCAGCACGCTCTACTACCATTGAGCCCACCATGGCTACCTTCGGCACGCTCTCCGACCGGCTCACCGAGACCTTCAAGAACCTCCGCACCAAGGGCAAGCTCTCGGCGTCGGATGTCGACGGCACCGTCCGCGAGATCCGTCGCGCCCTGCTCGATGCGGACGTCTCGCTCGATGTCGTCAAGCAGTTCACCGCGACCGTGCGCGAGCGCGCGCTCAGCGACGAGGTCAACCAGGCGCTGAATCCCGCGCAGCAGGTGGTGCAGATCGTCAACGAGGAGCTGATCGGCATCCTCGGCGGGCAGCAGCGCAGGCTCGAGTTCGCGAAGAACCCGCCGACCGTCATCATGCTGGCCGGTCTGCAGGGCGCCGGTAAGACCACCCTGGCCGGCAAGCTCGCCAAGTGGCTGAAGAAAGACGGCCACACCCCGATGCTGGTCGCGGCCGACCTGCAGCGTCCGAACGCGGTCACCCAGCTCCAGGTGGTCGGCGAGCAGGCGGGAGTTCCGGTGTTCGCGCCCGAGCCCGGCAACGGCGTCGGCGACCCGGTCCGGGTGGCGAAGGATGCCGTCAAGCAGGCCGAGAGACAGCAGTACGACGTCGTCGTGATCGACACGGCCGGTCGCCTCGGAATCGATGCCCAGCTGATGAAGCAGGCGTCGGACATCCGCAAGGCGACGAACCCCGACGAGGTGCTGTTCGTCATCGACGCGATGATCGGACAAGACGCGGTCAACACGGCGAAGGCGTTCCAGGAGGGCGTGGACTTCACCGGCGTCGTGCTCACGAAGCTCGACGGCGACGCCCGAGGCGGCGCGGCGCTCTCGATCGCTTCCGTCACTGGCAGGCCCATCATCTTCGCGTCCACCGGTGAGGGGCTCGATGACTTCGAGCCGTTCCACCCAGATCGCATGGCCAGCCGCATCCTGGATCTTGGCGACGTGCTCACGCTCATCGAGCAGGCGCAGCAGGCGTTCGACGAGGACGAGGCGCGCAGGGTCGCTGAGAAGTTCGCGACCGACAGCTTCACGCTCGACGACTTCCTGAAGCAGATGCAGCAGCTGCGCAACATGGGCTCGATCAAGAAGATGATCGGAATG
>Ga0164242_10007427_pt1 | contig 11996 bp, 10 predicted proteins | sample OricomgcompostMG_FD_108783 | JGI IMG/M metagenome (GOLD analysis project Ga0164242, IMG submission 108783) | Miracle-Growth compost microbial communities from Emeryville, California, USA - Original compost - Miracle growth compost (MG) ... | reverse complement strand
GTGATCACCTTCGACCACGAGCACGTGCCGACCGCGATCCTGGAGGACCTGGAGGCCGCCGGGGTGGCGGTCCGTCCCGGACCCAAGGCACTGGTGCACGCCCAGGACAAGGCGGTGATGCGGTCCCGGCTCGGCGCCATGGGCATCCCGTGCCCGGCGAACCGGGTGGTCGGCTCGCCCGCGGAGCTGGTCGCCTTCGGCGACGAGACCGGCTGGCCGGTGATCGCCAAGACCACCCGCGGCGGCTACGACGGCAAGGGCGTCTTCAAGGTCGATTCGGCTGCCGAAGCGGAGGAGCCGTTCGCTTCGGGGGCCGCGATCCTGGCCGAGGAGTTCATCGACTTCCGGCGCGAACTGAGCGCCCTGGTCGTACGGTCTCCCAGCGGTCAGGCGGTCGCCTACCCGGTCACCGAGACGGTGCAGACCGACGGCATCTGCACCGAGACCACCACCCCTGCGCCGGACCTGTCGGCCGATCTGGCGGTCCAGTGCCAGCAACTGGCGCTGCGGATCGCCCACGAGCTCGAGGTCGTCGGGGTCCTGGCGGTCGAGCTGATGCAGCGGTCCGACGGCAGCGTGGTGGTCAACGAACTGGCGATGCGCCCGCACAACACCGGGCACTGGACGATCGACGGCTCGCACACCTCGCAATTCGAGAACCATCTGCGCGCGGTCCTCGACCTGCCGCTGGGGGACCCGACCGTCCGCGACCCCTGGACGGTGATGGTCAACGTGCTCGGCGGCAGTGTCAGCGATCTGCCCGCCGCGCTGTTGCACTGTTTCGCACGCGACCCGAAACTGCGGGTCCAGTTGTACGGCAAGGACGTCAAGCCGGGCCGTAAGGTCGGGCACGTGACCACCTACGGCGACGATCTGGCCTCGGTCAGGAAGCGAGCACGGCATGCAGGCAACTATCTGATGGGAGTGGCCGGTGACTGACGGACCTGCCCGGGTCGGGATCGTGATGGGCTCGGATTCGGACTGGCCGGTGATGGGCGAGGCCGCCGCGGTGCTCGACGATTTCGGCATCCGCCACGAGGCCGACGTCGTCTCCGCGCACCGGATGCCGGAGGCGATGGTCGAATACGGCCGTACGGCGCACACCCGCGGCCTCGAGGTGATCATCGCCGGAGCCGGCGGCGCGGCGCACCTGCCCGGCATGCTGGCGTCCTTGACGCCGTTGCCGGTGATCGGCGTGCCGGTCCCGCTGAAGTATCTGGACGGGATGGACTCACTGCTGTCGATCGTACAGATGCCGGCAGGCGTTCCGGTCGCGACCGTCTCGATCGGCAACGCACGCAACGCCGGGCTGCTCGCCGCCAGGATCCTGGCGACCGGTGACGCCTCGCTGACCCAGGCCATGATCGACTTCCAGGACGACCTGCGACGGTCCGCCGAGGCCAAGGGCGAGAAGGTCCGCGCCCACAACCGGTGACTGTGACCGGCCGTACGTCGGTCCTCGCCGAGGCGCTCGGCGGCGCAAGCCTGCTGGCCCGCGGTTTCGTGCTGGTCTTCACCCGCCGGCGGCTCTTCCTGCTCGGCGCCCTGCCGCCGTTGATCACGTCGGTGATCTTCCTGGCGCTGTTGATCACCGAGATCGGCAACCTGGACAGGGTCATCCCGGACTATCCGACCTGGGTCCGGGTGCTGATCGGCATCGGCGCCGTCGGCGGATCGATGCTGATCATGGTCCTGGTCTTCACCGCCGTCACCCTGGCGATCGGCGGTCCGGCGTACGAGAAGATCTCCGATCTGGTCGAGCGTGAGCTCGGCAACCCGCCGCGCGAGGTCGAGGAACCGATGGTGCGATCGATGGGACGATCGGCCCGCCAGTCGATCGGCCTGCTGGTGGTCTCGCTCGCCGGTGCGATCGTCTTCGCCCTGCTCGGACTGGTCCCGATCCTGGGACAGACGGTGATCCCGGTGCTGTCGGCGGGCTTCGGATCCTGGATGTTGATCATCGAGCTGATCGCAACACCCTTCCAACGGCGGGGGCTGCTCCGGATCGCCGACCGCCGGTCCGCGATGGCAGGGCGCCGGGCCCGTACGCTCGGCTTCGCGGTGCCGACGTTCCTGTTGATGGGGATCCCGTTCATCTCGGTGCTGGCCTTCCCGGCGGCCGCCGCAGGCGCGACCATGCTGGCGCGGGATCTGCTACGTTCGGATCCGTGACGTTCGCCTTCGGTTCACGTTCTGTTTCCGCGGTGGTCGGCGTCGCAGCGCTGGCTGCGAGCCTGCTCGTCGCGCCCGCGGCACAAGCCCACGTCAGCGATGATCATGGTGGCCAGCAGTCCAGGTCGCTGAAGCCGCGGACACAATTCACGCTTGCCCCGGACGGGTCGTCCGGTGCCAGGGCCGACGGTGAGGGCATTCCGAACATCGACTCGGTGAAGTCGACGATCCGGACCTATTACGGCGACACCGGTGACGGGATCGCCAACCCGAAGCAGTCGCCGTACATCACCGAGCTGGATCGGATCGTGCAGCGCGAGGAGCGCGGACTGACGACGGTCTACCGGCAGGCGATCAAGCGCGGCGAGAAGCCGGCCCTGGTCTTCGACACCGACGACACGACGTTGTGGACCTACGACATGGAGGCGGGGGCGATGAATTTCGTCTACGACCCCGCGCTGCAGGACCAGTGGGTGCAGGGCGAGAAATTCCCGGCCACCCCGGCGATGGTCGGCTTCGTCAACACCGCCGCCCGGATCGGCTTCACGATCTTCGGGCTGACCGGGCGCAACGACGATCAGAAGGCCGCCACCGTCGCCAATCTGAAGAAGGTCGGCTACACCGGCTTCAGCAGTGATCGCTTCTACACCAAGTGGACCGGCACCGGCTCGTCGCAACAACCTGACTACATCACCTGCGCCACCTCGTCATGCACGACGGTGGAGTACAAGGCGCTGACCCGCAAGCACATCGAGAGCCAGGGCTACGACATCGTCGAGAACTGGGGCGATCAGTGGTCGGATCTGCAGGGTGGTTACGCCGATCGTGCGATCAAGCTGCCGAATCCGACCTACTATCTCCCGTCGCCGGACCTGCCGGGTGTGCACGAGCCGCGACTGGCGCCGCGCACGCACTTCACCATGCTGCCCGACGGCTCCAGCGGCCGGAAGCCCGACGGTGACGGGATCCCCAACATCGATTCGGTGAAGGCCACCATCCGTACCTACTACGGCGACACCGGCAACGGCATCGCCGACAAGGACAGGTCGCCCTACATCACCCAGCTGGACACGATCATCGCCCGGACCAGCGGATCGGTCCTCCAACAGTGCCGGCAGGAGGCCCGGCGCCACCGCAACCCTGCCGTGGTGCTCGACGCCGACGACACCACGTTGTGGACCTACGACATGGAGGCGGGGGCGATGAATTTCGTCTACGACCCGGCTCTGCAGGATCAGTGGGTGCAGGCCGAGAAGTTCCCGGCCACCCCGGGGATGGTCGACTTCGCCAATGCCGCCGAGCGGGCCGGCTGCACGATCATCGGGCTCACCGGACGCAACAGCGGCCAGCAGGCTGCGACGCTCGGCAATCTCGCGGCTGTCGGCTACGAGGGCTTCACCGCAGCCAACTACTACACCAAGACGGCGGGGGACACCCGCAGCACGATCGCGTACAAATCCCAGACCCGGGCGCACATCGAGTCCCGAGCCGGCGGCGGTTATGACATCGTCGCGAACTTCGGTGATCAGTATTCGGATCTGATCGGCGGGTACGCCGACCGGACGATCAAGCTGCCGAACCCGACCTACTACCTGCCCTGATCTCGTCTAGTCGGTCTCGTCCCAGGGCAGTTCACCGTTCTCTGTTGGCGTCAGCGGGATCACGATCACCGGCCGCGGCTGGCGGTGGCTGAGGTGGGCGGCGACCGAGCCGCCGAAGAATTCGGCGATGCCGGAGCGGAGTCCCGGGCGCCGGGTGCCGACCATGATCAGGTAGGCCTGCTCGTGCTCGGCCAGTTCGGCCAGCGCGATCGCCGGCTCGCCGAGCGGCCGGCGGAATTCGACCGGTACCTGCTTCTCCGCACAGAGCGCGGACAGCTTGTCCTTGAGGCTGTCCGGGAACGGCGTCGGTTCCTCGGCGATGTCGGGGTCCAGCGGCATCGCCATCAGGGTGCCGTCGGCCCCTTCGAACATGCTCATCTGGCCGGTGTCGACGAAGGCGCAGATCAACCGGCCGCCCAGTTTGCGAGCGAGTTTCGCGGCGTGCCGGATCACGATGTCAGGTTGTCCCGGAGTGACTCCGACGACAATGGCGGGATCAGTCATGAGGCCTCCTCACCAAGACACTGCTCATGTCAGATCATGGCACGCCGACGGCCCCCTCCCAACCACTGAAACGGTTCGGTAGTGTGAACGCCCGGGACATCGGGAAAGACCGTGTCTGCACTGCGTTTCTCACCGAGGAGACTTAATGCCTACTTTGGGCACCGACGTTCTGTCGGTCCAGCTCTACACCGTCCGTGAAGCCCTGTCCGAGGACGTCGACGGCGCCCTGGGTCGGATCGCCGAGATCGGGCTGAAGCAGGTGGAGCCGTTCGGGTTCCAGAACTTCTTCGACGGTCTCAAGGCCGGCCTGGCCAAATACGACCTGACCGCTCCGACCGTGCACACCAGCCTTGTCGACGCCGACGTCGACGAGATCCTGGCGGCGGCCAAGGAGCTCGGCATCCAGACCGTGATCACGCCCCACTCCAATCCGGAGTTGTGGACGTCGGAGGAGGGCATCGCCGGGATCGCCGACCAGCTCAACGCGGCCGCCGAGAAGGCCGCCGGGCTGGGTATGAGCGTCGGCTACCACAACCACTGGTTCGAGCTCGAGTCCAAGATCGACGGCAAGCACGGTCTCGAGGTGCTGGCGGACAAGACCGCTCCTGAGGTCCTGCTCGAGGTCGACACCTACTGGGCCTACGCCGGCGGTGCCGACGTCCCGGCGCTGATCGGCCGACTCGGCGACCGGGTGCAGTTCCTGCACCTCAAGGACGGCGACGGCACCCGCAACACCAAGACCCAGGTCGGCGTGGGCAACGGCAAGCTCCCGGTCTGGGATTTCGTCGCGGCCACCCCGAACCTGAAGTACGGCGTGATCGAGCTGGACGACAGCGAGCTGGATCGTTTCCAGTGCATCGCCGACAGCTTCACGTACCTCACCGGAGCCAACTGATGGCCGCGGCTGGACCCGTCGGTATCGGCATCATCGGTGCCGGGGTGATCAGCAAGACCTACCTGGAGAATCTGACCTCCTTCCCCGATGTCGAGGTGCTGGCCATCGGCGACATCGTCCAGGACGCCGCCAAGGCCCGCGCCGAGGAATTCGGCATCGGCGCCAGCGGTGGCCCGGAGGCCGTGCTGGAGCACGACGGCGTCGAACTGGTGATCAATCTGACCATTCCGGCGGTCCATGCCGAGGTGGCCAGCTCAGCGGTCGAGGCCGGCAAGAACGTCTTCAACGAGAAGCCGCTGGCACTGGAGCGGGTTTCGGCCAAGGCACTGCTGGATGCCGCCGAGGCCAAGGGCCTGCGGGTCGGATGCGCACCCGACACCTTCCTGGGCAGTGGCCTGCAGGAGGCCCGCAAGCTGATCGACCGGGGCGACATCGGCCAGCCGCTGTCGGCGCTGACGCTGATGCAGAGTCCCGGTCCGGAGTCCTGGCACCCGAATCCGGCCTTCCTGTTCCAGGAGGGTGCCGGTCCGCTGTTCGACATCGGCCCGTACTACTTCACCGCCCTGGTGCAGTTGTTCGGCGCGGTCGAATCGGTCTCGGCGATCGGGTCGAAGTCGCGTGAACAGCGCGTCATCGGCTCGGGCCCGAAGGCCGGCGAGACCTTCGACGTGACGGTGCCGACGCACATCAGCGCCGCGGCGAAATTCTCCGGTGGCCAGTCGTCGCAGACGATCCTGTCCTTCGACTCCGCCGCCCGCCGGATCCTCTTCGAGGTCAACGGCACCGAGGGCACCCTCGCGGTCCCGGATCCCAACCGGTTCGACGGTGAGATCAAGATCATCCGGCGCACCGACGACGATTGGCAGACGGTCGCGACGACCACGGAGCTGTCCAGCCGCGGCACCGGAGCGCTGGAGATGGCCCGCGCCATCCGGGAAGGCCGTCCGCACCGGGCCACCGGTGCGCAGGCCTACCACGTGCTGGATGTCATGGAGTCGGTCTCCGAGGCGGCCCTGTCGGGTGACAACGTCAAGCTGGGGAGCACCTTCGACCGTCCGGAGTTGCTGCCCGACGATTGGGACCCGAAGGCCAAAACCCTCTGACGAGTCGCTGATCTTTCGCTGAGAGCAACCGGGTACGGGCCCGGTCACCGTTAGGTTCATACGGTGACCGGGCCCGTAGCACATTCCAGATCAGCTGAGCCGAACCGGGCGCTGACCGGTGTCGAACAACGGATCGAACTGCTGGCCCAGCGGCTCATCGCCCGGCTGCCGGACCGGCGCGGCAGCCGGTTCCTGGTGGCGCTCCTGGTCTTCGGTGCCAAACAGGCGTGGGCCTGCATCTTCGGAGCCGCGATGCTTGCGGTGCTGTTGGCGGCCAAGCTCTGGTATCCCGATCACGCCTGGCTGGCCCGCAACGACGCCGTCACGATCGCCGCGATGATCATCCAGGCGTTGATGATCATCTTCCGGCTGGAGACCTGGCGGGAGCTGCGGGTGGTGATGATCTTCCATGTGGTCGGCACCGGGATGGAGCTCTTCAAGACCTCGATCGGGTCCTGGAGCTATTCGGCCGGTGGTGTGTTGCACCTCGCCGCGGTCCCGCTCTACAGCGGCTTCATGTATGCGGCGGTCGGCTCCTACATGGTCCGGGTCTACCGGCTCTTCGACCTGCGGTTCACCCGCTATCCGCGGCTGGGACTGTCGGCGCTGGTGGCCGCGGCCTGCTACCTGAACTTCTTCACCCACCATTACATCGCCGACCTGCGATGGATGCTGATCGGCGCGGTGCTGGTCGTCTTCGGCCGGTCCCTGATGTATTTCAGGGTTTTCGGCCGCCGGCTGCGGATGCCGCTGGTGCTGGCCTTCGGCCTGGTGGCGATGTTCATCTGGTTCGCCGAGAACATCGCCACCTGGGCCGGCGCCTGGTTCTATCCCGATCAGCTGGGCGGCTGGGAACCGGTCGGTCCGACCAAACTGGCCGCCTGGTTCCTGCTGATGATCATCTCAGTCGTTCTGGTCACCTGGGTCTACCCGCCGATCCCGCCGGACCGGGTGCCGGACAACCTGGGCGCCCGGGCCGTCAGCCGAGGTAGGCGACGGCTTCCAGCTCGACCCGGACGTCAGGATTCCCGAAGCCGGTGACGATGGTGGTCCGGGCCGGCGGTACGGCGCCGAGCCGCTTGGCGTAGAGCTCGTTGAATGCTGCGAACGAGGCACCGTTGGACAGGAACGCGGTGATCTTGACGATCTGGTCGACGGTGCCGCCGGCCGCCTCGACGACCTTGATCACATTGTCGATCGCGCCGTTGACCTCGGCTGCGAAGTCGCCGATGACCACCTTGCCCTGGTCGTCGGTCGCGACCTGGCCGGAGACGTAGACGAAGTCGCCGGCCTTGATGCCGGGGGTGAGCGGGATGCCGGGGACGGCTGCGCCGCCTGGGTTGATGGGTTCGATCATGAGGCAACGCTATCGTTCACGCTCCGAAGCACCGGACGGGCGGTGAGCCGCTGCTCGTCAAGGTCTGCGGTGCCGGTGATCGTGAAGGTGTGGCTCTCGCCGGCAACCAGCGTGATCAGACCGCTGTCCACCCGGGCTGCTGGATCGAGCCGGTCCGGGAAGATCGCCAGATCCTTGACCAGCGCGTTCGCCGTGACGGTCACCTGACAGCCGTCGGCCGTTGGGAGGACCGTTGCCTCGTACGCCTTCTCCGGCGCCTGCAGAACCGTGGCCGTGTCTTCGGCGAAGTAGCCGTAGCCGACCGTGGCGGCGATCCGGGCCTGGATGAATTCGGAGTCCGGGGAATCCGGGCTGACGATCGCGGCATCGAGTACGATGCTGCCGGCGGTCCGGGGCGCGACCTCCAGGCTCACCCGCTGCTCGGCCAGCACCGGGGTACCTTCGCCGGTCGAACGGCGGGTGATCACCAGTTGGCCCGTCCAGGCCTCGTCGGAGTCGTTGTGGGCGACCAGATTCGGGCCCTGGACGGTCAGCAGCCGGTCGGCGAACACGGCGCGCAGGGCGTACCAGAGCGGCTTGCGGATGCCGGCGTAGTCGACCGCCGCCCAGCTGATCACCGGCCAGTTGTCGTTGAGCTGCCAGACGACGGCGCCGGTGTTGATGGGCGCCTCGTGATCACCGGCAAGGCTGCGGAAGTGCTCGATCCCGAAGCGTACGGCCCGGGCCTGGTTGAGCTGGGTCAGCCAGTGCCAGTCGTCGATGGCGATCTCCGGTTCGGTCCCCCAGTGGGGCAGATGATCACCGAGACCCCTTTCCAGCTTGAGATTCCCGTCGCCGGCCTTCTGGTGGATCAGCATCTGCGGCCCGAACGGATCCAGCGGCTGATCATGGACCACCGAGGTCAGCGTCGACCAGGCGGGCGGTCCCTGGAAGCCGAATTCGGAGACGAAGCGCGGCTGGTAGTCGGCGTAGGTGGTGTAGTCCACCTGGTTCCAGACGTCCCAGATGTGCATCGTCCCGTTGTGCTCGTCATTGGGGTGCAGGTAGTCGGTGAAGGAGTAGGGGCTGGCCGCGGAGTAGGACGTCCGCGGGTCGAGCTCGGTGACCAGCTTGGGTAGCAGGTCGCGGTAGTAGCCGTTGCCCCACGTCTTGCCGACCAGCTGCGGCCGCCAGCCCCAGGCGATGTAGCCCCAGATGTTCTCGTTGTTGCCGTTCCAGACCGCAAGGCTCGGATGGGCCGACAGCCGGGTGATCGCCTGCCGGGCCTCCGCCTCGACCTCGCTCCACAGCGGTTCCGCCTCGCTGTAGGCGGCGCAGGCGAAGAGGAAGTCCTGCCAGACAAGGATTCCGAGCTCGTCGCAGACGTTGTAGAAGTAGTTGCTCTCGTAGATCCCACCGCCCCAGACCCGCAGCAGATTCGCACCGGACTCGTACGCGTCCATGATCGAAGTCCGGTAGCGGTCGGCGTCCAGCCGGGTCAGGAAGGCGTCGTCGGGGATCCAGTTGTAGCCCTTGACGTAGATCGGCCGGTCGTTCACGGTGATCGCGAAACCGGCGCCGCGCTGGTCCGGGGTGATCGAGATCGCGATGGTGCGGAAGCCGACCCGGGCGTCGAATCGGTCGATCGCGCGCTCGCCCTCGGAGAGCCGGACCGCGACCGGGTAGAGCGGCTGGCCGCCGTATCCTCGCGGCCACCAGACCTCGACGTCCGGCACGTCGACCCGCAGCGCGGTCGTCGGCGTACCAGCCGGCACCTCCGCGCTGACCAGCTGCCCCGCGATCTCGGTCGCCAGAGTGACCGATCCCTGGGCTTGTCGAAGGGCTTCCCACTCCAGTTCGACCTCGACCTGCAGGATGCCGGTGCCCGCGTCGACGGATGCCAGCGGGCGGACCGCGGCCAGGCGTACGGTCTGCCAGGACTCGATCCGGATCGGCTTCCAGATGCCCGCGCCGGCCAGGTCCGGGCCCCAGTCCCAGCCGTAGCTACTGGCCATCTTGCGGACCGCGTTGTACGGGTGGGAGTAGGAGACCGGCAGCGCACCGAGCTCGGCCTCGGCCTGTTCGGCGGCGGTCGCCGGGGCCGCGAAGTCGATCGCCAGTTCGTTGCGGCCCGGGCGCAGCACGGTGCTGACGTCGAAGCGGTAGCTGCGGTGCTGGTTGGCCGTCCGCGCGATCTCGGTGCCGTTCAGCGTGACGGTGGCGAACGTGTCCAGGCCTTCGGCGACCAGGTCGTGGCGGGACTCCGATCCCGGCTCCCAGTCGAAGGCCAGGCTGTAACGCCAGTCCGTCCGGCCGATCCATTGCAGCAGCGTCTCGTTGTCGCCGTCGAAGGGATCGGGAATCCGGCCTGCGGCCAGCAGATCGGTGTGCACCTCACCGGGGACGGTCGCCGGGATCGGCTGGTCCGCCAGCTCGCTCCACCGCTCGGGCACCGGGCTGGTTGCCTGCAGGGTCCAGTTGCGGTCCGCAACGCTGTCCGTCGTCAGTGAGAACGTACGCATGGGCGCGACTGTAGCGGTTAAGTTCTCAGCGCCCCGGGCGGCGTCGCGGTCGGGTCTAATCTGGCCGCGTGAGCGACTTCAGCCAGATGTATCGACCCAGCGAGGAACACGAGGCGTTCCGCGCCGCGGTGCGTGAGGTGTGCGACGCCAAGGTTGCGCCGAATGCGGCCGAGGCCGACGAGTTGGCCCAGTTCCCGAAGGCGTCCTTCGAGGCGCTGCGGGCCGCTGACTTCCACGCGCCGCACGTGCCGGAGGCCTACGACGGTGTCGGTGCCGATGCCCTGGCGACGGTGATCGTGATCGAGGAGATCGCCCGCGCCTGCATGGCGAGCTCGCTGATCCCGGCCGTCAACAAGCTGGCAACCCTGAGCTGGATCAACGAGGGCTCGGATGAGTTGAAACGGACCTATCTGCCCCGGATCGCCAGTGGCGAGTCGATGGCGTCCTACTGCCTGTCCGAGCCTGAGGCGGGCTCCGACGTCGCGAGCATGAAGACCCGGGCGGTCCGTGACGGGGACGAATTCGTGCTCAACGGCGTCAAGCGCTGGATCACCAATGCCGGTGTTTCGGACTACTACACGGTCTTCGCCGTCACCGACCCGGACAAGCGGACCAAGGGGATCAGCGCCTTCGTGGTCGAGAAGGCCGACGACGGCGTCTCCTTCGGTGCGCCGGAGAAGAAGCTGGGCATCAAGGGCTCGCCGACCTGCGAGGTCTATTTCGACAACGTCCGGATCCCCGAGTCCCGGATGATCGGCGCCGAGGGCACCGGCTTCGTCACCGCGATGAAGACGCTCGACCACACCCGGATCACGATCGCCGCGCAGGCGATCGGCGTCGCCCAGGGGGCGCTGGACTACGCCCTGGGCTACATCAAGGAGCGTCAGCAGTTCGGCCGGCCGATCAGCGAGTTCCAGGGCCTGCAGTTCATGGTCGCCGACATGGGGATGAAGCTGGAGGCCGCCCGGCAGCTGACCTATGCGGCGGCCGCCAAGTCCGAACGCAAGGACGCCGACCTCGGCTACTTCGGCGCGGCCGCCAAGTGTTTCGCCTCCGACGTGGCGATGGAGATCACCACCGACGCCGTGCAGTTGCTCGGCGGCTACGGCTACACCAAGGATTACCCGGTGGAGCGGATGATGCGCGACGCCAAGATCACCCAGATCTACGAGGGCACCAACCAGGTGCAGCGGATCGTGATGGCACGGGCCCTGCTCAACCGCTGACGTGTCATTGAAGAACGCCCTCCCGGTCCGTCGGGTGTCCGGAGTCGTTGATCACCAACTCGATCCGAAAGCCTGGCCGATGACGCTCGCTCCGGTGCGGCAGTTGGTCACCGACGGTCTTGACCTTGATCGGGTGACGATCCTGGTCGGGGAGAACGGCACCGGCAAGTCGACGATCGTCGAGGCGATCGCGATGGCGTACGGGCTGTCGCCGGAAGGTGGCTCGACCGGGGCCATGCATTCCACCCGGGCAACCGAATCCGAGCTGTGGGAGTCGCTGCTGCTGGAGCGTAGCGCCGGGTTGCGGAAGTGGGGCTACTTCCTGCGGGCCGAGACCATGCATGGTCTCTACAGCTATCTGGAAGATCATCCGGGCAAGGAGCCGGACCCGGACTTCCACCGGCTGAGCCACGGCGAGTCGTTCATGGCGATGCTCGGCACCCGGCGATTCCTGCGGGGCGGGTTCTTCGTCCTGGACGAGCCCGAGGCCGGGTTGTCCTTCGTCAGCCAGTTGACGTTGGTCGGCCAGTTGGCCGAGCTGGTCGCCGGCGGCCGGACGCAATTGGTGATCGCAACCCACTCGCCGGTGCTCGCACGGCTGCCGGGGGCCAGGCTGCTGCAACTGGACGAGCGTGGC
>Ga0164242_10007426_pt1 | contig 11998 bp, 8 predicted proteins | sample OricomgcompostMG_FD_108783 | JGI IMG/M metagenome (GOLD analysis project Ga0164242, IMG submission 108783) | Miracle-Growth compost microbial communities from Emeryville, California, USA - Original compost - Miracle growth compost (MG) ... | reverse complement strand
GCCGTCGCGCCGCGTAGGCTGGGCGTCACGCCGACCGACGGAGGACCTCATGAGCGTGACCAGCGAAGCCACCGCCCAGTGGAAGGGCACACTGTTCGAAGGATCGGGCCAGGTGAGCCTGACTAGTTCGGGCCAGGGCCCGTACCCCGTCACCTGGAAGGCCCGCAGCGAGGGCTCCGACTCGGTGACCACCCCCGAAGAGCTCATCGCCGCCGCCCACGCCTCGTGCTATTGCATGGCGCTCTCGAACGCCCTGACGCAGCACGGCACCCCGCCGCAGAGTCTTGAGGCATCGGCATCCGTCACCTTCGTTCCCGGCACCGGGATCACCGGCAGCCACCTGAACGCCTCGGCGGTCGTGCCGGGCATCGACGAAGCCGACTTCGACCGCATCGCCGAAGAGGCCAAGGCCGGCTGCCCGCTCTCGCAGGCTCTCGCGGGCGTCGAGATCACCCTTGAGGCGTCGCTTGGCTGAGGCCTCCCCCGCCGCCCGCCGCGTCGTCGTGGCGGGGGCATCCGGCCTCATCGGCCGGGCGCTCGTCGCATCCCTGCACGCGGACGGTATCGCGGTCACCCGCCTCGTGCGGCGTCCACCACGCACCCCCGACGAGGTCGAGTGGCTCACCGCCGCCGAGCCCCTCGACCCCGACGCGCTCGCCGGAGCCGACGCCGTCGTCGCGCTGAACGGCGCGAGCATCGGCCACCTGCCCTGGACCGCCCGGTACCGCAGCACGCTGCTGTGGTCGAGGCTGACACCCACGCGCACCCTGGCAGCCGCCGTGCAGGCCTTGGGCTCCGACGCACCCGCTCTGCTGAGCGCTTCGGCGGTCGGCTACTACGGCAGCGCGCCGGGGGCGCTTCTGCGCGAAGACGCCGCGCCCGGTGACACTTTTCTGGCCCGCTTGTGCGTGGAGTGGGAGGATGCGGCGCTGCGCGCCGGCACGCAGACCCGGGTGGCTCTGCTGCGCACCGCTCCCGTGATCCACCGTGAGGGGGTCCTGAAGCCACTGCTCATGCTCACGCGGCTGGGGCTCGGCGGGCCGCTGGCGCGCGGCACACAAGTCTGGCCGTGGATCACCCTCGACGACGAGGTGCGGGCCATCCGCCACGTCATCGACGCCGAGATCGATGGGCCGGTGAACCTGACCGCACCCACTCGCGCGACGGCGAACGACATCGGGTTCGCGCTCGCCGTGCGGATGAACAGACCGTACGTGGTGCGCACGCCCGTGTGGGCGCTGCGCACAGCGCTCAGCCGCGCGGCGGCCGACGGTCTGCTGCTGGCCGATGCGCACGTCGTACCCGGGGTGCTCGATGCCACCGGCTTCACCTTCGCGCACGCCGACCTCGAAGAGGCCATAGCTCAGGCCCTGTCGTCTCAGGCCCTGTCGGCCGACTCCAGCTTGAGCGACTGACGGATCGCGCTGCGCGCACGCTTTCGGTCCCCCGCGGCGTCATAGGCCAGGCCCAGCCGGTACCAGGCGCGCCAGTCGTCGGGGTTCTTCTGCACCTCGTCGCGGTACCGCGGAAAGACGCCGTCGGCGTCATCGCGCACGACGCGTCCGCTCGCATACACGGCGACATCGTCGTCGGGCAGACCGCCCTCGGCCTCGAGCCGGCGCCCGGCACGCTCGGCACGTACGCCGAACCAGAGTTCGCGCGCTATCGACCATGCAGCGATCACCGGCAGCACCACCAGGCACACGCCCATGATGATCGCGATGGGTCTGCCGGTCGCGAGCATGATCCACGCCGAGCGCGCGATGACGACCAGGTAGATGACGAGCGCCGCGACGACGACGCCGATGACGATCCGGGTCTTGAAGGCTTTCATCGACGGCCGATGCCGATGTCGATGAAGCTGTCGAGCCCGACAATCACCCCGCGCGCATCCACAGCGTGCTGCAGGGCGAGACGGATGCCGGGTGCATAGGCCGCGGCAGAGTCCACGGTGTCGTGCACGATCGTCAGCGACTCGCCGTCGCCGGAGAGGATGGTCTCCTGCCGCGCGATCACGCCGGGCCTGCGCAGCGAGTGCACGGGCACGGAGGCGACCTGCTGCCCGCGGGCCCGCTGGTCGACGTGCGGAGCGGAGACCGGGCCCTGCTCGGTGCGGGCGGCTGCGATGAGCTCTGCGGTGCGCACGGCCGTGCCGCTGGGCGAGTCGACCTTGGTCTCGCGGTGCGCCTCGACGATCTCAGCCGACGGGAAGAACGGAGCCGCCGCGGCGGCGAGCGCCGATCCCAGCACCGAGCCGAGCGAGAAGTTCGGGATGAAGACCGCGCCGGTGCCGGCGGCGTCGACGAGCGGGCGCACGAGGGCGATGCGCTCGGACGACCATCCGGACGTGCCGATGACGATGTTGATCCCGCGCTCCACCGCGGCGCGCACGACGTCGACGGAGACGGCCGGGGTCGAGGCATCCACCACCAGATCGGAACCCTCGATGAGGGCGATGTCGTCGCGTGACGACAGGGTCGCGTGCACCTCGAAGCCGTCTTCGGCGTCCACCACCGAGCGGATGATGCCGCCGAGCTTGCCGGTGCCGCCCACGATCGCCACACGTGTCGTCATGACTCCAGCCTACGGTGCGCAGATGCACCCAGAGGCACGGATACGCTCGTTCCATGGCGTCTGTACAGCCCCTTCCCGTCGATGACCCGATCTCCCGTGCACTGCTGGCCGAATACGTCGCGATGCGGGCCGAGAGCTTTCCCGGTCAGTACACGCCGGCCACGCCCCCGCGCGAGATGTTCGAGCCCCCGGCCGGCGTGTTCCTCGTCGTGCGGGACGACGACGGCGAGCCGGTGGGATGCGGCGGCATCCGGCGCCTGCCCGACGGTGGTGCCGGCATCCGTTACGAGGTCAAGCACCTGTATCTGAAGCCCTCCACGCGCGGACGGGGATGGGGCAGGATGCTGCTGAACGAACTCGAACGCCACGCCCGAGAGTGGGGGGCGTCCGAGCTCGTGCTCGACACCCATCACACCCTCGAGGCAGCCGGCGGGCTCTACGCGTCGAGCGGGTTCACCACGATCGATCCGTACAACGACAACCCCAACGCGACGCGCTGGTACGGCAAGACACTGGGTGTCTAGAGCGACCGCTCACACCGGCAGCGACTCGGGCAGCCCCGTCTGCAGCTCGAAGGGCAGATGTGCCAGGTCGTTGTGCGTGAGCAGCGTCCAGGGGCGTCCCTGCTTCTGTGAGATGACGGTCAGCCCGCAGTGCGCTTGATTGAGCGTCATCCACCGCCACTCGGGCATCTGCAGCACCTCGCGCACGAACCACGCGATCACGAAGTTGTGCGTGATGAGCACCTCGTGCACGTCGCCCGGCTTGCGCACGAGGAACGCATTGATCGCATCGTTCATCTGCGCCCGGCCCGCGTCGATCTCCTCTTCGGTGACCGATCCGAAGAACGGCTCGTAGACCGCCGGGGTCTCTTCGGTCATCCCCGTCGGCACGCAGTCGAACAGCAGCGCGGACGGCTGCGGGTCCACAGCCGGCAGCCGACCGGCCACGGCACGGGCGGTCTCGGCGGCGCGCTCGAGCGGTGAGTGCCAGACGGCACTCAGCGGCAGCCCCGACAGGCGATCGGCGAGCGCCTCGGCCTGGCGGCGACCGCGCGGCGACAAGGGACCGTCGGCCACCCCCTGGTCCGCGTCCTGGTGCTCGCCGTGCCGCACGAGATAGATGTAATGCGTCACGGGTTCTCTCTCTTCATCGGGGGAGGTTGGCGGGCCGAAGCCCCTCCTCCACCCTAAGCGAACCGATCAGGCCGCGGCGCGCGCGATCTCGGCGAGCTGCGTGCGGCTGAGGCGAACGCCCACGCCCTGCACGAGCTCTTCGACCTGGTCGGGTGCATATGCGTTCACGATGGGGGCTGTGATCGCACGCTGGGCGAGCAGCCAGCCCACGGCGACGGCCGCGGTCGGCACGCCCAGTTCGATGCCGACCGTGTCGAGAGCACGCAGCGTGCGCGCGCCCCGCCGGTTCATGCTGCCCGCCAGCTGCGAGCCGCGCACCGAGCGCACGACGTCGCCGCGCGAGCGATGCCGGCCCGACAGATAGCCGTGCTCGAGCGCGTGGGAAGGGGTGACGGCGATGCCCTGTGCGCCGACGACGAGTCGCAGATCGTCGTCGAAGTCGCGCCGGCGCAGCACGTTGAAGGGCACGTCGATGACCGTGAAACGCGGATACCCGGCGGAGGAGAGGATGCGCGCCTCGACGAGCTGCTCGGCGGTGAAGCCGTAGGCGCCGACGCTGCGGGCCTTGCCCGTGTCGACGAGCCATTCGGCGGTGGCAAGGGTGTCTTCCATGACGGCGACGCCGGCCGTGGCATCCACATACAGCACATCGATGCGGTCGGTGCCCAGCCGGGTCAGCGACGCCTCGACCGCGCGCACCAGGTTGACGGGGTCGGTCCCCGGGTTGTCGGGATGACCGCCCACCCGCACCGCGAGCACCATGTCGTCGCGCGTGCCGCGGGTGCGCAACCACTCGCCGATGATGTGCTCGCTGCGGCCTCCGGCGAAGCCGTCGGCAGTGTGCAGCGCGTTTCCGCCGAGCTCGCAGTACCGGTCGAGGATCTCGTGCCCGGCCTCGAGGTCGACGTTCCACCCGAACTCGGCGCCGCCGAGCATCAACGGGAAGACCTCGATCCCGGTCTCGCCCAGCCGCGTGCGCACCGCCGCGCCGATCGGCTCGCCCTGCACGGGGATGGGCGCGGACGGGTGGACGGGCAGCGGCGATGTCGGCCCCCCGGTCGTGCTCGCCTGCTGCGCATCGGTGTCGACGCGACTCATCCCCCCACCCCCTCACGAATCGTTGCGATCCGCGTGATCACTGTGCGCGCCCCCCGGCGCGTACTACGAGGGTAAGTCACCGACTGCGACGATCAGCACCACTGAAGGACATCCGGGTAAACATTCCGTAACGCTTTACCGACATCCGTGTCATTTGTCCTCCGTTCGGCGGACAAACACCGCGTGATCCGGAGAAAACGGATGCCCGCCCCCTTGCCGGGGACGGGCATCCGTCAGCAGTATCGTCGATCAGCCCTCAGCAGGCTCCTCCGGACCGGGATTGGCGGCGGCGCGCCCCTCCTGGTCGGCGGCCTCTTCGAGGACGGGCTCCAGCGACAGCTTGCCGCGGTCGTCGATCTTCGTGATGCGCACGAGCAGCTTCTGGCCGACCGAGAGCACGTCGTCGACGTTCTCGACGCGCTTTCCGTCGTTGATCTTGCGGATCTCGCTGATGTGCAGCAGTCCGTCCTTGCCGGGCAGCAGCGAGATGAACGCGCCGAACGTCGCGATCTTCACGACCGTGCCCAGGAACTGCTCGCCGACCTCGGGGTTGGTGGGGTTGGCGATCGCGTTGACCTGCGCACGCGCGGCCTCGGCCGACGGTCCGTCGACGGCGCCGATGTAGACAGTGCCGTCCTCCTCGATGGAGATGTCGGCGCCGGTCTCGTCCTGGATGCCGTTGATCGTCTTGCCCTTGGGGCCGATCAGCTCGCCGATCTTGTCGACCGGAATCTGGACGCTGATCACGCGCGGTGCGGTGGGAGCCATCTCGTCCGGGCCGTCGATCGCGGCGTTCAGGACGTTCAGGATCGTGATGCGCGCGTCGTGCGCCTGCTTCAGCGCGGCCGACAGCACCGACGACGGGATGCCATCGAGCTTGGTGTCGAGCTGGATCGCGGTGACGAACTCGCTGGTGCCCGCGACCTTGAAGTCCATGTCACCGAGCGCGTCCTCGGCACCCAGGATGTCGGTCAGCGCCGCGTAGCGGGTCTGACCGTCAACGGTGTCGGAGACAAGGCCCATCGCGATGCCGGCGACGGGAGCGCGCAGCGGCACACCCGCGTTCAGCAGCGACAGAGTCGAGGCACACACCGAGCCCATCGACGTCGAGCCGTTCGAGCCCAGCGCCTCGGAGACCTGGCGGATCGCGTACGGGAACTCCTCGCGCGAAGGCAGCACCGGCACGAGCGCGCGCTCGTGCCGGTGCTGCCTTCGCGCGAGGAGTTCCCGTACGCGATCCGCCAGGTCTCCGAGGCGCTGGGCTCGAACGGCTCGACGTCGATGGGCTCGGTGTGTGCCTCGACTCTGTCGCTGCTGAACGCGGGTGTGCCGCTGCGCGCTCCCGTCGCCGGCATCGCGATGGGCCTTGTCTCCGACACCGTTGACGGTCAGACCCGCTACGCGGCGCTGACCGACATCCTGGGTGCCGAGGACGCGCTCGGTGACATGGACTTCAAGGTCGCGGGCACCAGCGAGTTCGTCACCGCGATCCAGCTCGACACCAAGCTCGATGGCATCCCGTCGTCGGTGCTGTCGGCCGCGCTGAAGCAGGCGCACGACGCGCGCATCACGATCCTGAACGTCCTGAACGCCGCGATCGACGGCCCGGACGAGATGGCTCCCACCGCACCGCGCGTGATCAGCGTCCAGATTCCGGTCGACAAGATCGGCGAGCTGATCGGCCCCAAGGGCAAGACGATCAACGGCATCCAGGACGAGACCGGCGCCGACATCTCCATCGAGGAGGACGGCACTGTCTACATCGGCGCCGTCGACGGACCGTCGGCCGAGGCCGCGCGTGCGCAGGTCAACGCGATCGCCAACCCCACCAACCCCGAGGTCGGCGAGCAGTTCCTGGGCACGGTCGTGAAGATCGCGACGTTCGGCGCGTTCATCTCGCTGCTGCCCGGCAAGGACGGACTGCTGCACATCAGCGAGATCCGCAAGATCAACGACGGAAAGCGCGTCGAGAACGTCGACGACGTGCTCTCGGTCGGCCAGAAGCTGCTCGTGCGCATCACGAAGATCGACGACCGCGGCAAGCTGTCGCTGGAGCCCGTCCTCGAAGAGGCCGCCGACCAGGAGGGGCGCGCCGCCGCCAATCCCGGTCCGGAGGAGCCTGCTGAGGGCTGATCGACGATACTGCTGACGGATGCCCGTCCCCGGCAAGGGGGCGGGCATCCGTTTTCTCCGGATCACGCGGTGTTTGTCCGCCGAACGGAGGACAAATGACACGGATGTCGGTAAAGCGTTACGGAATGTTTACCCGGATGTCCTTCAGTGGTGCTGATCGTCGCAGTCGGTGACTTACCCTCGTAGTACGCGCCGGGGGGCGCGCACAGTGATCACGCGGATCGCAACGATTCGTGAGGGGGTGGGGGGATGAGTCGCGTCGACACCGATGCGCAGCAGGCGAGCACGACCGGGGGGCCGACATCGCCGCTGCCCGTCCACCCGTCCGCGCCCATCCCCGTGCAGGGCGAGCCGATCGGCGCGGCGGTGCGCACGCGGCTGGGCGAGACCGGGATCGAGGTCTTCCCGTTGATGCTCGGCGGCGCCGAGTTCGGGTGGAACGTCGACCTCGAGGCCGGGCACGAGATCCTCGACCGGTACTGCGAGCTCGGCGGAAACGCGCTGCACACTGCCGACGGCTTCGCCGGAGGCCGCAGCGAGCACATCATCGGCGAGTGGTTGCGCACCCGCGGCACGCGCGACGACATGGTGCTCGCGGTGCGGGTGGGCGGTCATCCCGACAACCCGGGGACCGACCCCGTCAACCTGGTGCGCGCGGTCGAGGCGTCGCTGACCCGGCTGGGCACCGACCGCATCGATGTGCTGTATGTGGATGCCACGGCCGGCGTCGCCGTCATGGAAGACACCCTTGCCACCGCCGAATGGCTCGTCGACACGGGCAAGGCCCGCAGCGTCGGCGCCTACGGCTTCACCGCCGAGCAGCTCGTCGAGGCGCGCATCCTCTCCTCCGCCGGGTATCCGCGTTTCACGGTCATCGACGTGCCCTTCAACGTGCTGCGCCGGCGCGACTTCGACGACGATCTGCGACTCGTCGTCGGCGCACAGGGCATCGCCGTCACCCCTTCCCACGCGCTCGAGCACGGCTATCTGTCGGGCCGGCATCGCTCGCGCGGCGACGTCGTGCGCTCGGTGCGCGGCTCGCAGCTGGCGGGCAGCATGAACCGGCGGGGCGCGCGCACGCTGCGTGCTCTCGACACGGTCGGCATCGAACTGGGCGTGCCGACCGCGGCCGTCGCCGTGGGCTGGCTGCTCGCCCAGCGTGCGATCACAGCCCCCATCGTGAACGCATATGCACCCGACCAGGTCGAAGAGCTCGTGCAGGGCGTGGGCGTTCGCCTCAGCCGCACGCAGCTCGCCGAGATCGCGCGCGCCGCGGCCTGATCGGTTCGCTTAGGGTGGAGGAGGGGCTTCGGCCCGCCAACCTCCCCCGATGAAGAGAGAGAACCCGTGACGCATTACATCTATCTCGTGCGGCACGGCGAGCACCAGGACGCGGACCAGGGGGTGGCCGACGGTCCCTTGTCGCCGCGCGGTCGCCGCCAGGCCGAGGCGCTCGCCGATCGCCTGTCGGGGCTGCCGCTGAGTGCCGTCTGGCACTCACCGCTCGAGCGCGCCGCCGAGACCGCCCGTGCCGTGGCCGGTCGGCTGCCGGCTGTGGACCCGCAGCCGTCCGCGCTGCTGTTCGACTGCGTGCCGACGGGGATGACCGAAGAGACCCCGGCGGTCTACGAGCCGTTCTTCGGATCGGTCACCGAAGAGGAGATCGACGCGGGCCGGGCGCAGATGAACGATGCGATCAATGCGTTCCTCGTGCGCAAGCCGGGCGACGTGCACGAGGTGCTCATCACGCACAACTTCGTGATCGCGTGGTTCGTGCGCGAGGTGCTGCAGATGCCCGAGTGGCGGTGGATGACGCTCAATCAAGCGCACTGCGGGCTGACCGTCATCTCACAGAAGCAGGGACGCCCCTGGACGCTGCTCACGCACAACGACCTGGCACATCTGCCCTTCGAGCTGCAGACGGGGCTGCCCGAGTCGCTGCCGGTGTGAGCGGTCGCTCTAGACACCCAGTGTCTTGCCGTACCAGCGCGTCGCGTTGGGGTTGTCGTTGTACGGATCGATCGTGGTGAACCCGCTCGACGCGTAGAGCCCGCCGGCTGCCTCGAGGGTGTGATGGGTGTCGAGCACGAGCTCGGACGCCCCCCACTCTCGGGCGTGGCGTTCGAGTTCGTTCAGCAGCATCCTGCCCCATCCCCGTCCGCGCGTGGAGGGCTTCAGATACAGGTGCTTGACCTCGTAACGGATGCCGGCACCACCGTCGGGCAGGCGCCGGATGCCGCCGCATCCCACCGGCTCGCCGTCGTCGTCCCGCACGACGAGGAACACGCCGGCCGGGGGCTCGAACATCTCGCGCGGGGGCGTGGCCGGCGTGTACTGACCGGGAAAGCTCTCGGCCCGCATCGCGACGTATTCGGCCAGCAGTGCACGGGAGATCGGGTCATCGACGGGAAGGGGCTGTACAGACGCCATGGAACGAGCGTATCCGTGCCTCTGGGTGCATCTGCGCACCGTAGGCTGGAGTCATGACGACACGTGTGGCGATCGTGGGCGGCACCGGCAAGCTCGGCGGCATCATCCGCTCGGTGGTGGACGCCGAAGACGGCTTCGAGGTGCACGCGACCCTGTCGTCACGCGACGACATCGCCCTCATCGAGGGTTCCGATCTGGTGGTGGATGCCTCGACCCCGGCCGTCTCCGTCGACGTCGTGCGCGCCGCGGTGGAGCGCGGGATCAACATCGTCATCGGCACGTCCGGATGGTCGTCCGAGCGCATCGCCCTCGTGCGCCCGCTCGTCGACGCCGCCGGCACCGGCGCGGTCTTCATCCCGAACTTCTCGCTCGGCTCGGTGCTGGGATCGGCGCTCGCCGCCGCGGCGGCTCCGTTCTTCCCGTCGGCTGAGATCGTCGAGGCGCACCGCGAGACCAAGGTCGACTCGCCCAGCGGCACGGCCGTGCGCACCGCAGAGCTCATCGCAGCCGCCCGCACCGAGCAGGGCCCGGTCTCCGCTCCGCACGTCGACCAGCGGGCCCGCGGGCAGCAGGTCGCCTCCGTGCCCGTGCACTCGCTGCGCAGGCCCGGCGTGATCGCGCGGCAGGAGACCATCCTCTCCGGCGACGGCGAGTCGCTGACGATCGTGCACGACACCGTGGACTCTGCCGCGGCCTATGCACCCGGCATCCGTCTCGCCCTGCAGCACGCTGTGGATGCGCGCGGGGTGATTGTCGGGCTCGACAGCTTCATCGACATCGGCATCGGCCGTCGATGAAAGCCTTCAAGACCCGGATCGTCATCGGCGTCGTCGTCGCGGCGCTCGTCATCTACCTGGTCGTCATCGCGCGCTCGGCGTGGATCATGCTCGCGACCGGCAGACCCATCGCGATCATCATGGGCGTGTGCCTGGTGGTGCTGCCGGTGATCGCTGCATGGTCGATAGCGCGCGAACTCTGGTTCGGCGTACGTGCCGAGCGTGCCGGGCGCCGGCTCGAGGCCGAGGGCGGTCTGCCCGACGACGATGTCGCCGTGTATGCGAGCGGACGCGTCGTGCGCGATGACGCCGACGGCGTCTTTCCGCGGTACCGCGACGAGGTGCAGAAGAACCCCGACGACTGGCGCGCCTGGTACCGGCTGGGCCTGGCCTATGACGCCGCGGGGGACCGAAAGCGTGCGCGCAGCGCGATCCGTCAGTCGCTCAAGCTGGAGTCGGCCGACAGGGCCTGAGACGACAGGGCCTGAGCTATGGCCTCTTCGAGGTCGGCGTGCGCGAAGGTGAAGCCGGTGGCATCGAGCACCCCGGGTACGACGTGCGCATCGGCCAGCAGCAGACCGTCGGCCGCCGCGCGGCTGAGCGCTGTGCGCAGCGCCCACACGGGCGTGCGCACCACGTACGGTCTGTTCATCCGCACGGCGAGCGCGAACCCGATGTCGTTCGCCGTCGCGCGAGTGGGTGCGGTCAGGTTCACCGGCCCATCGATCTCGGCGTCGATGACGTGGCGGATGGCCCGCACCTCGTCGTCGAGGGTGATCCACGGCCAGACTTGTGTGCCGCGCGCCAGCGGCCCGCCGAGCCCCAGCCGCGTGAGCATGAGCAGTGGCTTCAGGACCCCCTCACGGTGGATCACGGGAGCGGTGCGCAGCAGAGCCACCCGGGTCTGCGTGCCGGCGCGCAGCGCCGCATCCTCCCACTCCACGCACAAGCGGGCCAGAAAAGTGTCACCGGGCGCGGCGTCTTCGCGCAGAAGCGCCCCCGGCGCGCTGCCGTAGTAGCCGACCGCCGAAGCGCTCAGCAGAGCGGGTGCGTCGGAGCCCAAGGCCTGCACGGCGGCTGCCAGGGTGCGCGTGGGTGTCAGCCTCGACCACAGCAGCGTGCTGCGGTACCGGGCGGTCCAGGGCAGGTGGCCGATGCTCGCGCCGTTCAGCGCGACGACGGCGTCGGCTCCGGCGAGCGCGTCGGGGTCGAGGGGCTCGGCGGCGGTGAGCCACTCGACCTCGTCGGGGGTGCGTGGTGGACGCCGCACGAGGCGGGTGACCGCGATACCGTCCGCGTGCAGGGATGCGACGAGCGCCCGGCCGATGAGGCCGGATGCCCCCGCCACGACGACGCGGCGGGCGGCGGGGGAGGCCTCAGCCAAGCGACGCCTCAAGGGTGATCTCGACGCCCGCGAGAGCCTGCGAGAGCGGGCAGCCGGCCTTGGCCTCTTCGGCGATGCGGTCGAAGTCGGCTTCGTCGATGCCCGGCACGACCGCCGAGGCGTTCAGGTGGCTGCCGGTGATCCCGGTGCCGGGAACGAAGGTGACGGATGCCGATGCCTCAAGACTCTGCGGCGGGGTGCCGTGCTGCGTCAGGGCGTTCGAGAGCGCCATGCAATAGCACGAGGCGTGGGCGGCGGCGATGAGCTCTTCGGGGGTGGTCACCGAGTCGGAGCCCTCGCTGCGGGCCTTCCAGGTGACGGGGTACGGGCCCTGGCCCGAACTAGTCAGGCTCACCTGGCCCGATCCTTCGAACAGTGTGCCCTTCCACTGGGCGGTGGCTTCGCTGGTCACGCTCATGAGGTCCTCCGTCGGTCGGCGTGACGCCCAGCCTACGCGGCGCGACGGC
>Ga0164242_10007424_pt1 | contig 12000 bp, 13 predicted proteins | sample OricomgcompostMG_FD_108783 | JGI IMG/M metagenome (GOLD analysis project Ga0164242, IMG submission 108783) | Miracle-Growth compost microbial communities from Emeryville, California, USA - Original compost - Miracle growth compost (MG) ... | reverse complement strand
CCGGCGATGAGCCCGCCGCCTCCGATGGGCACCACCACCACCTCGAGGTACGGGTTCTGCTCGAGCAGCTCCAGCCCGACGGTGCCCTGGCCGGCGATCACCGCCGGGTCGTCGAAGGGGTGCACGAAGGTGAGCTTCTCGGCCTGCTCGATCCGTCGCGCCTCGGCGTAGGCCTCGTCGAAGTTGGCGCCGTGGAGGATCACCCTGGCCCCATAGCCGCGGGTCGACTGGACCTTGATGAGCGGGGTGGGCTCGGGCATCACGATGGTGGCGGCGATGCCGAGACGCCCCGCGTGGTACGCGACGCCCTGCGCATGGTTTCCCGCCGAGGCGGCGATCACGCCCTGCGCGCGCTCCTCGTTGGTGAGCAGCAGGAGCTTGTTGCAGGCGCCGCGCTCCTTGAACGAGCCGGTCATCTGCAGATTTTCGAATTTGAAGAAGCAGATGCTCTCGGTGAGGTGGCTGAAGTGCTCCGAGCGCGCGCAGGGCGAGAGCCTCACCTGGGCGCCGATGCGCTGCCGCGCCGCTTCGATGTCCGCCAGGGTCACCATGGCCGCCGCTTGTAGGACCGGCGAACCGACAAATCAAGGCGTGTGCTCTACTCCGCGGCCATGTCCTGGCCGGTCGCGCTCGCGCGGAAACGGGAGCAGCTCGCGCACCCGGCGGCGCGCGCTCTCGGCTGGCTCCTGTGCATCGCGGCGATGTACGCGCTGGTCGTGGCCGCGGGTGATGCGCTTCGCGATCCCGACTCCACGCTCTACGCCCAGATCGCGCACCAGCTCGCCGCGCGCCCGGTCTCCACCTGGATTGCGCCGGACTTTCCGCCCGCCCGCTTCAAGTCCGGGCCGTTCCTGGAGCACCTCTCGGTCTTCTTCTGGCCCGCGGCCGCGCTCGACCGCATCGGCTTCTCCCAGGGCGCGGTGCTCGCGAACTTCTTCTACGCGCTGGCGCTGCTCTACCTCCTCTTCCAGCTGGCGAGGCGCTGCGCCGATCGCGAGACGGCCTGGGTCGCGGTGGCGAGTTACCTGGTCTCGCCGCTGGGCGTGCAGTACCTGCTCCGCGCCAACCACGAGAACGCCTGGGCGCTCGGTTTTCTGGGCGGCGCGCTCTGCGTGCTGGAGCTCAACCGGACGCGCTGGGGCGGCCCGCTCCTCGCCGCCTGCGCCGCGTGGGCGTTCCTCATCAAAGGCGTGCTGGCGCTGGCGTTCTTTCCGGTGATGCTCGCCATCGGCCTCGGGGTCGGCGCGAAGCGAACGCCCCTTTGGCTCGGCATCTCGGCCCTGGCGGTCGGAGCCGCGGCACTCGCATACGAGCTCGCCTTCCGCCACGCGACCGGCCATGGGTTCTTCGCCGCGTACCTGCAAATCCAGCTGGGCTATGTGGGCACCTTCGAGCAGCGCGGCGCGCTCGTGAAGTTGATGAGCCCGCTCTACTACGGGCTGAACCTGCTCTGGTTCGCCCTGCCCGGCTCGGTGCTCGCTTTTCGCGCCGGACTCCGCGCCTGGCGTGAGCGCCGGGCCGGCTTGCCGCTTCGGATGGGTGGCCTGGGCGCCGGCGTTCACCTGTTGGTGCTCTCGCTGATGACCCGCCACGCCGTGCGCTACATCTTCCCGGCATATGCGCTGGTGCAGCTCGCGGGTGCGCCAGAGCTCACGCGGCTGCGAAAGCTCCGCGCCTGGATCAGCGAACACGACGCCCTGCTGCCCTACCTCAGCATGATCGCGCTCCCCGTCATCCTGGCGCTGCGCATCACCGTCGACCTGCACGCCTACCGCTTCGTCGACGTGCTCGGCGGGCTGCCCTAAGCGTCGCGAAGCGCGACAAGGGCTCAACGCTGGGTGGCGCAGAAATCGATCCGCGTGGGCGCCTGGCCACCCCGGATGCGCAGTCGGTACCAGCCGGAGAGCGGCGGGGTCAGGGTGGCCCGCCCGTCAGCAAGCTGCGCCCGGCCCACCTCCGCCCACCGTACGTCCAGCCACTCGGTGCGGCGCGCCTCGAGCACCACTCCGAGGTCGCCGGGCCCGCCGGTCGCCAGCACGTGGAACGGTTTGCGCCCTGCGAGCTCCACCAGCCAGGCGCCCTCGCAGGTGCCCGTGCCACAGCGCGAGAGGACGAGCGGGTAGATCGGCTGGTCGCAGGACCAGGTGGGTACGTCCTTCGCCGACCAGGGCTGGAGATCGAGCTTCCCGGGATCGGCGTACGGCTTGGGGTCCACGTCGTAGATGGGGTTGTCGGGCTGAAGCATCAGCGCGAGCGGAAACGCCAGCAGCATGCCGCCCAGCAGGAGCCGCCAGAACAGGCTCCAGCGCAGGCTCCGGCGCGCCTCGGCGTCTGCCTTCAGTGCCGCGTTCTCCTCGACGGAAATCGACCGGACCAGGTGGTGGGTGGCCGCGATCCACGCGGGCGGGATGGCCACCAGATTATCGGCGTGGCAGTAGTCGCAGCGGGCGCCGAGCACGCCCGGCGCCACGGTGAGCGCGGCCCCGCAGCGCCGGCAGCGGGCGGGCCCGCCTTCCGACTCCGGCGGCGCGGCAGCCAGCGCCACCTGCAGGCCCGCCCGCGAGGCCACGCGCTTGCGGCTCCAGCTCGCGAGCAAGAGCCCCAGGACGATGGACCCGATGGTGCCGCCAACCGAGATCGCGTCCTGAACTGCGTCCGTGAGGAGATCGTTGGTGTTCACGTGAAAGAAGGTCGCGCCCACCCACGGCGTGCCGATCACGAAGACAACTGCGCACGCGACGATCCAAAAGCCGGCTCCGAACATCCAGAACCACGGCGATTCGAAGAAGCGGAACAGCTTGAGCACGCGCGGCGGTGCGTGGCCGAGTCGACGATAGAGCTTCTCCGCCGCGGCCCGCTCCGCGGTCAGCGCGGCCCGCTCGCGCTTGAGCTGCCGGTACGCTGCCGGCACCGGAACCGGCGTCTGGCAGTACGGGCAGGAAACCGAGTCGGCGTCGGCGAGCGGGATGGGACCCGCGCAGCTCGGACAGACCAACGGCTGAAGCCTGGGCTCCGAAGCGGGCTGCGCCATGCGCGAACGATAGCAAGGGCCGTACGGCGGGTATCTGGACCTACACGCCTACCGCTTGGTCGAGGTGCTCGGTGGGCTGCCGTACGCGTCGCGAAGCGCGGCCTCGATGCTGGGCGTCTGGTCGCGGGCGATGCTCACCCGGTGGATGGCAAAGCGCGTGGACAGGTTCTTGGAGACGCTGAAGGCGGCGCGATAACCCGCCTGCTCGACCAGGTTGCGCGAGCCCCATTCGAACGCGCCGAACGGATAGGAGAAGAAGTCGACCGGCCGGTGCAAACCCAGCTTCAGCTCGGCGCGCGAGAGCAGGACTTCGCGCTTCTGCTCCGCGGCAGAGAGCGCGTGGAAGCTGCGGTGGGTTCGCCCGTGCGACTCCACCGAGAACACACCGCTCGCCGCCATCTGGGAGAGCTCGGGCCAGGTGAGCATCGGGTGGGCGCCGTGCGCGTCGTGCTCCACGAAGCGACGGGCGGCATCGGGTCGGAGGAAGCTCGAGACCACGAAGGTCTCGGCGACGAAGTGGTGCTTGGCCAGCAGCGGCAGCACCTCCGTGCGCTGACACATCCGGCCGTCGTCGAAGGTCAGCACCACCGCGCGCTCGGGGAGCTTGGCCTTTCCCTCGAGCGCATCGAAGAGGCGATCGAGCGTGACCGGATGCGCGCCCCAGCGGTCGAGCAGGTCGAGCTGGCGGTCGAACTCGTCGGCGGTGAGGTCGTAGGGATCGCCGAGGTTGCCCTCGCCCACCGAGTGCCAGAGAAAGATGGGGACGCCGCGGGTCGGGCTGCAGGCGGTGAGCAGCAGCAGAGCGGTGAGGGACAGGCGTCGCCGCAAAGCAGCTCGCACAGCCAGCGCCATTTCAGAACGACCAGTTCTGCAGCACCTTCTGGAACTCACTCAGCTCCTCATGCCGGCCGGCGTCGGCCTCGGCGAGCATCTTGATGACCTTCTGGTCGAGCTTGGCGATCCGCTGGCTGAGCACCCGCGCCAGGTTGCGCACCACCTTGAGCGCGGCCACCGCGTCCTGACCGAGCAGGCTCTGGAACCTGGCCGCGGGCAGCCGAAGCAGGCTCACCGCACCCATGGCGCGGACCGTCGCCGAGCGCGGCGCGCCCGACTGGACCAGCGACATCTCGCCCAGCACCGCGCCCCGTCCGACGGTCGCCAGCTGCCGGTCCTGGCCCTTGCCGTCGCGCTTGAGGACCTCGAGCTCGCCGGAGATGACCAGGTACAGCCCATCGCCCTCGTCGCCCTCGCGGAACAGCACCTGCCCAGCGGCCGCCTGCAGCTCCTCGGAGAGCGCGTGGAGGGTGCGGATCTCGTTCTCGATGAGCCCGCGGCAGAGCTCGCTCTGGGCCAGCACGTTCATGGGACCGCTCGGCATGCACTCCTCCTTGGTCGAGGCGGCGCAAGCTAGCACCAACTCGTGGCGGCGGGAGCGCGCGGCGGGTACGGTGCGCGCCGTCATGGGCGTTCTGTTCGGGCTGGCGGCCGCGGTGCTCTGGGGCACCGCCGATTTCTTCGCGAGGCTGGCCTCCGAACGCGTCGGCAGCCGCCGGACCATCTTCTACATGCAGGTGCTCGGGCTGCTCTGCATGAGCGCGCTGCTCGCGGTCCCGGGCACGCTGCCGAGCTGGCCCTCGAGCCGCGCGGTCCTGCTCACCGCGGGGATAGGCCTGCTCAACGTCGCCGGCGGGGCGATGCTCTACCGCGCGCTGGAGGTGGGCACCGTCTCCTTGGTCTCGCCGATCTCCAGCACCTTCGCGGCCATCGCCGCGCTGCTGGCGATCTTCGTTTCCGGCGAGCGGCCCACCACGTACCAGCTCGCCGGGCTTCTGCTCTGCTTCCTCGGCGTGGTCGGCGCCTCGCTGCCGCCGCGCGCCGCGAATGGGCCGCCGCTCTCGCGCCGAGGGCTCGGCCTCGCCAGCGCCGCCGCGCTGTGCTGGGGCGTCTCCTTCTTCGCCCTGCGCTACGTGGTCGGCGACCTCGGGCCCTACTTCACCGTCTGGATTTCGAGGCTCACCGCCGCGTCCGCGCTCGGCGCCCTGGCGTTCGCCCAGCGCAAACCGCTGCCGCAGCCGCGCGGCGCCTGGCTCTGGATCCTCGGCGTCGCGGTGCTCGATTCCGGGGCCTTCGTCTTCTACAACCTCGGCGTCGCCACCCAGCTGACGGCGGTGGTCTCGATCATCTCCTCGCTCTTCAGCATGGTCACGGTGCTCCTGGCGTTCGTGGTCCTGCGCGAACGGCTCGGCAGGCTTCAGTGGCTCGCGGTCGCGGTCATCTTCTGCGGCGTGGGACTGGTGTCGAGCGCCGGCTGAGAAGTTATGTTCCGCCCATGAGCATCTGGGACTACATGAAGCCGGCGCAGACCGCGCCCGAGCCCACCCAACTCGAGCTCGCCGGCAACGCGCTCGCGGTGACCTGGAACGACGGTGGCCGGGTGGCGCTGCCGGCGCGCCTGCTGCGGCAACAGTGCCCGTGCGCGGCCTGCGTGGACGAGTGGACCAACAAGCGCACGATCGCCGCCGAGTCGGTGCCCGCCGACATCGTGCTCCGCGAGGTGCGGCCGGTCGGCAATTACGCCGCGCAGCTCGCCTTCAGCGATGGCCACGAGACCGGCATCTTCACCTGGAAGCTCTTGCGCGAGCTCGGCGCCAAGGCCGTGCTCGACGCGTAGCGCCGCTCTATCGGTGGCGACGCATACCTCGCCCCTACTTCACGAGGCGCAAGTGGCCGCGGCGGATCTCGCCCGAGCTCGAGGGCGGCGGGACCTCGGCCGAAGCCGACTCTTCGGCCACGGCGGACGGAGCGGGCGCAGGCACCGGCTGCGGCGAGGGTTTGGCCGCCCAGAGCGACTGCGGGCGCTTCATCTCCAGCTCCTCCAACCCGTAGCCCTCCTTCTGCAGGCGGGCGAGCGCAGCCTCGACCATCTCCTCGGGGAGATCCTCGGCGAAGATCGTGGGCTGCTCGGCCTGCTCGGGGATGGAGAGCGCGAACACCGCACTCCAGGGCACCGAGACCGGAAACCAAGCGCCATTGAAGCGCAGGGTCTCGCGCACGCCCCAGTCGTTGACCATCAGGTCGCCGCGGCCTTTGGAGTGGTTGAAGTTGAGCCGCAGCCACTCCTGCGTCTTCAGGTAATCGGGCACGCGCACGCCCGGTCGCCGGGCATCCAGGTGCAGCATCACCACGCCCTTGGGCAGCAAATCTCGAAGGCTGCTCTGCTTGTCTGACGGGGTGGGCATTCTCGCTCCTGCGCGCGGCCGTAGGTCGAACCTCCTACATAGCCCAACTCGGCCGCCGATTTCCTGCGCAGGTTTGTCTAGCGTCGGCGCGAGCGCAATGCGCGGTCCATCTCGCGCCGACTCTCGCGGGCTTTGATGTCCTCGCGGCGGTCGCCGTGGGTCTTGCCCTTGCACAGCGCCAGCTCCACCTTCGCCCGCCCGTTCTTGAAGTAGAGCGAGAGCGGGATGAGCATGTAGCCCCCCTGATGCACCTTCGCGACCAGGTGATCGAGCTGCTTGCGATGGAGCAGGAGCTTGCGCGAGCGCTCGGCGTCGTGGTGGCCGTACGCACCGCCCGACTTGTAGGGCTGAATCTTGGCGTTCACCAGGTACAGCTCGTCGCCGCGTGGAATGCCGTAGGCATCGGAGAGGACCGCGGTGCCGGCGCGAAGGCTCTTCACCTCGCTGCCGCGCAGCTCGATGCCCGCCTCGAGCTTCTCCTCGATCGAGAAGTCGAAGCGGGCGCGGCGGTTCTGCGCCACCAGCTTGATGTGTTCGGGCTTGCCCTCTTGGTCGGCGGCCATCGCGCGGGTCATACCACGGCCGACGCGCCGGCCGGCCGGGCCTGAAACTCAGCCGAGCGCGAGGTTGTCGATGAGCCGCGTCTTGCCCACGAAGGCCGCGACCAGGAGCCGCGCGGCCCGGTCGACGCGCTCGAGCGGGTCGAGCGAGGTCGAATCGACCAACTCGACGTAGTCCTCGCGCGCGCCCGCGCCGGCGAGCACCGCGCGGACGCGCTCACGAAGCCTGGAGGCGTCGCGCTCGCCGCCTTCGAAGAGCGTGCGGGCGGCGAAGAGGCCCATCGAGAGCGCGAGCGCGCGACGGCGTTCCTCGGCGGAGAGGTAGCTGTTGCGCGAGCTCAGGGCCAGGCCGTCGGGCTCGCGGACGATGGGCATGCCCACCACCTCGATGCCGAAGTTCAGGTCCAGCGCGAGCCGCTGCAGCACCCGGAGCTGCTGGAAGTCCTTCTCGCCGAAGAGCGCCACGTCCGGCCGGAAGATGTTGAAGAGCTTGGCGACGACCGTGGCCACGCCGCGGAAGTGGCCCGGGCGCTTGCCGCCGCAGAGCCCAAGCTCGAGCTTCTCCACCTGGACGAAGGTCTGGAACCCCTCCGGGTACACATCCGCCGGCAGCGGCGCGTACACGAGCTGCACGCCCGCAGAGCCGCACTTCTCCAGGTCACCCTCGAGGTCGCGCGGGTAGCGCGAGAGGTCCTCGTTCGGCCCGAACTGGGTGGGGTTCACGAAGATGCTCGCGCCCACCACCTCGGCGCGCTTGCCACCCTCGCGCATCAGCGAGAGGTGGCCCTCGTGCAGAAAGCCCATGGTGGGAACGAGCGCCAGCCGCTTGCCCGCGCGGCGGAGCCCGGCGCAGCGCGCCTGGACCTCGGCTGCGGTGGTGAGCACCTCGGGCTTCATCGCGTGGACGTCCCGGAGGCGCTAGACCGGAACGCCGTACACCGGGCCGGCCTTCTCTTCGCCCTCGCCGTCGGCCTTGACCACGCGCACAGGTCCGGCGCGGAAGCTCTGCGCCTCGCCGGGGAAAGCCTGCGCGCGGACCTCATCGAGGTAGCCCGAGACCGCCTGGGTGATGACCTCGTGCAGGTTGGCAAAGCGCTTCACGAACTTGGGGGCGAACTCGGGATTCATCCCCAGCATGTCGTAGCTCACCAGCACCTGGCCGTCGCAGTGCAGCCCTGCCCCGATGCCGATGGTGGGGATGGAGAGCGCGGCGGTGATCTGCCGGCCGAGGTCGAGCGGCACGCCCTCGATGACCAGCGCGTAGCAGCCGGCGCGCTCGAGCGCCCGCGCGTCGCGGAGGAGTTGCTGGGCCTTGTCGGCGTCGCGGCCCTGGACCACATAGCCGCCCATCTTGTGCACGCTCTGCGGGGTGAGGCCGATGTGGCCCATCACCGGGATTCCGGCGCGCACGATCTTCGAGATGACCTCGGCAAACTCCTCGCCGCCCTCGAGCTTGACGCTCTCTGCGCCGCCTTCGGCGACCAATCGCCCGGCGTTCTTCACCGCCTCGTTGGTGCTGGCCTGGTAGCTCATGAAGGGCAAATCGCCCACCACGTGCGCGCGCTTGCAGGCGCGGCTCACGATCCGGCAGTGGTAGACCATCTGGTCCATGGTCACGCCGAGCGTGCTCTTCTCGCCCTGCACCACCATGCCCAAGGAGTCGCCGACCAGGAGCACGTCGGTGCCGGCGGCGTCGAGGATGCTGGCGAAGCTGGCGTCGTAACAGGTGAGCATGCCGATCTTCTGGCCGGCCTGCTTCATGCGCTTCAGGGTGTGGATGGTGACCTTGTCGCTCTTCATGGTTCACCTCCTTCGAGTTGGGTGGAGCCGCCGCGAAGCCCCAAGACACACGAAAGCCCAACCTCCGGAATAGAAGTTGGGCCGTAAGCGCGGCACGCGGACCGCGGTGCTTCTCTTCTCCTCGCCGTGGGTCGCCGTCCCGTTCGGGGGATCGACGCTCCGGTGTTGAGCCCAGCCACTGTAATTTGCAGCGCCGCTATTTTCCAGCCGCACCCGCGCCGGTCAGGTTGAGGTGCTTGACGCCCTGCGTGTGCCCCTCGATGAGCTCGAGCACGTGCGCCAGATCCGCGGGGCTGTTCACGTAGTCGAACTCGGAGGTGTTGAGCACCAGCAGCGGCGTGTCGCCGTAGTGGCCGAAGTGGTCGTTGTAGGCGTGGCTCACCTGCTCGAGGTAGCCCGGATCGAACTGGCGCTCGAACTCACGCCCGCGCTTCTTGATGCGCGCGAGAAGCACGTCGAGCCGCGCCTGCAGATAGATGACCAGGTCGGGCTTGAGCACCCGCACCGCCAGCGCCTCGTACACCCGCTCGTAGAGCGCGAGCTCGTGCGAGGTGAGCGTGAGCTGCGCGAAGATGCGGTCCTTGGCGAAGAGGTAGTCGCTCACCATGACCTGCTGGAACAGGTCGGGCTGGAAGAGCTCCTGCTGCTGCTTGTAGCGGCTGAGCAGGAAGAAGAGCTGGGTCTGGAAGGCGTACTTGGCCCGGTCCTCGTAGAAGCTGGAGAGGAACGGGTTCTCCTCCACGATCTCGAAGACGGTCCGCGCGCGGTAGCGGTTGGCGATGGCGTTGACCAGCGAGGTCTTGCCCACGCCAATCGGCCCCTCCACCACGATGTAGCGCGGTCGTTCCATCCAGCGGCTCCGAATCGGGACTGCGCGGTCGGACGTGGCGTTAAAGCACAGCGCACTCCGGGGTGTCTACGACGGCCCCGGCGACCCTCAGCGGCGACGCTTCGGAGGCTTCGCCGCGGGCTCGGGGCCGAGCTCGTCCTCGAGGTCGTCGAGCTTCTCCTGCACGCCGTCGAGGTCGGGATCGAGCGTCTGGGCGCGGTGCAGCTCCTGGCGCGCCTCGGGCTTCTGCCCGAGCTCCAGCAGCGCCAGCCCCAGGTAGGCGTGGACCTCGCCCAGCTCGGCGCCGCCGTCGAGCGCACCGCGGAGCGCGGCCACCGCGTCGGCGTCAAAGTCGTGCTGGTAGAGCCACACGCCCAGGCTCGCCTGCGACTCGGCGCCAGGCTGGGCGCGGTACGCGGCCTCGCGCACCGTCCGCGCCTCGGGCACGCGGTCCTGGTCTTCGAGCAGCTCCACCAGCGCAAAGGAGGCGTCGTCGTCGGCCGGCGCCTCGGCGAGCCGCTTGCGCAGCGAGGCCTCCTGCGCATTCGCCTTGGCGCGGACCGCGGCCTCGTTCCGGGCCGGCACCGCTTCGGCTTTCGCGGGAGCGCCCTGGCGGCGGTAGGCGCGCGCGAGCTCGTCGGCGAGGGCTGCGTTCGCAGGGTCGGCCGAGAAGCGCTGCTCGAGCGGCTCGAGCTTCAGGTGGTCGACGACCTCACTGCTGCTGTGCCACCGCACCGAGAGCAGCACCGGCATGCCCACGATGCCGAAGGCGATCGCCGCTTCGGCCACCAGCACGGTGACGGTGCGAAGGCGTCGCGCGGCGCGGGCCTCGGCCCGTTCGTCCTCGTCGGCATCGGCGTGGACGGCCGCGAGCGCCCGCGGGATCACCATGGTCTTGCCGACGAGATCCGCGAAGCTGCGCCGGTCCTCGCGCCCGAGCGCGACGAAGTGCCCGCCGATGGCGCCCATGACCAGCAGCACGCAGATATAGAAGCCCCAGCCGAGGCTGCGCGGATCGTTCATGAGGTACGCGCGCCGGAAGAGCGCCGCGATGACGCCGATGACCACCGAGCCCACGAACGCCGCCGGGCCCATTCCGCGGGCGATGATCTCGCGAAAGAGCAGCTCGATGAGATCCGGCGGCTTCCCGTCGCGTCCCACCAGCTCCACGCCGAAGATGCGCATGCCCAGCGTCGAACCGAACGCCGCCAACGGGATGACCGAGCAGCCCAGGATCGCCGCGAGCACCGCCCAGACCGGCAGGGCGTAGGCGCCGAGCTCGAAGGGGACCGCGAAGAACACCCCGCCGACGACGAGCGTGAGGACGCCGTCGAGCACCCCGGCGGCGATGCGCGGCCCCAGCGGCGCGGGGGTGAGGCGAGGCAGCGCCAGGTCGTCGTCGAGCTCGTCCATGCGGCGCATGGTACGCGAGGTGGGCAGCGCTTTACTTCGCGGATCCCGGCTCCTATCGTTCGCGACCGAGTTGCGAATTCCTGCAAGGAGCGCCGCCCGACATGACGCGAAACGGTCGACCTGATTCGCCGTGTGCCGAACCGCTGTTCGCCGTCGCGATGCTTCGAATCGCGCTGGAGCTCAAGAAGGAGCCCGCCCAGGATCTCGAGGCGCTGGTCGCGCAGACCGCGCTGCGCATGCGGCTCGATGCCGAGGCCTTCCGCCGGCACCTGCAGGCCAACCTCGGCCTGTTGCGCACCACCGCGAAGCGCGCCTTCGCCGCCGAGGTCAGCCCTCGACCGGTCCGAGCGCCCGCTCGATCGCGGCGAACTCAGCGGGGCTGAGCGTCTCCGCCCGCCGCTTTCCATCGATCCCCGCCGCCGCCAGCGCCGCTTCCGGCTCGAACTTGCCGGCGCGCAGCGCGTTGGAGAGCGTCTTGCGGCGCTGCCCGAACGCCGCCTTCACCAGCCGCTCGAACCGCGCATCGTCGAGGATCTCGGCGCGCGGCCTGGGCAAGAAGTCGATGCGCACCACCGCGCTGTCCACCTGCGGCGGCGGGAAGAACGCGCCGCGCGGCACCTCCAGCACCAGCTCGATCTCGGCGTGGAGCTGGAGCAGCACCGAGAGCAGCCCGTAGTCGCGCGAGCCCGGCCCCGCCGCCAGCCGCACCGCCACCTCGCGCTGGAGTAAGAAGATGCATCTGGATATATCGCGGCGCTGGTGCAGCACCTCGAAGGCGATGGGCGAGCTGAGGTGGTAGGGCAGGTTTCCCACCACCGCCACCGGCGAGATTCCCGCGGCCTCGGCGAAGCGGAGCTCGGCGGCGTTGCCCGCCACCACCCGCACGTTGGGCAGCGGCAGCTCCTTCTCCAGCACCGGGATCAGATCGCGGTCGCGCTCCACCGCCACGATGTTCGCGCCGGTGGCGGCGAGCTCGCGGGTGAGGTGGCCCAGCCCGGCGCCCAGCTCCACCGCGGTCTCGCCGGGCACGAGCGTGCAGGCCCGAGCGATGGCCGAGAGGATGCGCTCGTCGCCGAGGAAGTTCTGGCCCCAGCTCTTCTTCGGCCGCAGGCCATGCCGGCGCAGGAT
>Ga0164242_10007423_pt1 | contig 12001 bp, 8 predicted proteins | sample OricomgcompostMG_FD_108783 | JGI IMG/M metagenome (GOLD analysis project Ga0164242, IMG submission 108783) | Miracle-Growth compost microbial communities from Emeryville, California, USA - Original compost - Miracle growth compost (MG) ... | reverse complement strand
TTTGCAATCCAATGCTGGTATAGTCCATAAAAATGTATTGATTTTTACCATCGACCGTAATGGTACATATCTGGTCAATGCCATGGCTTGCATGGTCCCTTAAAATGACCAAATTAGGATCTTCCGCTGTTGCCGATCGTTTACCTTGGATCGTTTGACTTGAATGAGTATTAGATGCGCTCATTGAACCGGAAACAGTAGATTTGGATCCCTCAGGAGGGGTTACCACAAGCTCTTTTACGGTCTTTTTTAATTTTTTAAAGAATTGACCCTGGCTAGCGGGTATCCAAAAGGATACCAATATTAAGGTTATTAATCGTGCAGTGATGAAACGTTTCATGGCATCATTTTTATATTTTAATAAGGCTATGTCAAGCTAAATATTCAAGGGTGGGTTATTTTTGTCAGATCGGTGACAGTGGTAATGCCGTTGTCCAAATTTAATTCAAGGGTTTTGACGGGACCAATACCTTTCGCCATCCAAATTTTAATATCAAATTTGGCAGTACTTTCCGTTTTATAATTATCAGTTGGTGAGGTGATGGAGATCGTTCTTTGTTGAGTCCTGAAATAATGAACACGGATGCAATTCTCAAATGTTCCTGCAGAAGTCGTAATGGTTCCACTTGAATCAATAATCCCCTTATTTTCTGTCTGTACCAATTTGGAATCCAATTTGCTGTCATCTGATATTTTCTGGCCATGCCAGGTTGCTGTGACCGTTGTGGGAAAGGCTTCACTATTTAGTGGATCTTTATGAACCAACCGCATAACCAGCGGTTTTTCTTCGTGATTAAAACTGGTAAAGGAAGTGGCCAGGGTTTGCAAAAGTTGGTAATAAACCGGTGCTATACTGTTTATGCATTCAGTGTAATCTTTATTGTGGCGAACAGTGCTGTAGACCTTAATACCTGCAGCAACGGCCTGTAGGTTTGCTGTCTGATAACCTGCTGAGTCATGGATATCGGTATATTCAACGACACTTCCAGCACCTGCTTCGTCTCCCGAGACAATAGTGTAAGTCAGCAAAGTCCCTTTTTTAATTGCCATATAGGCTATCCCTTCATTTATACCAGATCCCGTTTTCGTGCTGTCGTCACCGGAAGAATCGTCTTTTGAATGACTATTGTCTGTCTGCTTATTTGCATTGGATTTGGAACATCCGTAGGTTAAGGTAAATACCATAAAAACCACAAAAGACATGGAACGCCAAAAATGGCCAACTATTTTTTGGGAACTGGTACGCACATTAGCATTCTTGTTTTTCATAACTTTAAATTTTTGCGGCTTTAATGTTTAAGACAGCATGTACCAATTTATTTATTTTCTAGAGCCCGGATATTGATTTTATCATCATCACTCAGCCCTTCACCGTCTGTAATCTTCCAAAGCCAGTCCTGAATAGCACCTATAGGTCCAAGTATACTTGGGCTTTCTCCGGCATCAAGATTTACTTTTTTATTTTTTAAAAGATCAATCAGTTCTCTTACAGGTGCCGCATTACAAATTGGCCCGAAATTATATTTACTATCCTTGGAGCTGCCACTTCGGTGTTCATTGGTGCAGTAGGCATAAAACAAGGTATTACAGGTGGCTCCTTTGGATAGCTGAACCTTTGTATTCTGGATGAGTATGCCATTTTGGTCCTCTTTACTCAAAGATTCAAAAGTAAGTCCTGCGGGAAATATAAGCAGCGTATCCTTGTCTGTTTTATTGACAAATTCCATGGAAACTAAGACAAATGCGCCGCTGCCAACGACCTGGCAATAACCCGACCCGGGATAGACAAAATCTACGGCTTTTATGCCACCTTTTATTTCAACATTTTTGCTGAAAACAAAAGTGTCGCCTATAAGAGGTTTTTCGGATGATCCCATGCCGCTTATATGGCCTGCTGTCTCATTAGCACCCGGTGATTCATCTTTTAAAGGTGCACCTGATTTGCTGCAACTGAATAAAAGACTGATCCAAAGGCTGAGGATGAGTATATGTAAAGTTGTTAATTGATAGGACTTTAATGGCATCTGCTTATTTTTAAGGATTAATTAATGGTTTGTTGCAAAGGGCAGTCTGATTACATTTTAATGAACTCGACCCGGCGGTTATTGGCCTTGCCTTCCTGCGTATCGTTTGTATCTATTGGTTTGGTCTCGCCAAAGCCTTTGGTCGTTAACCTATCCTCGGATATTCCCATTTTTACCAATTGGTCTTTTACAGCTGCTGCCCTTTGCTGTGACAATTCAAGATTTGCCTGATCCTGTCCATCACTGTCGGTGTGTCCATCAATTTCAAATTTCAATTCTGGATGAGCTTTCATCATCTTAATCACTTCATTCAAAGTGCCAGCTGATTCTGGTTTAATGCTTGCTTTTGCGACGTCAAATAAAATGCCGTGCGTAATAAATTTTCCGTCAGTAATTATTTTGTTATATTTGTCTGAACCGCCTGCAGCAAGGCGGAAGTTTTTGATTTTAATGCCGTATCTGCCATCCACGTTAATCGCCATTTTTTCTGCTCCAAGGTCTAATGTATTTGAGGCAGCTACCCTGGAAGCATCCATATAGACTTTCCCGATATTTTTATTAACGTAAATGGCTATATGATGCCAATTATTATCTGTCGATAAGGCGTTTGAAAAATCTTCTGGAAGCCGGATATGACCGCCCTTTGCCCATTCAACACCAGAACCACTGGTAATCCTGAATCTGTAAACGGGTTGTTCAAAGAAACTTTGATTTGCCTTCATGAAAACAACATCAAAATAATTTGTGTATTTCATATACTTATCCTTGTTTTCATATGACATGTCAAATTCAACGGTAAATTGCTCAGGCAGATAGCTGTCAGTTGACATAAGTGGTGTTATGGAGGTACTACCGCCTTCATCCAGATGAAGGATCTTTTCCCCTTCATGACTCTGAATCTCAGCATTTCCTTTCAGCAATTTAAACCGCGCAGGTAATTCAGCATCCGCTTCTTTACTGATATCAGGTTCAAATATGATTTTATCACCGGGGACAAAATCGTAACTTTTATAATCGCTGAAAGATTTTGTTTCATTAACTGTCTGACTTGCTGTATTGGAAGTATTATTCCCATTTGCTCCAGTTGAAGCTGGCTGTCCATCCCTTCCCGCTATTGCGCCTTCCGCCTTGTTCATGGCATTTGTAGTAACGTCCTGGGATTTTTGAGTGATTTTGCTTTCCACTGTTTGTTTAACGCGGTCTTTTACTTTCTTCCATATCTGGGCATTGGCCATGCTTTGCCCGGCCATCAGGCAACCAATTAACAGTAGGAACTGGATCTTTCTGCCATTGTTCAAATTTTTACCTACATTGAAGGAAGTTGGCAGTTTTGTCCTATTTTCTTGGATTGATAACTGTTTCATTATTATATTTTTAAGTTTGATTATTTTTGATAATGGCAAGTTTTTTAATTCGGGTGCGCTACATAATTTTCTTTCCAACTCTTAAATGAAGCAGTACCTGCAAAATATTTTGCCAGACTTTCAATAATGCGAAGTTCCTGTTTGCTCTAATAATTAACAATCCCGTAAATACTGGTTTTTTAAAACTCCCCTGAAGGGGGGATTTTTTAGATTTTGGAAAGATCAGGTGCTTAGAGCCATTTTACCGGAGTAATAAAAAGGTTGTTTTTACACGAAGGCACGTAGGTAAAGAAGATATTGAATTGTAATCCTACGATTTATCATAAGCGTACAATTCCTACCAAAGTAAGGACGCTGTTAGTGTTTATGGCAAAACATTCCGTAAATGAAATATCGGTTAGATTTGGAAATCAGTTAAAAATGGATTTATCGCCAGTTGTCTAGTATTTTTCTAGCTTTTTTTATCATTTGGTATGCCGCCTTCTGTACAAATTGTAAGTTTTCATACCATTCTATGGGCTGGGTATGCCATATTTGAAATAAATTTCTTAACGGCCGCTGGGGTTTTAGTGTTCTCATGGCTATTGCTTTTGTGTTTATATATTAATGAATTACATACAAGATCGATGAAACATGTTTAATTTTATGTTCTTTAAAATCTTGTCAGTTTGCCAGCATTCCAGTCTGAATTCAGAACAAAGGTAATTGGGTTTCAAATATGGAGATACGAACCTAAGATTGATAACAATTTATTCTTCTCCGCCATAGCCAGCGGTTATGAATTTATTTTTTAAGCATTTTATAAGTTTATTTTATCAGATTACGATTCAGTTGAAAATGGGATTAATTTGCCACCTACATTAATACAAAACGCATAATCTATCCCGATTTGCTGCAAAAACATATGGTCGTGACTGCTAACCAGGAGAGTTCCCTGGTAGGCAGCAATTACTTGCGTTAAAATGTCCAGATTTTCAAGATCCAGGTTATTGGTTGGTTCATCTAACAATAAAATATCTATAGTCTCTTTTTTAAGTGATATGCAGCAAAGCGATAGGCGCATTCGCTCCCCGCCACTTAAAGTTCCACAAGGTTTATCCCAATATTCAGGCGTAAACAAAAAGCGTGTCAAATTTATGGCAACTTCGTGTGGTAACATTTTAGGATGTTTATATAAATCAACCTGCTGTCTCACTGTTAACTGGTCATTAATCATTTGGTAATCCTGATCTAATATAAATGTCCGATTAGTTGTAATGAGAAAGTTGCCGGATGTTGCTATATGTTTGCCACTAATCAATGCCATAAGGGTTGATTTTCCACTACCATTATGGCCCTGGATAACCCACCTGCTTTTACTGTATAAACTGAAATTAAGTTTTACTGGCCATAATGAAGCGTGGCTATTGTGATAAGCATAGTCCAGATCTTTTGCCTCAATTAATAATTTACCTTTGTGTAATTCAGAATGTTGCAATGTAAGGCGCATTGCAGTATTTTGTTTTTCCCGTTCTTTGAGCGCTTTAAGTTCAGCCCGGATATCGCCTATTTTACCTTCATGGCTGGCGGAAAGCCGGGCAGTACTGTTTTCTGCCTTGTTTTTTAAACTATGCTGTAATATTGTAGGTAACCCAGCTTTTTCCTGCTTGCCCTTGCCCCGACTATCCAATTTTTGCTTGCGTTCAAGAGCGTTCTTTCGGGTTAGTTCGGCTTCTTTGAGTGCCTGTGTTTTAGAATTTATCTCCTTCAAAAGTGCATTTTTATGGTTGGTTATCTGTTCATAATAAAAACTGTAATTGCCGCCATAGGTTGTGAGACCAAACTGATCCAATACAGCAATATTTTGCATCCTTTCCAATAGTGTTCTGTCATGGCTCACAATGAGTGCAGAGCCATTGTAGTTTTCCAAAAACTTGTAAAGCAATTTCCGGCCCCCACTATCCAGATGATTACTAGGCTCATCCAATAATAGCAAAGCAGGATTATGAAGGGAAATTCCACTTAGTAAAACCTTAGTTTTCATGCCTCCGCTAAGTTCACCAAAAAACATGGAAGGTTCTATTGAGTGCAACTGCCATTTTGAAAACACGACCTCCAATCTTTCTTCTATGTCCCATTGATCTTTAAGTTCTGTGAAAAATCGTTCTTCCGTTTTTCCTGCTAAAATCGCCTTTAGGGCCTTCAGTGGCTTGTCTATGCCTAATATTTCTTGGATTGTTAAATGATCAAACTGTCCGTAATGCTGGGGCACATAATAGGGTAGGCTGTCATATTTAATTTGGCCCCGATCAGCAGACAATTCGCCCGTAATTAGCTTTAATAAAGTGGATTTTCCATAGCCGTTTGGTCCCGTAAGACCGGTAAGCCCTTTGGGGAGTGTAAATTCAATTTGTTCAAATAACAGGTCGCCGTTAGGATGGCTATATGCCAATTGGTGAAGATGCAACATAATTTCTTTTCTTAATTAAATAAATGAGCAATCAAATGCCATTCAATTTGAATATCAGCTACGGGAGCCAGAAAGTGGCAAGAGCCCTTAATTTAGACTTATCCGGAGCTATTTTGAAAAGAAATTATAATTTCATTGCGATATATGATTTATGTAGTGCAAAAGTAAGAAATTTTTTTAAACCTGTTATTAAATATTATGGCTAATAGATATATTCACTGTAATCATTCAGTACAGGAAGTGACTATTTTTCCTGATTTCAAATATAAAAATCTGAATAGAAAAAGTTGGATCAACTGGTTAGTCAATTAAAATTAAATATGACGACTTTGACGTATAATGATTATCAATATATAGAAAATTCAACATTACTGTAGGTTATAATTTATGTATTTTTTTATTCTGACCTATGATTTATATTTCGTTGTCCCATTTTCTGTTTGTAATTATTCAACTATTTTTCAAATGGGAAAGTGAATGCATTTACATTCATTGCCAATTCAGTATATTCAAAGATATTTAAATATAGCCTGGAGGATATTTTTTAACGTTCTCCGTGAAAGCGATTATTGGTTAATTATTCTGTCTAATATTTTAAGGTAAACCCAGAGCAATAAAATTGATCCATGTTTATTTGTTTGCAAAATTTGAATGGTCCAAGAAATAAAAATTTATTTTTATATTTTTACCAAGCCGTTTTTGAGAAAATTAAGATGTGGTTTGAATCCGCCGCATGCATTTAAATAAGGATAAATACAGTCAGTATAAATTGTTTTTAATTATTAAAAAAATGAAATTACTAAACAGTTATTTCATAAATAACAAAGCAAAGTTAAATCCGGTCATAACAACACAAATAGACAACCTGCCTCCTAGGAATTATTTTTTAAATAATTAATGCATTAAGGAGTATTTCTTTGAAAATGAATAATCAGTCAATTGATTAAGCGCTTAATTGTTTGCTACTGCGAAAAAAAAATTGAATAATTACCAATAATGTAAAATAATATAGTACCTTTCCTTCTCAAATATGAATTATTGTTTTTGGAATGCCTGAATAGTAGGAAAATTGATATTATTGGTCCCTAACTACTTAATGGGATAATAACAAATCGGGCGATGTGATTCTTACAATTATTCAACTCTACCTATGAAAATTGACTTTGCAAAAGCGTCTTTTAAAGATTTTGAGAATATTGCTAACTGTAGTATACAACAAAGAGCAGATATTCATTACGAGTTTTTGCAGTACATGAAAAAAAACGGGCACCTCAATTACCGCCTATTGGGCAGTAGCGGATGTGGACCAATTATAAAGCTTGAAAACGAGGATAGTTCTGGTAGTGAAAAATATATCAGCCTGGTCTCAAATGATTATTTAGGATTTACACAACATCCTAAAGTAAAGGAGGCATCTATAAGAACCATTGAGCAATATGGAACTGGTGCTGGAGCCTCTCCTTTAATCGGTGGGTATTATAGCTATCATAAAGAAATTGAAGATACGTTGTGTGAGTTCTTTAACAGACCGCCTGGATCTGCAATTATTTATAATACTGGCTATACTGCTAACAGCTCCTCTCTAATGAGCTTACTGCAGAAGGAAGATATTGCTATTGTAGACATGGGCGTACATGCAAGCGTCTATGAAGGCGTTCAATTAACCAATACCAAAAGGTTTTTGCATAATAACCTGGATGACTTAGAGAGGATACTTAAAATGGTGCAACATGGTTATCGTACTAAGTTGATTATCATTGATGGAGTCTATTCCCAGGATGGGGATATGGCCAAACTGCCTGAAATCTATCAGTTGAGCCGCCGATATGGTGCACTTATTATGGTTGATGATGCTCACGGAATTGGTGTTATTGGCGATAAAGGGAAAGGCGTTCTCCAACATTTTGGTATGATGGATAAAGTGGATTTTATAACAGGTACTTTTTCCAAAACTTTTGCAAATATTGGTGGATTTGTGGTGTCCAATCCTCATATTTCAGCGTTTTTACAATATCAATCCAGACAAAATGCTTTTTCGGCAACTTCCTCACCTGCTGTGGCGGGCGTAACGACAGCTATCAAATTATTGGAAGAAGAGCCACAGTGGCAAGCAAAGTTATGGGATAATATAAATCATCTTAAAGCTGGTTTATTAGATCTGGGCTTTGATGTCGGCACCTCAAATTCAGCAATTGTACCGGTGAAAATTGGAAATCCATATAAAACTAGTGAACTTGGTAGAATTTTATTGGAACAAGGAATATATACAAACCCGATACTTTATCCTGCTGTTTCTAAGAAAGATGCGCGCATTAGAATGAGTATAATGGCGACACATACAAAGGAGCAGCTTGATAAAGTACTTGAAGGATTTGAGTTTTCGGATAAAAAGTTGCATATTGCAAAAATTAAATATTAAAAATTAAAACAATGGCTAGAAAGGTAACAGATGGCCCTATCAGAAACAAAGAGAGAACCAAGGGCAAGATTTTAGAAGCAGTTGGTAAAATCATCCGTACTGAAGGATATAAAGGTTTAATTGTTAACCGAATAGGGAAAGCCTCAAGATTGGACAATAAGTTAATCTACCTTTATTTTGGAAACGTAGATAAGCTTGTTGAAATGTATGTAAAGAGCAAAGATTACTGGAATAATATTCCGCAGGAGTTAATTGATGAGGTTAATGCAAATACTGTACTGTCAAAAGAATCTGTCATTTCCATTATGGAGCATCAAATGGATCATATTTATAATTCAGAAGAATTACAAAAGATTCTGCTTTGGGAAATTAGTGAAGAAAGTCAGTTGATGCGGGAAATAGCCGATGAACGCGAAGCATTTGGTGAGACTTTATTTAAAAAGTCTAAATCAACCTTCAGGAATACGGATGTGAATTTCAGAGCAACAGAAGCGCTATTAATTGGTGGAATCTATTATCTTGTACTTCATGCCAGAGCAAATGGTAGTACTTTCTGTGGATTGGATATTAACAAGGATAGGGATTATAAAGCCATCAAACAAACTTTTGGCAGGTTGGTTGATTGGACCTATACTGAAGCCAAAAAACAGCAAAAGAAACACGAGAAGGAAAAAGCAAAAAATTAATCTTAATTTAAAAAGGAAGGCTTTCAAAAGATGCCTTCCTTTTTTGACTTGGTAAGTGCTTTTTTGATGTTAGGTTCGCATTGGTATTTTATTATGGTAAATTATGGAAATCATGTTACTATGTCAAATTCAAGGCTCAGATCATACATCATCCAGCTACAGCCAGTGTTTACCTTACTAGATGGATAATATCGGTCTATTTCAATATAGCCCCAGTCAGTTATGCACATTTTACGTCTGTTATTATATCGGCTGCCACAAAAATTTGAAGAAATGAGTTGTAAAGTTTCAAGGAGCTCTAGGCCATAAAGAGCCGCATATATTAATAAGGTTTATAAAATAAGAAATAACTAATTCTAACATTAAGTTAATCATGCACTTGTGTGATTTATATAGGTATTTGCACTTCATTTTGAATTTGTTATTTTTATAAGAGCGTGGCCAACTCTAACTGATAGTTAGGTATAAATAAATCGAAGCAATACGTATAGAATATTAATTTTTTTTCCACGCAGGCATGAAGCCCAACTAAACGACTCAATTACATAATTACAATTCAGATTATGCTGCCATTAGATATACCCCTTTTACAAAAAAGTTATTAAAAAGACATCACGAATTTTGCCGAATTATACTTAATCCTGCACAGGCAATTTGTTGCCTTCCCAAAGGAAATTGTCTGCTTATATAATTGGGCCGCCGGTTTTAGATGAATCTTTATGCTTTATTAACTTCATTTATTTTTTTAACGACTATCAAAGCTTTAAACTGCTTGTTCTTCTACAAATATATCATACTATCCCAATGATGTTAGGGGGGAAACTGTATGATTTAATCCCTAAATATTAAAAATTCATATGGGTTCATTTTTTAAATTCGATAAGGTGTAATCGGTAATTTTGGTATGGGCAATTTATGTAATTACTATTGTATCGCTTTATGGCAGCTGGTTTCAAGATACGTAAAAATGTTAATTTGGGTAACCTGAGAAAGGGTAGCATAATTCCAAAAGAGAAAAACATTTAAAGACGACAAAATATTGTCTGAAAATAAGAGGTTTATACAATCAATTGTAACTTTAATTACTGTTCAATTGCAAGCAAATTATAAATGTGAAAATTGCTGGAAAAAAAGAAAAAGAGCCGACAATCATGTTTTATAATGAGGTGACTCTTTAAATTGTATTTATTTAATAATTGCCTATACCTTTTGGGAAATGGAAGTTATCAACCGGTCTACTACTCTTTTATTTTGGAAGATGTTTCATTTGGTATATTTTTTTGTCTGTATTGCTTGATCGTTATTCCTTCCAATTCCTTAAATTTATCATTTACGTGTTTAGTATCCAGGAAACCAGCTGCCATACTGATCTCTGTAAGGTTCGCCTGAGGATTAGCTTGGATAAAACGTTTGATCGCATCGACTTTCTCACGATGGAGGAATTCTCGTGGCTTCATGTTGTACATGATCTTAAAATATTTATTGAGCAGAGAAGGCGATATTGCAAATTTCTTCTGGGCGGCCGTTACAGCCTTGTTATTAAGGTACTCCTTTGAAATAAATTCTTTTACATCCATCACCTTATCAATCATTTCTGGCTTAATGCTGTAGCCTTTCTCTCGCTCTTCTGAAGATAACGCAAAGGATGCAATAATATCATCCAACTGTTTTTCATACCGGGCTTCATTCCCTTTCAACCTATTCGAGATCGAACTCATTTGCCGAAGAAATTTATTTACTTTTAGCCTAAAATTGAGGTCGCTGATTTGTTGTTGGGGAAAAAAAGTACTCGTTTTGCCAAGTAATAGTTGTTTGTACAGGTCCTTGAAGATGGGAAAGGATTTTGCAATGGTTTTAAAATGTGATGGCTTAATATGTATATCAAAGGTTGCCATCGGTGGATTTGTAAAAGACGTGACGGTGTAATGAGGTGGATTCACAATAATATTATATGTTCCCTCACTTGTCAAAAACCATTTATTATCCGGCGTTAAAATATACATGGCTCCTCCTTGCAACAGACTGTGAAATTCGACGTCATCAGAGTGCATTTTGCAATATAGTTGTTTAGGTGATCTCAAAAGGTATTGAGTATACCAACACGAATAAGGTCCAATTTGTAAATGTTGGAAAATAATATATTCACCTTTAGCAACTTTTATATGATAGCTGGTAGCATACGGTAACACTCTGCATTTGACACCGGTGGGTATTGACTTTTTAATATCTAGTTTGGGGCCATTTTTAAAACCTATCTCTATTTTCTCCATTAAAATATTATTAGGTGATTTTGGAATGAATTTATTTTGTGGTGAATATAGCTGATAAATAGTAATTTACATTCAATTAGTTAAAAAGATTCAAATGGTGTGTAAAATGCAATTGCAATGCTTGTATACAGAGAGCCTGCTTAAACGTTAAAAGTATAATTGAAATAGAATTTATTATAAATTTTGTTTTGGCTGTTGCCTTAAAAGTAAAAAGAAATTATTAGATTTACAGTATCTCTTGTTTTACGCATTTAAATATCATATTAAATCTTATTTTGATGGACCAACAGTTGTTAAATATCATCGCTGAGTTTTACCGTGATTTGCCCAGGCAAGGACCCGGTAGCACTAGGGCTACTAAATGGGCTTTAAACAGGATAATGGAAATGGGGCCCATTGAACATGTACTCGATATTGGTTGTGGCACGGGAGCTCAAACAATTGTTCTGGGACAAGAAACTGGAGCCAAGGTGGAGGCTCTCGACCGTGTTCAAGATTTTTTGGATGTTCTAAAATCAAACCGCGATAAACAAGGATTAACTGATTCGATTAGACTGCATCATGCGCAAATGGATAAGTTACCTTTTGAAGCGGAGTCATTCGATTTAATATGGAGTGAAGGAGCAATTTATAATATGGGTTTTACCTATGGGTTAAAAAACTGGGGAAAGCTATTAAAGCCTGGTGGCTTTTTAGTGGTTTCGGAAATTTCCTGGACAACGGAAAGCAGACCACAGTTACTGACTGAGTATTGGAACAATAATTATCCGGAAATGGACCTTGTCTCCG
>Ga0164242_10007422_pt1 | contig 12001 bp, 10 predicted proteins | sample OricomgcompostMG_FD_108783 | JGI IMG/M metagenome (GOLD analysis project Ga0164242, IMG submission 108783) | Miracle-Growth compost microbial communities from Emeryville, California, USA - Original compost - Miracle growth compost (MG) ... | reverse complement strand
TATTGCGGTGGGCGAAAGTACTTTTACGCAAGCGCGCGGAGTAACCCAACAATCTCTTGCGCAGGAATTAAGCGCAGATGGCGCGAAAGTAATCATCGCAAATGATTATGCCATTTTGGCCAGCCCGGGCCGTGATGATTACGCCGTTTCAGAATTTGTGAAATACGCCTTGAACGTGCGCTGGATTTGGCCCGGCCAAAGCGGCGAAGTGTTCGAGCCACGCAGCACGATTTCGGTGGCGCCCAAGCAATGGACGTGGGATACGCGAATGCACGAAATTCGCAATTTGCGATCGACCTATCGCAGCCACACACCGCCGTTTGCGCGCAAGGAATTAGAAGATCAATTGGGCAAGGAATACGCCGATGAAGTGTGGGGCACCGTTTACGCGGCGGTGGCAGCGCAAACCGACGATTGGTTAAATCGCGCGCGTGCCAATGTGGTGCGGTTTCGCGTTGGGCATAACTTTCAAACATGGTGGGATCAATATGGCGCGGATCATCCCGACTGGTTTGCGCAGCCGCCCGCGGGTGTTCCGCAAAACGGCGGTAAAGGTGTAAAGCTGAACGTCAGCAATCCGGCAGTCGCCGAAACCATTTTAAGTGAATGGCAGAAACGCGGCGCTGGCGCATTGTTGAATGTGACGCCCAACGATGCGCGCGGTTATTGCACTTGTGAAGTATGCCGTTCATGGGATGCGCCGCAAATGAAAGCGTTGAGCGATGCGCAAATTTTTAATAGCGATCAAGCGATTCTCAGCGACCGCTATGTACATTTTTGGAATATGGTGGCGCAAAAGGCGGCCGCTGTTAATCCTGATGTCAGAGTGACGACGCTGGCATATCGCAGCACCCAACATCCGCCGTTAACCCAGATAAATGCCGATCCGCATTTGTTTATTGGCTACGTGGGCGGCGAAGGCTATTATCCCGAAAAACCGATTCGAGAAGATTGGGCCGGCTGGGCTGCTGCGGGTGCAAAACTTTTCTGGCGGCCCAATTTATTACATTGCGGCCACAGCATGCCGTATCTTTTCCCGCGCAATCTGGGCGAAGATATTCATTATTTTATGCAGCATAATATGTATGGCTATGATTTCGATTCAATTACAGGCGATTGGGCCACGCAGGGACTCAATTATTACATGGCAGCCGAAGCGATATTACGTCCCGAAGCCAGTGTGGAAGAAATTGAAAACGAATATTACGCGGCATTTGGAAAAGCCGCCGCACCGGTGAAAAAGTACTTTGAATACTGGCAGGAATTGACGAAAAAAGGGCCGTCCACTTTGCATGATCAGAATCTCGTCAATCGCGAAACCTGGGGTGGCTGGTGGGCAGGATTCTTCAGACTCGCGCCGATTTTATATACGGATCAGGCATTTGAAGAGACAAAAGTACTTTTGCAACAGGCCGAACAATTGGCCGCATCCGATCAACCGGTAATAGCCGAGCGCGTGCAATTTTTGCGCATCGGATGGGAACATTCGCGGATGACATCGCAGGCAATTGACGCCACCTTAAAAGCAGTGAGAAATCCCGATGATGCTGAATTGAAACAATTGGCGGCACAAAAACGCGAGGCATTATTGGAACATCGCAAGGCTCAATTTAAAGAGAATCCGTTGGCGATTAACGTGGTGGAAATTATGCGGGTGGAGCGCAATCAAAAAATCATGTGGTAAATCTACTTTATCCTAATACGAGCAGATCACTTGAGCCTGTAATGGCGTGCGGCGCAATTTTGGCAGTGACTGCAGCGTCCAATTGTTTGAATCCTTCCGTAATTTCCTGTTCGGACAAATACTCAAAGGTGGATATCGCTTTCATACGAAGTCGTGCGGCATGCTCCGCTAAGTTTGGTGCAAATTGTTCTTCTACTTCTTCCAGGGTTACAAGATGAAGTCCTACGTTCGAGAAAAGCTGAATAACTTCCTGGCTGGTGGGAAACATCTTCATTTCAATTTCACGTGCCCGGGGAAAATAATGATGCCAATCCAAATCAGGCATCCGATCCGAAAACGTGCTGCGAATAAACACACGCCCGCCTGGGCGAAGTATTCGAGCAATCTCCAAAGCAGCTGTTTGACGATCTTGTACGTGATGGAACGAGAGAAACATCAGCACAAGATCGCAGCTTGCTTCTGGCAAAGGGATATTTTCCGCACTGCCTTGCATATAGGTAACATTGGGGTGATGCGCCGAATTTTCGGCGATTGCTCGCATCTTCTGAGAAGGTTCGACACCATATACCGGGCCGCTAAATGTCCTGGCAAGTAGGGGAGTGAATCGTCCCGTACCTGACCCGAGATCAAGGACTGTCAGTGGGCGGACGTTAGGTGCATGAGCCGCAAATGTATTTGCCCACATTAGCTGAGTGGTAAGATTAATTTCGCGGCCTTGCTGGTAGCTCGCGTATTGTTTGTCATTGTAATTAACTTTGTTCAACATGTGAACGCCAAAGTTTACTAAGCATGTCAGTCTTCCATCCACTTTTTCAATCTTGTCTGAATGAGCGTTGGCCGCCATGCGTATAAAAAAATGTTCACTGGTTGCGCGGGCTACATATTTGTTCCATCCTAAAATGTTGTGATTCATTCTCTGGAAATCGTCCTTGATCTTGACAGCGCGTATGACGAAAACGCGCAACGCGAAGCTGCGGCGCAATTACTGAACTGCGATGCGGCGCGCATTCGCGCTGTGCGTGTGCGAAAACGTTCGCTGGATGCGCGCGGGCAAATTCGCCTGCGGTTGCAATGTGACATTTGGCAGGATGAAGCTGCGCCGGATGAAACTGCGCCGCAACAAAAGTACTTTTCTGTGCGCGGTGAGCGGCGCGTGATTATCATCGGCTGCGGACCGGCGGGAATGTTCGCGGCGCTGCAATTAATTGAACTGGGTATTAAGCCGATTATCCTCGAACGCGGCAAAGACGTGCAAGCGCGGCGGCGCGATTTGGCGCGTATTAATCGCGAAGGCATTGTGGATCCTGATAGCAATTATTGCTTTGGTGAAGGCGGCGCGGGAACGTATTCCGACGGCAAATTATATACGCGCGTCAAAGATAAAACGGCCATCGCGCAAGTGTTGCAAACATTGGTGGCGCACGGCGCCAGCGCGGATATTTTGATCGACGCGCATCCGCATATCGGCTCGAATAACTTGCCGAAAATTGTGGCCGCCTTGCGTGAGAGCATCCGCAACGCCGGCGGCGAAATTCATTTTGAAACGCGCGTGGAAGATTTTCTCATTGAGGACAATCACCTGCGCGCCGTTGTCTGCAATGATGGACGTGAATTTTCCGGGGAATCATTTGTGCTGGCCGCCGGGCATTCGGGGCGCGAAATTTTTGAAATGCTGGCGCGGCGCGGCGTGCGATTGGAAGCAAAACCCTTTGCGATGGGCGTGCGCATTGAACATCCTCAGCCGCTGATTGACCGCATTCAATATCGCCACGCGCCGCCCGTGCCGGCGGAATACGCCGGGCGCGAATGGCGTCATCCGCATTTGCCCGCCGCGTCTTATCGTTTGGCGCATACGGTGCAAGGCCGCGGCGTGTTTTCGTTTTGCATGTGCCCGGGAGGTTGGATTGTTCCCAGCGCCACGCGCGCAGGCGAAGTCGTCGTCAACGGCATGAGTTTGTCGCGCCGCGATTCGCCGTTTGCCAATTCGGGAATGGTGGTTTCCATCGAACTTGAAGATCTCGCGCCGCATCAAAAATTCGGAGAACTCGCCGGTTTGAAATTGCAACGGGAACTGGAAAAATCGGCATTTACAGCGGGTGGCAATTCTGGAGAAAGGGGACAAATCGCGCCCGCTCAACGCGTGACGGATTTTTTAGCTAATCGACGTTCTACTTCTTTGCCTGCTTCCTCATATCAACCCGGCTTGCGCTCCGCGCCGTTGCACGAAGTATTGCCCGCTCATTTTGCGCGCCGTTTGCAGGAAGGTATGCGGCATTTCGGAAAAACGATGCATGGCTACGTGACCGAAGAAGCGATTATCGTCGGCGTGGAATCGCGCACTTCATCACCAGTGCGCGTGCCGCGCGATAAAAGTACTTTGGAGCATCCAGAAATCAAAGGATTATTCCCCTGCGGCGAAGGCGCCGGTTATGCAGGCGGCATTGTTTCTGCAGCCATTGACGGCGTGCGCGTGGCGGAGGCTTGCGCGCAGGAGTAGGAACGCGAGCCGCGATGCAAAATGTATGGGATGTCAATCCGCTCTTACGGTAATTATTCGAAACGGCGCTATGTCAGTGAATGAAAATCGTCAGGTAGCACGGGATGAAATTGTTTTAGACTAATGCGGGATGTTTCATGAATTGCGAATCATGTGTCATTTCGACGTCATTCTGAATGGAGCGAGGAACGAGCGCAATGAAGAATCCCCCTAAATCCCGACGAAGTGCGTTGAAACTTTGGGGATTCTTCAGGTCGCGGAGCTCCCCTCAGAATGACGTGTAAAAATATAAAAGTACTTTTAGCATCTTACTATTCTCATGACACCAAAAACTTCCCCCGCCGAATTAATCGCGCATTGGCCGTTCTCCGCTGACTTTGAGAATGTCATAAACGAACAGCTAAGTCTTGCAAATCACAATGTGGAAGTGACGCAGAAAGCCGCGCATTTTAATGGACGCGATAGCTTTTTAGAAATTGCAAATCACCTCGCATTAGATTGGGGCAAAGATGACTTTTCGATTTCAGTGTGGATCGAAACGGAAGCGCAAAGCGATGTGATCGGCGATCTTCTCAGCAAATACGATTCGGCCACAAGACGCGGTTGGACGCTTGGCGTAATTACCAATTCCGGCGTCACTTCTACAGCGCAACCCAATTATCGCCATCTACATTTCGGTATTGATAATGGAAGTGCCGGTAATTGGACAGATCATGGACGGCCGGGAAATGCGGTTTTCATTTATTCGCTGGCGGCGGTTGGCGGCAAACTTTATGCGGGAACTTTTGAACGCGAAGCCGATCAAACCGGTCATCTTTGGCGATATGAAGGAAACGACCAATGGCACGATTGCGGCGCGACGCCGGATGGCTCCAATGGCATTCCGTCGATTGTCGATTTTGGCGGAGAATTATATTGCGCCAGCGGTCGTTACAATCCAGCTGGCTCGCGTTTGGGTGAAGCACAAAACACCGCGCCGGGCGGTCATGTTTATCGTGTCGCAAGCGATGGAAAATGGATTGATTGCGGCGTGCCGGGCGGCAAAGATGCCGTGCCGGAAAGTACTTTTACCACCGGTTATGAAACCGGCAAAGCCGATGAAGTTTACAGCTTGACTGTTTTTCGGCAGAAACTCTATGCCACCAGTTTTCATCAACGCGGCGCTTATGTTTATGAAGGCGGAACCGAGTGGAAATATATCGGGCCGGATGAGCGTTTGATGAGTTTTACGATTTATAAAGATCAGCTTTATACCTTAGTAAACGGCGGGCCAGTTTATCGCTATAATGGCGATGAGGACTGGACATTATGCGGCACGCCCGGCGCTTCGGATCAGACTTATGCCGCTGCAACATATCGCGGCGAATTGCTGGTTGGCACCTGGCCCAATTGCGAAGTGTTGCGTTATGATGGCGGCGAGAAATGGACGAGTTTTGGTCGCGTCGGTTACGAAATGGAAGTGATGGCAATGGCGCTTTACAACGCCAAAATTTATTTTGGCACATTGCCGATGGCCAACGTGTGGCGGCTGGATGATAACGATTATGCCTATATCGGTAACATCGATAATTCTCCCGAAGTGTATTTGCGCCGCGTGTGGTCGATGGCGGTTTATCAGGGAAAATTATTTGCGGGAACTTTGCCTTCGGGAAAAGTACTTTCGTATGAAGCTGGACGCATGGCAACATCCGATATGGCCTTGCCGCCGGGTCGTCATCATATTGCAGCCGTGCGTGACGGCGATATGTTGCGTCTTTATGTGGATGGGAAATTGGCCGCGCAATCGTCGTCGTTCGATTCTTCTGAGTTTGATTTGAATACAGAGCAACCGTTGAAAATCGGCTTTGGCGCGCACCAATATTTCAAAGGAACAATGAGCGATTTGCGATTATATCGTGGCGCGTTGCAAGCGGATGAAATTCAACAGTTGTCGCAATATTGATTAAATTGCATAAGCCAGATGTAAAAGTACTTTTACCCACAACCAAGAACTCGAAACCCAGAACTATTTCTCATGAACCCACAAGAATATGCCAGAATGCACGCGCTCGAAACGGACTATTGGTGGTTTGTTGGTCGGCGCGCGATTATTGGCGCGTTGCTGGATCAGGTTGTTAATGGCGGTGCTGCTGCATTGTTGGATTTGGGTTGCGGCACGGGCGCGAATTTGCCCTTTTTTTGTGAGCACATTGGCACATCGGGGCACGTGACGGCGTTGGATTATTCGCCGTTGGCGCTGGATTTTGCGAAAGAGAAAACGCGCGATTTACCGGTTTCGCTATTGCGTTGCGATGCGTTGCGATTGCCTTTTCCTGATACCAGTTTTGATATTGTCAGCATGTTGGATGTATTGGAACATTTACGCGATGATGATGTGGCGATGCAGGAAGTGCATCGCGTGTTGCGGCCCGGCGGGCATTTTGTGTGGAGCGTGCCGGCCTATAAAAAATTGTGGAGCAAGCATGATGAGGCGTTGCAACATTTTCGGCGTTATGAAAAGCTGGAGCTGCAACAATTATTAAAGCGGCACGGTTTTCAAATTCGCAAATTGTCCTTTGCCATGAGCCCAATGCCCGTCGTCGCCTGGGCGTATCGGCGCTTTGTATTGCCGTTTAAGAAAGAGGTGCAGACGGTGGAAAATGGCGAAGGCGCGATTTTGCCCGCAACGCCAACATTGGCTAATCAAGCTTTGGTCAAATACCTGCAATGGGAAAGCCGAAGAATTATTCGGCGGCCGTTGCCGTGGGGAACGTCGTTGGTGGGAATTGCGCGGAGAGAGAAATAGTTCCCTCTCCCTGACAGGGAGAGGGTTAGGGTGAGGGTTTATACAAAAGTCCTTTTACCATTGGTTATTGAAAACTGCCCCTCACCCCAGCCCTCTCCCCAAAAGGGGGAAAGGGAGTTGGAAGAAAAACAAAATGTCAATTTTAATAACCGGAGGCGCGGGATATATTGGAAGTGTGACGGTGGATTTATTAATTCGCCAGGGTGAAGGCGTAATTGTGCTGGATAATTTGTCGCGCGGTCATCGTGAAGCGGTGCATCCTAAAAGTACTTTTTACCAGGGCGAAATCAGCGATACTGCTTTGATAAATCGGATCACGGCGAACCATCAGATTGACGCCTGTATTCATTTCGCCGCGTTTGCGTATGTGGGCGAATCTGTTTTAGAACCGCAAAAGTACTTTCAGAATAATACCGCTGATGCGTTGGCATTGCTGCGCGCGTTGATGGCAAATGATGTGCGGCGATTTATTTTTTCTTCCACCTGTGCCACATATGGCGAGCCGCAATATATGCCGTTGGATGAAAAACATCCGCAATGGCCGACCAGTCCTTACGGCTGGAGCAAATTGATGGTGGAACGAATGCTGGCCGATTTTGATGTGGCGGATCAGATGAAATTTGTGGCGCTGCGCTATTTCAATGCCTGCGGCGCAACGGATAATTTGAGCGAAAATCACCATCCCGAAACGCATCTGATTCCTCTGATTCTACAAGTGGCGCAAGGTGAACGTTCGCATCTCACGATTTTTGGCGATGATTATAACACGCCAGATGGAACCGCCGTGCGCGATTATATTCACGTTAGCGATCTCGCCAATGCGCATTGGTTGGCATTGCAATATTTGCGTAATAATGGAAGATCTGATTTCGTGAATCTGGGAACCGGTCATGGACATTCGGTGCGCGAAGTCGTGGAATCTGCGCGCCGCGTCACGGGCTGCGAAATATCGATTCAAACAACATCGCGCCGCGCCGGCGATGCCTCGCATTTGATTGCAAATGCGGAGAAAGCAAAAGTACTTTTAGACTGGCAGCCGGAGTTTGTGGAATTGGATGAAATTATTCAAACGGTGTGGACGAGTTTGAAATAAATTTCAGACTATGTGTCATTTCGACTGGAGCGAGGAACGAATGGAATGGAGAAATCATGTCGTTGCAACGTATCAAAATGCAAGATATTTCGACTGCGCTGGTTCCTCGCTACGCTCAATATGACAAGAGCCGAATTTATTTTTTGAAATTTGTGATTTCAGAAGTTTGGTTATTCCCCCACACTTCGTTAAAATCTCTACTAATATGACATCAAGAACAATTAAAATCGCCCTGGTGGGCGCTGGCATGTTTGGCGGAGATATTCATCTGCGGGCTTTTGCGGATGTGGCGAATGCGGGTATTGCGCCGTTCACCGGACGCATCGGGCAGGACACCTGGGCGCGCGATTTGGCTGATGTGAATTTTGAATTAGTAGCTGTCGCAACACGCAGCGAAAAATCCGCCATTAAAGCCGCCGATGAATTTGAACAGCGCACTGGAAATCGTCCGCAAACTTTTTTTGGCGATGCGCCCTGGGATGAAATTCTCAATGCTATTCCCGATCTGGATGTCTTGGCGGTGGCGACTCCCGACAATTTGCACACCGAACCAACCTTGGCGGCGCTTGGCGCCGGCGCGCATGTGATCGTAGAAAAGCCGATGTGTCTTTCGATCCACGAAGCGGATGAAATTATCGCGTTGGCCAATGAAAAGCAACGCGTAGTTTGCGTGGATATGCACAAGCGTTATGATCCCGATCATTTGCGTATTGAAAACGATATTAAAAATAAAATTGGTGAGCCGTTGTATGGCCGCGCCATTTTGGAAGAACCGTTGGAAGTTTCCGCAAGTACGTTTAAGTGGGCCGAACAAAGCGATCCGTTTTCGTATGTCGGGCCACATTGGACAGATTTATTCCACAATTATTACAACGCCAAACCGATTGGATTAACTGCCGTTGGACAGAAGAAAAAGCTATTGGGAATGGGCATTAATGCTTATGACGCGGTGCAAGTTCGCGTGGATTGGGACAACGGCATGAGTATTTATTTTCAGAATAACTGGATCAATCCGGCGGATTTTGAAGGTAATGTTAATCAGGAACACGAGATCGTGGGTACCGAAGGAAAGGTGGAATCGGATCAGCAGGATCGCGGTTTCCGCTATTGGACAAACGGCGGCGGATCGCGCACGGCCAATAATCATTTTTCGCGCGACATCCAACGCGGCGATGGCGAATCGGCGGCGTATGTGGGTTATGGAACCGATACCATTCACGCCGGATTGATGGCGGTTTGTCGCATGAAGTTTTTGGGCGCTTCTTTGGAAGAAGTGAAAAGTACTTTTCCCACGCCCGAATCATCACGTATTACCGTGGCAATTGTGGACGCTGCGCGCATTGTGCGCGATAAAAATTACGCATACACTCAATCCGGAAAAGCGCCGGCAGTGAGCGCCAGTTTCAGTGATGAAGGAATCACCATCATTGATCCTTACCGTGCCAGCGAAGGCGCGGATGCAGTGTTTGAGAAGCTATATGATAAAAGCGTATAGGTTTATGGAACAAGTAATAGGGAAGAAGTAATAGGGCAAAAAGTACTTTTTCCAAAATGGTGTATGCCGTCAATCAAAATTACAGGAGACGTTTTTTGCTGAAGTTCAGCGAATAAAATTTCATGAAAAAGTTACCCGATGACGTAAGACTCAAACGCGGAATTCAAGTGTTGCTTAACGATCAAGATCAGGACGATTTGCGCAAAATGGCCGAAGATAAAGAGACTTCGCTTTCCAGCATGGTGCGCACTTTTGTGCAGGATGCATTGGAAGATTGGCGAGTGAAAGAAAAGAGAAAGCGTGCGCGTAAAAAATAATAAAAAAGCCCTTTTGTGAATAATTCACAAAAGGGCTTTTTTGTACTTCTACATGGTGTTGTTTTATAGAATGTCACATAGTGGATTCATGCAAGAAAAGTACTTTTACTGTCATGTAAATATTAATCAGGGAAATTCTCCATTATGGAATCTTTTGTCCCGCGACGTGGAACGCCGCAGTTGGTGATGGCCAGAGCGCATCTGCAAAGTCTGCCAGAAGTGCGTCTGGAATCGGGTTATAGGTTGCGCCATTTTGAGCAAGGTGATGAAACAGCTTGGAATGTCTTAATTGCAAAAACATTTAAGAGCTCGTATGATTTTGACGGCACCCTTTTAGCAGATCGCTTCTTCCATCCCGAACGTGTTTTGTTTGTGGAATGCAACGATGAAATAGTGGCGACGGCCTGCGCCTGGCGCAGCGATAAATGGGGAGAAAATACCGGCATTTTGCACATGGTGGCTGCTTCACCGGAACATCGCGGGCATCAGTTGGGGTATCAAATTAGTCTTGCGGCATTACATCAATTGGTGCGCGAAGGCGCTCATCACGCTGTGTTGCAAACTGATGATGATCGTTTGCCGGCAATTATGACATACTTTAAATTGGGTTTCATGCCGTATCTCATTGATCCTAATCAGGCGGAAAGATGGAAAAATGTATATCAATGTTTGGGATATCTTTAAGAGCTTGTTTGTTGTGCAATATAAATAAATCAAAGGAAAAATAATATGAGTGAATCTATTCAATATCCCGTTTCGCCCGCAGCAGCAGGATGGAAAGACGTGCCGTTGCCTTTTAGTTTAGCCACTCGGGTGGGGAATTTATTGTTCGTTTCCGGTCAGGCGTCCACCGATGAAAATGGCAAAATAGTTGCTGGCACATTTGAAGAAGAGTTCCGCCGCAGCCTCGAAAATATGCGCAATGTTCTTAAAGCTGCCGGCAGCGATTTGGACAAAGTGGTGCAAGTGCGATCCTACATCCGCGATGCTGCTAATGTGAAATTATATAACGAGCTTTATCGCGAATATTTTAGCGAGCCACTTCCGGCGCGGACCACGTTGACAAATTGTTTGCCGGAAGCATTGCATTTTGAGATTGAATGCATTGCCGTGATATAACGAACCACGACAGTAATGGCGTGACTAACTCAAGCCAAAATTCTAGCCACGTCATTACTGTCGTGATTCGTTCTGCACCAAAATAAAATCCAACGCCAAGCCGCCGCCGAGATTGCTGAGGCGTAATGTGTGCGTGCCTTTGGTCAAATGAACATGCAACGGTTTCCGTGCGCTATTTAACAACTTCCAGAACTTCCAATTATCGCTGCCCGCGCTGTAACCGCCGGTGCCGGGTAAAAGTACTTTTTGCAAGGCGTCATCGGGATATTTGCCATCAATCTGCACCGCGCGTTCCGTCTGCGGTGAACCGCAAGCGTATTTCAGCGTGATTTGATAATCGCCCTCTTGCGGAATATCGAATTTCCATTCCGCCCAATGATTGATATTGCTTTCCCATTTGGTGATGGCTTTGCCGGATGTATTCACGCGGCCATCCACAATCTCGATATTGTTGCCGCCGCCACCTTGCGCCGCGAAATCTTCGGCCTGAATCATCACGTCCGTTGCCGTGTTCATCTGTTGCAAAGACGGCGGCGGCACGTTGATGCTCATGGTGTGCGTGACCTGTTCGCCCGCCGAATTCGTGATCGTTAATACCACCTGATAATCGCCGCCGTTGGGATAATCGTGCGCTGGATTTTGATCTTCGCTGGTGCTGCCGTCGCCGAAATTCCAAAAGTACTTTTCGATATTGCCTTTCAATGTTTTGGCCTGCGCGGAAAATTGCACGGTATTCCCGTCGCCTGCTTGGGGAATTTTCGCTTGCGCCGTGGCGCTGACGGGATCCTGGATTTTCAGCATTTCCGTCACATCAAAAAGCTGGCGCGGCGTGGAGCGCAACTCCATCGAAATATTTTTTCCCATGCCGTCCATGCCCGCGACCATCGTTTCAATCGCGTCCAGCGTCACGCGCCGCAATGTCGGATCATGCGTTTGTCGCCAGGCGTAAGCGATGCCTTCACAAATCAACAAATTCAATCCCGGCGCGGGATTAGTATTCGGACAGGACGT
>Ga0164242_10007421_pt1 | contig 12002 bp, 13 predicted proteins | sample OricomgcompostMG_FD_108783 | JGI IMG/M metagenome (GOLD analysis project Ga0164242, IMG submission 108783) | Miracle-Growth compost microbial communities from Emeryville, California, USA - Original compost - Miracle growth compost (MG) ... | reverse complement strand
GTCGCCTTCTCGCACGCGATCGGCGTGACGGTGGAAGCGGAGCTGGGCGTGCTCGGTTCGCTGGAAACGATGAAGGGCGACAAGGAAGACGGCCACGGCGCCGAAGGCACGATGACGCGCGAACAGCTGCTGACCGACGTCGAGCAGGCCGCCGACTTCGTCAAGCAGACGCAGTGCGATGCGCTGGCGATCGCGATCGGCACCTCGCACGGCGCCTACAAGTTCACCAAGAAGCCGACCGGCGACATCCTGGCGATCGACCGCATCCGCGAAATCCACCAGCGCATCCCGAACACGCACCTGGTGATGCACGGCTCGTCGTCGGTGCCGCAGGAACTGCTGGCCGAGATCCGTCAGTTCGGCGGCGACATGAAGGAAACCTACGGCGTGCCGGTCGAGGAAATCCAGGAAGGCATCAAGAACGGCGTGCGCAAGGTCAACATCGACACCGACATCCGCCTGGCGATGACCGGCGCCATCCGCCGTTATTTCGCGGAGAATCCGTCCAAGTTCGACCCGCGCGACTACCTGAAGCCGGCCAAGGAAGCCGCCAAGCATGTTTGCAAGGCGCGCTTCCTCGCCTTCGGCTGCGAGGGCCAGGCCAGCAAGATCAAGCCGATCCCGCTGGAAAAGATGGCGGAAAAGTACAAAAAGGGCGAACTGGCCCAAATCGTGACGTAAGGCTTAAAACCGGGCGGCAAAACTGCGATAATGCGCGGGTTGCCCACGGCCAACGCCGCGAACATGCGCGAATGTGCTGTAGAACCACGACGGCGATCCACGGATCGCCGTTGATCATTTATGGAATTGCCATGACCAGCCTGTACCAATCCACCCTTACCTCCCTGCCTTTGCTGGGACGCGGCAAGGTGCGCGACAACTACGCGGTCGGCGACGACAAGCTGCTGATCGTCACCACCGACCGCCTGTCAGCCTTCGACGTCGTGATGAACGAGCCGATCCCGCAGAAGGGCATGGTGCTGAACCAGATGTCCGATTTCTGGTTCGACAAGCTGAAGGGCATCGTGCCCAACCACCTGACCGGCATCGCGCCGGAAAGCGTGGTCGCGCCGGACGAGGTGGAACAGGTCAAGGGCCGCGCGGTGGTTGCCAAGCGTCTCAAACCGATACTCGTCGAGGCGGTGGTGCGCGGCTACCTGATTGGTTCCGGCTGGAACGATTACAAGCAGACCGGCGCGGTATGCGGCGTGCAGCTGCCGGCTGGGCTGAAGCAGGCCGAGAAGCTGCCCGAGCCGATCTTCACGCCGGCCGCCAAGGCCGAGATGGGCGAGCACGACGAGAACATCACCTTCGCCGAGATGGAAAAACGCATTGGCAAGGAACTGGCGGAAAAGATCCGCGACGTCAGCATCAAGCTGTACAAGACCGCCGCCGATTACGCGGCGACCAAGGGCATCATCATCGCCGACACCAAGTTCGAGTTCGGCCTGGACGAGCACGGCACGCTGCACCTGATGGACGAAGTGCTGACCGCCGATTCCTCGCGCTTCTGGCCGGCCGATTCGTATGCAACCGGCATCTCGCCGCCGTCCTTCGACAAGCAGTTCGTGCGCGACTACCTGGAAACGCTGACCGCGTGGAAGAAGGTTGCGCCGGCGCCGACGCTGCCGCCGGACGTGATCGAGAAGACCGGCGCCAAATACCGCGAAGCCCTGACGCGCCTGACCGGCGCCGATTTGAAAGCCTGATCTCGGAAAGCCTGACATGACACAAGCCAGCGACCAGCCGCTCGTCGGCGTAGTGATGGGATCGTCGTCCGACTGGGACGTGATGCAGCATGCGGTCGCGATCCTGGAGGAATTCAACGTGGCGCACGAAGCGCGGGTGATTTCCGCGCATCGCATGCCGGACCAGATGTTCGATTACGCCGCATCGGCGCGCGCGCGCGGCCTGCGCGCCATCATTGCCGGCGCCGGCGGCGCTGCGCATCTGCCGGGCATGATCGCGGCCAAGACCATCGTGCCGGTGCTGGGCGTGCCGGTGCCGTCCAGATACCTGCGCGGCGAGGATTCGCTGCTGTCCATCGTGCAGATGCCCAAGGGCGTGCCGGTGGCGACCTTCGCGATCGGCGAGGCGGGCGCGGCCAATGCCGCCCTGACCGCGATCGCGCTGCTGGCGACGACCGACGACAAGCTGGCCGCGCAGCTGGAACAGTTCCGCGCGCGGCAGACGCAAACCGCCGTGGACATGAAGCTGCCGCTATGAGCGTACCGAAGCCGACTCCGTTGAATCCACTGAATCCCGCCGCGTCCGGCACCTGGCTGGGCGTGATGGGCGGCGGCCAGCTCGGGCGCATGTTTGCGCACGCGGCGCAGCAGATGGGTTTCAAGGTCGCCGTGCTGGAACCCGCCAACGACTGCCCGGCCGGCCATGCCGCCGACCACCTGTATTGTGCCGGCTACACGGACAAGTCCGTGCTGGTACAGCTGGCCAGGGAATGCGTGGCGGTGACGACCGAATTCGAGAATGTGCCGGCTGACAGCATGGCCTTCCTGGCGGAAAACGCCTTCGTCGCGCCGTCCGCCGCCTGCGTGTCGATCGCCCAGGACCGCATGGCCGAGAAGCGTTTTTTCACGCGCTGCGCGGGCCGGTCCGGCGTGCTGCCGGCGCCGCACAAGGAAATCGCCGCGCTGTCCGACCTTGACGCCGTTCCGGCCGACCTGCTGCCCGGCATCCTGAAGACCGTGCGCATGGGCTACGACGGCAAGGGCCAGGTGCGCGTGAAGACGCGCGAGGAACTGCGCGCTGCGTTCGACAGCATGGGCGGCGTGCCCTGCGTGCTGGAAAAGATGCTGCCGCTGGCTTACGAAATTTCCGTGCTTGCCGCGCGCGGCGCGGACGGCAAGTCGGTCGTGTATCCGATCGCCGAGAACGTGCATCGCAACGGCATCCTGTTCACCACCACCGTGCCTGGCCCGCACATCGAGCAGGCTTCGGCCGACAAGGCGCAGGCGGCGACGCTGGCGCTCATCGAGGAACTCGGCTACGTCGGCGTGCTGTGCATCGAATTCTTCGTGCTGCAGGACGGTTCGCTGGTCGTCAACGAAATGGCGCCACGCCCGCACAACAGCGGCCACTACACGATCGACGCCTGCGTCACCAGCCAGTTCGCGCAGCAGGTGCGGGCGATGGCGCGCCTGCCGCTGGGCGACGTGCGCCAGCATTCGCCGGCCGTGATGCTCAACATCCTCGGCGACATCTGGTTCGAAGACGGCGCGGACGACCGCATTGTGCCGCCGCGCGAGCCGGCCTGGGACCGCGTGCTGGCGCTGCCCGGCGCCAACCTGCACCTGTACGGCAAGGATGTCGCGCGGCGCGGCCGCAAGATGGGCCACGTCACCTTCGTCGCGCCGACGCTGGCCGAGGCGCAGGCGCATCTGCGCACCGCCTGCGGCATGCTCGGCATTGCGCTCTGATTCCCCGACGCCGATGCACGAGGCAGACCTCGATTGGCCGGCGATCAGGCAGGCGGTAAACCTGCTGGAACAGGGCGAGCTGGTCGCCTTTCCGACCGAGACCGTGTACGGCCTGGGTGCCGATGCGGAAAATCCGGCGGCCGTCGCAAAAATCTACGCCGCCAAGGGCCGGCCGGCCGATCATCCGGTCATCGTTCACCTCGCGCCGGAAGCCGATGCTGGTTACTGGGCCCAGTCCGTTCCTCCCGATGCGCTTCGGTTGATCGAGGCCTTCTGGCCGGGTCCGCTGACGCTGATTCTCAAGCGCGCCGCGCACATTCCCGACGCCGTTTCCGGCGGCCAGGATTCCATCGGCCTGCGCTGCCCGTCGCATCCAGTCGCGCAAGCCTTGCTGCGCACTTTCCGGCATGGCAGCGGCGGCGTCGCGGCGCCTTCGGCCAACCGCTTCGGCCACGTAAGCCCGACTACCGCGCGGCACGTGCACGATGAATTCGACGCGCGCGTGGTGCGCTGCGTGCTGGACGGCGGCCAGAGCGCAGTCGGCATCGAATCGACCATCGTCGACCTGTCGCGCGGCCACGCGGTGCTGCTGCGGCCCGGCCATGTCGGCACACGCGACATCGCCGACGTCATCGGCTACGTACCGCGCATGCCGGACGCCGCCGCGCCGCGCGCCTCCGGCACCTTGGAATCGCATTACGCGCCGCGCACGCCGGTCGTGCTGCTGCCTAAGGAGCGTCTGGATGACTGCCTGCGCGCGTTGACGGTGAAAGGCCGGCGTGCGGCATTGATGCATTACCGGCCATGCGCCACGGTTGTCCATGCGGCCATCGCGATGCCGGCAGAACCGGCGGCCTATGCGCACGATCTGTATGCGGCATTGCGCGAACTGGATCAGGCCGATGCGAAGGTCATCGTGATCGAAGCGCCGCCGACGGATGCGGCCTGGCACGGCGTCAACGACCGGCTGCGCCGTGCCGCCCACGATTCGACCGGCATCCTGGCGCGCCTACTGCAGGATTAGGCGGAAGGATTCAGAGCATCTTGCCTGACATGAAGCGCCCGCCATGGAAGATCAGCGGCTCCTGCGGCAGCACGTCGCAGCATTCCACCTGGCCGACGAAGATGACGTGATCGCCTTCCGGATAGCGGCTGCGGTTGTGGCATTCGAACCACGCGGCGGCGCCGGCGAGGATGGGCAGGCCGGTTGGCGACAGCGTGAAGGATACGCCTTCGAAGCGGTCCTTCGCCGGACGCGCAAACTGGTCGGCCAGCGCGGCCTGCTGCGCCGACAGGATGTTGATCACGTAGTGGGAATTCCCGGTGAATACCGGCAGGCTGTTGGCGCGCCGCGACAGGCTCCACAGGACGAGCGGCGGCTCCAGCGACACCGTGTTGAAGGAACTGGCCGTCAGGCCCAGGAAGCTGCCGTCTTCCAGCCGCGTCGTGATGACCGTGACGCCTGTCGCGAACTGGGAAAGCGCATCGCGAAAGTGACGCGCGTCGAACTGCGCGCAAGCGTGACGAGAAGAAGTAGACATCGATGACTCATGAAATTTTGCTCATTATGCCGAAAAGGCCCACGCGCAGCAAAAGCGGCGCGGCGTCCGCCGTCCTGGAAAATCGCCGGCGATGAGCTTCTTCGATAGCCTGCGGCACCACGCGGCCGCACGGCCCGCGGCGGCCGCGACCTGCGCGGCACATCGCGTCATCAGTTATCGCCGGCTCTGGTCGCGCATCCAGCGCGCCAGCGCGCGGCTGGCCGGCGAGTGGAATGCGGCGCCGGGAGACATCGTGGTCTATCGCGGCGGCGCCGACCAGGACGCGCTGATGCTGTATCTTGCCGCCGCGCGCTGCGGCGCTCGCCTGCTGCCGGTCGGGGAAGCGCCGCCGTCGCCGCACGTGGCCGCCATGCTGTGCCGTCATCCGCCCCAAGTCGTCCTGTATGCCGACGGCCTCGTGCCGCACGACGCATGGGGTGTGCCCGTCGTCGCGCCCCTTTCGGCGCTGGTCGCCACGCCGACGCCGTGCCGGCCTGCGCTGATCGAGGACGAGACGCGGCCCAGCCTGATCACGTTGCGCCGTGAAGCAGACGGCACGCTGCGGCAGGAGGAATGCAGCCTGTCCGCGCTGCAGGTGGCGTCCGCCGCTGCCGCCGCGTCTTTTCACGTGAACGGCGCCTTGTTCGATGCGCGCGTGCTGGCGCAGGTCTTGCCGGTACTGGCCGCGGGCGGTGTGGTCGATTTCCGCTGAAGGCCGGGCCGCTGTCGCGCTTATGTGTCGTTCCGCACACTGGAGCCCCGCTTTTGTGGTTAATTTGACGGCAGGCATGCCCGCCGCTCCGGTATTGCGCTACAGTCACAGGCATCCTTATCGATAACAAGGGAGCAATGTATGGCAACGGAAATCGCCACCCTGGGCGGCGGCTGCTTCTGGTGTACCGAAGCGGTATTCCAGCAACTGAGAGGGGTGCAGGCGGTCGAGTCGGGCTACACCGGCGGCCAGGTTCCGAATCCGACGTACGAGGACGTATGCGCAGGCACTACCGGACACGCGGAAGTCGTGCGCGTGAGCTTCGATCCGGACGTCGTCAGCTACCGGGAAGTACTCGAAGTCTTCTTCACGATCCACGATCCGACCACGCTGAACCGCCAGGGCAACGACGTCGGCACGCAATACCGCTCGGTCGTCTACTACCATTCCCCCGCGCAGCAGGAAATCGCGAAACACGTCATTTCCGAGATGGCGAACGTGTGGGACGCGCCCATCGTGACCGAGCTGAGCCCGGCCGAGACCTTCTACAAGGCCGAGGGCTATCATCAGGATTATTTCCGCCAGAACCCGATGCAGGGCTATTGCGCATTCATCATCGCGCCCAAGGTCGCCAAGTTCCGCAAGACCTTCGGCGACAAGCTCAAGCAGCAAGCGTGATGCCGGGCTGAGACGGCGGCGGCGCGCCTGCCGGACGGAGGTGCCATGCATATCGAAGAATCGGTCAAGCTGGATTTCAAGGACGTCCTGATCCGGCCCAAGCGTTCCACGCTGACCTCGCGGCAGGAGGTGGACATCCACCGCGAGTTCGTATTCCGCCATTCCGGCACGCGCTATCACGGCATCCCGATCATCGCCGCCAACATGGACACCACCGGCACGATGGCGATGGCGCAGGCCTTCAGCCGCTACGACCTGTCGGTCGCGCTGCACAAGCATTACGCGCAGGAAGACTTGATCGCCTTCTTTCGCGCGCTGAAGGAGCAGGGCCGGCCGGCCTCGACCGCTTTCTATTCGATGGGCATCGGCAAGGCCGACTACGACAAGTTCTGCGCGGTGATGGCCCAGGCCGGCGAGTTCGTCGAATACGCGTGTATCGACGTGGCGAACGGCTATACCGAAGGCTTCATCAATTTCGTCAAGAAGGTGCGGCAGGCATTTCCGCGCCTGACCATCATGGCCGGCAACGTCGTCACCGGCGACATCACCGAAGAGCTGATTCTCGCCGGTGCCGACATCGTCAAGGTCGGCATCGGGCCGGGTTCCGTCTGCACCACGCGCAAGATGACCGGCGTCGGCTATCCGCAACTGTCGGCGGTGATCGAATGCGCCGATGCGGCGCATGGCCTGGGCGGGCAGATCTGCGCGGACGGCGGCTGCGTGGTGCCGGGCGACCTGGCCAAGGCCTACGGCGGCGGCGCGGACTTCATCATGCTGGGCGGCATGCTCGCCGGCCACGACGAATGCGAGGGCGAACTGGTCGAGCGCGACGGCCGGAAGTTCAAGCGTTTCTACGGCATGAGCAGCCGCACCGCGATGGAAAAATACGCCGGCGGCGTGGCGCAATACCGCGCCAGCGAAGGCAAGGAAGTGCTGGTCGAATACCGCGGGCCGGTGGCCGGCACGCTGCAGGACATCCTGGGCGGCGTGCGCTCGGCCTGCACCTACGTCGGCGCGCGCAAGCTGAAGGAACTGACCAAGCGCACCACCTTCGTCCGCGTCACGCAGCAACTGAACGAATCGCTGGGCAGGTCGTGAGCCGCGCCGGCCTGCGCCTCTTCTACGCGCTGTGGCCGGACGAGGCGACGCGCGCGGCGCTGCAAACGTGGCAGGCGCAACTGCCGGACGGCCGCGCCGTTGTCCCCGCCAACCTGCATCTGACGCTCGTCTTCCTCGGCCAGCAACCGGCCGCCGCGTTGCCTTCGCTGCAGGCACTGCCTTCCCGTTACGCGGATTTCGACTGCGCGCTCACGCTGGACAGGCTGGGCTGCTTCCGCCGTCAGGGCGTGGTATGGGCCGGCATGCGGGAAACGCCACCGGCGATGGACGGCCTGCAACGGGCGTTGCGGCAGGCGGTTGTCGAACAGGGCGTCGCCGTGCCGGAGGAACACGGCGCTTTCGTGCCGCACGTCACGCTGGTGCGCAATGCGGCGACGTTGCCCGATATGGAGAGGGAAGGAAAGAGGCCGCCCATCGTCTGGCGCGCCCGCCGCGTGGTGCTTGCCGAATCCGTTGTGCAGCCCGGCGGCGCGGTCTACCGCGTGCTCGCCTCTTCGTGAAACGATGAGGATAGCGACGATCAGGCGGCGACAGGCAGCGCAGGTTGGGCCTGTGGCTGTTCCGCCAGCTTGCGCAGCACGTGCGAGGCGGCGACCAGGCCGAACGATGCCGTCACCGCCATCGACGAACCGTAACCGGCGCAGTTGAGCCCGGTCACGCCGCCGGCATCCCCGGCCGCGCAGGCGCCGGCCGTTTCCGGCACGCGCAGCGGCTCGGTCGAATAGACGGCGTCGATGCCGAACTTGTTCTTCGTCCCGCGCGGGAAGCCGTGCTGCGCGCGCAGGCGCTTGCGTACCTTGGCCAGCAGCGGCTCCTGTTCGGTGCGGCACAGGTCGGTGATCGCGATGCGGGTCGGGTCCGTCTGGCCGCCGGCGCCGCCTATCGTTACCAGCTTCAGGCCGTGCTGGCGGCAATAGGCGATCAGCGCGGTCTTGGCGCGCACGTTGTCGATCGCATCGACGATGTAGTCGTAATCGTGCGCGCCTATCATCTGATCGAGGTTGTCGGCACCGACGAAATCCTCGACCTCGGTCACCTCGCAATACGGATTGATCTGCGCGATGCGCCGGGCCAGCGCGGTGACCTTGGCGAGCCCGAGCGTATCGGTCAGCGCATGGACCTGGCGGTTGACGTTGGACTCGGCCACGTTGTCCAGGTCGATCATCGTGATGCGGCCGACGGCGCTGCGCGCGAGCGCTTCCACCACCCAGGAGCCGACGCCGCCGACGCCGATCACGCACACGTGCGCGGCGCGGAAGCGCGCCAATCCGGCTTGGCCGTACAGGCGCGCGATGCCGCCGAAGCGGCGGTCGAAATCGACGTCGTCGGTGCGGCAATCGGGCAGGGAGGGCGCGAGCAGTTGCATGCCGTCATTTTACCGGAGGGCAAGGTAAACTGCGGTCGGGAAACATGTGCCGACGGTCCGGCGAGGACAAAGTGTCGCAAATAGGCGATGCCGGAACGGCAAGCCGCGCCGCTCCGGTTGCGCGACAATATCCCGCACCGCGCTGCCGGCGAGTCGTCCGGCTTTTCAGCATACACAGAGGAAGAACAGGAACACGCATGTCGATCGCTCATCTTCGTACCGATTACAGCCAGGCCGCGTTGTCCGAGGCGGATACCGATCCGGACCCGATCCAGCAATTCGCGAAATGGTTCGACGAGGCGCTGCGCGCGCAGGTGCCGGAGCCGAACGCGATGGGCGTCTCCACCGTGGGCGCGGACGGTCGGCCGTCGTCGCGCATCCTGCTGATCAAGGATTTCGACGCGCGCGGCTTCACGTGGTTTACCAATTACGACAGCCGCAAGGGCGAGCAGCTGCGCGCCCATCCCTATGCCGCGTTGCTGTTCCACTGGATCGAGCTGGAGCGCCAAGTGCGCATCGAAGGACGTGTCGAGCAGGTGTCAGCCGAGGAAAGCGAACGTTATTTCCAGAGCCGGCCGCTGAAGAGCCGGCTCGGCGCCCTGGCTTCCGCGCAAAGCCGCCCGATCGCCGACCGCGCCGCGTTGGAGGAGCAGTACCGGCGCATGGAGGAACAATACGGCGAGCTGCCGCCGCGCCCGCGCAACTGGGGCGGCTATCGGCTCCAACCCGATTACGTGGAATTCTGGCAGGGCCGGCGCTCGCGCCTGCACGACCGCATCGCCTACCGGCTCGACGCGCAGGGCAACTGGCGGCGGGAACGGCTGCAGCCGTAGGCGCGGCGGGCGGCGTCGAGCATCAAGGCATGAAAAAAGGGCGTCGTCCCCGTGGAGCGACGCCCTTGCTGCTTGTTCGGCGCGATCAGATGCGCTGGTAGATGTCGTTGCTGCCCGTGCCCGGGACCTTGAACGAGCCGTCGTTCAGCTTTTCGACGATGGTCGTCGTGTCCTTCACGCGATAGCCCTCGAAACCGCGCGGCAAATGGCTTGCGCCGAAATCCAGGTAGGTCAGTTTCGGGGACAGGTATTCGATGGGCAGCACTTTGCCGGCGCTGTTTTTCACGCTGAATTCTTCTTCAACTTTCATAGCGATCCTCTCTTGGTGATGTTCACAATATGAATTCAGACAATTCATAGACAGAGAATTTGCCTGCGTCGACATAATTATGTGTCAGCTGAATCGAAATCAAGTGACGTAGATCAAAAAATGTCATCCCGTGGGCACGAGCCGATTGGAGTGCGGCCCGCCGGGAAAATTCCTCGGCGGGCCGCAAATCTCGCGTGGCTGCAGCCCAAGCTCCGGCTCGCGACGAGTTGTTCCATTCCTTCCCTCATTCTTCCTTTCCTGCACATCGGGACGTTCTTTTCGCACGATTTGCAACAATGTTGCATAAACGTATAATGCAACAGAATTGCATTTACACGATGGCGGCCGCATTGCCGGCGCCGTCTTCACCGCTTCGAAGGATGTCCCGATGAAAAAACTTCCCGTCACCGTGCTGTCCGGCTTTCTCGGCGCCGGCAAGACCACGCTACTCAACCATATCCTGCACAACCGCGACGGCCGCCGCGTGGCGGTGATCGTCAACGACATGTCGGAGGTCAACATCGACGCCGCACTGGTGCGCGACGGCGGCGCCGGCCTGTCGCGCACCGACGAGAAGCTGGTCGAGATGAGCAATGGCTGCATCTGCTGCACGTTGCGCGAAGACCTGCTGCTGGAAGTCGGCCGGCTCGCCGGGGAAGGGCGCTTCGACCAGCTGGTCATCGAATCCACCGGCATTTCGGAGCCGCTGCCGGTCGCCGAAACCTTTACCTTCGCCGACGAACAGGGCCGCAGCCTGTCGGACGTGGCGCGGCTGGATACGATGGTGACGGTGGTCGATGCCTACAATTTCCTCAAGGATTACGGTTCGGCCGACACGCTGCGGCAGCGCGGCGAATCACTGGGCGAAGAGGATGAACGCACCGTGGTCGACCTGCTGATCGAGCAGGTCGAGTTCTGCGACGTCATCGTGCTGAACAAGATCGACCTGATCGGCGAAGACGAATGGCGGCGGCTGTCGGGCATCCTGCGGCGGCTCAATCCGCGCGCCCGGATCGAAACGGCGCAGTTCGGCAAGGTGCGCTCGACCGGGTGCTGGACACCGGCCTGTTCGACTTCGCCCAGGCCGCCGAGGCGCCCGGCTGGCTGCAGGAGCTGCGCGGCGCGCACGTGCCGGAGAGCGACGCATACGGCATCGCCAGCTTCGTGTACCGTGCGCGGCGGCCCTTTCATCCGCAGCGTTTCTTCCAGCTGATCGAAAGGGAATGGCCCGGCGTCATCCGTTCGAAAGGCTATTTCTGGCTCGCCAGCCGTCCGGCCCATGCGGCCTCATGGTCACAGGCCGGCGGCATCTGCCGGCACGGCATTGCCGGCCTGTGGTGGGCCGCGGTGCCGAAGCAGGACTGGCCGGACGACGCCGAAAGCCTGGCGCGCATCCGCGCGCACTGGATGGACGGCGTCGGCGATGCGCGGCAGGAACTGGTGCTGATCGGCATGCGGATGAACGAACGCGCATTGCGCGCCGATCTTGATGCCTGCCTGCTGGACGACGCGGAAATGGCGGCCGGTCCCCGGGCCTGGGCCGCCTATCCCGATCCATACGCATGGTAGCGGGACGACGGCAATCTCAAGCGGCGCTGACCGGGGCAAACCGCGCACTCGCGCTGACGCCCGCCATGTCCTCGTACTGGCGGTACTTGTCGTATATCGCGGCTTGCGCCTCGGCCATCAGCTGCTGTGCCTCCTGCGGCCGGCTCTTCAGCAGCGCGCTGTAGCGGATTTCGGCATCCGCGTAGGCGGCGAACGGCAGGTGCGGGCGCGGCGAATCGAGCCGGAACGGATTGTCGCCCGCGCTGCGCAGGCGCGGATCGAAGCGCAGCAGCGGCCAGTAGCCGCAGGCGACCGCGTTGTGCTGCTGGCGCAATCCCTGCCGCATGTCGATGCCGTGCGCGATGCAATGGCTGTAGGCCAGGATCAGCGACGGACCCGGATAGGATTCCGCCTCGCGGAAGGCCTGCAGCGTCTGCTGCGTATTGGCGCCCAGCGCC
>Ga0164242_10007420_pt1 | contig 12002 bp, 13 predicted proteins | sample OricomgcompostMG_FD_108783 | JGI IMG/M metagenome (GOLD analysis project Ga0164242, IMG submission 108783) | Miracle-Growth compost microbial communities from Emeryville, California, USA - Original compost - Miracle growth compost (MG) ... | reverse complement strand
TGGGAGGGCGTGCGCCGCGGCCCCGACGGCCGGCTGCATGAGCACTACCACCGCCCGTTCGAGCAGGGCACCCCGCAGGGCGCGTCATATCTGTATTGGGTTGACAGCCAGCCGGATTCGGGTGCCTTCGAGAACTTTCTGGCCGAGCATCCGGGCCGGGTTCACCTGTGGATCGCCGGACACACCCACACCCATCCCGATGACGATCACGGTGGCAAGACGCATATCGAGCGGCGCTGGGGCACCTGGTTTCTCAACGTGGCGTCGCTGAGTCGGCACCACATGCCGATCACCACGCTGCCGCTGAGTCGGCGGTTGACCTTCACCCCGGGCAGCGCCGAGGTGACGGTGCAGTGTTACCTGCACACCAGCCAGTACGCCCCGCAGGGGTGGTACGACAAGGCCGAACGGACGATCGGATTGGGTCGGGAATTTGTCGGCCCGCCTGTGGATGAATCGTCAACTGTGGATAACTGACCGGTCACCAAGATAAAACAGGCTTCCTTGTCGGGGACCTGTCGGTGCCGTCCGCCACGGTGGTGTCATGAATACAGCACGGATGAGCCGGGCCGAGATCGGGGCCTTGGGTGAGCAATTGGCCGTCGATCACCTGACCGAGTCGGGGATGACGGTCCTGTCGCGCAACTGGCGCTGCCGGTGGGGGGAGTTGGACATCGTCGCCGCCGATAGTGACGGTGCCACAGTGGTTTTCGTCGAAGTGAAGGCGCGCACCAGTACCGAGTTCGGGGGCGTCGAAGAGGCAGTCACGCAGGACAAGGTGCGTCGGATTCGCCGGCTGGCGGCATTGTGGCTGGTACAGAACAACCAGCGCTGGCCGAATCTGCGTATCGATGTCATCGGGGTCCGCCTCGGTGGGCGCCGGCCCGAGCTGCTGCATCTGCAGGGGGTCGGCTGATGGCGCTCGGGCGGGCCTATTCGGTGGCCATCCGCGGCGTCGATGGCGTGATCGTTGAGATCGAGGCCGACATCACCTCGGGACTACCGGGGGTGCACCTGGTGGGCCTGGCCGATATGGCCCTGCAGGAATCACGCGACCGGGTGCGGGCCGCGATCACCAATTGCGGCAACAGCTGGCCGATGTCGCGGCTGACGTTGGGGCTCTCGCCCGCGACTCTCCCCAAAGGCGGGTCGATGTACGACCTGGCCATCGCGGCTGCGGTGTTGTCGGCACATCTCAAGACCAGCTGGTCCAAGTTGGAAAAGACTGTACTGCTGGGCGAATTGGCCCTAGACGGTCGGGTTCGCCCGGTCAAGGGGGTGCTGCCCGCAGTGCTGGCCGCCAAGAGTGAGGGTTGGCCCTCGGTGGTGGTGCCCGCGGAGAACCTGGCCGAGGCCAGCCTGGTCGACGGTGTCGAGATCCTGGGCGTGCGCACACTCAGTCACATGCAGGCCTGGCTCAAGGGCAAGGACCAGCTGGACGGCCGGATCGCCGCATTGGCACCGCCGGCCGACGATGTCGCCGATCTGGCCGACGTGGTCGGGCAGACCCAGGCGCGGTGGGCGACGGAGATCGCGGCAGCCGGGGGACACCACCTGATGTTCACCGGACCGCCGGGCATCGGGAAAACCATGCTGGCCCAACGCCTTCCTGGACTGCTGCCCGACCTGTCAGAGGAAGAAGCGCTGGAGGTGACGGCTATCCATTCGGTGGCCGGCCTGCTGACCGGGGCCACCCCGCTGATCACCCGACCACCGCTGGTGGCACCGCATCACACCTCGACGGTGTCGGCGTTGGTGGGCGGCGGCACCGGCATGGCCCGGCCGGGCGCGATCAGTCGGGCCCACCGGGGTGTGCTGTTTTTGGACGAGTACGCCGAGATGGGCATCAGCGTGCTCGAAGCGCTACGAACACCCCTGGAGGAGGGCAGGATTCGGCTGGCTCGCCGAGACGGTGTGGCGTGTTACCCGGCCCGGTTCCAATTGGTACTGGCGGCCAACCCCTGCCCGTGCGCACCGCCCAACCCACGCGACTGCGTGTGCCCGGCCGCCGACCGCCGCCGATACCAGGGCAAGTTGTCCGGCCCGTTGATGGACCGGGTCGATCTGCACGTCGAGATGCATCCGGTGCTCACCGGAGCCTTCGCCGACCAACGTGCCGAATCTTCGGCGGACGTACGGGCGCGGGTTGCCCAGGCCCGCGCGGCAGCGGCGTACCGCTGGCGGGAGGTCGGCGTGCGCACCAATGCCGAGGTGCCGGGGCCCTTGCTACGCCGCAAGTTCCGCCCGAGCCACGAGGCCATGAAGCCACTGCGCGAGGCCCTCGACCGCGGCCAACTCAGCATCCGCGGGGTGGATCGAACCCTACGGGTGGCCTGGTCGTTGGCCGATCTGGCCGGGTTGACCGAACCCGGCCTGGAAGAAGTGAGTACGGCACTGAGCTTCCGGAAGGGAGGTGGGCGATGAGACCCGATGAGTCCGAACGGCGTGCGTGGGCTTATCTGTCCCGGGTGGCCGAGGCGCCCTGCACCCCGCTGGCTGAGCTGGTCGAGAAGCTGGGTCCGGTCGAGGTCGCCGCCATGATCCGCCGCGGCGTCGAACCGGAGGACCTGCGTGGGCGGGTCTCCGCGCGACGTGAAAAAGATTATGCCGCAAATGATCTGGATATTCTGGATCGTCTCGGTGGACGACTGATCACACCGGAGGACGATGAGTGGCCGTACCTGTCCTTCACCGGGTTCGGCAATGACGCGATGAGCAAACGCCAATACAGCGGGGTTCCGCTGGTGTTGTGGGCAGTGGGCCCGGCCCGGCTCGACGAGGTGGTCGAACGGTCGGCCGCGCTGGTCGGGACGCGGGCCTGCACCAGCTACGGCGAACACGTCACCGCCGAACTGGCCGCCGGGTTGGTCGAACGCGAGGCCGCGGTGGTATCCGGCGGTGCGTACGGCATCGACGGTGCGGCACATCGCGCAACCTTGGCGTGCGACGGCGTGACGATGGCGGTACTGGCCAGTGGTATCGACATCCCGTATCCGTCGGGCCATTCGGCGCTGCTGCATCGGATCGCCGAAACAGGTTTGCTGCTCAGCGAATACCCGCCGGGGGAGCGGCCGACCCGCTACCGCTTCCTGACCCGCAATCGCTTGGTCGCGGCTCTGTCGCGGGCCACGGTCGTGGTCGAGGCGGCGCTGCGCAGTGGGGCCGCCAACACCGCCGCATGGGCCAGGGCGATGGGCCGGCCGCTGGCCGCCGTACCCGGACCGGTGACCTCCGCGGCATCGGCGGGTTGCCACGTGCTGCTGCGCGACACTGACAACACCCTGGTGGACCGCGCCGATCAGATCATCGAATTGATCGGCAAATCCGGCGAATTGGCCGAGGAGCCCGAGCATCCGTCCACACCCCTGGATGGGCTGTCACCCGAGCAGCAGCGGGTGTACGAGGCGCTGCCGGCACGCGGCTGGCTCAACCTGGAACAGATCGCCGTGGCCTCGGCGCTACCACCGGAGAAGGTGCTGGGCCCGCTGACGCTGCTGGAGTTCTCCGGACTGGTGGACAAGCGCGACGGGAGGTGGAAGATCAGCCGAACGTGATACCGGATCGGGCCACCAGCTCTTCGCTCAGCTGCCAGAGTCGTTGTGCCGCAGCCTGATCGCGGGCAGCTTTTGATGGGCGTGCCGGCCGGCAGGATGCCCAGTAACCGCCGTTGGGCAGGGTCGCGACATCGGTGGACGCCAGGTAGATCGAGGTCTGGGCACCCTCGTCGGGTGTCTTGGCGAACCGGCGCGCGAAGGACTGCAATCCGCGTGCGGGCAGGCTGTTGCCCTTGTTGTAGAACTCGGAGGCGACGAATCCGGGATGCACGGCGGCGCTGAATGCGTCGGTGCGCCTGGCCAGCTCGGCGGTGAACAACACCTGGGCGAGTTTGGCATTCGAGTACGCACCCATGCTGGTGTACCCGCGAGAGAAGGTGAGGTCATCCCATCGGATAGCACGGCAATACTTGTGCCCGAGTGAGCTGACACTGATCACCCGCGCCGGCTGCTGCAGGTGTGCCAACAGCAGCCGGGTCAGGGCATAGGGGCCCAGATAGTTGACGCCGAAAGTCTGCTCGAAGCCCTGCGCCGTGACAGTGCGCGCAGTGAAGGCGCCGCCGGCGTTGTTGATCAACACGTCGATGCCGTCGGTTGTGGACGTCAGCTCATCGGCGCAGCGGTGGACACTATCCAGGTCGGCGAGGTCGAGTTCAACGCACCGCACAGCGTCGTTGCCGGTGCGATGCCGGATGTCCTGCGCCGCGGTGCCGGCGGCGACCACGTTGCGGCAGGCCAGGATCAGCGTGGCGCCCAGATGCGCCAGACCCAGTGCGGTGGCGGCACCGATTCCGGAGTTGGCACCGGTGATCACGATGACCTTGCCGGTCAGATCTGGTGGATTCGTGGGCACCCGCACACGCTACCCATCGCGATGCCTGGTTGTACCGTGAAAACCAGTGGACATGGCAAGTGCGAATCTGTGGCGCGGCACCTCATCGGATGAGCGTGCCGACGAACGTCGCGCCCGGCTGCTCTCGGCGTGCCGGGACATCGTCGGCCGCGAGGGCTGCACCGCGCTGACGGTACGGGCGGTGTGCCGGGCCGGTGGGGTCGGCCCGCGACATTTCTACGATGCCTTTCCCGACGCCGAAGCCCTGCTGCTGGCCACCTACGAACAGGCGGTGGGCCAGCTGCTGACCGCGATCGCGGTGGCGGTGGCCACACTGCGGATGGGCGAACCGATGCCCGCCCGTCAGATGTTGCCGCACATGTTCGAGGCCGCGGTCAGCCATCTGGAGCAGCATCCCGAAGACGGCCGGATCATCTTCGCCGAGGCGCTGGCCAACGATGTGCTGCGTACCCGGGCGGTGGTCAGTCTGCCGGCGTTCGTGCAGGGGGTTCGGCACCTGGTGTTCAGCCCGGAGGAGCTGGCCGGGTCGCGCGATGATGCGCTGACCGCCACCCTGCTCTCCGGCGCGCTGGCCGCGGCCTTCGTCGAATGGCTTTCCGGCACAGCGCTATTCGACCGTGCAGAGCTGATTGACCGATGTGCCGACTTCACCTGGCGGGCCCTGTCCGGCGAGTAACTGGACCTCGGTGGTTGACATGCGTCAAGTCATGGGAAACACTCGTTTCCCATGACGTCCGGCAATGCTGCCCCGCGCCTACCGATCGACCCGGTCGGGGGATACTTCGGCGCGGACTCGGTGGCCTGGCGGGTCCTGAGCACCCCCGCCGCCGCGCTGATGATCGCCCAGATCACCAACCTGCTGGAGGTACCGCACCTGGACTTCCAGAACGTGCTCGTTGACCACGACCCGCTGTTCCCGACCAACGGCAAATGTCAGCGCGGCCATCGGACAAGTGCCAAGAGCGGTCATTTCCACGACCGTCTCCGACGCACCGTCGGCGTGCCGCTGCCCATCGTATTCGGCAGCCAGCGCGACGCCATCTCGTGTGCCGACCGACTGCTGGCGTATCACCAGCCGATGCACGGGATCGGCGCCGACGGCGTCACCCCGTATTCGGCCACCGACCCGGACGCCATGCTGTTCGCGGCCGTCACCATCACCCACGCCGGCCTGATCGCCTACGAGAAATTCGGCTTCACCGGAAATGCTCTGCCACACCGGCTTCCGCCCGATGACCGGGACCGCTACTTCGCCGAGATGACCCAACTCGCCGCGCTGATGGGCGTCCCCGACGGCGACATCCCGGTCACCGCACAGGAAGTCGGCGAGTACTACCGCTCGATCGCCGACAAGTTCACCACCCGACCGGGCTGGCGCGCGGCACAAGTGGCCACCGCCACCGCGCTGCTGCGCCCGGCGGGCCTGGCCGATCTCAAGGCCACCGCCGCCGATGCGGCACTGACGATCTCGGCGCTGTTCGCCTTTACCGCGCTACCGAAGCCCTCGCGACGACTGCACGGAATCCCGGCGGCCGCCGATCCGATCTTGGCCGTCATCTACGCCGCGGCACTGCCGTTCTTCGGCCTGCTGCGCATCGGCCCGCTGCGCCGCGCGGCCATGGTCTGGTTCCTGGGCCGCGATGACGCCGATGTTCTGGAAAATGCCCAGTCGCTGATCCAGGAGTGCCCGTGATGTCCCTGTCCGGCCAGTCCCTGGCCATGTCCGCCCCCGATGCCCTGGCATGGTTCGACGGCCTCGAACCATGCGACGAGAGCACATTGCGCGGACTGTGGAAGGGCCAGGAGGTCCGCACCGGACACAAGCTGGACGGTGCGTTGGCCAACGTCTCGTGGTTCGGTAAGCGGTTCGACAGCGCCCAGGACGTGCATCCGCTGGTGGTCGCCGACATCTTCGGCAACCCGTATCCGCTTGACCCGTATGTGGTTCCGATGACCATGATCACCTCCCCGATCCCGACACCGGGGGTGGTCAAGGCGCTCGCGCCGGCGCTGATGACCGCACTGCGCCCGGCTGTCGCGGCCCGCAGCCACGGCGCCCACCTGGAGACCATCGACTATCGCGGCGTGCGCACCGCGGCGATGGTCTACAACCGCCGGCCACTGGTCGACGTGTTCCGCCGCATCGACCGCAACACCGTGCTCGGGGTCATGGACCACGAATCCATGACGCACCCGTATTTCTTTGTCCTGCACCGCGATAGCACCCCACATCACGCCTAGGAGGCCGACCAGATGTTCGATGAAGACGCATTCCAGGAAGCGCTCAAACAGCCCCGGCTGCGCGGGGATGTTCCCACCTACCTGAAATCCAATCGGGCCGAACCGATTCGGGTGTACCAGGAGCACGAGCTGCAGGAGATGACCCGGCAGTGGTTCGTCGACTTCGATCGCAAGCTCGAGCACTACAGCAAGCACTTCGATATGGACCTGTCCTGGGTGATGACCTGGGCCAAGAAGTACTGGTGGAGCTTTCTGGTCCGCGACATGGACCTCAACCACGAGCTGTACGCCCCCGACGTCCGGTATACCGATGTCAGCACCTTCGGCCGCACCATCGTGGGCATCGATGACTTCGTCACCTACAACTTCGCGTTCTTCGAGGCGATCCCGGACTGGCGCTACGACCCGCTGCCCGATCAGGTGTACCTCGACGTCACCCCGGAAGGCACTGTGCGCACGGTGATCCGCTACGTCGGCAGCGGGCATTGGGACGGCCCGCTGCGGCTGTACCCGTACGACGACACGGCCCCGGCGATCCCCGGCACCGGCCGATTCGTCCAGGTCTCGGCCGTGGATCGCTACCACTTCAACGCCGATGGACTGATGCAGGAGGGTGAGACGCTCTACGACATCCTCGACGCTCTGCAGCGCGTCGGCATCCTGCCGCGCGATGACAGCTGGCAGATCCATGCGCTGTTCGCGGCCAGCGCGGTGCCGTCGGCGGCGCAGAAACTCAAGCGCAAGTTCAGCCAATTGACCGGCCTGGGTTAGCGACTCGGGGGTGGAGGTCGACAGGAACAAATGTTAGGTTGTTTGGATGTCGACCTCGGCAGCGCGGGCCGCTGATCCGAACTCGGGTTCGCTGCGCTGATGTTCACCCTGCGGTTCGATATGCGTGCGCCCGACTGGGCCGGGATGGCCGGCGATCTCTATGCCGTGTCAGTGGAGATGTGCGCCTGGTCCGAGGACCGCGGCGCGGTCTTGGCCGTGCTCTCCGAACACCACGGAACCGAGGATGGGCACCTCCCGGCGCCCCTGTTGCTGGCCTCGGCGATCGCCGCGCGGACATCGCAACTGCGGATCATGCTGGCCGCGATTCCGCTGCCGCTGTGGGACCCGATTCGGTTGGCCGAGCAGATCGCGGTCCTGGATCTGATCAGTGCCGGCCGGGTGTCCTACGCGTTCGGCGTCGGTCACCGAGCCGAGGAATACCACCATTTCGGCGTCGACATGACCCGCCGCGGTCGCCTCGCCGACGAGTATCTCCCGTTGCTCCGCAGACTGGTGCAAGGCCAACCGGCCGAGCACCACGGCACCACGGTCCAGGTCACCCCGGCATGCGGCACCGCCGGCGGTCCGATGATGCTCATTGCCGGCGGTAGCGCGGCCGCGGCGCGACGGGCCGGGCGTCACGGGCTCGGCTTCATCTCGCAGTCCGCGGATCCTGCGCTGAAGGCATACTACGAGGCTGCCTGCACCGAGTCCGGGCACCAACCTGGCCTGGTGCAGTTCCCGACAAAAGGCGCTCCAACAACGGTTTTCGTCTCTGACGACCCCGATCGGGCCTGGTCCGAACTGGGACCTCACCTGCTGCACGATGCGGCGATGGCCGCCTCGTATCGTCATGGCGACGACACCGTCGCCAGCATCACCCGGGCCCGCAGTGTTGGCGATCTGCGCCAACCGGATAGTCCGTACCGAATTCTGACACCCGTGCAGGCCGGGGAAATGCTGCGCGCCGGCCAGCTGCTCCCACTGCATCCGTTGTGCGGGGGCATTCCGCCCGACCTGGCCTGGCCGTATCTGCAGGCCGCCGCGCAGTGCTGCGTGGCACCGGCTACCGGAGAGGGGATAGACCAGTGAAAGCACCTGTGCGCGTGGTGGTGTGGTCATCAGGCGGGGTCGGATCGATCGCCGTCCAGGCCGTCCGTCGCCGGCCGGATCTGGAACTGATCGGCCTCTGGGTGCACTCCCAGGACAAGGCGGGGCGGGATGCCGGCGAGATCTGCGGTGACAGCCCCCTCGGTGTGACGGCCACCAACGATGCCGATGCGCTCATCGCGATGCAGCCCGACTGTGTCGTGTATGCAGCCAGCGGTCCGGAACGTGACGGCGCCGCCGTACCGGACTACCTCAGACTGTTGGGCGCGGGCATCAATGTCGTGTCGACATCGTCTACCAGCCTGGTGTACCCGCCTTCGTACTTCTCCCCGGACTGGCTGGCGCAGCTCGAGACAGCTGCGGTCAAAGGTGGTGCGACGTTCTATGTCTCGGGCATCTACCCCGGGTTCGCCTCCGATCAGCTGGCGCTGCTGCTCAGCACCCAGTCCAAGGCCATCGGCTCCATCACGGTCAGCGAGGTCGCACTCAACGACCATTATCCGGTCGCCGACGTGATGATGAACGGCATGGGTTTCGGCCGGCCGATGGATTTCGAACCATTGTTGCAAACCCCGGGATTCATCGAAATGGCTTGGCGAGCACCGATATTCCTGATCGCCGCCGGTCTCGGTGCGAATGTGACGGAGGTCCGGGGCTCGTTGGACCGGCAGCTCACCGAGCGCGATATCGACGTCGCCTTCGGGCGGATCCCGGCCGGGACGGTGGGGGCGGTACGCACCCGCGCGGTCGGCGTGGTCAACGGCCGGGAGGCCATTGTCATCGAGCACATCATCAGGATGGCGCGCGACGTCGCGCCGGACTGGCCGCGTTCGGACTCCGACGCCACTTACCGAGTGGATATTGCGGGAGAGCCCGACGTGCACTGCGAGATGACGCTCGGTACGGCCGAAGGTCACCGAGCCGGCCAGGCCGCGATGACGGCCACCGCGATGCGAGTGGTGAACGCGATACCGTTTGTGGTCGATGCCGCGCCGGGGCTGGTCAGTTCACTGGATCTGCCGAATACTTTGCCGCGCCACGCTTTCGACTGACCGCGGTCAGCTCGGTTCGTAACGCAGCATGGTCACGTCGTGCTCAGGGTAGTCGACGAACACCGGCCGCACCCGCATGCCGATCTCGATGTCCTCGACTGCGATATTGACCAACTCGGTGGAGAATCGCGGGCCCTCATCCCACTGCACGATCGCCAGGATCTGCGGCACCGCGTCGGCGAAATGCGGTGAGACCGGTCGGCGGGCCACGGTGTAGGTATATAGCGTGCCCGCACCCGAGATTTCCCGCCACACCAGATCGTCGGCCAGCGTGCGCGGCGCCCGAACCCGTGGATAGAACACCCACGCATCGCTCGACGGCGAGTACTGGATGGCGATCTTATGCTGCGCCAACGCATCCCAGAAGGGTGCACTGGTCGGGGTCTTGACCGGCATCGGGCGCTCGAAGGTCATGCTCATGATCAGTCTCCCTGCAGGATCAGTGCGGTCTGCTCGGACAGGATGCCGCCGTTACCGGAGACGAATGCCCGGTTGCAGTCGGCCACCTGGGCGGCGCCGGCGCGCCCCATGATCTGGCGGGTGGCATCACACACGTGGTGCATACCGCCGGCCAGGCCGGCCTGCCCGAAACCGAGCTGTCCGCCGGCGGTGTTGACCGGGAAGTCACCCCGGAAGGTCAGGTCGTGGTCGGCGACGAACTGCATACCCTTGCCCTTCTCGCAGAACCCGGCGTCCTCCAGGCTCAACAGCACGGTGATGCTGTAGCAGTCATAGATCGACACCATGTCCATGTCGGCGCGGGTCAGCGACGTCATACCGAAGGCCTGGTCCGCCACCTTGAGCATCGGCGTGGCCAGCAGGTCGCGCGCGTACGTGGGGGTCTTGTAGGGCACATGTTCACCAAACCCCTTGATCCACACCGGCCGATTCTTCGACCGCCGGGCGTAGTCGGCGCCGGCGACCACCACCGCCGCACCGCCGACGCACGGCATCACGATCTCCAGCATGTGCAGTGGATCGGCGATGACCGGGCTGGCCAGCACGTCCTCGACGGTCAGGGGAGTGTCTTTCCAGATCGCACCTTCGGTGTGGTTGGCATTGACGCGTTGATCCACAACGATTTTCGCCATCGCCCGCTCGTCGTAGCCATATTCGGCGCCGTAGCGGTGGGCGACCTGACCGTACGGGCCGTTCTGCCCGATATTGCCGTACGGGATCTCGAATTCGGCCTGCGGTGAGCCGTATTGGTTGCTCGACGCCCCGAAGAACACCGCATCGGTCAGCGCGCGGGGCTTTTTCTCGGACATCGCGGTGATGTAGCGGGCGGGCAAGGCGCACAACACCACATCGCACAGCCCGAGTTCGATGGCCGCGGCCGCGCGCCACACCATGCCCGCCGCGCTGGCTCCACCCAGGTCCAGCAGTTCGGCGAAATTGGCGTCCACGCCGAGGTATTCGGCGATGGTCGACGGCACGAACAGCTCGGACTCGGCCAGGTGCGAGGTGACGATGCCGTTCACCGATTCGGCCGGCAGCCCCGCATCATCGAGGGCCGCGGCGGATAGTTCGGCCCACTGTTCCAGTACGAACGGCGCTAGTCCGGAGCGGTTCATCCGCTCCGGTGGCAGCTCGACATAACCGACGATGGCGGCGTCACCGCGTAAGCCCATTCGTGGCCCTTTCAGCTCTCGCGAGACGAATCGTCTCGTCTCGTGTCACACTAGGGTGCTCGATCAGGGGTGTAAAGACCGAATTCGACTGAGCTGAGGAACTCCGATGGTCACCGTTGACAAGCCGCGCCGGCGCAGCGAGAAGTCCCGCGCGGCGATCTTCGCGGCCACCCGCGAATTGGCGCTGGAGCGCGGTTTCGACAAGCTGACCATCGAGGCCGTCGCGGCCAAAGCCGGCGTCGGCAAGCAGACCATCTACCGCTGGTGGCCCAGTCGCGCGGTGTTGGTGGCCGACGTGCTGCTGGAAGATTTCGGGTCGATGGACCTGACGGTCCCGGACACCGGCGACCTGACGGCCGACCTGATCGGCTGGTCCCGCGCGTTGGCGAGATCGCTGACCACCGGCGACTTTTCGACCTCGCTACGCATCCTGACCGCCAGCGCCATGGAGGACGCACACACCGCGCAGCGGTTGCACGCGACCTTCGGTGAGCCGATCCACACCTCGATCCGCACCCGACTGGAGGCCGACGGTGGTCTGGACGCCATCACCGCCCATGCCGCCGCCGATGCGATCGTCGGCGGCGTGGTCTACCCAATCCTGAATCAGGGCAACGATTATCGGCCGGCGCGCGCAGAACTGCTGACCCGGATCATCCTGGACGGTGTCAGAAAGCCCTGACCTGGCCTTCGAGGACCGGGACGGTGTCGGGGAGTTTGTAGGTGGCGATGCCGTTGCGGAACATGATGGCTTCGCGGGCGTGTTCGGGGAGGTGTTTGACCAGCCAGC